>Ga0081455_10007432_pt1 | contig 11543 bp, 11 predicted proteins | sample TabmetS3T2R1_FD_70207 | JGI IMG/M metagenome (GOLD analysis project Ga0081455, IMG submission 70207) | Tabebuia heterophylla rhizosphere microbial communities from the University of Puerto Rico - S3T2R1 | ecosystem: Host-associated > Plants > Roots > Rhizosphere ...
GCGCTCCTGCTGCTCGCACTTCCCGGCGCCAAGTTCCTCTACGAGGGGCAGGAGCTCGGGCTCGAGGAGGTCGAGTTGCCGGACGAGGCGCGGCAGGACCCGATCTTCTTCCGAACGGACGGGGAGCGCGTCGGCCGTGACGGTTGCCGCGTGCCGATCCCGTGGGAGGACGGACCTCCGACGTTCGGCTTCACCACGGGGAGGCCCTGGCTGCCGATGCCGGACGAGTGGTCCGCGCTGACCGTCGAACGTCAACGCGAGCACGCCGACTCGACGCTCGAGCTCTATCGGCGCGCGCTCGCCGAGCGGCCGTCGGGTGCCCTCGCCTGGCGCGACAGCCCGCCCGGGACGATCGTCTTCGAGCGCGGCTCGCTCGTCTGCGCGGTGAACGTCGACGCGGAGCGCCTCGAGCTTCCGGCAGGAGACCTCGTCGTCGCCACCGAGGTGCGTGGGCCATCGGGAACCGTCGCGTGCCCGACCGCATCTCTGCTCGCAGGCGCGCTGCGCCGCCGCGGCCTCACCGTCCACGAGGGGCCGGTCGTCTCCACGACGCGCATCGTGCGCGGCGCCGACCGCGCCCGCCTGCACGCCACCGGCGCGATCGCCTGCGACATGGAGTCGGCCTGGCTGGCCGGCGCCGCCGAGGGTCGCCCGCTCGCAGTCGTGCGCGCGGTCGTCGACACCCCTGCGCGCGAGCTGCACGACCCGCGCGCGCTCGCGGCCGGCTCCGCCCGCGCGTTCCGGTCGCTGCGCGCCGCCGCGCGCGTCATCGACGCGTGGGGCCAGGCCACCGGCCCGCGCACGATCGAGCTCGCGTCCCCGCGCGCCTCGTGCGCCGGCGTCGAGCGCGCGGTCGAGACCGTCGAGCAGGCGCTGCGCCACTACGGCCCCGGCGTCTACGTGCGCAAGCAGATCGTCCACAACGCCCACGTCGTCGCCGACCTCGAGCGCCGCGGCGCGGTCTTCGTCGAGGAGGTCGACGAGGTCCCCGAGGGCGCCACGCTCGTGTTCTCGGCGCACGGCGTGTCCCCGGCCGTGCGCGGCGACGCCGCCGAGCGCGAGCTGCACGTCATCGATGCGACCTGCCCGCTCGTCAACAAGGTCCACGCCGAGGCGCGGCGCTTCGCGCGCGACGGCTACACGATCGTGCTCGTCGGCCACGAGGGCCACGAGGAGGTCGAGGGCACGTTCGGCGAGGCGCCCGAGCACGTGCGCATCGTGGCCGACGTCGGCGAGGTCGAGACGCTCGAGGTCGACGATCCCGACCGCGTCGCCTACCTCACCCAGACGACGCTGGCGGTCGACGAGACCGACGAGGTCGTCGCCGCGCTGCGCGCCCGCTTCCCCCGGCTGCGCGGCCCGAACAGCAGCGACATCTGTTACGCCACGCAGAACCGCCAGGACGCGGTCAAGGAGCTCGCCCCGGCGTGCGACGTCGTGCTCGTCGTCGGCTCGGCGAACTCGTCGAACTCGCGCCGGCTCGTCGAGGTCGCGCAGCGCCACGGCACCACCGCCTACCTCATCGACGACGAGCGCGCGATCGACCTCGCCTGGCTCGCCGGCACACGGACCATCGGCCTGACCGCCGGCGCCTCGGCGCCCGAGGCGCTCGTGCAGCGCGTGCTGCGCGCGCTGCAGACGCTCGGCGCGACCGAGGTCGTCGAGCGTCCGACGACGCGTGAGACGGTCCGCTTCAAGCTCCCCGCTACGATCGCAACCAGGAAGGACTGACGTTTGCCCGTTCCGCTCCGCCAGAGCATCCGAGTCGGCACCTACCTCGCGAAACAGCGGATGGCGCGCCGCGAGAAGTTCCCGCTGATCGTCGAGCTCGAACCGCTGTTCCAGTGCAACCTCGCGTGCTCAGGCTGCGGCAAGATCCAGCACCCCGAGCGCGAGCTGCGCCGGCGGATGCCGGTCGAGCAGGCGCTCGGCGCGATCGAGGAGTCCGGCGCGCCGATGGTCTCGATCGCCGGCGGCGAGCCGCTCATCCACCCCGAGATCGACGTCATCGCGTCCGAGCTCGTCAAGCGCCACAAGTTCGTCTACCTGTGCACGAACGCGCTGCTCATGGAGCGCAAGCTCCACCTCTTCGAGCCCAGCCCGTATTTCGCGTGGGCGGTGCACATCGACGGCCTGCGCGAGCGCCACGACGCGTCGGTCGAGCGCGAGGGTGTCTTCGACAAGGCCGTCAAGGCGATCAAGGCGGCGCAGCAGCGCGGCTTCCGCGTGACGACGAATACGACGTTCTTCACGCACGACACGCCGCAGACCATCCAGCGGGTGCTCGACTTCCTCAACGACGAGCTCCAGGTCGACCAGATGATGATCTCGCCGGCCTACGCCTACGAGAAGGCGCCCGACCAGGACCACTTCCTCGGCGTCCAGCAGACACGCGAGCTCTTCCGCGAGGCGTTCGCCGACGGCCGGCGCAAGAAGTGGCGCCTGAACCACACGCCGCTGTTCCTCGACTTCCTCGAGGGCAAGGCCGACTTCCAGTGCACCGCGTGGGGCATCCCGAGCTACTCGCTCTTCGGGTGGCAGCGGCCGTGCTACCTCATGGCCGACGGGTACGCCAAGACGTACAAGGAGCTCATCGAGACCACGGACTGGGACAAGTACGGCCGCGGCCGCGACCCGCGTTGCGACAACTGCATGGCGCACTGCGGGTACGAGCCGACGGCGGTGCTCGCCACCACCCACTCGGTGCGCCAGTCGCTGCGGGCCGCGTTCTCCCGCTGAGCCTTACTCGTAGGCCAACGCCTCGAGCACGTCGAGCTTCGCGGCCCGCCGCGCGGGCAGCACGGCCGCGAGCACGCCCGCGATGCCGGCGAGGATCAGCACGAGGATGAGCGTGGGCACCGGGATCGACAGCGTGAAGTTGTCGAGCGGCTGGGTGAACAGCACCGCGAGCACGACGCCCATCACGACGCCGAGCACGCCGCCGATGAGTGCGGTGATCACCGCCTCCCAGCGGACCACGCGCTTGACCTGCTTGCGCGAGGTCCCGATCGCCCGCAGCATGCCCAGCTCGCGCGTGCGCTCGCTGATCGACAGCACGAGCGTGTTCACGATGCCGAAGAGCGAGACGATGATCGCCAGGGCCAGCAGCGCGTAGATCAGGCCCAGCAGCTGGTTGACCTGGCCGGCGATGTCGTCCTTGAACTCCTTGGCGGTGAGCACCTCGGCCTCGGGGAAGCGCTGGTCGAGGACGTTGGTGATCTGCTGCTTGACGGTGGTCGCGTTCGCGCCGCGATCGAGGCCGACGAGGCCGAACGCGTCCTTGGTCTCGCCGAACTGCGACGCGGCCAGGGCGTTGCTGATCGTGAGCTTGCCGAGCAGCCCGCCCTTGTCGTTGACGATGCCGGTGATCCGGAGCGGGACGTGGTTGCCGTTCGGCGTGGTGACCTGCAGCGTGTCGCCGACGCTCTTGCTGTTGTCGTCCGCGAACGACTTGCTGGCGATGACCTGGTTGTCGCCGAGGTTGCGCACGGCGCCCGGGCTGCCCTTCTCCACGTTCAGGTTGTAGAGCCCCTGGAAGGTCTGCGGATCGATTGACGACACCGACTGGTTGCCGCCGACGCCGTTGACCTTGGCCTGGGAGAAGCGCACGGCGCTGACGCTGCTGACGCCGTCGACCCGGTTGACCGTCTGCAGCACCTGGGGCGAGAACGGCGAGAACCCGTCGGTGTTCTGCACCACGAACGCGCCCTTGAGGTTGGCGTCGATCGCGTCGTTGATCGTCGCCTTGGCGCCGGCGGCGAAGATCGACGCGAAGGTCACGAGCGCGACGCCGATCATCAGCGCCGCGGCGGTGACCGCGGTACGGCCGGGCTGGCGGACCGAGTTCTCGCGGGCGAGCTGGCCGGTGATGCCGGTGAACCGCTCGATCGGGCGGCCGATCACCGAGGCCAGCGGCTTGACGAGCCGCGGCGAGAGCAGCGCGACCCCGATGAAGCTCAGCGCGGCGCCTCCGCCCATGAGCGAGATCGCCGCACTCGCCGGTTTGACGTTCGAGAAGAGGCCCACGCACATCAGGGCGACGCCGACCGCGAGCACGAGGCTCGCGAAGATGGTCATGCGCCGGCGCTGGCCACGGGAGACGGTGACCGCCGCGCCCTCGGCCAGCGCCTCGACGGGCGGCACGCGCATGGCGCGGACGGCCGGCGACAGGCTTGCCAGCAGGCTCACGACAGCGCCGACGAGCACCGTGACGATGACGGTACGGGCCTCGATCACGTTGCCCTTGCTTGGCAGGTCGGCTCCGAAGGAGATGAACAGCGCGCGCAGCAGCGCCGCGGTGCCGATGCCAAGCGCGAAGCCGATCAGGCCGCCGGCGACGCCCAGCAGAAGGCCCTCGCCGATCACCGCACGCCAGATCTGGCGCCGGGAGGCCCCGAGCGTGCGCAGGAGCGCAAACTCCCGCATGCGCTGCGCGACGGTGATCGAGAAGGTGTTGAAGATCAGGAAGGCGCCGACGAAGAGCGCGATGAACGCGAACGCCAGCAGGAAGGTCTTCAGGAAGCCGAGGTTGTCGCGGATGTCCTTGGCGGACTTCGCCGCCTGCTCGGCGCCGGTGCGGACGTCGACGCTCGCGGGCAGCGCGCGCCGCAGGTCGTTCTTCAGCTGCGTGGGCGAGACGCCGCGCTTGGAGGCCACCTGGATCTCGTCGAAGGTGTTGCCCTTGCCGAGCATGCGCTGCGCCTCGGGCAGGACGAGGTCGAGCACTGCGGCGCCGCCGAACGAGCTCAGTCCGGCGATCTGCGTGGTGCCGACAAGCGTGTAGCACTTGCGCGGAGCGACGGCGACGGCGCAGACCTTGGAGCCGACCTTCCAGCCTTCCTTCTTGGCGGTGGCGGCGTCGATCGTCGCCTCGTCCGCTGTGCGTGGCGCGCGCCCTGTCTTGAAGGTGGCTGCCTGGAAGCGCAACAGCTCGGAGGCCGACCCGATGAAGTTCGGCGCCCCGCCGGAGCTGATCCGCTTGTCGTTGTTGCCGAGGATCGTGCCCGTGTCGAAGACCGACCCCTGAGCTTCGGACACCCCGGGCGTGCTGCGCACCTGCTGGAGCACGCTGGCCGGGATCGTGGGCTGCGTGCCGCCGTTGTTCGACGTGTCGATCGTCTTGTGCGGCGTGATCGAGGCGTCGGTGTTCTTGTACGAGACCTGGAAGATCGTGTCGAACGCGCTGTTGATCGAGTCCGTGAAGACGTAGGTCCCGGCGATGAGCGTGGTGCCGAGCACCACGGCGAGCGTGGTCAGCGCGAGGCGCAGCTTGCGCGCGAACAGCCCGCGAAAGGCGACCTTCGTCACTAGCCGACCGCCTTCATGAGGTCGAGCACCTCGTCGGCGGTGTGGGCCTCGCCGTCGTGCACGACGCGCCCGTCCCCGAGGACGAGCAGCCGGTCGGCGTAGGAGGCCGCGGTCGGGTCGTGGGTGACCATGATGACCGTCTGGCCGAACTCGTCGACCGAGCGGCGCAGGAGGTTGAGCAGCTCGGTCGAGGCCTTCGAGTCGAGGTTGCCGGTCGGCTCATCGGCGAAGATGACAGCGGGGCGCGAGGCCAGCGCGCGCGCCACGGCGACGCGCTGCTGCTGGCCGCCGGAGAGCTCGGATGGGCGATGGGTCAGGCGGTCCCTGAGGCCGATCGTGTCGATGAGCCGGTCAAGCCACTCCTCGTCGGGCTTGCGGCCCGCGATGGAGAGCGGCAGGACGATGTTCTCGCGGGCGTCGAGGACCGGGAGCAGGTTGAAGGACTGGAAGATGAAGCCGACCTTGTCGCGGCGCAGGTTGGTCAGGTCCTTGTCGTCCAGATCGGCAAGCTCGACGCCGTCGAGCACGACCGAGCCGCTCGTCGGCCGGTCGAGGCCGGCGAGGATGTGCATGAGAGTCGACTTGCCGGAGCCCGAGGGCCCCATGATCGCCGTGAAGCGACCAGCCGGGAATCCGACGGTGACGCCGTCGAGCGCGCGGACCGCGGCTTCGCCTTCGCCGTACACGCGAGTGACGTCGGCCGCCGACACCAAAAGGGGCTCGGGCATGTTCATGGCCGGAATGTGCCACGCGCGCCGTAAGGCCGAGGTACGGGTGACCGTACAGGGTCCCCTAGGGGACACCTCAGGGCGGTGTGCCTCGGCGGGGGTGGGCTGTCTTGTGCACCGTATGCGAGTGCCATCGCAGCCCACCCCCCGCGCTGCCCGCTTCGCGGAGCCGCCCGCGCCGAGGCACATCGCGCAGGCCGGCGCGGCCGCCAACCCTTCACCCCTCATTGCCCGACTACGCGGTGCGCCTACGCCTTGAGGTACGTCAGCACTGCCAGCACCCGCCGGTGATCATCCACCGTCGGCGGCAGGTTCAGCTTGTTGAAGATGCTCGTGACGTGCTTCTCGACCGCGCGTTCGGTGACCACCAGCTCGGTCGCGATCGCGTGGTTCGAGCGGCCCTCGGCCATGAGCGCCAGCACCTCGCGCTCGCGGGGCGAGATCTCGGCCAGCGGGTCCTCCTGGCGCCGGCGCCCGAGCAGCCGCGAGACGACCTCCGGGTCGAGCGCGCTCCCGCCCTCGCCGACGCGGCGGACGGCATCGATGAAGCGCTCGAGATCGGCCACGCGGTCCTTGAGCAGGTAGCCGACGCCCTCGGCGTTGGAGCTCAGCAGCTCCATCGCGTAGGCCTCCTCGATGTACTGCGAGAGCACGAGGACGCCGGTGTCGGGGTGCTTGTCGCGGATCTCGGCGGCGGCCCGCAGGCCTTCGTCGGTGTGCGTCGGGGGCATGCGGACGTCGACGATCGCGACGTCCGGCTTGTGGGCGCCGACCTTGCGGAGCAGGTCCTCGCCGTCGCCCGCCTGGGCGACCACGTCGAGACCCGCCTCCTCCAGCAGCCGCGCGACCCCCTCGCGCAACAGCAGGCTGTCGTCGGCCAGAACTACCCGCACGGAACCTCCGCTCTCACCGTCGTCCCCTCCCCAGGGGGCGAATGGACTTCGAGCCGGCCGTCGAGCGCCGCCAGGCGATCGGCCAGCCCGCGCAGGCCGGTGCCGGTTGCCGGATCCGCTCCTCCCACCCCATCGTCGTGCACCTCGACGACAGCGTAGCCGCCGTTGCGCGCGATCCGCACTTCGGCCTGCGACGCCCTGGCGTACTTGGTGACGTTCGTGAGCGCCTCCGCGACGACGAAGTACGCGGCAGCCTCGACAGGTGGTGGCAGGCGCTCGGCCGGCATCTCGCCGAGACTAACCGGTAGAGCGGCTCGTTCGGCGAGCGCTTCGATCGCCGCCTCGAGCCCACGGTCCGTAAGGACCGCAGGGTGGATGCCTCGCGCGAGCTCGCGCAGCTCCTCCAGGGCGCGCCCCAGCTCGTCGCGCGCCGCGTCGAGCAGCGCCCCGGCCGAGCGGTCGTCGCCGTCCTGCAGCCGGCGCTGGGCCAGCCCGAGCTGCAGCGACAGGGCGACCAGCCGCTGCTGCGCGCCGTCGTGCAGGTCGCGCTCGAGACGCCGGCGCTCGAACATCGAGACCTCCACCAGCCGTGAGCGCGAGGTCTGCAGCTCGTCAAGGCGCGCGCGCAGCTCGGCTTCGAGCCGCTCGTTCTCCAGCGCCAGCGCGGCGGACGCCGCCACGGCGCGGACGAGGTCCGGCTCGTCGGCCAGCGAGGCGTCGTGGATGATCGCGCCCACGCGGATGCCCTCGCGCTCGACCTCGGTGACCGCGCGGCCCGAGCCGGGCGCGGGCAGCTGGACCGCCCGCCCGTCGTAGGTCACGTAGTGGCCTGCCGACGGCCGCCAGTAGACGAGCTTGAGCGAGCGGTCGCCGAGCGCATCGGCCAGCGCGAGGCCCAGCGAGCGGTCGGCCTCGGGGTTGTTGAGGCGCTCGATGAGCTCGCCGACCGCGCCGGCCCGCGAGTAACGGCTGCGCACGAGGCCCGCGAGGAAGGCGAACGGCAGCACCGCGAAGGCGACGAGCGCGAGCAGGCTGGCGACGTCGGCCATCTCGTTCGGCAGGCCGAGGACGTCGAACAGGAAGGCGAGCCCGAGAAAGGCAACGAGCGCGAAGCCCGTCCACAGCATCGGCGCCAGGGCGCGGCGCTGCGGCTGCGTCGCGGCGTTGCGCTTGCGGACGAGCAGGACGAGGCTCGCGATGAGCACCACGACCGCGACGAACATCGAGGTGTAGTCGAAGACCTCGGCGAGGTCCGGCGCGTCCGTGATCGCGAAGACGTTGTCGGGCGTCCGCCCGGACGCGCCGTTCGAGATGTCGCCGCCCAGGAGGAAGAAGGGCAGGCGGACCAAGAGCGCGTCGAGGTAGGCGGTGGCGATGACGACGCGCTGGCCGAGCGTCTCCAGGCGCCCGCTCGGGAACGCGAGCACCATCTGGATGACGATGACCAGGTACAGCGGGGCGACGTAGCTGCCGAGCGTGAAGACCGTCGCGTTGTTGGAGTCGGCGAGGCCGGCCAAAAACCAGGCGAACCCGACCCCGGTCATGAGCAGCCCGAAGCGGTTCAGCGGCCGGCGCCACCACGCGAAGACGCCGGTGCCGATGAAGCTCAGCCCGATGAGCGGGCCGAGGATCGCCGTGGCGACCTTCTGGTCCTCGTGGTTGGAGGAGAGGACAAGCGCTACGTCGAGGCCCGCGAAGAGGATCCCGAGGGCGAAGAGGACGAGCAGCGCGCGACGCAGGCCGAGCATCGCGCTCGCTTCAGAGGAGCTTCGCTATCGCCGCCCCGGAGAGATCGCCCTTGGAGATGAACCCACGGGCGCCGCTGCCGGAGACGAGCGGACCAAAGTCAGACGAGTCGCGGCTGGACGTCAAAACGACGGCGGGAGCGCCGTCGTTTGCGGTGATCTGCTCGGCTACCTGGAAGCCGTTGAGGTCCGGAAGGTTGATGTCGAGCAGGACGAGGTCCGGGTGCAGGCGATGCGTCTCCGTGATGGCAGTCGTGCCGTCGGGGGCCTCGCCGATCACGTCATAGCCCTCCGCCTCGAGCAGCATCCGGGCTGTCGCCCGGAACGTCGGGTGATCGTCGACGATGAGGACTGTGGTGACCACTTGTGAAGGATTCTCGTCAGTTGACATGCGCCAGGAGATACGGCTAGCCACACCCGGCCGCTGACGCAACCTCGCGGTAGGCTGCCCCCGGATCGGGGCTTCCGAACACGGATGTACCCGCGACGAAGAGAGTCGCGCCGGCCTCGGCGCACGGCCCGGCGGTTCCGGAGTCGACTCCGCCGTCCACCTCGAGCTCTACGTCGGGCCCGATCACCGCTCGCAGACGGCGGATCTTGTCCAGCGACGACGGGATGAACCGCTGGCCGCCCCAGCCCGGATTGACCGTCATGCACAGCGCCGACCACAGCTCTCCGCGGATCTCCGTGAGCGCCTCCACGGGCGTCGACGGGGTGATCGCCACGCCGCCGGTGCACCCGGCCTCGTGGATGGTCTGCAACGCATAGTGCACGTGCGGCGTCGCCTCGGCGTGGACGATGATGTTGCTCGCCCCCGCCTTGGCGAACTCGGCGATGTGGCGCTCGGGACGCTCCACCATGAGGTGCACGTCGAGCAGCACGTCGAAGTCGCGCAGCGCGGCCACCGCCTGAGGCCCCATCGACAGCGCCGGGACGAAGTGGCCGTCCATGATGTCGATGTGGATGACCTCGGCGCCGGCGTCGACGACCTCGCGCACCTGCTCTCGTAGGCGGCTGAAGTCGGCAGCCAGGATCGAAGGGGCGATGCGGCGCTTCATACCTCGACGAGCATCGAGCCCTGGCAATGGCTGCAGGTGACCGTTGCGGTACTCGACATGCGCACGATCGTGGAGTGCTCGCCGCAATTGGGGCACACCGACCGCAGCTCGAAGCGGTGCAGGCAGTTCACGCACCGATAGCGGCCCGCCAGGTTCGAGGGCCGCAGCCAAGGCTCCGAGCACGCCGGGCACTTGAGCCCGAGATCACCCTGCATCGCGGGCAATATAGAAGCCGTCGGTGTCATCGCGGTGTGGCAGCGTGCGTCGGACGTCGTCCGAAGCGAGCCGTTCCTCGCGCGGCGAGAGCGTGCAAACCGAGTAGACAAGCGTCCCTCCGGGCGCCAATGCGCGCCGCGCGGCGGCCAGCAGCGCGTCCTGTTCGGCGGCCAGGCTTTCGATGCCTTCGGGGCTTGCGCGCCAACGCAGGTCGGGATGCGAGCGCAGTGTCCCCAGGCCCGAGCAGGGCGGATCGAGCAGCACCCGGTCGAAGCGCCGCTCGCCGTCGAAGTCCTTTGCGTCGGCCGTCACGACGGTGACGTTCCTGGCGCGCATCCGCTTGCACGACGCCTCGAGCGCGCGCGCGCGGCCGGGTTCGATTTACATCTCGTCAAGCCGCTGTCCGTGGATTCGCTCACCGGAGCGCTGGCCGCCGCACGCCCCTGACGATGGGGACGTTCGATCGCCGCATGGAGATCGGCGTTACGCTTCTGCTGTCGATGAGCGCGATCGGCACATCGTGGGCTGGGTATCAGGCGACGCTCTGGAGCGGTGATCAAATCGAGTTCTCGTACGACGCGCAATCGATTCGCTCGCGCGCGACACGTGCAACGACGAAAGCGGGCCTTCAGCGCACCGTGGACGTCGCGTTGTACACGAGCTGGCTCGAGTCCTATGCGCGAGGCGACACGCTGTACGCGCGATTCATCGAGCGACGTTTCCGGCCGGAGTTCAGTCGAGCCTTCGAGGCTTGGCTCGCCACGAAAACGGCCCAAAACTCGAGTGCGCCACTCACGCCGTTCACGATGGCGGAATATCATCTGTTGGCGGACGACAGCGCGCAGATTCTCGATCGTCTCGCCGACAGCACGGCAACGATGGGCGTGGCAGCGAACCGTCACGGCGACGCGTACGTGCTGGACGCCGTGTTGTTCGCGACGGCGATGGTGTTCGGTGGTGCCGCGCAGGCCGAGAGCAATCGCCGGTCGATGCGCCTCATCCTCATCGGGCTTTCGACGCTGATGTGTCTGGTGGCGCTCGTGCGAATCGTGACGTCGCCGTCGGCGTTATGAGGACACTATTTCGACCTCGCGTCGCTCGCCGGCCAACTCGCGCGTGAGGAAGTAGTTGAGCGCGGTCCGAATGGTGGCGATGGCCGCCAGCTGGCCGATCCTCTGCCACGACGGCGAGATGGCTGTCTCGAGAATGTCGGACGCGAGCTGAAACTCGAGCGCGAGGGCCAGGTAGCGCGCCAGCGTGAACCGGGTCTCCGTAAAGTGGACGCTGCCCGCGCGCATGCTGCGCGCGATCTGGGTAAGCGCCGCCCATGCGCCCGCCGCGATCGACAACGCGCCGAGCGTCTCGAGCACCAGTCTGAGCCACTCGGACCCTTGCATCACGATCTCGGACACGGCGGTGAGCGCAGTCATTCTGAATTTCTCATGCGTCGTCGTGCATGGCCGCGATTGGACGTTGGGGGCCCGGTCGCTTCGCTCCGTGTGGAGCGGTCGTCAGCGAGCGCTTCACAGCGCCCGACCGCGCCATGGCTCGAAAAAAGCGGTGGCTCGCCGAAATGAGACGGCCAGACAAACGGCG
>Ga0081455_10007433_pt1 | contig 11542 bp, 15 predicted proteins | sample TabmetS3T2R1_FD_70207 | JGI IMG/M metagenome (GOLD analysis project Ga0081455, IMG submission 70207) | Tabebuia heterophylla rhizosphere microbial communities from the University of Puerto Rico - S3T2R1 | ecosystem: Host-associated > Plants > Roots > Rhizosphere ...
CCGCCCTTCGACAAGCCCAGGGCACATCGACCTCAGCCAGTGTGCTCTGACCTGAGGCGACGTTCAGACCGTCCAGGTCTGCATGATCAGCGCGCCGCTCCGGCGAGCTGTCAACACTGCGTCGAGCACATCGAGCGGGTTGATCGGCTTGACGCCTTCCATCATGTCGATCTCGCGCATGCCGTAGAGCGCAGCGGCGGAGAACCTGCAGGCGTAGACGTGGCCGCCCTCGTCCATGAAGGTCTGCAGCTGCTTGTTGTAACCGAGCGCACCAGGGAACGCCTCGTCACCGACCTTGGGGTAGCCACGGGCTGCCGATGCCATCAGCGAGCCGGGACCGTAGAGCACCAGATGGGTGTCGAAGCCTTTCCGGTTGATGCGGGTTGCCGTGAGCATGTTGACCAGCCCCACCGAGCCTTCGAACGGCACGGTGTGCATGAGGATGAAGGCCTTTTCCCCAGGTTCTGCCTGGATGTCCTCGAAGACCTTGTCCTCGTAGTCGACGATCGCGTCACCCTTGCTGACGCGCTCACCCACGATCTGTGCCATGGCCAGAGTTCCTCTCTTGTTGTGTTGAACTTCCCAAAACAAAGGACTGCACGGCCGAGCCGTGCGCTTGCGGTGGTGGAGCCCACTGCTGGCGATGACTTCCAGGCAAGGCAAGCATCACCTTGTGCCGGAGTGACCACGGCAGCCTGCTGTAGACCGGTGCGAAGATGCGCAGCCAGAAGACCTCGCGCAGTCCGCGGGGTGATCTGGGTTCGCGGGCGCCCTGCTGTTCGGCGACACGCTCCTGCGCCGCGATCAGCAGGTAATGCTCAGAGTTGCGCCGTAGCCACTGAGAGAAAGACAGAAGCCACCGAGAGAACGGCATGTCAGTTCTTCGATGCGGCGTCGAGGCCGTTCTGGGCGGCCACCACGATCGGCTCGTTGAGGGCGCCGATCGCCGGCGAGTAGACGTTCTCCATCCTGGCAAGGTCGTACAGACTGAACCCGAACTTGACCGCCATCGCGAGAAAGTCGGCACGCTCCTTGATGCCCTCGCCGCCGACCATCTGGGCGCCGAGGAGCCGGAGGCTGCCAGGCTCGGCCAGCAGCTTGATCTTCACCGGCTTGACTCCGGGGTAGTAGCGGGCTCGCGAAATGCCCTCGGCTCTCCCGACGACGTACGGAATCCCGAGCGCGGTAGCGGTGGTCTCACCAAAGGATGCGCCCCCGATGATCCACTTTCCGGCCGCGGTGCCCCACGGCACGTAGACCGCACTGTAGGTCCGTTGGCCACCGCCGGCGTTGATGCCGGCCGTCTTGCCCTGGGCATAGGCGTGGCTGCCGGTCAAGCCCTGCAGTGGTACGCCGCTCAGCCCGTGCGGGATCTCGGTGCAGTCTCCGGCTGCGAAGACACCGGGCACCGATGTCGCCATCCGCTCGTCGACGATGATGCCGCCGGTCGATCCGGTCTTGAGGCCGGCAGCGAGGGCGAGTGCGGTGTTCGGCTCCTTGTGAGTGCAGATCACGGCCAGCTCGGCCTTGATCTCTCCATCGGAGGTCTGCACCGCGGCTAGCTGCTCGTCACCGGTGAACGCCTTCAGAGTCGTGTTGAAATGCGTGATGACGCCAAGCTCGCGCCATGAGTCCTCTACTGGGGCCATGATGTCGGGGTCGGCCACCTCCGACATCGGCCACGGGCTCGGGTCCACCAGATGCGTCTCGATGCCTCGGTGCGCGAGCGCCGTGACCATCTCGACGCCAAGTGGGGACGCCTCCACGACCACAGCGGACTTGACCGTGTCGAGGACTTTGTCCCACTCGATGGCTTCCCGGATGTTCTTGACGTAGTAGAGGCCGCCGAGGTCACCTCCCGGCACGCCCGGATCGGCGTAGTTGAAGCCGGTAGCCAGCACGAGCGTGTCCCACCCGACCTCGCCCTCAGTGGCGACCCGAATGATCTTGCGCCTTACATCGACACTGGTGACGTCGGTGTTGTAATGCACGTCGATACCGGCGTCGACGTAGGCCTGCTTGGAGGCAAGAAACAGCTTCTCGAAGTTCTCGATCTCCCTGCCGTGCACGTAAGGAATCCCACATGGGCTATAGGCCACGTCGTCGAAGCCGGTGTAGACCACCACGTCGGCTTTTGGATCGGCCGCCTTGACGCCACCCGCTGCGCCCATCCCGCCTGCGCCACCACCGACGACTACGATCTTGCGCGCCACTACAGCCTCCGTCTGCATGTGGAAGACCTAAGAGTCGCCCACCATGGTTGACTTTCGTTTACTATATTGCATGCCGCCGGAGCGTCAAGGGAAGCAAGATCATGGCCACCAAACACAGTTCCGCAAGCTCGGTTCGCATCGAAGAGCACGTTGACGGGATCGTCAGCTCCATCGGACCGAAGGTCAAGAAGCTGCGGCAGGAGCAGCGGTTGTCGCTGCAGCAGCTGGCGATCAAGGCAGAGGTCTCCGCGGCCGCTATCCACAAGATCGAGCGCAACGACATGGTGCCGACGATCACGACGCTGCTCAAGATCGCGACCGCGCTGGATCGCGCGGTCAGCTACTTCGTCGAGGATGAGGGCAATCCTGAGCCGGTCGCGTTCACACCCGCCGAGGATCGTCCCGCAGTCTTCACCCCGCACGAGGGCCTGAGGCTGGAGGGGGTATCGGGGCCGTACTCTCCCTTCCGTAGCGCGGCCGCGGTGGCCACAGTCTCGCCAGGAGCGAACAGTGGATCAAAGCCGCTTGTCCACGCGGGGGAGGAGCTGGTGTTCACCCTTGAAGGCAGGCTGGTGTTCGAGATCGCTGGCGTACGCCATGAGGTGGAGGCCGGAGACGCGTTGCATTTCATGGGCGACCAACCCCATCACTGGGCGAATGAAGCATCCAAACCCGCTCGCGCTTTGTGGGTGGCGCTCAGAGACTCCTGAGAGTTGATCAATGGAAGCCGGTCAGGCCTTCCCGCCGTACAACTGCTCGAAGTTCTGGTAGAGGATCCGCTGCTTCAGCTCGTCGCTGACGGACGCGCCGTTGATCTTCCAGTACTCGCTCCAGAAGTCACTCCACGGCTCGTCGGATGCAAAGAGGACGCGATCCTCGCCGAGGCCGCGCCGCTCGATCTCCGTCATCAGCCAACGTGCACCGAAGCCGATCGTCCAGGTCGTGTCGCAATAGACCCGGTAACCCTGCTCGACCCAGTCCAGGAACTGCGGGACCAGCTTGATGTGTCCGCTGACGCCGCCGCCGAAGTGGACGAGGTAGATCTTGATCCGCTTCCCGTACTGCTCGACGAGCGGGACGAAGTTGTTGATGTCAGACGTGCCGCCGGCGCTGGTGTGGAAGTGGAACGTGAGGTCGTGCTCCTCGACCGCGGCGAAACAGGCTTCCGCAATCTCTTTCGTCTCCTCATCCCAGGTGTTGGGGTCGGGGTTTCCGCCGAGCAGGAAGGTCGTCTTGAGAGCAACGATCCCCGCCTCACCGGCGTGCTCCAAGGACTTGAGGGTCATCTCCTTGTTCTGCGGTAGGAACGAGACCCACAGCCCGCCAACCAACCTGTCATGCTTCTGTGCCGAATCGAGCACCAGTTCGTTGAGCGAGAATGGCTGGCTCTGGACGGGGATCCCGTAATTCGGAAGGATGAGTCCGCGCTCGACTCCGAGGCCATCGAGATGACCGAGGTATGCACCCGCGTCGGCGAACTCATAGACAGTCGGCTTGACCGGCTCCTTCAGGTTGTAGAACGCCCACGCCTCCATTTCGCCGATGTGACTGTGTGCGTCGATGACCCTGCCCTTGACCTTGTCCGATGCTGCCATGCCCGATCCCTTCTACGCGTCTACTATGCGATGTATATGAGTCGGATAGTAGACCCGTGACCGTCCTCTGCTGAACCACCCCATGCCCTAACTGGAATGGTGCGTCGCACGGTGGCGGGCGAGTATGTCGAGGCCGAAATCCGAGCTCGGATCACGCCACACCGAGTGCGCATGGTTGGCGTTGTTCTGGGTGTTGTCCCACTCGATCAGCAGCCGGGGACCTTGCAGCCGGTAGTAGTGCGGCTCGCCCGGCGCAGTCTTTCCCGCCCAGGCGAAATGCACAGCGTCCAGGGCCGCCTCGTCGTCGTAGCGATGTAGCGGCGACACCCCAGCCGGAGCCCTGTCCAGGTAGGCGGCGAGGAGAGCTCGCAGCATCTCTCGTTGCTCGGCGTCGAATTCGGCGGCCGGTACGCCCTTGGGCTCGATCGAGTACGCAACGGCCTGCTGATCAGCGTCACTCAGCTCGGTGACTTCAGTGATGGCATCATTCAACGACTGCAGCTTCGCCCGCTCCACGGGGTCGAGGAACCGCTCCTCGCGGTACATGCCAACAAGCGGAATGACTCCGTCGCCGTCGCTGAGGTAGGTGAGGTTGACCGTGACAAAGTCGGACGGGGCCTTGGGCAACAAAATCGCGCGGGCCGCGAGTTCGGGCTGCAGCGACCGCAGCAGGTCCCGGCCAAGGTCCTCGACGCCGGAGAGAGGGCGGTTCACTGCTCCTCCGAGCAGAGGTGAGGTGGCGGGATTCGTGCCAAGGAAGCACGGCGTCGTAGCGACCAAGACTCCATCGACCACGAGGTTGTGCAACGAGACGTGGTGGCCGCCGAACCGCCAACCCCACATACCTTTGGCCCCCGGCTCGCCGAAGACCCGCAGGTAATACATCCCCGGGTCGCGGCCGCGTTCCCGATCGAAGCTTGCCTTGAAGCCCTCGACGTAGTCGAGCACATTCTCCAGGCCCATGATCGTCGCGACCGTGACGTACGCGGCAGGTGACAGACCGGTCGAGATGAGTCGCATCGCGGCTCGCTGCTGCGACGGTTGCTGCTGATGGATCGTAAGGCCGCCATGGTCGGTTGGGGTGTAGAACCAGCGGCGGCGCTCGTTGTCGCTCGGGTCATCGGTGGGAACGGCTCCCTGTCCGACCCCGTGCTGCGCTGCGTCAAGGGTGTCCAACCAGGCGCGCGCTGCCTCGGCCATGCGCTCCGCCACGTCGCGGCGTGCCACTGCGTTGTCGTTGATCATGCCCGCATCCGCCATGCAGGGAATCTACGCCCGAGAACGCCGGTCGTGAACCAGTCTCCGCAACCGGAGGCGACGTGTTAGACAGAAGTCACCAGTGGTGCATCCTGTTGAGCAGACCGATGACATCGAATCATGAGTGAGGTGGGACGAAACACCTCTGCGCGCCGCGTGGGCACGGTCGTCGTGATCTTGCGTCAGCCCTCGGATACATCACCTCAGGGTCGGCGGCGGCCCCATCCGATCTCGAGGATTTCCACCGTCGGCGGTTGCGGCGAGTAGCCTGCGCTGGGCAACCATCTCGATGACGACTCGAAGGTGGATTCGTCAAAGGAGCCGAAGGTCTGGGCGAACGTCGGCAGCACCACAGGCATGTGGCGTAAGTCGTCGACGAGCCGGTAGTAAGCGATCCGGTTGCCGCGCTGCCTGGTGGCCGACATCCACGTGTCCGTGGCCAGCAGGTGCTCAACTCGGCGAAGGTCGGCGCAGAGTCTGCTTCGCCGCTCCATCTGCCACAACTGGGCTTCTTCGGGGTCGAATTCTTCTGCTTTCCTCCAGTGGGTGGTAGCCCAGTCGCCGACTCGTCGAGCCAGCCGGGCAAGGGCACGTCGCGACACCGGCAATCTGACGAGCAGCAAGATGGCAAGCAACCCGATCACGACCAATGGCCCCTGCAGCCCAGTCATGCCGATCACCGCCGAATGTCGCGTTGTGATGAACCTCTTCTAGGGTGATCGCTCGGCGCGTCCTGGACAAGACTCCTGTGCGATGGTGAGGCGCATCTCGGCCGATTGGGGATACCGTGCGATCACGGCTGCGGCGCCCAATTCGTGCGCCGAACGCCGCCTCACATGACCGACAACGAAAGACTCACCATGCCACTCGATCCTCGCGACATTGCCCGGCTGCGTAACGTCACGACCCGATCGATCAGCCCAGAGAACTTCGACGGCGCCAAGGGTGGTGGCGGACGGGCGACCGAGGGCACTGGGGCGTACGCCGCCCGGGAGCTCGGTGTCGGCTGGAAGGTCTCTCCGTCGGTAGTCATCAGCTCCCATAGCACTTTCCCGATTGCCACGATGGACGGACCGGGTGTGGTCACCCATATCTGGCTCACTACGCACCGCGATCACTGGCGGACCTTGGTGCTGCGCGCGTACTGGGATCATGCTCCAGAGCCGGCGGTCGAGGTCCCGATCGGCGACTTCTTCGCCAATGGCTGGGGCCGGTTCGCTCAGGTGAGCTCCAGCATGATCGCCGCCAACCCGAACGGCGGCTTCAACTCCTATTGGCCGATGCCGTTCGAACAGGCCGCCGGTCTCACCGTGGAAAACATCGGCGATGCCGACGCCACGCTGTACTACCAGGTGACCTACGAAACCAATCGTGACGTCGAGGAGCTCGGCTACCTCCACGCCCAGTTCCGCCGCGAAAATCCGCTTCCGGCAGGTGACACATACGTGATCTTGGACGGCGTCGCCGGTTACGGCCACTATGTCGGCACCTATCTCGCCTGGGGCACCAACAACCCCGGCTGGTGGGGTGAGGGCGAGCTCAAGATCTATCTTGACGGCGATGACGACTACCCGACCATCTGTGGCACCGGCACCGAGGACTATTTCGGCGGTGCCTGGAACTTCGACGTCCCCGGTCGCGGCTATACCGAATACAGCACGCCGTACCTGGGCATGCCTCAAGTGATTCGTCCCGACGGCCTCTATCAGAGCCAGCAGCGCTTCGGTCTCTACCGCTGGCATGTGCTCGACCCCATCCATTTCGCCAGGGACCTGCGCGTGGAGATCCAGGCGCTGGGTTGGCAGTCCGGCGGCCGCTACCGCCTGCTGCAGGACGACATCGCCTCGACTGCAATGTTCTATCTTGACCAGCCCAGCACGCCGCGACCTGCCTTCCCACATGTTGACGCATTGCAGATTGATTAACGGGGAGCCCGGTAGCCGAAGCCGAATCCTGATCATTGGCGGTGGCGGCTTACAGCATGACGCTAGACGTTATTAACGCGGTACGTTATGCTTGCGTCTCGTGATCCAGTCGTTCGCCGATGCGGACACGGAACGGGTCTGGCGGCGTGAGCGCGTCCGGCGATTCGGCTCGGATCTGCAACGGATGGCGAATCGGAAGCTGTTGATCATCGATGCTGCGGAGACGCTCAACGATCTGCGGGTGCCGCCCGGCAATCGGCTCGAGCGACTCCGGGGAGATCGGTCGGGGCAGTACAGCATCCGGATCAACGACCGGTGGCGGATCTGCTTCATCTGGAGCGCTGCCGGGGCGACCGAGGTCGAGATCACTGACTATCACTGAAAGGTGCAAACGAATATGAGCCGCGTACATGAGCCGATTCATCCCGGAGAGATTCTGCTCGAGGAGTTCCTTCGCCCACTGGGGATCAGTCAGTACCGGCTGGCACAGGCCATCGGAGTGCCCCCGCGTCGGATCAACGAGATCGTGCATGGCAAGCGCGCGATCAGCCCGGACACGGCTCTGCGGTTGTCCAGGGCACTCGGTACGTCGGACCGCTTCTGGATGAATCTGCAAACCCGCTACGACCTGGATGTCCAGCTTGAGAATCACCGCGATGAACTCGACAAGATCGGAAGCCTGGTCGCTTAACGTATGTGGTTCATCACACAGATGCACGGCGTCGGGTTGTCACGCCGTACCAGGGTTGTGCTGGGCGCTGGCTACCTCGCGGCGGTCGCGGGGGTCTACAGCTGGCGCGGCTGGGATCGGCTCTTCGAATGACCTGGATCCCGATCATCGAGTACGGCCTGATCGGCGTTGTCGCGTTCCTGGTCTGGGTCGGCATCAAGATCACCGACATCACGCGATCAAGATCAGGACCAGCCGACCTCGAGCCCCAGGCGACCTCGAGCCGGAGCGCATGATTGCAGCACGGCCGGAGGACCAGGACCGCACGATCATCGTGACCGGCGGGAATCGCGGAATCGGCTATGCGCTGGTCGCAGCTCTTGCTGATCGTGGTTGTCGAGTGATCTTCACTTCGCGCGATCTGGACCGTGGTCGGCAAGCGCTTGCCGGCTCAGTGGAGGGCGTCCGGCGCGCAGTCTCCAGCTGGAGATCTGCGATCTGAGCTCGCCCGCCTCGATTCGGGCATTCGCTCGGCAACTGCTCGAGCAATCAACGCCGATCCACGGTTTGATCAACAACGCCGGCGTGCTGCGCCCTCCCGAGGAGCGAGTCATGACCGAGGATGGCATCGAAGCCACCCTGGCCACCAACGCAATCGGCCCGATGCTGTTGACGATCGCCCTGGAACCGGCACTTGCCGCGGCCTCCGACGCCAGAGTCCTGATCTTGACATCACGGCCGCATCTGCCGGGTTCCCGCGGGAAACCGGTCGACTTCGACTTCTCCGACCCGAATCTCGATCATGGCTACAGCCCTGATCGCGCGTACAAGAACTCCAAGCTCGCCGCGATCTGGGTGGCCAAGGAGCTCGACCGCCGGCTGGCGCCCGCGGTGCGGTGCGACGCGGTGTGTCCGGGATTCGTGCCGACCACCGCTGCCACCTATGTGACCGGCTGGCGGCGATTCCTGCTGCGCCGCGTGCTGCCCCGGTTCAAGTTCACGACGACGTTGGAGCAGGCCGCTGCCGATGTCATCTGGGCGCTCGACGCGCCCGAACTGACCGGGCGGGGTGGCCAGTACGTGGTCCATCGGCAGGTCGCCGAGCCGAGCCCGGACGCGTCCGATGAGGCTCTGGCTCGCCAGTTCTGGATGCTGGCAGACCAGCTGATCAGTGGCCGCTAGCCTTTCCGCGCCTGATCGGCCGAGGCGCTCCTGCCTGGCGAGACGACCCGCCGAGACGATCCGCACCAGTTCGGCGCGAAGCTGCTTCGGGTCGGTGATCCACCGTTCGACCAGCTGATCGGACAGCCCCTCGGCCTGGACGCGGGAGATGATGGCCGAACCGCGGGCGGTGCGGGTGACACCAACCGGCGCCGATCGGCTGAATCGCGTACCCGGCTCACGTAGCCGGCACGCTCCAGACGGGCTACCACGCGACTCATCGTCTGCTCCTCCACCCGGTTGCCGCGGCCAGCTGCCGCTGGGTGAGCGGACCGCCCTCTAGGGCATGCAACGCCAACAATCCCGCGTGGGTGAGGTTGATAGTTGGCCAGCCAGTCGTTCCAGTCATGCTCGATCAGACGTGCTGCGGTTGAGAGCAGGCGGCCGAGTGACCAGTCCTCCAGCTCCGGCGCCGTCATGAGGCCGAGCGTAACGGCAGCTAGCTAACCGACCCCGCTCTCGCCATGACAGGGACATTAATGTGAAGGCGTGAGCGCGCTCCCGCTGCACGCCGGCGTCTGTTCTGACCTGCTCCCGCACCTGCGCCGCGCTCGTGACCTGATGGATAGCCGGTATGCCGACGATCTTGACGTCGCGACGGTCGCGCAGCGGGCCTGGGTGTCGAAGTATCACTTCATCCGCAGCTTCAGCGCGACGTACGGCCAGACGCCCGCGCAATACCTCGCCCACCGCCGGATCGAGCGGGCCCAGGACCTGCTACGTACTACCAACCTGACGGTCACCGAGGTTTGCATGCTGGTGGGCTACACCAGCCTCGGGTCCTTCAGCGCAAAGTTCCGCTCGCTCGTCGGTGAGACACCGTCGGAATTCCAGCAGCGTTATGCCGGCGCCGGGGTCCCACACATTCCCGGGTGCTACGTGTTCATGCGCGGGCTGCAAGAGAGAGCAATTCCGGAGAAGCCATCCGGAGGGTCTGGGCACTAACGTTCGAGCCATGATCACGAACGTCTCCCTGGTGACTGTCTACGTCACAGACCAGGACGAAGCCAAGAAGTTCTACACCGAGGTGCTTGGGTTCGAAGCCCGCACCGATGCCACGCTTGGCGACTACCGCTGGGTCACCGTTGGGCATCCCGAACAGCCTGAGCTGGAGGTCACGCTGATGGTGCCCGGCCCTCCGCTGGACGACGATATGGCCGACGTCGTACGCCGTGCGCTCGCGAACGGCCGGATGGGCGGTCTCGGGCTGAGGGTGGACGACTGCCAGAAGACCTACGACGACCTGAGTGCCAGGGGCGTGGAGTTCCCGCAGCCGCCGTCCGACCGCCCCTACGGTGTGGAAGCCGTGATGCGCGACAACAGCGGCAATTGGCTCGTGTTGGTAGAGCCGAAGTCAGGGGCGTAGCGGAAACTTAGGCGTGTGGCCTTCTGATGCTGAATCACTGATCAACTATCAGCAGCAGCTGACCGCGGCGTCGTTTGAGCCGGTGAACGTGAATCCCGGTTCCGACATGATCGCTGGTTGCTGGGTCTGCTTTCCGCGTGGACTTCTCGGTCCTGGCACTGATCATGATGCAGCATGGTCGGCAGCCGTGATCATGTCCGGCGGCCGAGTGATCGAGCAGCAGGTGATCAGCGGTACCACCGACGCTCCCTACGTTCCTGGACTGATGGCCTTGCGAGTCGGGCGGCTGATGGAGAGGACCGTCCGGGCGCTCTCTGGTGATCTTGACGTGCTGTTGCTGGACGCGACCGCTGCTGATCATCCGCGTCGAGCTGGCCTGGCGCTGCACCTCGGTGCGGAACTGGAGCTGCCGACGATCGGAGTGACGCACCGACCACTGGTTGCCGCCGGCGAGTGGCCCAGTGATCATCGAGGTGCGACCAGCCCGCTTCGAATCGACGACTCGGTGGTCGGCTGCTGGCTGCGGACTGAGCCAGGTGTCCGGCCCTTGGCGGTACATCCGGGCTGGCGGGTGGATTTAGCGACTGCAGTTGCGGTGATCACCATGCTGACTAGGCGACGTCGTACCCCCGAGCCGCTGCGCCGAGCCCGTCAGCTTGCCCGCCGCGCCCGTGCCGGACTTGGTGACACGAACAAACCACGCTGATCCTGTGTACGGACGATGTCGCTCGTCTATGCTGCGCTCATGCTTATCCTCGGGCTCATTCTGTTCGGCATGCTCGTTGGTGCCGGCGCGCAGCTGATCTTGGGCAAGTCGGCCAAAGGCATCGACTGGACGCTGGCGTTGGTAGCCGGTCTCGTCGGTTCCTTCGTCGGCGGGTTGCTGATCAGCCTGTTGTCGGGAGACGGCCTCGAGTTCCGTGCCAGCGGCATCATCGGGTCGCTGGTCGGTGCGCTGCTGGTCACGGCAGGATGGCAGTGGTACCGCCGCCGGAGCAAGGCGTCGCACGCCTGAGTTCTCTACGCCTGGGGCTGCTGTAGCCGCCGCTCGACCCGTCTTCCCCTGCGAGACCGAAGCCGCGAATCTGGGGCTTTAGTTGCCTGTGTATATCGAACATGCAAGCGAAAAGTGTCAGTGCTGGTCCGTAGTGTCTGAGGCATGTCAGTTGCTGTGGTTCCCGAGCCGGTCGCGGATCTACTCGTCGATCCGCTGACTGGTTGGCTTGAGGGAGTTCTCGCTGGTCTAGCTGACGGCGTTGAGTGCGCAACACCGGAGGACACAGCGAAAGTGTCGG
>Ga0081455_10001876_pt1 | contig 11541 bp, 13 predicted proteins | sample TabmetS3T2R1_FD_70207 | JGI IMG/M metagenome (GOLD analysis project Ga0081455, IMG submission 70207) | Tabebuia heterophylla rhizosphere microbial communities from the University of Puerto Rico - S3T2R1 | ecosystem: Host-associated > Plants > Roots > Rhizosphere ...
CGAGTTCAGCTTGGCGTGGTCGCCGCCTGTGTCCGCGATCTCCAGGTACAGGTCCCGGGGGAGCGACAGCATCTGCGCCTCACCGCCCTCGAGGTGGAGGATCATCATCGTGTCGGACCGTTGGCCACCGGGCCCCGCGTTCGGATCGAAGCCGGGGTCGCCCTCCTGCAGGCCCTCGCGGGAGTCGGAGCCGACGATGAGGTAGTTGGTGCCGCTCCCGCCGTCGGACAGGACGGCGCTGACGTCGACCCGGTCGATGCTGTTCCAGACGCTGCGGGCCCACAGGTAGCCGCCGAGCAGCGCCAACAGCAGCAGGACGGCGGTGATCGCGAGCACCCGCCGCCAGCGGAGGCGGCGCCACCAGGACTTCGACGGCCCGGCAGGCGCGGGGGCCTCGGCGGGCGGTCGGCCCGGCGGACCGGTGGGGACCGGCCGCTCCGGCCGGGGCAGCGTGCGGGTGCGCGCACCGTTGGCCGGACGCTGCGGGCGGGGCGGCCGCACCGGTCCCGGCGGCGCGCTCGGGCGCTCGGTGCCGCGGTCGGTCGGCGATGCCGGAGGGGCGGGCACGAACACCCGCCGGGGATCGCTCGGCGACGGCCGCTCAGGCTGGTGGAAGCGATCGGTCACGAGGTCTCACAGACTACTGAGGCGCCGGCACCGGCCGGCGTCATCCCCCTCGTGCGGCAATGCCGCGCCCCCAAGCCTATTTCTCCGTGACGCCCGCCTCGTCGAAGGTGGCCATCTCGGCCAGCACCCGGGCTGCCGCCTCCACCAGCGGAAGCGCCAGGGCGGCCCCGGTGCCCTCGCCCAGCCGCAGGTCGAGGTCGATCATCGGGCGCAGGCCCAGCTCGCCCAGCACGGCCGAGGCACCGGGCTCTACGGAGCGGTGGCCGGCGATGACGCCATGCTCGACGCCCGGGACCAGGCGGCTGGCGACCAGCAGGGCGGACGCCGAGATCACGCCGTCGATCACGACCGGGACCTGGAGCGCGGTGGCTCCGGCCACGAACCCAGCCAGCGCCGCATGTTCGAGGCCGCCGACCTCGGCCAGGATCCCGAGGGCGTCGGCGCCGTGCCGCTCCCGCGCCCTGTCGGCGGCGTCCGCCACCAGCGCGGCCTTGCGGCGGAACCGGTCGTCGTCGATCCCCGTGCCCCGGCCGGTCACCCCCGATGCCGGCCTGTCGGTCAGGGCGGCGATCAGGGCTGCGGCGGGCGTCGTGTTGGCGATGCCCATGTCACCGGTGACCAGGCAGCGGACCCCCCGCCGGACCAGCCGGGCGGCGACCTCCGCGCCGACGTCGAGCGCCTGCCGGGCTTCGTCGGTGGTCATCGCCGGGCCGAGGCTCAGGTCTGCGGTCGCGGCGCGCACCTTGCGCACCAACAGGTCGGGCGTCTCGGGCAGTGCCGAGGCGACGCCGACGTCGACCACCATCACCTCGGCCCCGGCCTGTCGCGCCAGCACGTTGATCGCGGCTCCGCCCGCCACGAAGTTGCCGATCATCTGCGCGGTTACGTCTTGTGGCCACGGCGAGACGCCCTGGGCGTGCACGCCATGGTCGCCGGCGAACACGGCCACGACCGCCGGCCGCGGCAGCGGGGGAGGGACTGCGGCGGCGATGCCGGCGAGCTGGGCGCCAACGGCCTCCAGCCACCCCAGCGATCCGGGTGGCTTGGTGAGCCGCAGCTGGTGCTCCTCGGCCTTGCGTTGCGCGTCGACATCCAGGGGCGCCTGCAGCAGGCGTGCCGCCCGGAACGTGCCGAGGCGTGCCGCGAGGCCATCGAACACGGCAAGGGGAAGGTGCTCGGAGGGGTCGGTGATGACCAGCGTCCGGTCCGGGTCCCCGGCGGGGGCGGGCCCGGTCCGAACCGCGATGCGGCTACGGGCGAGCGCCGCGGCCAGGCGGGGGGAGCCGGTGGCGGGATGGATGACGACGGCGTCGACGGGACGGGCCGCCGGCCGACCGGGGGTCGCGTCGGGGTGGGTCACGGGCGGTCATGATCGCCGACGCCCCGGATCCGGGCCAACGCCGCGTCCAGCCGCTCGAGCCCCCCGCCGTCCGGGACGGCGATGCGCACGTGGTCCGGCAGCCCGAACGAGCGGCAGTCCCGCACCACCACTGCCTGGCGCGCCAGGGCCACCCTGAGGCCCTCCGGCGCTCCCACGGCCAGCACCCAGGGTGCGTCGGACGGTAGCGGGACCAGCGCGTGGGCCCCGAGCACCTGGGTCAGTTCGGAACGGGCGGCGGCGATTCGCGCGGTCCAGCCGACCAGGTCGGCGCGCGCCAGCAGCTCCGGAAGCAGCGCGCAGCCGAGCGAGCCGACCGCCCACGCCGGGCGGCGCCGGCGGATGGCGGCGGCCGCCCGCTCGTCGGGGGCGACGGCGAACCCCAGGCGCAGCCCAGGGCAGGCGAAGGCCTTGGTCAACGAGCCCAGCCCCCATCCGGGCCGCCCCCGGGTCCACGTCCCGGCGCTGAGCGGCAGGAACGCCTCGTCCCACACCGCGACACGCTCGTCGCCGCCCGTGGCCAGGCGGCCCGTGGGGTTGTGGGGGTCGGAGCGCCAGCGGGGAGCGCCCGCCTCGACGCGGGCCAGGTGGCGGCGGTAGAGCGAGAAGTCGGGCTCCTCGACCCAGCCGCGTCGGAGGTGGTCGCCGACGAGGGCGATGGCCTGGGATCCACCGGCCGTGAGCACGAGGCGCTCGCCCGGGACGCCGACCGCCTCGGCGAGGAGCGCCTCGGCGGCCTCGACGTCCGGATACCGCCGCAGGCTGCCGACGTGCGGCGCCGCCAGCGCGGCGACGTCGGGTGCGAAGGGGTTGAGGCTGGCCGACAGGTCGAGGACCTGGTCCGGGCCGAGGCCCAGGGCCGCCGCCACCCGGGGCCCGTCGCCCCCATGCGGCCCCGGCGCCGGGATCGTGGTCACCCGGCAACGGCGCCGCGACGGCGGCCGGCGATGGCGCCCCCTGCGCCGGCGACGACGAGCAGTCCGGCCAGCAGCCAGGTCACGTCGCGCGACAGGTCGACGGCAGCGGTGATGTCGTGGGGGCCCGCCGGGCGCCCGGATCCCACTATCGGACGATCCTCCACGACGTCGCCGTAGCGGTTGGCCCCGCCCAATCGCAGCCCCAGCGCGCCAGCGAACGCCGCCTCCGACATGCCGGCATTGGGGGAGGGGTGGCGGGGCGCATCTCGCCGCACGGCGCCGGCCACGGCCGGGGCGCGCCCGGGTCGGGCCAGGGCGACGAGCGCGGCCGTCGCCCGGGCCGGCACCCACGCCAGCGCATCGTCGACTCGGGCCGAGGCGAGCCCGAAGCGGCGGTAACGGTCGTCGTGGTAGCCGACCATCGAGTCGAGCGTGTCGCCGGCGCGGTAGACGAATGCCCCCACCGCGCCGGCGGCGGCGGTCCACAGCGCGGGCGCAACGATCGCGTCGGTGGTGTTCTCGGCGACGGATTCGACCGCGGCGCGGGCGATGGCCGCGGCGTCGAGCGCGGTTGGGTCGCGCCCCACCAGCGACGGCAGCAGGCGCCGGGCGGCGGGGAGATCCCCCGCCGTCAGGGCGGCCTCCACCCGGAGGGCGGCGGTGTGCAGACCACGTCCGGCGGTGCACACGTAGCCGCCGACCAGGGGCGATCCGATGGCGAGGCCCGTCGCCGCCGCCAGGCCCACGCCCGCCGCCGCCAGGAAGGCGCCGGGCGCCGGACGATCGTCGTACACGCGGCGCTCCAGCGCGGCGATGGCCGTGCCGAACAGCGCCACCGGATGCAGCCGGCCCGGAAGGGGCGGCTCCCCCAGGGCCCGGTCGATCGCCAACGCCACGCCGGCCGCCGTGGCCCGCCGGTGCCACGGGACGCTCACGGGTCGGACCTCAACGGCGGAGCCTCACCATCGGGCGGCCGCCACCAGCAGGCCCACGGTTTCGGCGATCAGGCCGGCGGCGCCCAGCACGTCCCCCGTGTATCCGCCCAGCCGCCGCCGGGCGAGCGTCACCACGCCGCCGAACCCGGCCAGGCCGCTCGCCGCCACCAGCACGCCCGGTCCCCATCCGCCGTCGAACGACCAGGCCACGACGGCACACCCGACCAGCAGCGTGGCGAGCGCGGGCGCGGGGGAGCCTGACCGGAACCCGGAGGCGGCGCCGCCGTCGGCCCGGGCGTATGGCAGCCACGCCAGCGCCAGCGCCATGGCCGACCGGGAGGCGGTCCACAGGCCGGCCACCAGCAGCGGGTCGGGCTGAAGCGTGCCCAGTGCCGCCACCCGGGCCAGCACCACCAGGGCCAGCGCCATCGCGCCGAAGGCGCCGATCTCCGGCGTCGCCATGACCTCCAGCCGTCGCCTGGGGTCGAGCGGCGGGAGCAGGCCGTCGGCGCTGTCGGCCAACCCGTCGTAGTGCAGCATGCCGGTGAGGGCGGCGTCAGCCGCCAGCGCCAGCACCGCTGCGACAAGCGGCGGCCACAGTTCGCCTGCGACCCACCACGCGCCGCCGACGGCAAGTCCGAGCCCGGCCCCGACGACTCCGAACCATGCCGGGGCGCGGCGGTCCGGTGGGGCGGCGCCGCCGACGACGGTGAGGAACCCGAGTGCGCTCCGCATCAGTCCGTGGACTCGAGCCGGCCTTGCGGCGCGGGTCGGGACAGTGTCAGGACGCGCCCGGCCACCACCAGCAGCACTTCGTCGGAGACCTCGGCCACGGCGCGATTGAGCTCGCCCAGTGCGTCGGCGAAGCGGCGCCCGGCTGCGGTCGGGGCATGGACGCCCAGCCCCACCTCCTCCGACACGACGATCGTGTCGGCGACCCGCGCGCTCAGGGCGCGGCACAGGCCCGTCGCGTCGGGTGCCAGGTCGGCGTGCGCTGCGACCCACGTGCCCAGCGAGTCGACGATGGCCGGGCCGTCGACGGCCGCCAGCACCTCGGGCAGGTCGACCGCCGCCTCCACGGTTGGCCAGCCGGCCGGCCTCCGGGCCCGATGGGTGGCGATGCGCGCCGCCATGTCGGGGTCGGACGGGGAGCCGGTCGCCACGTAGGTCACCCGGTCGGAGATGTCGGCGGCCAGCGACTCGGCCACCTCGGACTTTCCCGAGCGCGTTCCGCCCAGCACCAGCGTGATCATCGGGTGATCATCCATCGTGGCCGACGACGTGCCAATCCGTGCACCCCGTCACCGCTCGTCGTCGCGGTCCCAGGGCCCGTCCAGGACGGTGAACCCGGCGGGATCGCCGATGTAGGCGTAGGTGAGGGCACGGATCCCGTCGACAGTGGTGACGGCGGTGCGTCGGTAGTGCGGCCCCTCGACGACGTCCAGCTCCTCGAGGACGGTCGGCGCCCGTTCCGACAGCTCAAGGAGCCAGCCCGGCACCCGGCGGTCGCCGCCGACGACGAGGGCCGGGTAGCCGTGGCCGGTGTCGTACAAGGTTCCCGGGATGGCACTCGGACGCTGCCGCATGACGTCGGCGGCGATGAGCGGCCAGCGCAGCCGTCCGGGCATCAGCGTTCCGTAGACGAACAACGCGCGCATCGGATCGGAGCATGGCAGGTCAGGCATGACAGACTCGACAAGCTATGCCGCTCGACGTCTCGACCGTGTCCTACGCGCTCCCCGAAGGCGTCGATCCTCTGGCGCTCGTCGCCTACCTGGACAAGCGCTTCCCGGTCATCTCCGAGCCGGGGGCCAGCCGCACCTACACGGTCCTGGACACCGCCGACCGGCGCCTCCGCGCCGCCGGGGTCGACCTGGATCTCGAGACGGGTCGCGGCGGGCCTCGGCTGGTCTTGCGCGAGCCGGGCGGTCGGCCGCCCCTCGCTGCCGACGTGCGACGGCCCCGGCGGAATCGCTACCTCCTGCGAGACCTACCCGCCGGACCACTGCGCGAGCGGCTGGCACCGATCGTCGAGATCCGGGCGCTGCTGCCGCTCGCGTGCGTCAAGGTCGGCGCCCAGCTGGTGCGGGTGCTCAACGCCGACGACAAGACGGTGGTGCGCGTCTCGCTGGCCTCCCCGATCGCTCTGGTAGGTCCGGACCATGCCGCAACGGTGCCGCTCACGCCGCGGGTGGACGTCAGCGGCGTGCTCGGCTACCCGAAGGGGCTCGGCCGCGTGACCGCGGCGGTCCGGCGAGGCCCCAAGGGTGGTCTGGTCGACGTCCCGGCCAGCCTCGCCGACGAGGCCATCGCGGCGGGAGGCGGCGATCCCGAGGGGATCCGGACGAAGGTTCGCGTCGATCTGCGCCCCGACCAACGGACCGATCGGGCGGCGGTGGCGGTGCTCTGCGACCTGGCGGGGATGGTCGACGCCAACCTGCCGGGGACGCTCGCCGACGTCGACACCGAGTTCCTCCACGACCTGCGCGTGGCGGTGCGGCGGAGCCGCTCGGTGCTGCGGGAGCTCAAGCGTGCGTTCGCGCCCGAGCCCCTGGCCACCCAGCGCGATGCCCTCCGCTGGGTCCAGGCGATCACGGGCCCGACCCGCGACCTAGATGTCCAGCTTTTGGACTGGGATCACCTGCTCTCGGCCATCCCGGTCGAGCGGCACGCGGCCCTGGCACCTGTCCGGGCGCTGCTGCTCCGGCATCGGGCCGCCGCGTTCCGTGCACTGCGCCGCGAGCTCCGCGGCCCCACCTTCCGGCACGCATGGGACGACTACCGGGCGTTCCTGGCCGGAGACCTGGGACCGACCGGAGAGCGCCCGGACGCCCGCAAGCCCATCGTCGACGCCGCCGGCGGCCGGATCCGCAAGGTCTACGGGCGGATGCTGGACATGGGCGCCGCCATCGATGCGACCAGCCCGGCCACGGACCTCCACGAGCTCCGCAAGCGGGGCAAGGAGCTGCGCTACCTGCTGGAGCTCTTCGGTGGGTTGTGGCCCCGCTCCGTGGTCAAGCCCATGGTGCGGTCGCTGAAGGGGCTGCAGGACGTGCTCGGCGTCCACCAGGACCGCGAGGTGCAGGCCTCGTACCTGCGGGGTCTCGCGGGGGAGCTGGCGAAGACGACCGGCGGGCCGGCGGCGCTCCTGGCGCTGGGCGTCCTCGTCGACCGGCTCGACGCCGAGCAGCACGAGGCCCGCGAGGCCTTCGCCGAGCGCTTCGCCGCCTTCGCCGCCGCCGACCAGCAGGCGCTGGTCGGCGAGGTGTTTTCGTGAAGGTCGTCGCCACCTACAACATCAAGGGAGGCGTGGGAAAGACATCGGCCGCCGTCAACCTCGCGGCCCTGGCGGCGCAGGACGGGCTGCGCACGCTGCTCTGGGACCTCGACCCACAGGGGGCAGCGTCGTACCTGTTCCGGGTGAGGCCCAAGATCAAGGGTGGCGGGCGCAAGCTCGTCCGGGGACGCAGCGACGTGACCGACCTGCTGCGGGGCACCGACATCGAGGGGCTCGACCTGCTGCCGGCGGACTTCTCCTACCGCCACATGGACCTGGCCCTCGACGCCGCCGGCAAGCCGACGCGCCGGCTCCGGAAGGTGATCGCCCCGCTGGCCGAGCTCTACGACCTGGCGATGCTGGACTGCCCGCCGTCCATCTCATTGGTCTCCGAGAGCGTCTTCGACGCCGCCGACGTCCTGCTGGTTCCGCTCATCCCCTCGACCCTGACGGTGCGCACGTTCACCCAGCTGGGGGACTTCGTCGCCGGCGAGGTCGACCGACGCCCCCGGATCGTCGCGTTCTTCTCTATGGTCGACGGGCGCAAGCGGCTGCACCGCGAGGTGCTGGCGACGCTCCCCGACACCAGTCCCGACGATGTGGTTAAGGCCTCCATCCCCGCCGCCACCGAGGTCGAGCTCATGGGGGTGGAGCGAGCGCCGGTGGTTGTCAGCGCCCCCCACAGCCGGGCCGCCCGCGCGTACCGGGCGCTCTGGGACGAGGTGCGGCCCCACCTCGGCGTCTGACGGCCCCGGCTTGCAGGCCGAGCGGAAAGGCCCGCACGCGGGCACCGAACCGTATGCGATTTGCAGCGAGAGCCCAGGCCTCACAGCTCGGCCTCCGGCAGCGCTGACCACCGTGAACCAAAACGACGTGCCCTATCCGCTCGAGTCCTTAGTCGGCCGGTTCGAGGTCGAGGGCGGCGGAGTTCATGCAGTACCGCAGGCCGGTGGGCTGCGGGCCGTCCTCGAACACGTGCCCGAGGTGGGAGCCGCAGCGAGAGCAACGGACCTCGGTGCGGATCATGCCGTGGCTGGTGTCGGTCACCGTCACGACCGCGTCGCTGTTCAGCGGTTCCCAGAAGCTGGGCCACCCGGTGCCCGAGTCGTACTTGGTATCCGACGAGAACAGCGCCTGGCCGCAGGCGATGCAGCGGTAGGTGCCGTCGCCTTTCTCGTCCCAGTAGATGCCGGTGAAGGCACGCTCGGTGCCGCCGCGCCGGGTGACCTCGAACTGGAGGGGGTCGAGGCGCTGGCGCCACTCCTCGTCGGTGGTGGGGAGGTCGGACACGCCGAAAACTCTAACGAAGCATCTCCGCAAGGCGGCGCGCGTAGGGCTCCGGGGACAGGCTGGCGGCACGCTCGAGCGACTCGAGCGCGAACACCACCTCGGTGCCGTGGCCACGGCCCTGCAGGGTCACCAGCAGCGAGCAGGTCTCGCCCGCCTGGTTGACGACGACCTCGAAGATCCCGCAGCTCCGGTCGACGTAGCTGACCGAACCGATGCGGTGGCCGGCCTCGAGCAGCAGCGCGAAGGCCTCCGGCGGGGGTGCAGCCAGGAGCAGGGTGTCCTCGCCGACGAGCGCGGATCCGACCCGGGGTGGGGGAGGCGGCGGAGGCGGGCCCGGGGGTCGGGGCGTTCCTGAGGGCGCCGTGGCGGTTCCCACAGGCGATCCGTGGCGACGGGCGCGGCTGAGCACTCCGTACGCCTCGTTCAGGCGGGCGGCCGCCCGCCCGGTTCCCCCCGCCCTGTCGGGATGCGCGGCCCGGATCAGTCGGCGGTAGGAGGCGCGCACCGCGTCCCAGCCGTCGCCGTCCGCCACCTCCAGCACCGTGCGCGCCTCGTGGAGGTCCATGGCCTCAGGCGGGATCCAGGAACGCCGACATCAGCGCCTGGTAGCCGGCCGGGTCGTGGCTTCCGGCATGTTCACGGGCGGCGTGCATGGCGAGCTGGGGCATGCCGACGTCGACCGTGGTGATGCCCAGGCGGGCGGCGGTGATCGGGCCGATCGTCGAGCCGCACGGCAGGTCGCTGCGCATGGCGAACGCTTGCAGCGGGACCTTGGCCTGCTCGGCGGCCAGCGCCACCAGCGCGCTCCCCGGGGCGTCGGTGGCGTAGCGGACGTTGGCGTTGACCTTGACCACGGGGCCGCCGTTGAGCGCCACCTGGTGCTGTGGATCGTGGCGGTCGGCGTAGTTGGGGTGGGTGGCGTGGGCCATGTCTGCGGACAGGCACGCGGAGCGTGCCAGGGCCCGGTGGAGGCTGTCGCGGTCGCCGCCGCCGGCCGTCACGATCCGCTCGAGCACGTTCGGCAGCAACGACGATGCGGCCCCCCGATTCGACGTGGACCCGACCTCCTCGTGGTCGAAGAGGCACACGACCCGGACCGGTCCGGCGTCCACGCCCGGCGATCGCGCCACTTCGCACAGGGACTCGACCGCCGCCCAGCACGAGGCCAGGTTGTCGAGTCGCCCCGACCCGATCAGCTCCTCGTCCCGCCCGACCAGCGCGCCGGGCGCGAGGTCGTGGAGCATCAGGTCCCACGAGAGAACGTCGTCGGCGTCGACGCCCAGCTCCTCCGCCACGAACGCCCGGAACTGCCCCTCGACGGGCGAGGCGCCGTCGGTGATGCCCCAGATCGGGGACAGGTGGTGCTGGGCGTCGACGACCAACCCCTTCTGGGTGACCTCCCGGTCGAGGTGGATGGCCAGCTGGGGGATGCAGCAGACGGCCCCGTCGACGCGCAGGAGCCGCAGGCTGGCGCCCGGACCGTCGCCCCGGATCGCCACGCGGCCCGAAAGCCCCAGGTCGCGGTCGAGCCAGCTGTTGAGGAGCACGCCCCCGTAGGCCTCGACGCCGAGCTGGCGCGCACCGGCCCGCACCAGGTCGGGGCGGGGCTTCACCCGCAGGTTGGGGCTGTCGGTGTGCGCGCCCAGGATCCGGAAACGGCCGTGGGGCTCGTGCTCGGCCGGGACCGCCCACGCGACGAGGCTGCCGCCCCGGACCACGAACCAGGCGCCCGGGCCGCCGGGCCAGGCCGCGTCCTCGACCAGCTCGGTGAACCCCGCCTCGCCCAGCATCGCGGCGGCGGTGGCGCAGGCGTGGTAGGGGGACGGGGAGGCGTCGCAGTAGGCGAGCAGCCGGCGCGCCGCATCGAGCTCGGGTCGGAGCGGCTCGTGCTGGGACGGTGCGGGGGATGGGGTCACGACCGGACGATGGTAGGGCCTGCCGCGGTGGGGGCCCGAGGTCTTCGGTTCCGCCACACCGAGCCCGAGGCAATAGGTTCCGGTCCTGGAACCCATGACCTCAGGCTCACACGTGTGGAACTCATGACCTCGGGCCGGCGTGGAGCCGGTGGAGCGGACACGCCCGCGACCCTCGACCTCGTCATCGTCCACCGCCGACGCCCTGCAGCCGCCGCACGCACCGTCCGGCTGTTCCTCGACCAAGGGGTGCCGGTGCGGGTGCTCGTGGTGGACAACGGCTCGTCGGAGGACGACCTGGCGCAGCTGCGCACGTCGCTACCCCCCGGTATCGACGTGCTGGAGCTCGGCGCCAACACCGGGTTCGGCCCCGGCGCCAACGCCGGCTTCCGCTGGTTCCTGGGGCACGATCCGGCGCCCTGGCTCGGGGTGGCGCCGCACGACGCCGAGCCGCAGCCGGGGTGCTTGCGCCGGCTGCTCGACGAGGTGGGGGCCCGACCCCGTGCCGGGCTGGCGTCGGCCGACGTCGGCGACGGTCTCACGCCGGCGCTGGACCGCTACTTCGGGGCGATCCCCGCCGAGGCGACCGTCGCCGATGGCTGGGAGCCGGCCGGCTACCCCCACGGCACGCTGATGGTCGCCCGCCGCCACTGCCTCGAGGACGCTGGTCTCTTCGACGAGCGCTACTTCGCCTACTGCGAAGAGGCCGAGCTGGCCCTGCGGGCGCGGGAGCGGGGCTGGGAGGTCGGCGTGGTGCGCGGCGCCGAGGTGCGTAACCAGGACGTCGGCTCCAACGCCGACGTCGTCGACTACCTGCAGCTCCGCAACACGCTGCTCATGGTGCGCGAGCACTCGGGGCGGTACCACGCGGCGATCCGCCTGGTCATCGCCGTGGGACAACTGGGCATTGGTCTGGTCGCCCCGAACTGGCGGGGCCCGTACTGGTCGCCACGCGCGCGCCTGCGGGCCATCGGCGACCACCTGCGTCACCGCTACGGCCCGCCACCCGACCACCTGGTCCGAACGTGCCGCACTCAGTAGTCAGGGCGCCGGGCGCGCGACCCGCCGCTGCAGCCGCCCTCGGGCGTCCTCGAACCCCGGCAACGGCGCCTGGAGGCTCAGGCCCAGATCGGTGACCCGGGCGCCGACCAGGTCCTCGACGCTTGCCCAGTCGGTGGCGCGAGGTCCGTCGACGCCCCGGTTG
>Ga0081455_10007434_pt1 | contig 11541 bp, 10 predicted proteins | sample TabmetS3T2R1_FD_70207 | JGI IMG/M metagenome (GOLD analysis project Ga0081455, IMG submission 70207) | Tabebuia heterophylla rhizosphere microbial communities from the University of Puerto Rico - S3T2R1 | ecosystem: Host-associated > Plants > Roots > Rhizosphere ...
AGAGAGCAACACGGCCGGTAGGCGCACAAAGAGTTCCGTTGACCCCCCAAGCGCGGTCGACAGCGCGATCATATAGGCGACGAATGGCCCCTTGCTATAATAGCTCCAATCCAGGCGTCGCGACCATTCCCAGTAATGGGCCTCATCGGGCGAGAGCTCCAGATATCCTTGCTGCAGATACCACAGACGTGCTGTCGTCACCACCACCAAAAAACCGCCCAGGCTCCAATACGCCCAGGTATCAGACTTCCGTCCCATGCACTCGTGCCTTTCGATCTACCCCCATCACAATATAAGGGAGAGCCATGAGAAAATAGACCAGCATGATGACCTCGGAGTCCCCGAAGGTAAACTCAAATAGGCCGGCGACATGAAACCCTGTGATGCTAGCCAAGCTACCGACGACCAGCGCCGAGGCCCGGGGGGTACCTGGTTTCAGACCGCGGAAAATCATCCACGCCTGACGATAAAATGCCACCCAAATCCACAGCCAGCAGGCCATGCCGATGAGGCCTCGTTCAGCGGCGATCTGGAAGAGATTGTTGTGCAAATGGCCGCGTTGATCGCGCACGGCGTTAGGATGTTTATACACTTGATAGACGTCTTTGACCCCATTGATTCCCACGCCCGTCCAAGGGTGGTCACGCACGATCTGGACCCCACTCCCCCACATGTACAGGCGCTCCCTGGCGGTTACATCCTGGGGGTCGATGATGCTGCGAATACGCACCCGGACAGCTTCGGGCGCGGCCAGAAAAATCGCCACTGCCGCCACCGGCAGTGCCAGGAGAAGACGTTTTTGGCGGCAACCCAAGATGAGAGCGCCCCCGGCAGCGAATCCAATCCAGGCGCCGCGGGTGTGCGTCATCACTAGAGCAGCGATCAGCAAGGCTAGCGAGCCGACTAGCCCCCAGAACCACCGGCCACGGGGGAAGAACAGTAGATGGGCCATGACCACGAGCGCGCACAGCATCTGGATGCCGGCAAATGTCATATAGATGCTCATCGTCCCATGCACACGGAAGGCAGCGCCTTCGGCCATGGATTGCGTGAGGCCATAGACCGCCATCAAAGTTGCTGCTGCAATCAGTATATAACTGAACGTAGTGGCGCGCTCATCACCACTGACGTGATTCACCAGCAAGAGAAAAAACACTGGCTCGAAGATATTGCGCAGGTCTTTGAAGCTAAGCCATGGATCCGCCGCCGTCGCGGAGGCGAGGACTGACGCCAAGTAAAATGTCGCCATCGGCAGGAGCAGCGGGAAGCGCAGCGCCCGCTTGTTTGGTGCGCGTACCAACTTGACAAGCCAGGCGGCCTGCGCCACCAGGATGGCGGCCTGCGCCCCTGTGATGGACACCACCGAACAGATGAGAAATACCACGATGGCGACGTCGATGATGCGATCCAAGACCTGTGCCGACAAGTGCCCCCTCACGGTCTCCAGCTGAATGCGGCACATCAGGTTCACGTGCGACCATTCCGGTTTGAGCGATTCTGCCATGGTAATGGTTCCGGGGCCTCGATCGACGGTTGTTCCAGGGGCCTCTAGCTATCCCCAATCTTGATTGGGAAAATGCGGAGGCTCTTGGCTGGCTCTGAGGTGAGGGGCCATAGGAAGTTCATAACCCCAGAGAACGCCAGAGCGACGACGATGCCCAACACACTGCCGGCCAGGACATCGAGTGGATAATGGACGCCGACATACACGCGCGAATATCCGACCAAGAAGGTGAGTGCCATCGCCGGTAGCCATAACCTCGGCATGTAGAGGCTGGTGAGGGTCGCGAGGACACTGGCATTGACGGCATGATTGGAGGGAAATGAGGGTAGATTCGTGCAGCCCACCAACAGCCTTACGTCCCCAAGAGCGATGCATGGGCGAGCCCGTAAGAATGAATACTTGAAGATGTGGGTGCCGATCGCATCCGCGACCACGACGCTAACAACCGCCAGCACTAAGAAGCGTAACCCGCGCACGCGACCCACCGACACGATGACGATGGCGGCCACGACAAATGGCAGGGTGAAATTCCCAGCATCGGTCGCAAATGGTAACAGGCGGTCGAGGATGGGATTGAGCAAATTGCCATTGAGCAGGCGAAAAATGCGTTCATCCCACCCCAAGAGGGCATCTAACATCGGCCATCCTTTGCCCCGATGGCGTCGGACTCGGCCTCAATGATTTCGTAGCGGAGTTGACGACTCTGCATCCAGCGCACCGCCAAGAGATCCAGCAAGGCCCGCCAGGCACGATTGCGCGTGTTATATTTCGACCGCCCATGCTGGCGAGGATGATGACGCACCGGTACCTGGCCGATGTGAAAACCCTCGATCTGCAACAACACGGGGAGAAACCGATGCATGCCGTTGTACAGCTTAATGGACGCCAGACAGTGTCGTCGATAGGCCCGCAGCGAACACCCAACATCGATGATGTCATCATGCAGGACGCGGCGGCGGAGGTCATTGGCAAACGTGGAGGACATCCGCCGCAGCCAGGTATCTTGCCGACCCTGTCGAATGCCACAGACGACATCGTAATCTTTGAGCATCTCCAACACACGCGGGATATCACGCGGATCGTTCTGCAGGTCGGCATCCAGGGTGACCACGACTCGCCCGCGGGCCTGTTTGAAGCCAGCATCCAGCGCGGCACTTTGTCCAGCGTTGTGTCGGAAGCGGATGGTACGCACCTCGAGTTGCTTCGCAGCGAGCTCACGCAACACCTGCGCTGTGTGATCCCTACTACCGTCATCCACAAAGAGGAGCTCGTATGATACGCCATACGCCGCGAGCGACTCGGTAATCGCCGAGGCGAGCGGGATGAGACTCTCCGCTTCGTTATAGGCGGGGACGACTAGGGAGATTTCTGGGGGGGGTGAGGGATGCACGACCGTTGCGTCCCAATCCATCCGACCCATCCTTTTCGAGGAGGCTGCCCACAGCGTTGACGACCATATCAACCTCGATGCCCGGGAGGCACTCCCAATGATTGCAGGTCCGCTGGTAGCAGTGGCTACAAGGAAGTTCTCGATGCAAGACCACATGCCCTGGCCCGTATGGCCCATTACGCTGTGGGCTTGACGGGCCGAAGAGGGCAACCGTCGGTGTTCCTACTGCGGCCGCAAGATGCAGTGGTCCAGTATCGCCGCCGACAAAGGCCCGGCTACGTGCGATTAGGGCGGCCAGTTGCAGTAGCGTGGTGGCCGGGGCAATGGCCGGGGTATAGACCGTGGCGCGCACCACACGTTGAATGAGGGACTCTTCACCGGGTCCCCAAATGAGCAGGGTTCTCACCTGGAAACGACGAATCAGCGCATCGTTGAGTCGCGCGAAGTTCAGCTCCCCCCACTGCTTGGTCTTCCATGCCGCGCCGGGGCACAGGACCACTACCGGCACATCCGATCTCAGCCCCAATTCTCTCCACACCCGTTCAGCGAAGTGTTCATCCGCTTCAGTGAGCGGAATGGTGAAGCGGCGCTCCGTCGTGGCCACGTCAAGCGCTTGCAGCAACTCCACCGATTGGTCCACCACGTGCACACGCGGATCGACGAGTGGTCCATGCATATTGGTGAAGACTGTGCTCAGGGGCTCGCGACACATCTGACGTGGGAAACCCAACCGTCGCGGTGCGCCACTGCAATATGCGAACAGCGCGCTCTTGAATAGGCCCTGGAAATCAATACACAGATCAAAGCTCGCCCGCCTGAGGTGGCGGGTGACGTACCAGGCGTGTCGCAGTCCCACCCACCAATTCGCTCGCCAGCCACGCGTATCGACGGTGATCAATTCATCCAGATCAGGATTGCCGCGTAGCAGGTTGGCCCCTGCCCGCTCTACCAACCAGGCCAGCCAGGCCTCTGGATAGGCGCGCCGCAGCGCTGCCACGGCAGGCAGTGTATGGACGATATCACCGATGGCACTCAGCTTGACGACCAGGATCCGTTCGTATACATGACGTGACGCCATATTCACCGGCCTTACCCGAGGATATCCAACACCGCTCGATAGACGTCGTCGACCTCGATGGCGCGCATACAGGGATGATCTGTATAGGGGCATGCGGTGCGGAAACACGGGGAACAGGCGAGATCGCGATGCAGCACCGCGGCGGGCTGAGCCCTGGGAGCCGTTCGACGTGGATCGGTGGGCCCGAAGAGCGCCACAACACGCGTCCCAACGGCGTTCGCGATGTGCATCGAGCCTGAGTCGTTGGCGATCACCACAGCGCAACGGGCGGCCAAGGCCATGAAGGACCCCAATGTATCCTGGCCCGCGAGTGATGCCGCCTTGCATGTCATATGCGCTCGGATCAGTTCCACGAGTGGGATCTCCTCGGGACTACCGAAAAAGACCACACGAAAGCCGCCTAGCGTGATCAAGCGATCCGCTAACGCGGCAAACCGCTCGGGCCACCAGCGCTTCGCCGGACCGAAGGCGGCTCCCGGACATATGCCGATGACCAGCTCTTCACGCCCCCAGCCCTGGGCAGCCCAGAGGTGCTGCGCCTGCATTTCGGCTCGCATCGTCGGTGCCAACATCGGCAACCGCTCAACGATCGGCAGCCCCAGCGCAGCGACTAACTGCAGATAAGCGTCGATCTGGTGAGGTGGGTGCCCTTCTGCGGCAGGCACCGCATGCGTGAGCAACCATCGGCGCCCGTCTGTGGCATAGCCTAGCCGTATCGGCGACCTCACCAACCAGGCATCCAACGCCGCGTGGAATGAGTTCGGCAACAACAATACCATCCCGTATCCGCAACGACGCAAGGCGATGACCTGCGCCAAGCGTGTGCGCCATGACTGCCGCTCATCGCGGATCACCACCCGATCGATATGGGGGTAGTCGTCGAACAACGGCGCCACGTGTCGGGGCACGAGGAGATCGATCGTCGTCTTGGGTAGTCCCCGCCGCAGATTCGCCAATGCTGGCGTACTCATGACCGCGTCGCCGATCCAGTTAGGGCCGATTACCAATACGGCCTCGAGGTCTGGCGATAACCGCTGCATCGAACGCGCTCCCCATCACTGTCTGAGGGCATCTCAACCTCTTGAGAAGCTTGACAGTACCACAGGCAGAGAGGGCTGTCAATGACCGAGGCGACCTCTAATGGTCCACTCCTTTTAGTGGCGTGTGTCTCGATGGGGGGGAAGGTCGAGTCCAAATCAGGGCAATGATCACTCTTGTTGATTTCTTCGCTCCCAGTGTCGCGTTAGAGATCATCCGAGGCGCGGAAGAGCCTGAGCTGGTATCAGGCCGGTTCGTCCTTGTCTCCGATGGTGCCTTTGGAGTATAAGAGAGACGGACCATGGTCATCGAAATCCGTTCGGCTTTTAAGGGAGGAGACGCAGATGCTTGCTGAAGCCCAAGCCCTGTGGGAGCAATTCGAGCACGTCAACAACGAGATCTTCAAGTGGTCAGACGGACTTACCGACGACCAGCTGAACTGGAAGCCGTCAGGCAAGGATACCAACTCCATCGGCATCCTCATGAGCCATATTATGGGAATAGAGATATTCCAGGTGGCGGAACGTGTGGGTGGGCAATCGGTCAACCGCGATCGCTCTGCCGAGTTCGCCAATCGGGTGACGCGTGATGTGCTTGTACATCGTCGCGCCGAGGTTGAGAAGCTGGTACGCGAGACGTTCGACAAATTGACCGCGGCCGATCTGAGTCGTGCGCTCAGGACTCCGAATGGGGAAACCCCAGTGGTAAAGTTTCTGATTAACAGCGTCTCCCACGTCTCGGACCATATGGGGCAGGTAATCCTGACACGCAAGCTACTCGATGCCCCGAAATGATGCGGCTCGCGGCACCTTGGTCCGTTTAAGCCCCAAGCACATCCCATGCACCCCAGCTGCGTGGCGGCCTCTCAACCTTTGGTGATTCCCATTCACCCGATCCCACGAGCGGCCGCCTTCCCTGAACGGCCATCTCAGGATTCGAGACCGCCTGTCAGTTCTCATTCGCACCATTGACCTGGGATGGGCCTTGTACTAACTACAATCAAGCCCAATCATGTATCTCCCTTCTGTCTTTCGACGTGTAATCTGCCCTTGTACATGCTCAAGTGGTCGCTTCGGGTATCACCCGCTTTCGTAATGGGGGATGAGGGGATTTGATCAAAAGCTGCGTTAGGCAAATCCCGCCTTGCTCCCGTTTACCCATGTGGGGAACCGTATGAGCCTTCTCGGGCAGGTCGGTTGATACCGCACTACGGACTTCTCGGAACGCTGGGAGTAGAACCCGCTCTGGCCTGGCAGCCTTGAAGAAATATCGCCGGCATGTGTCTTGCTCACTACAATGGATGCCAGTCAGCAACGCAGCTCAAGCAAAGGAGGAGAGGTGTATGAAACGCAGCAGAGCTTTATCTTGGACAGTCGGGATAGTGGTAGGTCTGGGCGTTAGCCTGGCCCTATGCGTCATGCCGGCGCCAGCTAATGCCGGCGGGGTGCATTTATCGATCGGTATTGGCATTCCCGCCCCCGTGTATGTTGCACCCCCACCCATTGTTGTCCATCCGGCACCGGTGATCGTCCAACCGGCCCCCGGCATTGTATACCCTGGGGTGGTGTATCCACCTCCGGGAGCGTATGCAGTCCCTTATGGCGCGTATGGGCATCCAGTACCGCCGGTCATCGTAAAGAAACACCATGGCTACCACCCCGTATACGGTTATAAGTTCTACAAACACGGAAGGCGTGGTTGGTAGCATTGTCGTCGTAATAATCGACCGCTGTGCATGGTTCAGCCGCGCAAGGCTATCCGCTAACATGCTGAAAAAATTACAAGGTCCTGCGGCACATCTGATCCCTTCCAACCTCACTGAGAAGATCGCTGGCCGAACCATGCACACCCGGTTTCCATTCCGTTCGAGACAACTTGCCTGGCACAGGGGCTTATAGCCTATCTGTGCCGAATGACCCTATTGTACCCGTCGCCGTTCCATAAACTGATCCCACGTTTCTGGATTCACCAGGCGTGGTGGCCGCTCACCCCGTAACACCTGCAGCGTCTGCTCTGCCGCCCCAATCACCATGCGCTTTCTAGCTTCCCGCGTCACACCCGCCAGATGGGGCGTCACGATGACATTCGACATCTGATAAAGCGGATTGTCGTCCAACGATGGTTCCGGCTCGAAGACGTCCAACGCTGCCCCAGCAATGAGCTTATTGCGCAAGGCCTCTACCAGCGCTTTCTCATCCACCAACGGTCCGCGGGCGCAGTTCATCAGGTAGGCTGTCGGCTTCATCTTGGCCAGTTGCGGGGCGCTGACGATATGGAATGTCTCTTTGGTATGCGGTGCATGGACACTCAAAAAGTCAACCTGCGGCAACATATCATCGAGGTGGTCGACCTTTATCGCCCCGCACTCCTGCATCTTCTCCCGTGACACGTAGGGATCATACCCGAGTACCGTCATGTTAAAAGCAGCGCGCGCTCTATGTGCCAGGCGCGAGCCGACGTTCCCTACCCCGATGATGCCGATGGTGAGCCCATCGAGTTCGAAACCGATCTGCTCCCAGCCATAGGGGATGCGTATTTTCCAGCCCTCGGTACGCAACAAATGGTGGGTGAGGGGGATGGCTTTCGCCAGCCCCACGATAAGGCCGATCGTGTGCTCGGCAACTGAGACAGCATTCAAGCCGGTATTGTTCACCACGGGGATGCCGCGTTCGCTACACGCATCGATATCGATGTGATCATAGCCTGCACTGGCGGTCGCCACGACTTCCAGGGCATCCGCCTGGGCTAGGAGATCAGCGGTCACTTTCGCGCCACCGGCGATCAGCCCGTGCACACCTTTGATTGAGCGCAGCAACGTCTCTCGATCGGGATTACTGAGGCGCACGATTTCCACTTCTGCTTCAAGGATCGCCTCTCCACTCTTGTCCTGCGGTGGATTGAGGAGCATGACACGTTTACGCGCTTGCATTTGCTGCCTCCTTCACGACTAATGCTTGAACAGTAACACCCGTGCGGTTCACACGCTTGCGCGACGGCTATATATGACGTGACCATCCTCTCTGTGCCTGCCCGTCAGCCGACAATCAGCCATGCTGCGCTCCCGACACTCCGGGCGTAGACGGGCAGCGCCAGCATACTCATGCAGCCGTTGGAAGTCAACGCTGTTCCAGGTACTCCAGCACTGCGTTGGCCAGTGCTTCCGGTTGCTCGAGGTGGGGGAGATGACCGCTGGATGGCAGGACAGTGAACGCGGCTTCACCGGTCTCCGCCTGATACACGTGCCCTTGGGTGACCGGCACCACGCCGTCGTGTTCGCCCCAGACGATGAGCGTCGGGCTCTTGACGCGATACAGATAGGCCGCCAGCTTGGAATTGTCCGGAAACTGCCAGGCAAACCTAGCAAAGACTTGCCGAGCCTTGAGCATGGCCTTGATAGACTCCGGGGGTGGGGCATCGGGCACCAGTTCATGCGCCAGAGGTGCAGTGGCGTCGGCGAAGAGCGCGGCACGCGTCTGCGCTGGATCGAGCTGGAAGACATCTGTGGTCGGGGCACCCGGTACGCGCAGACCCAGGGGATCGATGAGAATCAGCGCGCCTAGCATCCCCGCATAGCGGATGGCAAATTCGGTGGCAATCCAGCCCCCCTAAGATGTGCCCATCAGGATGGGCTGTTCGAGTCCCATAGGGAGGTGGGCCCACGGCATAAGATGGAAACAGCAAAATCGCATACACCACTCCTTTCAGCAAAGCCGAGCTGCAGCCGCCTAACACTGGGCTCCTCGTCGTATGCGCCTCCGCGCCTGACAAGGAATTCCGTCGCGCTTTGGCCGTAGATGAAAAACGACCTTGACAGCGCAAGAGTAAACTCTTATCGTGATGAAGCATGCTAGTGGCCCCCGGCCAGGCGACTCACGCGGGCCGAGTGATTATCCTACCTTCGCAAGAAATCCTGAGCGCATCCGGTTGTACCCAGGGGTCTCATGGACGCAGGTCTGGATGGGAACGCAGCTGTTGCCGCAGGGAGAGATTCATGAGTGTCCAACCCACGCAGCTCGTGCACGTGGTCTTGATTAAGGCGACTCGGTATGATGATGATGGCTACCCGATGCGTCACTGGCGTGGCGTGTTACCCAGCAATACGCTCGCCTGTCTCGCCGGCCTGACCGATGCTGTGCAGCAGGAACAAGGGCTCGGAGAAGGCGTCGAGGTGCGACGCTACATGTACGATGAGGCCGTCCAGCAGGTGCCGATTCGTCGACTGGCATGTCTGCAGCGCTTGCCTCGCGAGCGCGTGATCGTTGGCTTAGTGGGGGTACAAAGTAATCAATTCCCGCGGGCCTGCGACATCGCCCATGCCTTCCAACGTGAAGGAGTGCACGATATCTTGATCGGTGGCTTCCATGTCAGCGGCTCGATCGCGCTGGCCGATCCCGGCACCATACCGCCGGAGATCCAAGCGATTATGGACGAAGGCATCACCGTAGTGAAAGGGGAGGTCGAGGGGCACTGGGGCGAGATGCTGCAGGATGTCATCGCGGATCGACGCAAGCGCTGCTACGACTTTGGCGAGCCCAAACCCGAGATGAGTTTGCAGCCCTTGCCGGTGGTGGACAAAACATACCTGAAGCACTTTATGCAAGAGAATTTCGCGACGCTGGACCTCAGCCGCGGGTGCATTTGGGATTGCGAATTCTGCTGCATTATCAATGTCCATGGCAAGACCATGCGGCACCGCGATGCCGAACATATCGCCGACACGATCCGGCGCAACTACGCCCTGGGGATCGATTTCTATTTCTTTACCGACGACAATCTGGCGCGTGCGAAGAATTGGGAAGCCTTCTTCGACATGCTGATCCGCCTGCGGGAGGAGGAAGGAATCACCATCGAATTCATGATCCAGGCCGACATTCCCTCCTATCGCATGAAGAATTTCATCCCCAAAGCCAAGCGGGCCGGCTGTACCAAAGTCTTCCTGGGGGTCGAAAGCCTGGATAGCGACACCCTGGCGGCGGCGGGGAAGCGCCAGAACGTGGCGGCGAATGCCCGGGATTGTGTGGCCGCCTACGAATCAGCCGGCATCGGCACCCACGCGGGTTATATCATCGGCTTTCCGACCGACACCTACGAGTCGGTGATGCGCAGCATCGAAAAGCTGATCTATGAGGTGAAGCCTGCCACTGCTTCGTTTTTCATGCTCACGCCGCTTCCAGGGTCGATGGACCATGTGAAGCTACGCCAGCGCGGCGACTGGATGGCGGAGGACTTCAATCTCTATGATAGTTTCCACGAGACGACGAAGCATCCGCACATGCAGAATGGCCAGTGGACGAAGGCCTACCAGCAGGCGTGGGAGAAGTTTTACCACCGTGACAATATCAAAGCCATTTTGCTGCGCACACAGACGGAGTCGGCATACTGGAACACCTTCAAAAACTTGATGTGGTATAAGAGCAGTGTCGTCGTCTATCGTGAACATCCGATGATCAGTGGTTTCTTCCGCCTCAAAGGGCGCAGGCTCCGACGCCCAGGCTTGCCGATCGAGCCGATATGGGTGTACTGGCCGAAGCGCATGGCCGAGTTGGCTGGAGAATATTATCGCTGGTGGCTGCTTTTTAAGGAATGCCTGAGTATCTGGCAAGAGACCCGCAAGGAGGGCCTGCTCGAACGCTACGCCCTGGAAAAGCTCACCCGGATACACGATGAGGTGGCAAGCCGCCTGCCCCAGCTCAGCGCCGCCAATGTCCCCGTGGACGATCCCACCCTGGGTGCACGCCTAGCCCAGACCGCCCAGGAATGGGGTCAGTTCGTCGCCGATCTGGAGCGCTCATGGCGTTCTCTGAGGCATATCGAAGGACTTGAGGTGCTACCGCGTCTCCAAGGACTCTGGCAGACGCTGTCGCAAACTGCGGCCCAGGTGGAAGGACGCGCCGGTCAGATGGGCCAGCAGTTCTGGCATGACGTGCGCAGCGAGACCGGCCGTGCCTTGCAACGCACGGTGGAAGAGTGTGAAGCCGTGGGTGAACGGCTGCAGGCGCTGCGACAGAGGTCGTTGCTGCGTGAAGCCCGGCGGGTGTTGCAGTTCATTCGCTGCCTGGCGCGCAAGGATTGGAGCCTGGACGTCATCCCCCTGCACACCGAACAAGCTTCGCAATAGCGTTCCCGGACGTGGCTCTACCCCGCCCTCCCCCTCATGCAGCATTGGCAGCCGCCTTCCTCCCCCTGGCGGGGGAGGATACAGGTAGGGGGACAAAGGGCAGCGTCCTAAGCGTTCGTTGCTCCAGGATCCCACAACCAATAACGCGATACGGCTCCCGCATCGACGCGCAAATCCATCCCGGTGATCATCTCGGCATCGTCCGAGGCCAGGAATACCGCTGCTCGGGCATAGTGCCTGGGGCTAGGCAGCTTGCGTAGGGGGACCCCCAGACGAGGCTCTGAGAGAAAGCTTTGCCGCTGGCCCCTGGGTGGTCTGTTCCACGCCACGCCCCAGCGCTCGGCCCGAGCCATGCCTTCGGTGGTATCGGTTGCCGTAGGGGTGAGACTGTTCACCCGAATGCCGTGCTCCCA
>Ga0081455_10007435_pt1 | contig 11540 bp, 11 predicted proteins | sample TabmetS3T2R1_FD_70207 | JGI IMG/M metagenome (GOLD analysis project Ga0081455, IMG submission 70207) | Tabebuia heterophylla rhizosphere microbial communities from the University of Puerto Rico - S3T2R1 | ecosystem: Host-associated > Plants > Roots > Rhizosphere ...
CTGCTGCGCTGACTTCTGGAGCCGCCTACAGTGTGATGCGGCGATGGTGTCCGCCGGAGGGCCTTGCTCTCGAACCGCTACAAAGGGCTGATGACTCCTGAGACGACCGATGGCGTCTGAAGGAGTGCTTTCGAACAATGACAAATCACAAGCCTGATCGCCACATCGTGGTCGGAGTAACGCCCAAGCAGCCGCCGGAGGTAGTCCGGCAGGCTGCCCGTTTCGCTCGCCAGTTCGATGCGGTCCTGGTTTGCGCGAACGTCGACGCCGCCGCCTACGTCGTAGCCGAACAGCCCGACGGATCGGTGGAATCCCGACCCATCGATCCTGATCAACCGGATTGGGACACCGCCGTTTTCGACGGAGGCCTCGCTGAACGGATTCGTGCACTCGCTGAGGCTGAGGGCGTCGATGTTGAGTTCCGTGAACTAGCTGGGGACATTGCCCATGCCCTGGGGCGGCTCGCCGAGATCCTCGACGCTGAAATGATCATCGTAGGTAGCCGCCGCGGCGGTTTTCGATCCAGCATGCACGAGTTCTTTGGTGGCTCTGTGGCGGCCCAGCTGGCGCACCGTCAGTCGCGGCCGCTGATAATCATTCCCCTATCCCCGGTGCCGGCGGGCGGCCAGCTTCCATGGGAAGAGCCGCACCGGTGACCAAACCGGATCCGAAATTACCACTCGAGCGCCATGTGGGACCGACCACAAATCCAGCGCACGAGCCGCGACCGGCCCACGCGTCTTGGGCGAACATCGGACTCGTCGCCGCTGGCGGCGGCGCCGGTACAGGACTGCGGTATCTGATCACCTTGCTGGTGCCCGCATGGGCCGGTGTGCCGGTGGCGACGTTCGGCATCAACATCGTGGGCGCCCTGGTGCTCGGTGTGCTGCTGGAACTGCTCGCCAAACATGGTCTCGACATCGGATGGAGCCGTCGCGTCAGGCTTGGGGTAGGCACCGGCGTCCTTGGCGGATTCACCACGTACAGCGCGCTCACCGTCGAGACTGCAACACTCGCAGCGACCCATCCTGGCCGAGCCATCGCGTACGGTCTCGGCACCGTGATCATTGGCGGCATGGCGTCCATCGCCGGAATCTGGATGTCCCGCGGGCAACAGCGTCCCGGCATTCTCAAATCTAAGAGGGAGTCATGACCGCCGCGGTCGCGGCACTGCTCGTCTGCATTGCCGGCGGAATCGGCGCCGCGCTGCGGTTTGTCCTTGACGGACTGATACGGACGCGTGTCCGCTCCACCTACCCAGTGGCCACGACTGTCATCAATCTCAGTGGCTCCTTCTTGCTCGGACTTCTCACCGGGCTTGCAACAAACCAGCTACTGCCGCCGCAATGGAACTTGGTCGTCGGCACCGGGCTGCTTGGCGGCTACACCACCTTCAGCACCGCGAGCTTCGAAACTATCCGGCTCCTCGAAGATCATCGCTATGCCGCCGCCGTCCTCAACGGACTCGGCATGCTGATCGCCGGCACGGCCGCCGCAGCCCTCGGCTTCGGCATTGCACTGGCAGCATGAGTCGTGTCGTTGGGTGGCCCTCAGCAGAGGAAGACCCTGCGCATCCAGGTATTGGCAGACATCCAACAACGTGCGTCTATGTCATTCGGCGAGAACTCGAAGGTCCCAGGGGCCGAGCTCGAGATCCCTCGTCGACGCCTCACCCTCGACGAGGATGTCAGTCATGTCGCGCGGGAGAGCGAGCTGTACGGGCGTCCAGCTCCAGTTGTGGACCACGTGGATCCGCTCACCCGCCGCATTGGTGGCTGAATAGACGGTGACTGACGCCGGCAGTAGGCCGGCCCATGATTCGTTCTGGTCCTGCGGAGCAAGCCAACGGACCAGATCAGCGGCGAAGACCGGATTGGGCACGGTGCCGATCGTGGTGATCCGCCCCTGGCCATGCTCACTGGATACGGCGGTCGGGAATCGGCCGAAGTGGGGATGTTCGTAGCCGACGATCACTTTCGCGCCGTCACTGATCAGCCCATCGATCCAGTCCGTCGCGGCAGCCCTCTCGGACAACGTGATCGCGTCGGTCTCGGCAACTACCGGCAGCGGTTCACTGAGGTTGGAGAACTCCTGGTAGCGCAGCCCCGCTGCCTCGGCGAGGTGTGCCGGCTTGACCTCCAACCGGGCCCGGCCTTCGTCGTCGCCGTACGCAGTGCGTGGGCCGATCACCAAGTGACCGCCGGCCGCCGCGTAATCCCGAAGCCACCTCAAAAGATCATCATTCGCGACCAGCAGTCCCGCGACTACCAGGACCGGCAGTTCGGCGGCCAATTCAGTGGGCTCGAGTAGCCGGCTGCCATCCGGCCCAATGATCTGGACGTCATGGATGAGACGGGCTGGCACGCCAGCGTCAAAAGTCCCACGGTAAAAGGCTTCGAAGATTCGGTGATAGGACCGCTGATCGATGTCGGACAGCGTCGAGACGGTCGTCAGGCCCGGCTTCGGGAACGGCGCTTGGAAGGCCAAGCCCCATTTCGATCGAGCGGAGTACAGCAGCCCGATCTGGGCGTCGGGTCGTAGCCCGACCACACGAGATCCGGCAGCGCGGAAATCCTGACCGAGGCGACTCAGTTCTGCGTACACGCGCCCCGGCTGCTGGTCGTGCGGCAGGATGCCGATCCAGTACGTTTCGGTACCGAAGTGGTTGGTGTGCCAGTGCCAGTATTCGATCATCTCGGCGCCGCGTGCCACGAAGGCCCAGGCGGCTTGTCGCCATTGCCCGTCGAACGCTGGGAAGTTGGTCGCCGGTCCGCCGATCGCGCCGGCGTTGGTCTCAGTGATCAAGAACGGAGCTTGCTTGGAGGCGTACATCCGATCCGCCGAAAGGAACAGGCTCCAGGCACCTGAGGTTGTCCAACCCTGCCGGGCCGCGCTGGTGCTCGGCACCGCCAGCGCGTCCTGCATCGCGTAATACGGGTTCCCGGCGGTGACGTCGAGGCCGCGCGTGAGGTTGGCGTCGTCGACTGTCGGCCGTTCGTAGGCGATGCAGGTGGTGACGAACTGGTCGTCACGGGCATACTCCCGGACGATGTCAGCCTGCCAAGCGATGAATTCGGTGGTCAGTTTGGCCTGGAACGTGCGCCAGGCGAGATCGTATTGGGGCTGCCAGTTTCCATCTGGTTTCCACAGATCGGCCCAGGTACTGAGTTTGTGGGACCAATAGACCAGCCCCCACGCCTCGTTGAGCGCTTCTACCGTGCGGTAGGTGTGACGCAACTCGTCGACGAAGCGCTGAAACACGCCGTGGTTGTGAAAGAGCAGCATGCCGGGTTCGTTGTCGACCTGGTACCCGATGATGGCGGGGTGGTCGGCGTAACGGGAGATGATCTTGCGGATGACCCTTTCGGCGTAGAACTTGAACGCCGGGTGGGTGTAGTCGATCTCTTGCCGGCCGCCCCACGGCATTCGTTGTCCTGTCGAGGTCTCGGCAGCAATCTCCGGATAGCGACGAGCCAACCAGGGCGGTGCGGCATAAGTCGGCGTACCGAGAACCACGCCGATGTCGCGCTGGTGGGCGCCATCGAGCACCGGGACAAGCCACTCAAGATCGAACTGCCCGTCCTCTGGCTCCCAGGTGGTCCAGACCGACTCCCCCACTCTGATCACTGAGAAGCCGGCCTCCGCCATCAGGTCCAGGTCGGTGTCGAGACGTGGGCTTGGCTGGTACTCGTGGTAGTAGGCAGCGCCGAAGAGCACGCGATCTCGTGGCGAAACCATAGGTGGGGTCCTTTCGATGCAGGTCAGGCCTTGACGCCGCCGGTCGCCAGGCCGGACTCCCAGTAGCGCTGCAGGAACAAGAATGCGATCACCAGCGGGATGATTGCCAGCAAGGAGCCGGTGATCACGGTGGAGAACAGGGCCTGGGCCCCTCCGCCGCCGGCCGCGGTCGACTGCCACTGTGCGAGGCCCACCGTCAGGGGGAACTTGTTCGCAGAGTTGAGCATGATTAGCGGGAGGAAGTAGTTGTTCCATGTCGCTACCAGTGTGAAGAGGAGCACTGTAACCGAACCTGGCAACAGGAGTCGGAGGGCGATGGTGAAGAAGATCCGTAGCTCTCCGACGCCGTCGACTCGACCTGCCTCGATCAGTGCGTCATCGACGGCGTCCGCGGCGTAAACGCGCATCAGGAACACGCCGAACGGAGTGGCGAGTGAGGGCAGGATGATGGCCCAGTACGTGTCGGTCAGGCCTGCCTTGGCGAACAGGAGGTAGGTGGGAACTGTCAGGGCGGCGATGGGGATCATGATCGCGCCGAGGGTGATGGAGAACAACGCGATGCTGCCCGGGAACTGATACTTGGCGAATGCGTACCCGGCCGCCGTCGCCAGGAACGAGGCGCCGACTGCGCTGACCACTGCATAAATCAGCGAGTTGAGTGCCCAACGGATGAAGACACCGTCCTGGAAGGTCAGCACAGTCTGGATGTTCTCGAGCAGGTTGAAGTTGGCGAACCAGAGCCCGAAGCTACTGAACAGGTCGTCGTTGGACTTGGTGGAGGCAACAACGAGCCAGAACAGTGGAAGGAGGAAGTATCCGACGCAGATCAGCATGAAGACGGTCAGCAGCCAGCTCGTCGGCTTGCGCGCCCGACGGCGTTGCGCCTCGGCCGCTTCACGCTTGCTCTGTAGAAGAACTGGGAGTCCTTCCGCTACCACGGCTGGGCGATGGCTGCCGGGGATTGCGTCACTCATGAGCGGCGTTCCTTGCGTTGGCTCGACAGCTGGACGATGTAGGAAACGATCATGATCACGATGCCCAGCAAGAATGCCAACGCAGCCGCATAGTTGGCGTCTTGGTTGATGAATGCGATGTTGTAGGCATACAGGTTGGGCGACCAGGCGGTGCCGATCACGTTCGGCGCCAACGAATACATCAGTTTCGGCTCGTTGAAGAGCTGGAACGTGCCGATAACCGAGAAGATGACCGTCAGCAGCAGCGCCGGTCGAACCGCGGGAATCTTGATCGACCACGCGACCCGAGGTTCGGAGGCGCCGTCGACGCGGCCCGCCTCGTAGAGCTCGCTGGGAATCGACCGCAGCGCTGCGTAGATGATGATCATGTTGTAGCCGATGAACTCCCAGTTCACGATATTCATGATCGAGAACAGCATGCCGTTCTCGGTGAAGAACGGCGGCGGTCCGAATCCAAGCGCTCTGCTGATCTGGGCAAAGGGCCCGAAGTCAGGGCCGTACAGATACCCCCACATCAGGGTGGCAACGACCCCCGGCACCGCGTACGGCACGAAGATCGCCAACCTGCTGAACTTCGCAAGCTTCATCATCCCGCTGTCCAAGGCGAGGGCGAAGAACAAGGCAAGGGCGATCATGATCGGCACTTGGACAACCAGGAAGATCGCCATCCTGCCGATGCCGCTCAAAAACAGCGGATCGGTGAGCGCCTTAATGTAGTTCTCCGCGCCGGCGAAGCTGGTGCCGCCGATCAACCGCTTTCTGAATAACGAGATATACCCGGCATAGATCAACGGCACGATGACCATGGCGATGAAGATGATGAAGAACGGCAGCACAAGAGCATAGGCCGCGCCATACTGTCGGCGCTTGGCTGCCGTGAGGCGCGGGCGCCGCAGCTTTGCGGTGGTGGGTGCAGGCGCCGCATCGACGAGGGTGGACATAAGAACCCCTTCCAGGCAGTTCCGCTTGGCGCCTGGCACGAAGTACCAGGCGCCAAGCGACGTCAGGCGACAGTGAATCCTTGGTCTTTGGCGTACTTGGCGCAGGCGTCCTGCCACGCCTGGAGCCCGGCAACCGCGTCGGTCTTATCGGCAAACGCCTTGCCGAGGGTCTCGTCGAAGTTGGTGTATACGAAGTCCATGAATGGCAGCCACTGGAAGTCGGCCGCGACCGTTTGAGAGATCTGCGCGAACTTCTCGTTGACTTTTTGGCCCCCGTAGAACTTGAACTCCTGGTTGAGGAAGCTGGGATCCTCCAGAATCTCGTTCAGCGCTGGGAAGAGGAACTGTTCGTTGGCCATCTTCAGCGCCGACTCCTTGTCAGTGTTGATCCACAAGGCGAGTTGTGAGGCAGCGATCTGATTCTTGCTCAACTTCAATACGGCGTCGGTAGAGCCTCCCCAGTTGCTGGAGACGAGCGTGCTGGCATCCCACTGCGGCAGGTCGGCCGCCCGCCACTTTCCGGATGTCTTGCCGGCTGTACCCTGCAGAAATACTGGCCCCCAGGCCGCTATGGGAAGCGTGGCCCACTTGCCGTTTGCCAGGCCCTGGTACCACGAGTCATTGAAGTCGGGATCACTCGAGGCGGTGCCGCTGGTCACCAGATCACCCCAGAACTTGACGACGCTCTTGGCCTGCTCGCTGGCCAAGTCGACCTTGACGGTTTGCTGGCCGTCGAAGCTGAACGGTCGGACACCGGCCTGCCACAGGTAGGCGACCAGCTGGCCGGGTTGGTTCGGGGCGACGTTGACCAGGTAGCTCTTTGGGTTCTTGGAGTGATAGGTCTGAGCCGCGGTGGCGAAATCGTCGTAGGTCTTCGGTGCCTCGAGGCCAGCTTGCTGTAGAAGATCCTCCCGATAGAGCAGGCCCATCGGACCCGTGTCCTGTGGGATGCCCCACAAGCCGCCGTTGGTGTTGACCTGAGACCACACCCACCCCGGATAGGAATCCTTCAATGTCGCCGGCGCGTACGGGGTGAGGTCAAGCAAGTCTCCCTCACCCAACGTGAAGGAGTTGATGTACTGGAACTCCACCTGGGCGACGTCCGGAGCACCCTGCCCAGACTTGATCGTGGACCGCAGCTTCTGGTAGTGCGGAGCACCCTGCCCGACGTTGGTCACATTGACTTTGATCTTGGGATATTTCGTCGTGAACAGCTTGACCTCGTTTTGGATGTCCGGCACCCACGTCCAGAACGTCAACGTCGTCTCGGTGTTCATCGCTGCATCGATGTCGGACTGCGGGATCTGCGAGGGTGACTGCGGGGCAGCCGCCGGAGCTTCGGGTTCACCTCCGCCGCAGGCGGCGAGGAACCAGGCGCTCGAGGCAGCCGCGGCCGTGGAGATGAGGAACTTGCGTCGGGTGAATGGGGTGGCGGACATCGGCGTCCTTTCTAATCGTGCTCGGTGGATGGGGAATTGGTGAATCGGCCTGCTTCCGTGACGACCTTCGTGTTGCGGCGGTCGCGGCGACCAGGGCCAGACGATCTCCGGATGATCAGCTCAGTTCCGGGCAGGGTCACTGCGCCGGCGGGCGGCTCAGCCCCTTTGATCATTTGCATTAGCTCGGCGAGAATGCGTTGGGCAGCCTGATCCGCATCGACGCCAACTGTGGTCAACGGCACCATTTGGAATTCGGCCTCCGGAACATCGTCGAAGCCGACTACCGAAACGTCGCCGGGGATGTCCCGTCCGGCCTCGTGAAACGCCCGCAGTATCCCCATCGCCATCTGGTCGTTGGCGGCGAAGATTGCGGTGACATCGCCGCGGGCTGCGAGCTTGCGCCCCTGGTCGTAACCTGAGGCGGCCGACCAATCGCCATAGGACACACGGGGTACGCGAACGCCTGCCTCGCGAAGGGCCGATCGCCAACCGTTGAGGCGTTTTTGTGCCGCGTCCCAGTCTCGTGGCCCCGCGATATGCCATACAGTGCGGGGTCCCAACCGCAGAAGGTAGCGCGTCACTTCGCGACAGGCCTCTTCTTGGTCGATATCGACGACGGCCTGACGCCGAACACCAGTGATCCACCCGGCGCTCGTCACAACGGGTAACCCAGCAAGTTGGGCGGGGTCGATGTTGATGAGGTGAGTAGGCACCTCCACCACCAAACCCTCGACTCCCCGCTTCAATAACGCGTCGATCCCGTCGGCGACACTCCGCGCTGACAAGTCCGGCACCGAAGTCAGAGCCATCGTGTAACCAAGCCGGCGCGCCTCATGCTCGAGCGTGAAGACCCGTCGTGACGGTCCAAAGAAACGCGTTCCCAAAGCCAGCACACCAATCGTGTGACTGCGCTCCCGCGCCAGCGCCTGAGCGGCGGCATTCGGGCGGTACCCCAGCTCTTCGATGGCCCGAGTTACCCGCTCGCGCACATCGGGACGGACATGAGGCGCACCGTTGACCACCCGGGACACGGTCTTCTGCGAAACACCCGCCAGGCGTGCCACGTCAACCATCACCACGCCACGTGAGCCTCCGCCTGGCGAGGGAAGTGCGGATGCAATCATGCGGTCCTGACTACGCAGTCATTTCTTGACTACGTAGTCAACATTGCCGCAAAGTGACTTGTCAATGGATGAGATGCAAGAGTTATTCATGCTTCGACCTCGGGACACACGGGGCCTGCTGCGGCTACGAAGCCAGCAGCCAGGTAATGGTCAAGATCACTGGCACCGACAGCAGTGTGGCCACGAAGATCGTGTCTCGTGCCAAGATCACGCCCCGGTCGTAGAACAGGGCGAAGGTGAAGACGTTCTGGGCAGTGGGCAACGCGGCGATCACAGTGACGGCGAGCAGGTCATTGCCGTCCAGCCCAACCGCGTAGGCGCCGATGAGGTAGGCCGCGATCGGCTGCAAGATCAGCTTGATCGACACCAGTGTCGCGATCTGGCTCGGTGGCTCGCCGGCCCCGGGCCGCGGTCCGAGCCGAAGTGAGATGCCGTACGCCAGCAGCATGGATGGCACCGCCATGCCGCCGACCAGAGTCAGCGGCTGATTGATGATCACCGGCAGCTTGATCTCGGCAAGGGCGAGAGCCAATCCGATCAGCGAGCCGACCGCAAGCGGGTTGCGGAGCGGTCGGGCAAGGCGCCCGAGCGATACCCGGCGGCGAGAGTGGTCCGGACTCGGCTCTTGAGTGATCGCGTCCAGCACGGCGAGGCCGCTCGGTTGCAGGATGATCAACTGGGCCAGCCACATCGGGGCGATCAGCGCTGCATCGCCCAAGGCGTACGCGGCAATCGGCAGGCCGAGGTTGCCGGCGTTGACATAGGCCGAACAGAAGGCCGCGATGACCGTGTCGCCGGCCTCTCGTTTCCACAGCACCCGCGCCACCAATACGGCGATGGCCGCGGCCACCGCAACGCTGCCAAGCGAGGCGATCAAGTTCGCCGAGAGCAACCGGTGGACGTCTGTGCCGCCCAGTACGGTGATCATGAGAGCAGGGCTGGCGACATAGAAGGACACCCGGGTCAGCACGCCTTGCGCTGTCGCGTCGAGAATCTTCAGCTGGGCAAGCAGGAAACCGATGCCGATGATGATGCCGATGATGGCGAATCCGGCCAGGACGCCCTGCACCTCATCGCTCCTTCGGCCGCACTGAAGGTGCTCTACGCCTGCTGCAACGGATACGCCACGAACGCGAACCGGCGACTGTCAGGTGACCAGCTGTTGACGTTGAGGGTTCCCTGCCCGCCGAAGAGCGGGAAGCGCACCACGGCATCACGCCAGTCCGCGGTGCGAACCAACCGCACCTCCACGTCCAGATCGGGCGGATGCCCGAGTGTGCCCGGCGGAAAGCTGATGTAGCTCGCAAGTTCGCCGTTCGGTGAGAGGTGCGGGAACCAGTCGACCGTCTCCGACTCCGCGAGACGTTCCATGCGGCCGCCGTCGACCGGCAGGCGAGCCAGTTGCGCGTGCCCAGGGCGGCTGGCGAACTCCTCGGTGTTGCAATACAGCCAGGCACCGTCGGATGAATATTCGGGCCCGTCGAGGTGACTGCTGCCAGCCTCTGGATAGCGAGTTTCGCCTCCGGCCGACGATACGAGTGCCAGTCGACCGGGAACCGCAAGGTCTGCGCGCGGGAGTTCGACGAAGGCCAGCGTCGACCCATCTGGGCTGACACCGTGCAGGAAGTGGTAGCGGGTCGTGTCGTGGGTGACGCGTTTCGCGGTACCGCCCTCGATCGGCGCCACGTAGATGTGACCGTCGTTCGCGGATAGGTAGATCAAGCCGCGCTCGGCGTCAACGACGTGGTCGTTGTTGATCGGCGGCAACTCATCGATTGGCACCTTGTGCAACGTGACTTCAGGATCAAGCTCGAGCCGCCAGAGCAGGCCATCTCCATTGAGCAGGAGCCCGCGGCCGTCGGGAGCCCAGTTGGGTGCCTCCAGAAGCAGGGCATCGGTGGCGTACGCCCTCTCCGCCGATCCTCCGGAGACCTCAGCGATCCACACCTCCGCGATCTGGCCGGTTTGTAGCCTTCGAGGCTCTATCTCCAGGTCATCGGGGTATTCGGTCATGGCTCCTCAAAGATTCTCGAATGTCGTTTCCTGGGAGCCAGACGCTCAGCTCCAGGCCTCTCGGGAGGTGGTCACGGTCGTATCGGTCTCGGCCGATACCTCGATGGCCAGCGCGAGGAGTTGGTCCTGGGCTCCCTCTGCCAGCGGGTAAGGCTCCGGGCCCTCACCGCGTACCCAGTCCGCGGTGCGCTCTAGCAGGGTCGCCATACCGATCTCATCGTCCATCCAGCGCCGGCCAGGATAAGGGTTGCGATACAACACCTCGGAACCGAGGGTGATGTGCTCGGTGTCGTACCCGATCAGGTCGAGGTCATACCCGGTCTGCCGGCGCACCAGGGGCGTGCGTACGAGGGTGCTGGGGCCGGTCATCCATACCACTTCGTCGTTGTGCAACTCGCCCGCCGATCCGCGTACGGTGAGCCGCCGGAACCGCAGTTGGTTGCGTGTCTGCTGCTCGGTGAAGTCGTACACCCCGGAGCGTCCGTCCCCGAAGTCCAGGGTTGCGATCGTCGTCGTGGTCGGGTGCTCCTCCTCGTCGTCAGTCCAACCGGTACGGCTCAACGGCTGGACCAGCGGAGCGGTGAAGCGCGTGGCCCGGACCGAGACCGATCCCCGGCGGGTGCCGAGCAGTGCCCGGATCAGGGCGACGGCGTGGTACTGCTGGGTGGAGGAGACCTGTACCTGGGTGGGCGTGCCGATGATTCCGCTGGCCACTACAGCAGCCCGGGCAGCGTGCGAGGGCATCATCGGGTACTGCTCGGCAACCTGGACCAGCCCGGAGTCGCCCACCGCGGACCACAGCGCGCGAAGGCTGTCGAGATCGGCGGCGGGTGGGGTCTCGGCCAGCACCGGCAGTCCACGGTCAACCGCTTCCGCAATGAAATGCGGAGTTATTGCCCGCGGCGTTGCGGTGAGCACGAAGTCGACACTGACTTCGCGCAGACAGGCGTCCAAAGACGCGAAGGCTGGTGCGTCCAGACGGTGCGGGGTCCGCACCACTACTCCGCCGCAACTGATCGTGCCGAGTTCACGGGAGACCTTGAGGAACATCCGCGCTCGCCAGCCGCTGCCGATCAGCGCGAACGTGGTCACGCGGAAACGGTACGCCGCTCCCGCCGAGCAGTGCGGCACCACCGAGGCGAATGCGGTGCCTTGCCAGGAGCTACCCGTCAACTTTGGCAACCCTGGTGGCTATTCGACCGGCGAGGTCGACACCGACGATGGCGCCGGTCTCGTCGCGGCTGAAGAACCCGCGCTGACCCTTCATGCCGCCCTCGGTGAGGATGTACTCATCGCCGTCCCCGGGCAGCA
>Ga0081455_10007436_pt1 | contig 11540 bp, 6 predicted proteins | sample TabmetS3T2R1_FD_70207 | JGI IMG/M metagenome (GOLD analysis project Ga0081455, IMG submission 70207) | Tabebuia heterophylla rhizosphere microbial communities from the University of Puerto Rico - S3T2R1 | ecosystem: Host-associated > Plants > Roots > Rhizosphere ...
GGCGGCGACCCGCCTCATGACGAGCCTGACTGATCCCGCACCGAAGAAGACCGCCGGCCGCTGAGTGGGGCGGGCAGGATTCGAACCCGCGACACGAGGGTTAAAAGCCCCCTGCTCTGACCAGGCTGAGCTACCGCCCCTGGCGCCGAAGTCTACGGGTTGCGGTAGCGGCGATAGCGGTTGGTGATCGGCAGCCGCCGGTCGCGCCCGAACGCCTTCGGCGTGATCTTGATGCCCGGCGCCGCCTGCCGGCGCTTGTACTCGGCTCGGTCGATCATCTCGACCACCCGGTCGACGAGCCTGGGGTCCAGGCCGCGTTCGGCGATGATGTCCTCCGGGGCCCGATCGTCCTCCACGTACGCCTCGACGATCGGGTCGAGGATCTCGTACCGGGGGAGGGTGTCGGTGTCCTTCTGGTCGGGCCGCAGCTCGGCCGAGGGGGCCTTGTCGAGGACTTGCCGCGGGATCGGCGGCGGTTCGGCCGCGTCGACCGCGTTCCGCCACCGCGCGAGCTCGTAGACGAGCGTCTTCGGGACGTCCTTGATCGGCGCGAACCCGCCCGCCATGTCTCCGTACAACGTCGCGTAGCCGACCGCGTACTCGCTCTTGTTGCCGGTGGCCAGGACCATGGAGCCGAAGCGGTTGGAGATCGCCATCAGCAGGTTGCCGCGGATCCGCGCCTGCAGGTTCTCCTCGGCGACCCCGGTCTCGCCCCCTCCGAACGTTCCGCGCAGGGCCTCCAGATGGGCCGCGAACACGTCCCCGATCTCGAGCACGTCGAGCCGGATCCCGAGCCCGGCCGTCACCTGTCGCGCGTCCTCGAGGCTCTCGGGTGAGGAGAAGGGTGAGGGCATCGCGAGCGCGCGGACCGCCCCCGCGCCGAGCGCGTCCTTCGCGAGGACCGCGACGAACGTCGAGTCGATCCCGCCCGACAGGCCGAGCACGACCTCCTCGAAGCCGTTCTTGCGGACGTAGTCCCGCACCCCGAGGACGAGACCGAGGTAGACCTGCTCGAGATCCTCGGGCCACGGCGGGCGTTCCCTCGCGCTCGAGGTCTCGCCGTCGATGTCGACGACGAGGAGGTCCTCCTCGAACATCGCGGCGTAGTGTGCGAGCGATCCGTCCGGCCGAACGACCACACTCCCGCCGTCGAACACGAGCTCGTCCTGTCCGCCGACCGCGTTCACGTAGACGATCCACGAACCGGTCTCGAGGGCGCGTTCCCTGCAGATCTCGACGCGCTCGTCGGCCTTGCCGCGGTGGAACGGCGACCCGTTGATGTTGAGGATGACCGGCGTCTTCCGCCGCGCGTACTCGTCGAAGGGCGGACCCGGCGTCCACGCGTCCTCGCAGACCGACAGTCCGAGCTCGGAGTCGCCGAGCCGGATCGGACACGCCGCGTCGCCCGGCGTGAACGTCCGCGCCTCGTCGAACACGCCGTAGTTCGGGAGCTTGATCTTGTGGTATCGCGCGATCACCTCGCCGTTGCCGATGACCGCCGCCGAGTTGTGGATGCCTCGCTCGCTCCGGTCGACGAACCCGACCACGATCGAGGCCCCGCCCGCCGTGTTCTCCGCGAGCACGTCGAGGGCCGTCAGGTTGTCGTCGACGAACGACGGGCGAAGCACGAGGTCCTCGGGCGGGTAGCCGGTGATCGCGAGCTCGGGGAAGACGACGACGTCGGCGTCGGCCTCCGTCGCCCGGGAGGCCCAGGCGGTCAGGAGGTCGACGTTGCCGGGCAGATCACCCACGGTGGTGTCGACCTGTCCGAGCGCGATCCTCACGAGCGTCAGCCTAGACGGGGCGGGGCTACTCGATCCCGCCGATGTCGAGGTTGTACGCCTCCCAGACCAGATCCGATCCGAGCTGACGATGACGCACGATCTGACCGAGCAGCCGTTGGAGGTCGTCCCTGGCGTCGTGCAGCGGCCACGCGGGTCCGACGGGCGTGGTCTGGAGCCGGGCGATCAGTGCCGTCGATCGCTCGCGCAGGACGGGGTGTTCCTCTCGGAGCGCGTCGATCTTCGTCGCCAGGTGCGGGGCCTTGGCCGAGATCTCGTCGTACAGGCCCTCGGTCTGCTCCGTGATCTGGATGTGCTCGTCGATGGCGTGCGCGAGGCCCTCGAGCCGGAGCAGGACCTCCTTGGTCCACTCGGGCTCGCGCCCCACGGCCGGTCGCGAGCTGGCCTGCTCCACCTCCACCAGGGCGTCGCGCAGGTCCGCGCGCCGGCGGGCGGTCTCGGCGAGGGTCGGGCTGAGGTCGTCGTCGCGATCGGGCATCTCGAGCACCTTAGGCCGCAAGCGGCTCGACGAGCAAGCGGGCGACGCACGAGGACGCCCCGCCCGGGCTCGGGACCGAGCATCGGCGTACACTCGTCGCCCGCCCCGAGGAGGGAACGTTGGTGTCGCAGGTGGTCGAGCAGAGTTCGGAGACCCTGAGGCCGTACGCTCCCCGGCTCCTCATCCGCTGGCTCGCCGAACAACCGCATCGGTCGTTCCGAACGCTCGACGGCTCGATGGTCTTCGTCGACATCTCCGGGTTCACGAAGATGTCCGAGCGCCTGGCCCGCCACGGGAAGGTCGGTGCCGAGGAGGTCACCGACGTCCTCGGGGCCGTGTTCGCCAAGCTGCTCGGGGTCGCGTACGGGGAGGACGGCAGCCTCCTGAAGTTCGGGGGCGACGCGCTCCTGCTCTGGTTCTCGGGCCCCGGGCACGCCCAGAGGGCCGCCACGTCCGCCCACGGGATGCGGGCGACGCTGCGGAGCGTCGGTCGGCTTGACACGACCGCCGGCAAGGTGCTCCTGCGGATGTCCGTGGGGGTGAACACCGGCTCCTTCCATTTCTTCCTCGTGGGGGAGTCACATCGAGAGCTGATCGTCACGGGTCCGGCGGCGAGCCGAACCGTCGAGATGGAGTCCACGGCGACCGCGGGCGAGATCCTCGTGAGCCGTGACACGGCCGCGGCGCTGCCGGCCAAGGCGCTCGGACAGCCGAAGGGTGAGGGCATCCTGCTCCGCAGCGGGCCGCCGACCCTGTCGTTCGGACGCGACGACGTGGAGGTCCTGATCACCTCCATCGACGTCGCGCAGGGGGTCCCCGTGACGCTCCGTGAGCATCTTCTGTCCGGCGCGGCCGAGCCCGAGCACCGCACCGCGACCGTCGCGTTCGTGCACTTCGACGGCGTGGATGGCCTGATCGAGCAGCGGGGGGTCGATGTCACCGCGGCCGGCCTCCACGAGCTCGTCACCTACGTGCAGCGCGCCGCGGAAGAGAACGGGGTCACCTTCCTGGGAACCGACATCGATCACGACGGCGGGAAGATCATCCTGGTGGCGGGCGCGCCGAACGCCCTCGGGGACGACGAGGGCCGGATGCTGCTCACGCTTCGCTCGGTCATCGACGCGGAGACGACGGTGCCCGTCCGGATCGGTGTGAACAAGGGGCCCGTCTTCGCCGGGGACATCGGCCCCGGGTACCGACGCACGTACACCGTGATGGGCGACGCCGTGAACCTGGCCGCACGGGTGATGTCGATGGCGGTGCCGGGACAGATCCTCGCGACCGGCCCGGTCCTCGACGCGTCGTCCGTCGCGTTCAACACCGTGGCCCTGGAGCCGTTCATGGTGAAGGGCAAGAAGGACCCCGTGCATGCCTTCATGGTCGGCCACTCCACCGGGAGCAAGCCGGAGACCGTCTCGCGCGAGTTCCCCCTCGTCGGTCGCGACGCGGAGATGGACGCCATCCGCCGCGCGCTCCTGGAGCTCCGGGGCGGACACGGCTCGATGATCGAGCTCGTCGGGAACGCGGGGATGGGCAAGACGAGGCTGCTGAGCGAGTTCCGGGCGGAGGCGCCCGACCTCCCCAACCTGGTGTCGGGGTGCGAGCCCTACGAATCATCGGTCGCCTACCTGCCGATCCGACGCCTCCTTCGACTGCTGCTGGGGGCCGGCCAGGACGTATCCGGGCTCGCGCAGCGCCTTCATGAGGACGTGGCCCAGCGGGCGCCCGAGCTGCTCCCCTGGCTGCCGCTGCTGGCGATCGTCGCCGACGCCGAGGTCCCGATGACCCCCGAGGTCAGGGACCTGGGGGAGGAGTTCCGCAAGGCCAAGCTCGAGGAGGTGACGATCGACTACCTGGCGCGCTCGGTGACCGACCCGACGGTCGTGGTCACCGAGGACGTGCACTGGATGGACGAGGGGTCGGCTCACCTGCTCGGGGCGATCGCCGGTCGGATCTCGGATCTGCCGTGGCTGGTCTGCGTGAGCCGTCGTGACGAGGAGACCGGGTTCGTCATGCCCGAGGCGCCTCGCTGTACGTCGCTGAGGCTCACCCCGCTGACCGAGGAGGCGCTCGGGAGCCTGATCGACGTCGCCACCGAGGAGGCCCCCTTCCCTCGGCACGAGGTCGCGGAGTTGAGCAGCCGTTCGGGCGGCAACCCGTTGTTCCTGCAGGAGCTGCTGCACGCGGCCAAGAGCGCGGGGACCATCGAGGGCCTGCCGGATTCCGTCGAAGGGATGATCACCGCCGAGATCGACCGACTCCCGAGCCGAGACCGCAGGATCCTCCGGTACGTGTCCGTCCTCGGCATGGTGTTCCACGTCGGCCTCGCCAAGGCGCTCTTCGACGAGCAGGACGATGTGGACGCCGGTGCGTGGCGGCGGCTGGCCTCCTTCCTGGACGACGAGGGAGCCGGTCGATACCGCTTCCAGCATGCCCTGATGCGCGACGCCGCCTACGAGGGACTCCCGTACCGGCGACGGAAGGAGCTCCATGCTCGCGTCGGCAACGCGATCCTGGCCTCGACGCCCGACCAGGCGGAGGTGCTCTCGCTCCACTTCTTCCTGGCCGGGGACGATCGTCTGGCCTGGCGGCACTCGGTGATCGCGGCACGGCGCGCCGAGTCCGCGTACGCGAACCTCGAGGCGTCTCGGTTCTTCCAGCGGGCGATCGATGCTGGACGTCGCCTCTCGGAGGTCACCGAGCGCGATCTTTCGTCCCTCTACGAGGCGCTTGGTGATGTTCGAGAGCGGCTTGGGGACTACCCGGGAGCCCTCGCCGCGTATCGCGCATCCCGGCGATACATACGGGACGAGCCCGTGCTCGTTGCGCAGTTGCTTCTGAAGGAGGCGGTGGTGGCCTCCAGGGCCGGTGGGTACACGCAGTCCTTGCGCCGGACCACCCACGGAAGACGGGTGCTCGAGACGCACCAGGACGAGGAGGCGAACAGGAAGCGGGCTCGTCTGTCCGCCTGGTACGCGCAGATCAGGCGGCGTCAGGGACGACGTGCCGAGGCGATCCGCTGGGCCCGGCGCGCGATCGAGGAGGCCGAGGCCTCGGGCGAGCGGGAGGCCCTCGCAAGCGCCTATCGGACCCTCGACCTGACCAACGTCGAGCTCGGGCGGTACGAGGACGTCACGCACTACCCGCTGGCGCTCGCGATCTACGAGGAGCTGGGCGATCTCCTGGAATCGGGGACGATCAACAACGACCTCGGAGCGTTCGCGTACTACCAGGGTCGATGGGACGACGCGCTCGCGTTCTACGAGCAGGCGCGTGTGCTGTGGAAGCGCTCCGGCGACATGGCTGCCGTCGCGATCATCTCCGCCAACGTCGCGGAGATCCTGTCGGACCGAGGACAGCTGGACGAGGCCGAGCGGATGGGCCGTGAGGCTCTCCTCATCTGGCGCGGGGTCGGTTTCAGGGCCGCCATCGCGTACGGCCTGAACATCGTCGGCCGGGTGACGTACCGATCCGGGAGGTACGCGGAGGCGCTCGAGCTGTTGGAGCAGGCGCGCGACATCAACCACGAGATCGGCGACCAGCCCGAGGAGCTCGAGAGCGACGTCCGGATCGCCGAGTGTCTGGCGATGCAGGGTCGTGCTTCCGAGGCGCTGGACCTCTCCACCGACGCGCTGGCTCGATCCGAAACGCTCGGTGGTCCCGCGACCCCTCAGCTCCAGCGGGTCCGCGGGTGCGCGCTCGCGCAGATCGGGCGGCTCCCGGAGGCCCGCGAGGCCCTCGAGCAGAGCGTGGCCGGAGCCAGGGGGCGCGAGGCCGAGTACGAGGAGGCCCTGGCGCTCCATGCGCTGGCCAGGATCGGGGCGATCGAGAGAAGCTCGAACACTCCTGATCTGCAGGCCCGCTATCGCGCGATCTTCGAGCGCCTCGGCGTGGTCGTGGCTCCGGTCATTCCGATCGGGGAGGCCCTGGAGCCCTCAGCGCCCTAGGGAGATGAGGGCTCCAGAACCCGATCCCTCTTCCGTCACCTCTTGAATGGGTCGGTCGCTGGCACCAGCAGACGGATCGTGATCTCGTCGGTCTGGTTGTTCCTGAGCGAGGGCAGGAAGCATGGCGGCACTGGCGTCTTGTTGTCGCAGTCGGGTGGGACGCCGATGAAGAGGTTTTCGCCGGCGATCGTCACGGGGTCGGCAGGCGTCCCGTCCGCCTCGGTGAATGGCTCTCTCGACGCAAGGCACGCACGCACCTGCGACCAGGGTGTCGTAAGGATCGTGAGACTGAACGTGGTCTCGATGAGCATCGTCGATGTCTCCGTCACTCCGAGCGGGAAGACCGCGACGACCTGTTGATTCGGGCTCGGGTTGCTGGGGCAGGTGATCTGTACGCCCACGCCGACAGAAGCGGCGACGAACCCCCCCTGCGAGTCGGACGTCACGCGCGCGCGCGTCCCTCCCGCCGAGGTTTCGGGCGTGGTGCACGGCGCCACGCACACGGCGTTGGAGACGTTGAAGGGCGCAGACTCCCCAGCCGTCGACTGCCCCGAAACCATGATGGGGTTGGTCGCGAGCAAGGTGAAGTTCGGACCGGCGTCGCTGATCTGAGGCCCTGGGGAGAACGTCGCCACGCCGTTCACCGCGGGAGCCGACGTCGTGCCTGCCAGGGTGGTGGCGGGCGGACCGCTGAAATCGTCGCCAATGGAAAGGGAAATCACATCGGACGAGAAGGTCACCCTGGTCGTCGAGGTGCCCCCTCCGTACGGGGCGCTCCGAACCTCCACCCTGATGAACGGTCCAACTGGCGGCGCGAACGCGGCATCGTACGGCCTGTTCGTGATGGCCGTGTTCGTCTTGGCGTGCGAGGGCTGGGTCAGCCAGCTGGGCGAGCACTGGCCCGACACGGCCGTGACCAAGTCGCTAGCTGGCGGAGGGGTAAGGATGAAGTTGTTCCCCGGCGGGCCCGAGAAGTTGTTCGACTGTTTCGCGATGATGGACCAGGTGTAGGAGCCGTTCGCACACGGGACCTCGGCCGTGAACGTCGCGGTCTTCGCTCCCCCCGCCGGGATGGCGAGATCACGCAGCTGGACCGTCCCTCCGGTGCTTCCCACGATCGTGGCAGTGCCGCCGCCCGGGATGGGTGACACGGCGCTGGTGAGCGAGAATGAGCCCGGTGCCGAGAGGTTCACGGAACCGATCTGCTGAGTCTTCGTCGTATTGGCGATCGTCAAGGTGAAGGAGATCGTCTGGCCGGCGCCGACCGGATCCGGGTTGACAACGGCCGTGTAGGTCTTCTGCTCCGGAGCCGCGCCCGCACCGGGCAGGAACACGACCGTGGCCATGAGCGCCGCGGCTGCGATCAGGCTGATCGAGACGATGCCATTTGAGCGCCGACGACGGGTTGCACGATGAATCAACATCCAATACCTCCTTGGGGCGGGTTCGGCCAATTGGCTGACCCCCGCTTGGGCTAGTCGGAATGGCGGACAAGATTGCACGCTTTGGACTCGGAGTGTCAACTTGCGGATGGCCTAGATCCGTCGGTGACGCCGGCACTCGAGGCCGTGACGGCGGCACACCCACTCAGAGAACGGGCAGGTAGCGCTCGAGCTCGTAGGGGGTCACGTAGGACTTGTAGGCGTCCCACTCCTCCCGTTTGTTCCGGATCAGGAACTCGACCACGTGGTCCCCGAGCGCCTCGCGCAGGATCTTCGAACCGTTCGCGAGCTCGATGGCCTCGTGCAGGTCCGCCGGGAGCGAGCGGATCCCCGCCGTGAGCCGCTCGTCCTCGCTCATCTCGTAGATGTTGTTCGAGGCCTCCGGGGGCAGCTCGAGCTCCTGCTCGATGCCGGCCAGGCCGGCCCCCAGCATCGAGGCGAAAGCCAGGTATGGGTTGCAGGCAGGGTCGGGCGAGCGATACTCGATCCGCGTCGCCTGCTCGTTGCCCGGCTTGTACTGCGGGACGCGGACCAGCGCCGAACGGTTGCGCCGAGCCCAGCACACGTAGACCGGCGCCTCGTAGCCGGGGACCAGGCGCTTGTACGAGTTCACCCACTGGTTCGTCACGAGCGTGATCTCGCGGGCGGCGGTCAGGATGCCGGCGATGTACTGCTTGCCGAGCGGCGAGAGGTGGTACTCGTCGCTCTCGCCGAAGAACGCGTTGCGGTCGCCGGTGAACAGGGACTGGTGCGTGTGCATCCCGCTGCCGTTCACGCCCTGCACCGGCTTGGGCATGAACGTGGCGTAGATGCCGAACTCCTGTGCGACCTCTTTCACGGTCAGGCGATACGTCATCACGTTGTCGGCCATCGTGAGGGCGTCCGTGTAGCGCAGGTCGATCTCGTGCTGGCTGGGGGCCACCTCGTGATGGACGTACTCGACCGGGATCCCCATCGATTCGAGGTAGGCGACCGTGCGCTTGCGCCAGTCCGTCGCGAGGTCGAGCGGGGTCTCGTCGAAGTAGCCGCCCTGGTCGAGGAATTCCGGTCGGTCCACGCCCTTGAAGTAGAAGTACTCGAGCTCGGGCCCGACGTAGAAGGTGTAGCCGAGATCGGCCGCCCGCTTGAGCTGCCGCTTCAGGACGAAGCGCGGGTCGCCCTCGAACGGCGTGCCGTCGGGGTTCAGCACGTCGCAGAACATCCGCGCCACCTCCGCCTCGGTCTTCCACGGGATCAGCTGGAACGTGGCCGGGTCGGGGACGGCGACCATGTCCGACTCCTGGATCCGGCTGAACCCGTCGATCGAGGAACCGTCGAACCCCATCCCCTCGGCGAACGCGCCCTCGAGCTCCTGCGACGTGATCGTGAAGGCCTTCAGGAACCCGAGGACGTCGGTGAACCACAGCCGGATGAAGCGGATCCCGCGCTCCTCGATCGTGCGCAGGACGTACTCGACCTCGTCGGAGTGCACCACGGGGCGGAGGGTAGCCGAGACTCACTCCCCAACCGTTACGGCGCGGTTAATTCGGCGCATCGGGCGCCCGGCCGGGCCGGCGGGCTACCGTGGCGGGGTGCTGGATCTCTGGTCGCCGGCGCTCGAGCGGGCCCTGGCGTCCGCGCCCGACCCGGCGCTGGCCCGCGTCTCGCTCGCGCGAGTCGTCGAGCACGCCGACGCCCGCGCGGCCCTCGCCCGACCGGAGGCGCTCACCACGGCCGTTCGCCTGCTGGGGTTCTCGACGGCGGCCGCGGATCTGCTGGTCGCGCACCCGCAGGAGGCCTCGGCGCTGGCCGACGTCGCCGCGCGATCCCGCTCTGAACTCGACGCCGAGCTCGCCGACGACATCCGGGGGCTGGGTCTGCCGGACGGCCTGCGGAGGTTCCGCCGGCGGTCGATGCTGCGCGTGGCGGCCCGGGACCTGTCATCGGCGCCGTTCGAGGAGATCGTGGCCGAGATCACCGCGGTGGCGGAGGCGTGTCTCGACGTGGCGACACGCTCGGTCGCCCCCGAGGGTCTCGCCGTCGTTGCGTTGGGGAAGTTGGGCGGAGCCGAGCTGAACTACGCCTCGGACATCGACGTCCTGTTCGTCCACGAGGGGAGCGGGCCGGAACGGCAGGAGGCGGCCGAGCGCGCGAGCGCCGCCCTGGTGCGCACGCTCGCTGAGCCGACGGCCGAGGGGATCGCGTTCCGCGTCGATGCGACGGTCCGGCCGGGCGGCGCCCGCGGCGCGCTGTCGTGGTCGCTCGAAGCCATGCGCGGCTACTACGCGACGCAGGCGGCCGCCTGGGAACGACAGGCGCTGATCAAGGCCCGTCCGGTCGCGGGCCAACCCGGTCTCGGGATCGCGTTCGTCGACGCCGTCGCCCCGTTCGTGTTCCCCGAGGTGCTCCCCGAGTCGACCATCGATGAGGTCCGCCGCGTCAAGGTTCGCCTCGAGGAGTACGTGCGAGCGTCGGGCAAGGCCGGCGTCGAGGTCAAGCGGGGTCGCGGCGGCATCCGGGACGTGGAGTTCGCGGTCCAGCTCCTGCAGATCGTCCACGGCCGCCGGGACGAGCGCCTTCGTGTGCCGAACACGTTGCTCGCCCTCGAGACCCTCGCCCACGAGGGGTACGTGGCACGCGACGATGCGGTCGCGCTCGGCCTGGCCTACCGGTTCCTGCGGACGCTCGAGCACCGTCTGCAGATCGTGCGCGACCTTCAGACCCACGAGCTCCCGGCGGACCCCGCCGCCCGAACCGTCCTCGCGCGCTCGCTCGGCATGCGCGGCCAGGACGAGCTGCTCGCGGAGTTCGAGCGGCAGACCTCCCTGGTCCGGGAGATCCACGAGCGCTTTTTCTATCGGCCGCTGCTGGAGTCGTTCGCCGGCCCCTCGACCCCTCGGCCCGGCAGGGACCGGGAGGCGACGATGGAGCTGCTCGGGGCGCTCGGGTTCGACGAGCCTTCGGCCGCCTACGGGGTCCTTGCGGGGCTCGTCGAGCCGTCGACCCGCCTCGGCAAGGTGGTCGGGCACGTGATCCCCGTCATGATGCCGCCGCTCGCCCTCGCATCCGAACCGGACGCCGCGCTCGTCCGTCTCGAGCGCGTGGTCGCGGCGACGGCGGGTGACGGGAGGCTCGCCGACGCGCTCGCGAACGACACGCGCATGGCGGTGCGGCTCGCCCACGTGGTGGCGGCGAGCTCGTTCGCGACCGATCTGCTCTCGGGTCGTCCCGAGCGCATGCTCGCGCTGCGGGAGGGAGCCGAGACCGACGACGCGCACGCGGCCCTCGTGTCGGTGGCGGCGCGGTACGCGGCGCGAGAGCTGGAGCCCAACCGGACCGGCGAGGAGCTCGCGGCGGTGGCGGCCCGGGTCGGCTGCGGCTGGATCGCGGAGTGGCAGCGGGCGAACAAGGCCGGCGACCAGGCCGCGTTGAAGAAGGCGGCCGACGCGCTGCGCGGCAGCCACCAGTGGAAGTTCCTCCAGGAGATGAGCAAGGACGGCGCCTACCCGCAGGTGTTCTGGGAGGTGGCCGACCAGACCGCGGCCTAGCCCTACCAACACCACGATGAGGATGACGACGGCGGCAGAGCACGCCTCTACGGCGAGAGCATGCTTGTTGTGATCATGATGATCGTCGGCCGCGGGGACCATCTTCGCTACACCCTGCGGATGTTGCGGGTAGCGTGCGCGCGCGTGCACGACGACGCCGCGCTGCGGGCCGAGTGCGGCGACCTGGTCGCGCTGATCACGCCCATCGTCAAGGCCTTCATCACCGACAACGCCTGGCTCGCGACCTCGCACTGCATGCAGGTCTTCGGTGGCCATGGCTACATCGCCGAGTGGGGCATGGAGCAGTACGTGCGCGATGCCCGGATCAACATGATCTACGAGGG
>Ga0081455_10007437_pt1 | contig 11539 bp, 12 predicted proteins | sample TabmetS3T2R1_FD_70207 | JGI IMG/M metagenome (GOLD analysis project Ga0081455, IMG submission 70207) | Tabebuia heterophylla rhizosphere microbial communities from the University of Puerto Rico - S3T2R1 | ecosystem: Host-associated > Plants > Roots > Rhizosphere ...
ATGTTGGTGACGGTGAGGACCAGATCGGTGGCGGTGGCGCCCTCCGGGAGCCCGCCCGACAGCCTGAAGCCGACGACCTCGGGGATGAGCATCGAGATGGGCTGGCCGAGAAGGGCCGCCTCGGCCTCGATGCCGCCTACGCCCCAGCCGACCACGCCGAGGCCGTTGACCATCGGCGTGTGCGAGTCGGTGCCCACCAGCGTGTCGGGGAAGGCGTCGCCGTCGCGGGTGGCGACGACCGTGGCGAGGTGCTCGAGGTTGACCTGGTGGCAGATCCCGGTGGCGGGCGGGACGACGCTGAAGCTGTTGAACGCCTGCTGACCCCAGCGGAGGAACTGATAGCGCTCGAGGTTCCGCTGGTACTCGAGCTCGGCGTTGCGGGCCAGTGCCTCGGGGCGGCCGAAGACGTCCACCTGCACCGAGTGGTCGATCACCAGGTCTGCGGGGATGAGCGGGTCGAGCGACTGGGGGTCGCCGCCCTTCTCGCGCACTGCGTGGCGCATGGCCGCCAGATCGACGACGGCAGGCACTCCGGTGAAGTCCTGCATCAGCACTCGGGCGGGCAGGAACGAGATCTCGCGGCCGCCGTCGCCGGCGCCGTCCCGCCCGCCCGACCACTGCGCCAGGGCGGCCACGTCGTCGTCGGTGACCCGCACCCCGTCGTTGTGGCGCAGCAGGTTCTCGAGCAGGACCTTGAGCGAATAAGGCAGCCGGCTGACTGCGAAGTCGTCCTCGAGGGCGCCGAGTCGCTGGATCCGATACTGCCGACCGCTGGCTTCGAGGGTGGCACGAGCGTCGATGGCGGCCATACGGGTCACGCTACAGCCCGTCCCCGGCGACGCCGGTAGCGGAAGGCGACGGCTACGGCCGCCACGAGCGCGGCGGTGGTGGCGGCCTCGGTCCAGCGTCCGCGGGGCGCCTCGTTCTGGATGTTGTCGTGGAACCTGTCGACGGCCGGCGGGAAGGGCGACCGGCCGAAGAAGTGACGACCCGGCTTGTCGAGGTCGATGAGGCAGGCGCCTGCGAGGCCCAGGAGGGCGCTGCGCCGGACCGAACGGGGCGCCGCGGCGGCAACGGCGGCGGTGACCCCGAGGCCGATGGAGCCGTCGATGCGGGCCAGCCTGAGGAACTCGTCATCGTCCTTGTCCGGCTCGCCGAAGTGCGGCGTCATGTCCATCAGGACGTGGGACGCAACGCCGATCACGAACGCGGGCACCGGACGGCGCACCAGCGCGCCGATCGCCGCCCCGGCCAGCGCGTGGTTGGTCACGAACACCAGCGGAACCTACAACGGCACTCCGGGCTCGGGCTGGTCACGCCTCCTTGGCGGCCCGGCTGGGCGCCACCCGGGGTGGCTCGTTGGGCATCTTCGGGTACACGGGCGGCCAAGGCGCGTCCATGAGGCCGTTGGCCATGTCGCGTTCGGACATGGCCAACAGTGGCTCGATCGACTGGGGGTCGTCGCCCAACGTCGCCCACGGGTCGCCGCGCTCCGCGACCCGGACCGGGACGGTCGACAGGGTGAGGTCGTCAGGGTGAACGTCGTCCAGCTCGTCCCACGACAGTGGCGTCGACACCTGCCCGCCGACCCGAGCCCGCACCGACCAGGCTCCGAACACCGTCTTGTGCGGGGCGTTCTGGTTGTAGTCGATGAAGATCCGCTCGCCCCGCTCCTCCTTCCACCAGGCGGCGGTGATGAGGTCGGGTCGGCGGCGCTCGAGCTCGCGAGCCACCGCCACCGCGGCCGCTCGCACCTGATAGGAGTCCCACCGCGGCTGCAGCCGGGCGTACACGTGGATGCCCCGGTTGCCGGTGGTCTTGGGGAACGCCGCGATGCCCACCTCGTCGAGCAGCGCCTTCACCTCGATCGCCGCCTGCGCAGCCTCGGCGAAGCCGGTGCCCGGTTGGGGATCGAGGTCGAGGCGCAGCTCGTCGGCGTGATCGGGGTCGGCGGCGAGGTTGGGCCACACGTGGAACCCGAGGCAGGTCAGGTTGACGGCCCACGCAACGTGCGCGACGTCGGCCGCCACCAGCGCCTGCGACGGGGTGCCGTTGACCGTGCTGACGGTGGTCGTCTGCAGCCAGTCGGGGATCTCCTTGGGCACCCGCTTCTGGAAGAAGTTGGGCCCGCCGGCCCCCTCGGGGAAGCGCTGCATCAGCACCGGGCGGCCGCCCATCGCCCGCATGAGCGGATCCTCGATGGCGAGGTAGTAGCGAACGAGGTCGAGCTTGGTCTCGCCCCGCTCGGGGAAGAACACCTTGAGCGGGCTGGTGATGCGCACCTCGTGCCCCGCCGCCTCGACCACCTCGACGTCGCTCGCCGGCGCCATGGGAGGCACCGTAGCGGGGCGCCCGCGGACCCATTGCCGTCTTTGAAGATCTTCCGGGCCATAAGCCCGGAAGATCTTCAAAGACTGTGGAGGCGGCTCTCGACGAGGCGCGTCAGCTCACGCCGGATCGCCGCCCGACGCTGTCGGAGGTGTGTCGACGTGTACCGGAGCAGGTACCACCCGTCGAGCACAAGACGGTTCTGTCGCTCGTCACAGTGGTCGAGCGACTCACGGGTGGCACGCGTCTCGAGCCCGTCGACCTCCACGCCCACCTTCACCGCCGGCACTGCGAAGTCGAGCACGTACCGCCGCCCCTCGAGCTCGACGCGATACTGATACTCGACCCGCACGCCGGTGGTCGCAGCGATCGCGGCGAAGGTCGACTCGAGCGGGCTGTACGACTTGACGCCACGGAGCTCCCGCCTCTGGAGGGTGCGGCGGAGCACACCGAGGCCGCGCCGACCGGGCCGAGAGAGATCCTCGACCAGCCGTTGCAACGCGTCGACGCTGAAACGGTCGAGATACAGCCCCCGCTCGATGGCGGTCGGGACCAGTCTCGGGGCAACCGCCCCCAGGTCGCCGACCGTTCGGATCGGGTTGGTGACGGGAATGCCGCGTCGCCTGGCCACGTCTACCTGGCGCAGGTCGGTGCTCCGGTGCAGCAAGGCCCCCACGGGTGTCGGACACTGCTCGTACGGGACGACGATCTCTACCGGGGCGGGGGGATCGATCAACCCCCACAGCACGGCGGCCGCACGGTGCGATGCCAGTGCCTCCGGTCCCGCCGCCAAGCACGCGGCCAACACCGCCTGCTCCCAGCTCCGCCTGGCGCCGATCGTGCGGTACACGCCAGCGTCGAGCCGCACGAGCGACCCTCGGTCGAGGCGGGCTCGCAGCTGGTCCTGCGTGATGCCGTTTCCGACGATGTCGGCGAGAGCCACCACGCCGTGCTGAGGCCGGGCGAGACGGTCGATGCGGCCATCGACGGTGCGTGTCTTCATCCATTGATTAGACGGGCTCGGTATGACAGTTACAGGCATCACACGTCTTTGAAGAAAAACCGGGGTATGGCACCGGAAGATCCTCAAAGACGTGGATCGGCGCCCGTCACCAGCCCCGTAGGTCGACCGGCCAGACGTCGGTGACCTCGGCGTCGGGGCCCTCGCCGGCCACCACGAACATCCGGTCGTGCAAGGCGACCGTGGGGTCGACGTGGGCGGGGAGGACCCCCACCCGGTCGCCCACCCGCACCGGCCGATCCGGCCGGGTCCCGAACGTGATGTGCTCGTCGGACACGAACCAGCAGTCGCCGGCGGCGACCACCGTGGGGTTGCCGTGGTCCATGCCCAACGCCTTGAGCCCGGCGTCGAGCACCGCCCATCCGCCCGGGTTGACGGAGATCACGCTGGTCCAGAGGTACAGCGCGTTGCGGAACGCGGGGGCGTGGGGCAGGTACTCGGTGTCCATCAGGCAGTACGAGCCCGCCTGGATCTCGGTCGCCCACACGTTGCAGTCGTAAGTCCCCGTGCCGCCGGCGGACAGGATGTCGCCCCCCACGTCGGCGTGCGCCGCCAGGAGCAGCTTCATCGACGCCTCCACCGCCGCCACCTTCTGTTCCCGGGGCTCGCGCATGAGGTGGCCCTCATAGCCCATGACGCCTCGCACCTCGAGGCCCGCCGCCCGGGCCAGCGCAGCGATCCTGCCGGCGTCCCTCGGCTCGCAGCCGCAGCGGGGGAGGCCGACGTTGACGTCGACCAGCGCCTCCCGGACACCGCCGTCGGCGGCCGCCGCCACCGTCTCGTCGGAGTCGACGGCGACCGTGACCCGTGCGGCCCCGGACCCCACCACCGCGCCCAGCCGCCGGCAGTCGAGGACCTCGTTGGCCAGCAGCAGGTCGCTGCCGAGATCGGCGGCGGCCATGCCCTCGACCTCCCGGATCGTGGCGCAGCAGAAGGTGCGGTGGCCGGCGGCGGCCAGCTCGCGGGCCAGCGCCGTCGACTTGAACGCCTTGACGTGGGGGCGCAGCCGAGGCCCGGGGAGGGCACCCGCCATCGTCGTCACGTTGTGGTCGAAGGCCTGGCGGTCGACGACGAGCGCGGGCGTGGCAACGTCCCCCAACCTCATGGCACCGACGCTACCCGGCACCCACGACCGGGCCGGCGGCGCCCCGGGGCGGGCGACGTCGCAGAGTGCCGGCGGTGGGATTCGAACCCACACTGACCAGGTCCTAGGCCTGGCGCCTCTGCCGTTGGGCTACGCCGGCTCGACCGCCGAGCATACGAGGGTCCGCAGTGCGGGACCTTCGCCGGGCGCCGCTACCCTCGGGCGCCGTGAGCTTGATACTGCCGACCGCCCAGAACGCAACCAACTTCAGCCCGACCCACGAGATCTTCAACCGCCTGCTGCGCGAGCGGATCATCTTCCTCGGGACCGAGGTCGACGACGACATCGCCAACGTCGTGTGCGCCCAGCTGCTCCACCTCGCGGGCGAGGAACCGGAACGGGACATCTGGGTCTACATCAACAGCCCCGGGGGATCCGTGACCGCCGGGATGGCGATCTACGACACGATGCAGTTCGTCGAGCCCGACGTGGCCACCGTGTGCATGGGGCTCGGTGCGTCGATGGGGCAGTTCCTGCTGTGCGCGGGCGCCAAGGGCAAGCGCTACGCCTTGCCACACGCCCGGATCATGATGCACCAGCCCTCGGGTGGCTTCCGGGGCCAGGCCGCGGACATCGCCATCCAGGCGGAGCAGCTGCTCTACGTGAAGCAGCTCATGGCCGAACGCATCGCCTACCACACCGGCCAGAAGGTCGATCAGGTGCAGGAAGACTTCGAGCGCGACCGCTGGTTCACCGCCGAGCAGGCCAAGGACTACGGCATCATCGACAACGTGATCGTCAAGCGCGGCGAGATGCTGTAGCGCCAGCTCGCCAGCGTCAGCCGTCCCGCCAGCCGCCGGCTGCGCCCTACTGCGCGAGCCGCGAAAGCGCTACATGGTGGCGCCGCCCTTGTCACCCTCGCCCGAGAGCTTGTCAGCGGCATCGTGGGCGGCGTCCTGGGCCTTGTCGACGTGCTCGCCGTACTTGCCGCCGGTCTTGTCGTCGGCGACGTCGCCGGCCTTGTCGATCGCCGCGTCGGCCTTGTCGCCGTGCTGGCCGAAGAGACCCCTCACCTTCTCCATGAACCTGTCGAGGATGCCTTCGTTCCCTGCGGGCATGGGTCATTCTCCTTTGCTCAACGGCTCCCCCTGGCGACGTCACGCAGCTCCGTCACCGCATGCTCCAGCCCCAGAGGGTCTCGGTAGAGTGCCGAGCCCGCCACCAGGACGTTGGCGCCGGCGCGGGTGGCACCTGCGGCCGTCGACGGCGCGATGCCGCCGTCGACCTCGAGATCACAGTCCCAGCCTCCCTCGACGATCATGCGGCGTACGGCCGCGACCTTCGGCTCCATGGTCGCGATGTACTCCTGGCCGCCGAACCCGGGATTGACCGTCATCACCAGCACCAGCGAGCAGAGGTCGAGGACGTGGGCCACGGCCGCGACCGGTGTGGCGGGGTTGAGGGCCACGCCCGCGTCGGCACCCAGGTCGCGCACCCGCCCCAGCGTCCGATGCAGGTGCCGAGTGGACTCGGCGTGGACGATCAGCAGCCGGCATCCCGCCTCCACGCATCGTCCCAGCAGCTCGTCGGGCTCGTCGACCATGAGGTGGGCTTCGAACGGGACGCTGACCCGCGAGCGGCACGAGGCGATGACGTCGGGGCCGAAGGTCAGGTTGGGGACGAAGCGTCCGTCCATCACGTCCCACTGGATCCGGTCTACGCCGGCCTTCTCGAGGGCCAGCACCTCGTCGCCCAACCGCGAGAAGTCCGCTGGCAACACCGACGGCGCAATCTCGATCGGGCGCTCGGCCGCGGCGGGGGAGGCCACGACAGGGATGCTACGACACCGCCGTGATCTGGCGTACCCCTTGAAGACGGCTCAGGCTGCGGCCGAGGCCTAGCTCAGCGGCACCTGGACCCGCACCACGGTGCCACCCGGCGCGGTCCGGACCTGCACCAGGTCGCACAGCTGCTGGACCAGCCACAGACCCCGGCCGTGCAGCTGCCGGCTGGTGGGTCGGCGCCGACCGACCAGGGGATCGGTGATGTGCCCGGTGTCGGCCACCTCGCACATCAGGCTGGCGCCGTCGGCCCAGAGCCGGAGCCGGCCGTGACCGCCGCCGTGGCGGAGGCTGTTGGTGGCGAGCTCGGTGGCCGCAAGCGCCAGGTCGCCCGCGCGTGCCGGCGAGGCGCCGGCCTCGGCCGCGTGCGCCACGACCCGGCGGCGCAGGGCGCCCAGGCTGGGGTCGCCGATCGCCAGCTGGAGCGTGCCGGGACCGGCCGGAGGCTCAGGCAGCGGGTCCCGGAACTGCCAGGGTGCCGGCGCTGCGCCCGGGCCGCCGTCCCCCTGCCGGGCGAACTCGGCACTCGCGGCCGATTCGGCCCCGCGGCGGACGAAGGGGTGGGTGCGCCGGGCCTCGGCCACGGTCTCCGTCCCGAGCGTCGCGGTGTCGTAGGGGCAGAGCAGCCTCCAGGCCGGCTGGGGCGGGAAGGCCACGTTGAGCAGCGCCTCGTGCAGCTGGCACTCCACGAGCTCGGCGGCGCTGCGGCTCGCCGAAACCGGTTCGCCGATGCCGCGGGCGCCGCGGCCTGCGCCGGCGTGCTCGGCGGCGAAGCGGTACCACGCGTCGAGGATGCGGCCCGGGTTGCGACCGACGATCCCCATGTCGGCGAACTCCACGGCGGCGGCCTGGTCACCCAGCGCCGACTGGAGCAGCCCGATCTTGGGCGCGTCGACGACAGCCAGGACGGATTCGCCGCCGGCCAGCCCCTCCCGGATGAACGTCGACGTCGCAGACACGAAGTCGGCCTCGCCCGCGTACAACAGCGCTTCGTGCCGGAAGGACGCGTGCCGCGCTCCCTCCATCGCCGCTTCGGCCGCCGAGATCATGCGAGGCGCCACCGACAGGACGGGTGGGCCGGACGTCCATCCTGGTCAACCACCGCTGAGAGGCTGCGCGCGGGCGCGTGTCGCACACAGTTCTGGTTCCCGGTCCGGCCAGCACTAACCGCTTCATGTGGCGGCCGCGGCGTCAGGCGTCGGCGATCGCGGCCCGCACCTGGGCGAGTCGTTCCGTGGACGCCAGCACCTCCCGCTGGTCGTCCACCAGGTGACGGACGATCACGTCCGTGAAGCCCAGCTGCGCCAGTGCCCGCAACTGGTCCGCCACCCGGTCGGGCCCGCCCGTCACGCACGCCGAGGGGTCGAACCCCCGGTAGCCGCCTGCCAGCACCGGGCCGGCGACGCGCTCGGCGTCGGCGTCGTCGACACCGACGTGCACGTCCCGCCTGATGGCCACGGCTGCGGGCGTGCGGCCGTGCGTGGCCGCCCGGTCGAGAAACGCCGTGGCGAGCGCGCCCGCCCGGTCGGGGGTCGCCTCGGGACCGGCAAGCCAGCCGTCACCCAGGCGGGCCGCCCGGTCGATCGCCGCCGGTCCGTGCCCGCCCACCCAGACCTCGAGCGGTTCGGGGGGCACCGGGGCGATGTGGACCCCGTCCACCAACTCGCCCGCGGCCAGGCTGCGCACCACGTCGAGCGCCCGCTCGAAGTCGCGGCCCCGCCGTCGGATGTCCGCCCCCATCGCCGAGAACTGGGCGTCGCCGTCGCCGGCGGCGCACTGCAGGATGAACGGTCCTGCGGCGATGGCCGCCAGGGTGCCGACCTGCTCGGCCACGAGCACGGGGTTCCACAGGGGCAGGAGGTACAGCGCCCCGGCGGGGCGGTCGCCCCATTCGGCCAGCAGGCGACCCAGCATGGGCGTGTTCTGATAGTAGGGGACGGGCACGGCGTGGTGGTCGCCGACGAACAGGCTGTCGAGCCCGGCGTCCCGGGACGTGCGGGCCTGTTCGACCATCCAGCGGGCTCCGGTGCGCGCATCGTCCACGAGGTAGCCGCTGCGTAGCGAAACCCCCAGCTTCACGGCGCTACAGCGTACGACAGGTATCGAGAGGCGGATGGACCGACGGCGGCCCTGCTCGCCGACCGCGACCTCCCGGCCGCGCATCGCCTGCACCTGCCGCTGGGGTTCGATTCCGCCCGGGCGTGAGGTCAGACGAGCAAGGAGACGAGCGCGTCGACGTCGTGGCGCGCGAAGGCGTCGACGTAGTCCTGCACCAGCGGTCGCAGCTCGTGGTCGAGGCAGTCCTGCTGGTCGGCGGCGCATCGCCGGGTGGCAAGGTTCGACCGCGCCCGCTGGAGGGTGCTGTTGACCGACGCCACCGTCGTCCCGAGCAGCTGGGCGACCTCGCTCGCCCTCCAGCGCAGGACCTCCCGGAGGAGCAGGACGGATCGCTGGCGCTCGGGGAGGTGCACCAGGGCGGTAACGAGGGCGCGGCGGATCGCCTCGCTCGCCACCGCCTGCTCGGCCGGATCGTCGGCTACCCGGGACGCATGGCACCCCGGCAGGGGGCGGACGACAGCTGCGTCCGACGAGGCGTCGGCGGTCGCGCCGCCGGGAGCCTGCCACGACGCGAGGTCGACCGGGCGCGCACGACGCTGGGTGGCACGCTGCATGTCGAGGCACACATTGGTGGCGATGCGACGCAACCAGGTGCTGACGGACGCTCGGCCCTCGAAGCGATCGAACGCCTGCCAGGCCCGCACGAACGACTCCTGCACGGCGTCCTCGGCCTCGAAGCCGGACCCGAGCAGTCGGCGGCAGTGCGCGGTCAGGACCGTCCGATGCTCCTCCAGCTGGCATTCGAGGTCCGCCGTCCCGACGGTCCGCGGCGGTGCCGCCTCGATCGTCGACATCGGTCCGTTCACTCCGCCTCCAGCGCAGGCCGGAGCGACCGGGCCAGAGCTTGCCGCATCCGCTCCGCGGTGCCCTCCCCGATCGAGACGTGGTGCGTGACCGCCGGCCAGCCGTCCTCCCGCGCCTGACGGGCAACGGCGGCCGCCAGGCGGCCACCGACCCCGGTTCCGGCCAACAGCAGCCGGCCGGGATCGGCGCCGAGGTCGGCAGCGTGGTCGGCGGCCCAGTGGACCGCCGCCAGCGCATCCGCCAGTGCGGCGCCGTGGGTGTCGGGCGCCGCGGGTGAGGTGGGCGACAACACGACGACGCCGATGTCGGCAGAGGCGCCGCGGCACAGGGCATCGACGTCCTCGGAGTCGCCGCCGGGCAGGAGCACGAGCAGGGCGGGGGCGATCATGGGACCGTGCGGGGCCGGCCAGTACGCGCGCGCCGCGATGGGCCTTCCGGGCCCTCGCAACTGCACATCGGCGATGCGGCGCACACCGGATCCGGAGGGTCCCGGGCGGCGGCGGGCGTTTGGGGGGCTCATGTCGGCACCGTCGCACCGGCGACCCCTGCAACGGAAAGGCCGAGTGTGCATGACCGCGGTGCGCCAAAGGCATGACCGCCGCAGGCCGGCCTGGATCAGAATGGGAGGCATGGACGACCGCACTGCGACCCAGGCCGGCCGGGTGCTCCCGCTGCCTCCGGCGCCCGACGGGATCGAGCTGCGTCACCTGCGGGCGTTCGTCGCCGTCGCCGAGGAGCTCAACTTCGGCCGCGCCGCGGCGCGCCTGTATGTGTCCCAGCCCGCCCTGAGCCGCCAGATACGCGGCCTGGAGCGCCTCGTCGGCTGCGACCTGCTGCGGCGGTCCACACACCAGGTGGAGCTGACGCTCGCAGGCGACGCGCTCCTCGACCGGGCGCGCGAGCTCCTGCACGGCGTGGACGACGCGGTCTCCGCCACCCGGGCGGTGGGGGGCGAGCTCGTCGGCCGTCTCGCCCGGATCTGGGAACCGGTCAACGATCTCGCGAGTACCGGCGCCGACCTGCAGGAGCTGCGCAACTCGTACGAGTCGCTGCACGCGCAGTTCGCGCCGCCGCCGGAGGTCGAGGTGCGCCCCGTCAACGCCGGCGGCGTGCCGTCACTGCTGGTCGCGACGGAGGCGGGACCGGAGCCGACGCTGTTGTACCTGCACGGCGGCGGCTACGTCATGGGATCCGCGTTCGGGTTCCGACACGTCGCCGGAGCCTTGGCCGCGGCTGCGGGGACGAGCGCGGTGGTTCCCGAATACCGGCTCGCACCCGAGCACCCGTTCCCCGCCGCGCTCGAGGACGTCACGAGCGCGTATCTGTGGATGCTCGACAGCGGCATCGACGGCGAACAGATCACCCTCGTCGGCGATTCGGCGGGCGGCGGGCTGGCCGTGGCGCTCATGCTCCGCCTCAAGGGCGAGGAGGTGGCCCTGCCCGGAGGCGCCGCGCTGCTGTGCCCCGGGGTCGACCTCACATTCGAGTACGTCGACGAGCTCCCCAGCGAGCCCCAGCCGGCGCTCTCCTTGGAGCAGCTCCGGAGCTTCGTCGCCTCCTACCTCGACGGGCATCCCATCGACGACCCGCTGGTCAGCCCCCTGTACGGCGATCTGACCGGGCTGCCCCCCATGCTCATCCAGGGCGGCATCGGCGACGTGATGGTCGAGGATGCCCAGAGGCTCGCCGAGCGGGCCCGGAGCCACGGCGTCGACACCAGGCTCGAGCTGTACCCGGTCACGACCCACGACTTCCAGGTCTTCTGGTCGTTCCTGCCCGAGGCGGCGGATGCGCTCCAGCAGGCCGGCGCGTTCGCGCGCGACGCAAAGTCGGCGGCCACAACCGAACACCAGGTCGGGGGCTAGCCGGAGCGGGGCGCGTCGGCCGGTCGGGCTTGCTCCACCAGCTCGACGACGGCCTTGGCGCGTGGGCCGCGGTGGCCGACCTTGCCTCCGCCGCGGTAGTTGCCTCGGCCGGAGCAGGCGTGGCGAACACACGGGTCCGCGTCGACCCACCTGTCGCTCCGGCGTCGACCCTCGTCGGGAGAGGTGTCACGTGCCGGCGGCTCGGTCGCCGGCGTTGGGTTGGTTGCCGGCGGCTCCACGACCCGCGGTGCCTTGGCGGGCTCTGATCCGCTAGACGCCGACTCGACGGGCCCCGATCCGCCGGAGGCGTGCGTCGGTGAGTCGACTGCCGGCGGTGCACGCTCGACTGCGGGCGCCGGCGCTGGCGCCGACACCGGCTCGGTGGTGGTCTCGGCCACCGGTGCGACTGGGTCGGGCGTCGCGCTCGCCACCGTGGGCCCGGGATCGGCAGGTTGGGGGCTCCCGGGCGTCGCCGGAT
>Ga0081455_10007438_pt1 | contig 11538 bp, 10 predicted proteins | sample TabmetS3T2R1_FD_70207 | JGI IMG/M metagenome (GOLD analysis project Ga0081455, IMG submission 70207) | Tabebuia heterophylla rhizosphere microbial communities from the University of Puerto Rico - S3T2R1 | ecosystem: Host-associated > Plants > Roots > Rhizosphere ...
CGGGCTCGTCGAGGCATCGCTCGTCCCCGCGCTCCTCCTGCCGCGAGTCCGACGCGAGGCATGGGGCTAGCCCCAGTACGGCGCTGCAGTCGGCGCTAACCCGAAGACGCCAGACCCCGCCATTGTGCGGGATCCCCTTCGCCGGGCAGCCTCGTTCGGTGGTCAAAACCGGTGAAAGGAACCCAAAATGAGGCTGAATTTGGCAGCACGCGCGGGCCGCTGGAGCGCCGCGCACTGGAAGACCGCCACCTTCGGGTGGCTCGCCTTCGTGGTTGCAGCCGTCGTTCTCGGCGGGGCGATCGGCACGAAGCAGTTGGATCAGAACACCACCGGTCCCGGCGAGTCGGGCCGGATGGCGAAGATCCTCGACGAGGAGTTCAAGCAACCCGCCGGCGAGACCGTGCTCATCCAGAGCAGCTCGCTGACGGCGAAGGACCCGGCCTTCAAAGCCGGGATCGAGGACGTCGCCCGGCGCATTTCCGCGGTGCCGGTGGCGACGAACATGCGCAGCCCGCTCGAGCCTGCGAATTCGGACCAGATCTCGGGCGACGGCCATGCGGCGATCGTCCAGTTCGACATTCGCGGCGATCCCGACGACGCGGCCGACAAGGTCGACCCGCTGCTCGCTGCGGTCGACGATGCGAAGGCCGCCAACCCGGAGCTCACAATCGGTGAGTTCGGCGAGGCCAGCGCTCAGAAGGACATCATGGACCGCGTCGGCCAGGATCTCGGCCGCGCCGGCCTCCTCTCCATTCCGGTCACGCTCGTGATCCTGCTCGTCGCCTTCGGCGCCCTCGTCGCGGCCGGCATCCCGCTGCTCCTGGCCCTCTCGGCCGTGGCAGCGACGATGGGGCTTTTGGCCGTGCCGAGCCACATCTGGCCCGTCGACGAGAACGTCAGCGCCGTCGTGCTCCTGATCGGTCTCGCCGTGGGCGTGGACTACTCGCTCTTCTACTTGAAGCGGGAGCGTGAAGAACGTGCGAAAGGGCGGAGCGAGAGCGCAGCGCTCCAGGCCGCAGCCGCCACCTCGGGACGCTCGGTCCTCATCTCCGGGCTCACCGTGATGATTGCGATGGCCGGCATGTTCTTCACCGGCGACGAAGGCTTCACCTCGTTCGCCATCGCGACGATCCTGGTCGTGGCGATTGCAGTGCTCGGCTCGCTGACCGTGCTGCCGGCGCTGCTCTCGAAGCTCGGCGACCGCGTGAACAAGGCGCGGATCCCGCTTCTCCACCGGCTCCAGCGGCCGGAGGGCGGGCGGATCTGGCGCGCGATCCTCGACCGGGTGCTCCGGCGCCCCGTCGTCTCGGTCGTCGCCTCCGTGGCCGTGCTCCTGGCCCTGGCGGCCCCGCTCTTGACGATCAAGACGGTCTCTCCGGGCGCCGAGGCGCTCCCGAAGGATTTGACCGCGGTCCAGGTCTACGACCGGCTGCAGGCCGCCTTCCCGGGCGAAGCTGACCCCGCGGTCGCCGTCGTCAAGGCGCCGTCGATCGACGACCCGAGCGTCAAAGCCGCAATCGCGGACCTTCGCCGCGAGGCGCTCGCAACGGGACGCGTCCACAAGCCGATCACGATGCGCGTGAACGAGGCACGGACCGTCGCGCAGATCGAGCTGCCGATCGACGGGAACGGATCCGACGGTGCCTCCTACGCGGCCGTCTCTGCGCTCCGCAACGACGTCGTCCCGAAGACGACAGGCTCCCTCGAGGGCGTGGAGTCGGGCATCACCGGCGGCGCGGCGATGTCCAAGGACTTCAACAGCGCGATGCACCGCACGGCGCCGCTGGTCTTCGCGTTCGTCCTCGCGCTGGCGTTCCTGCTCCTGCTTGTCGCCTTCCGCTCGATCGTGATCGCGCTCAAGGCGATCGTGCTCAACCTGCTCTCGGTCGCTGCGGCCTTCGGCGTGTTGGTGCTGGTGTTCCAGCACGGCTGGGCGAAGGGCATCCTCGGATTCGACTACTCGGGCGGCGTCATGGCGTGGCTACCCGTGTTCCTGTTCGTAATTCTCTTCGGCCTCTCGATGGACTATCACGTGTTCATCCTCAGCCGGATCCGTGAGGCCTACGACGGGGGCATGAAGACCGAGGACGCGATCGCCCACGGCATCAAGTCGACGGCCGGCGTCGTGACGAGCGCTGCGATCGTGATGGTGTTCGTCTTCTCGATCTTCGGGACGCTCTCACTGATCATGATGAAGCAGTTCGGAGTCGGGCTCGCAACGGCGGTGCTGATCGACGCCACAATCGTGAGAGGAGTGTTGCTCCCGGCCACGATGAAGCTCCTCGGAGACTGGAACTGGTACCTGCCACGCTGGCTCGGCTGGCTGCCAAGGCTCAGGCTCGAGGGCTCGGCTCCCCGGCCGGCACCGGAGCTTCGGTAGCAGCATGACGCGCCTGCTGAGACCGTTCGTCAATCCCGACACGTACCGAGCGCTGCTCTTCTGCGGAGCAGCGCTCGGGCTCGGGGTCGCCGGCTTCACTCTCGTCCTGGCTGCATGGCCGATCACGCTCGTCCTGGCCATCACACCGTTGGTCGTGCCGATTCTCATCGCGTTCCGGGCGGCGGTCGGCGGGCTTGCCTATGCGCAGGCCGCCGTCGCCCGGTACTTGCTCGGAACGACGACCCATCCGCCGGTGCTGGCATCGGGCACCGGTTTCTGGGGCCGGGGGTTCGGCGTCCTCAAGGACGGGACGTTCTGGAAGCAGCAGGCGCACCTCCTCGTCTCCTGGCCCCTGGCGCTCGTTCCGCTGTCGGTGGTCAGCTTCGCGCTCCAGCTGCTGACCCTTCCCATCTGGTACCGCTGGGTCGACGGTGCCGACGTCATCTGGAACTCGAACGTCGATACCTTCGGCGAGACCCTTCCGATCGCCGCCATAGGGCTGGCGCTCCTCGTGTTCGGCGTCCATCTCCTCGGCTGGTTCGCCTCGGTTTTTCGCCGGCTTGCGTCGACGCTGCTGACAGGCGAGGCCGAGGCCAGACTGCAATCACCCGCGGAGGTCAAGGCGACGCTCATCCGAGGATTTCGGATCAACGCCGGTGTCTCGGCCGGCATCAGCCTGCTGCTGGTTCTCATTTGGGGAGTCACGACGCAGGGCTACTTCTGGCCGGTATGGGCGCTGCTTCCACTCGGGCTCGCGCTCGGGATCCACGCCTGCGTCGTGCTCGTGCTGACCCATCCCGGGGTTCCTCGCCTCACCGGCGGAAGCCAGCCGCTCGCGGCTCACATCGGCATTTCGGCCGTGCTGTTCTGTTTCTTTTGCTGCCTCTGGCTCGTGTCTGGAGAGGGCTACTTCTGGCCCGTCTGGCCGCTTCTCGGGCTGGCGATCATGGTGCTCATCCACGCCGCGGCGGTGTTCAAACACCGGGAAGAGCGGATCGACGAGCTTGAGATCAGTCGCGCCGGTGCGGTGGACGTTCAGGAGACCGAGCTGCGGCGCATCGAGCGCGACCTGCACGACGGCGCGCAGGCCCGCCTCGTGGCGCTCGGCATGAGCCTGGGCATGGCGGAGCAGAAGCTGAAAACCGATCCGGAGGCGGCCGGAGCGCTGCTCGCCGAGGCCCGGCGCGGCGCCGGCGAGGCGCTGGAGGAGCTCCGCGTCCTCGCGCGCGGAATCCACCCTCCGATCCTCACCGACCGCGGTCTCGAGGCCGCCGTGACCGCACTGACGGCGCGGAGCCCCGTGCCGGTGGAGCTGTCGGTCGAGGTCGCTCGGCGGCCGCAGCCCGCCGTCGAGACCGCCGCGTACTTCGTCGTGGCGGAGGCGGTCGCAAACGCCATCAAGTACGCCCACCCCACGCGACTCGACATCCGGATCCGGCGGCTCCGCGACACGCTGACGGTCGAGGTGGAGGACGACGGCAGCGGGGGAGCCGATCCCGGCGGCGAGGGCTTGAAGGGTCTCACCCAGCGGGTGCAGGCGCTGGACGGGCGGCTGAACGTGACGAGCCCCGCCGGCGGCCCGACCACGGTGCGAGCATTGTTGCCGTGCGGGTCGTAATCGCCGAAGACCTGGCGCTCCTACGGGACGGCCTCACCCGTCTGCTCCGCGACAACGGTTTCGAGGTCGTCGGTGCAGTCTGGGACGCGGAAGCGCTCATGGAGGCCGTGACGCGGGAGCGGCCGGAGATTGCGATCGTCGACATCCGGCTGCCGCCCTCCTTTCGCGACGAGGGCGTGAGGGCGGCGCTCGAGCTCCGTGAGCAGGCTCCGGACACTGCGATCCTCGTCGTCTCGCAGTACGTTGAGCCGACCTACGCGACCGAGCTGCTGGCCGACGGTCGGGGCGGCGTCGGCTACCTCCTCAAGGACCGGATCATGGACGTCGACGACTTCGTCGATGCAGTGCGCCGAGTCGCAAACGGAGGCACCGCGCTGGATCCTGAGGTCGTCGCCCAGCTCTTCTCCCGCCAGCAACCGGACGGGCCGCTCGAGGCACTGACTCCGCGCGAGCTCGAGGTGCTGGCGCGCATGGCGGAGGGCCGGTCGAACGCCGCGATCGCGCAGGACCTCGTCCTGACCGTCGGAGCGGTCGAGAAGCACATCGCGAACATCCTCATGAAACTCCGGCTACCGCCCTCCGGGAGCGACCACCGGCGCGTGCTTGCCGTTCTCACGTATCTGCAACGGAACTAGTCGTCCGACCCAGGGCGTGAAATTCGGGGGGTGGCGCAGGATCTCCTGAGCGAGGAGGTGCTCGAATCACGCTGGGAGGCGCCTCCTGCGGTCTCTGCAGTCATCGGCCTCCAGCTCCTGATGGCGATCGTGAGCCGCGCCAACGGCTGGATGCTCGCCGGGATGGGTTGGTGGGTGTGGCTGGTCCCGATTCCGACCGAGGTCGCGCTGGTCGGTGCACTCGTCTGGAGCCGTCGGCGTCGCCGGCTCGAGCAGCGGGGCCTTCGGCGCGACGTCCTGATCGGCCTTCTCGGCCTGATCAGCGCCGGAAATGCTCTCCTGCTGATTGCGCTCGTCACTTCGCTGATCCGAACGCAGACGACAAGCGGCGGCCAGCTCTTGTTCGGCGCCATCACGGTTTGGGCGACGAACACTGTCGCCTTCGGGCTCTGGTTCTGGATCTTCGACCGAGGCGGCCCGGTGCGACGATTCCTCCCTGACCCGCCGCGGCCGGACTTCCAGTTCCCGCAGCTCGAGAACCCGCAGCTCGCGGAGCCGAACTGGCGCCCGCACCTGGTCGACTACATCTACGTCTCGTTCACGAACTCGATCGCGTTCAGCCCCACCGACGCGATGCCACTCAGTCGGTGGGCGAAGCTCCTCATGCTGGCAGAGTCGACCATCTCGGCGATCACGGTGCTGCTCGTCGCAGCACGAGCGGTCAACATCTTCAGCTAGACGCCCGCAACGCGGGAACGACCTCCTGCGCGAAGCGCTCGAGCTGCGTCTCGGGTTCCCCGCCCGGCCAGAAGATGAAGGTGTCGAAGCCCAGCTCCTCCGCGAAGCTCTTCAGCGTCTCGATCCAAACCTCGGGCGAGCCGTGGAGCAGTCCCTGCGTCGGCCCGTCGGCGATCGTTCCGTTGATGTTGTAGACGCGGCGGATCTCGCTCGGATCCCGACCGGCCGCCTCGGCGCCGTCGTCGATCCGCCGCATCAGCTCAGGGACGAGCTCCGGCGTCGCCCAGGAGAGCGACGGCACCCAGCCGTCGGCCATGCGACCGGTCAGCGCGAGTGCGCGGGGCTTTCCGACGCCGAGCCAGATGCCGATCGGGTGGGACGGCGGCGGCCCAGGATGCAGGCCCTTTACGAAGTAGTGCTTCCCCTCGAAGGAGATCGTCCGCTCGCCACTCCAGAAGGCGCGGATGATCTCGATTCCCTCCTCCAGCGCTTCCAGCGCCTCGCGGCCGGAGCGCACCGGGCCGCCCATGGCCCGGATCGGCTCCCAGAAGGCCCCGGCGCCCAGACCCAGCTCGAAGCGGCCGCCCGAGAGCAGGTCCAGCGACGCGGCCTGCTTCGCGAGCAGCGCCGGATTGCGCAGAGGGAGGTTGGCGACGTCCGGGAAGATTCGGATCCGCTCGGTCCGCGCGAGCAGGTCTCCGATCAGCGAGAACGTGTCCAGGTAGCGCCACTGGTACGGGTGATCCTGGATCCCGATCAGATCGAGGCCGAGCTCGTCGGCCCGGTGAGCAAGCCGGCGCAGGAGGTCGGCGTCCGCGCTCATCGGGACGAGACTGAGACCAAGTTCGAGCGGACGGCCGTACCCGGAGGTCATCACGCAGCAAGCCTATGCCGTCGTCCTCGTTACGCTTGTGAGGTGCCCGAAGAGCACGACACGCTGGTCTTCATTCCTGCCTGGAACGAGGAGGAGAGCCTGCCTGCTGTCCTCGACGAGCTGCAGCGCGACATACCCGAGGCCGACGTCCTCGTCGTCGACGACGGCTCCGCCGACGACACCGCAAGGGTTGCGCGCGAGCACGGCGCAGAGGTCCTCTCCTTTGGGGAGAACCGCGGATTGCGAGCGGCAATCGCCGCCGGCTACGGATACGCCGCCGAGCGCGGCTACGCGTACTGCGGCCGTGTGGACGCCGACGGGCAGCATCCCGCGACCGAGCTTCGACAGCTGCTGGAGGCCGTCCGCTCGGGAGCCGCCGACGTCGCTGTCGGATCCAGGTTCGCCACGGGCTCAGGAAACGGGTTCTCGCGCGAGCGCTATGAGTCGAGCAAGGTCAGGAGGCTCGGTACCGGTGTTCTCCGCAGGTCGATGAAGGTCGTGCTCGACCGCCCGTTCCACGACGCGACGAGCGGGATGTATGCGGCGAACGCGCGCGCGATCCCGATTCTGGCGCGACCCTATACGAGCGGCGCGCCGGAGGTCGAGGCCGTGCTCCGGCTGCACGAAGAAGGTCTCGACGTCGAGGAGATTCCTGTCGAGATGCGCGAGCGCACGAGCGGGGAGTCGAAGCTCCAGGGCAAGAAGGCCCTCGTCCTCGTCCTCACCGTCGCCGGGACTCTCATCACCGCGGAGTACCTCCGCAGAAAGCGCACATGAGCGACCGAGTCGTCGCGGTGCTCGGCTACTCGGGCCGGCGCAGCGACGAGCTCCATCGAGTTTGCGCCGAGCGCCTCGCGCACGCGCAGCGCGTCGCCGTCGGCGCTCGCGCCGTCATTTTTTCCGGCCTTCCGGAGGCTGAGCTGATGCAGGCCGCATGGACGGGCCCCGATGTCACGCTCGTCTGCGACCCCGAGGCGCGCTCGACGGCTGAGAATGCAAGGAACGTCGCCGGCGCGGCGCACGCTCTGGGCGCGAAGGAGCTCGTCGTCGTGACGTCAGGCTGGCATCGGGCCCGGGCGCGGATCCTCATGCACGCGGCGTTGCGGCACAGCGGGATGCTCGTCTCCGTCGAGCCCGCCGAGGGAAGCCGACCGGTTCGGCTCCTCGTCCGGGAGGCCGCGTGCTTCGCGCTGCTTCCCGTCCAGCTCCTCGGATTGCGCCTCCGGCGCGAGCGGGAGCCTGATGCGGAACGTCGCGCCGCGCCCGAGCTGCGAACGAGCCGCGACCGAGCCGCCGTGGGCCTCGGTAACGGCGGACACGATCGAGAGACCTAGGCCGGCGCCGCCGCTCGCTCGCGATCGCGAGCGGTCGGCGCGATAGAAGCGCTCGAAGACGCGGTTCGTCTCCTCAGCGGTCAGGCCCGGCCCCGAGTCCCGCACCTCGACGACCGCCGTACCATCGACCCTCGCAACTCGCACCCGCACCGGCGATCCGGCCGGTGTGTGGGCGCGAACGTTTGCGAGCAGGTTGTCGACGATCTGCCGAAGGCGCTCGCGGTCGCCGATCACTCGGACGGATGAGCGCTCCAGCTCGATCGGTCGGTCCGACTCGACCGCCAGGGCCGTCTCGACCGCCTCCTCGACGACCTCGTCCAGCTCGACGGGATCGCGGCGAAGCGGCCTGCCCTCGTCGAGACGGGCGAGCAGCAGCAGGTCGTTCACGAGCAGGCTCATCCGCTCGGACTCGCGCGCGATGCCTTCCATCGAACGGGCCAGATCGGCCGGCCGGCGGTCCGCGCCGCGGGTGAAGAGCTCGGCGTACGCTCGCACCGCCGAGAGCGGAGTGCGAAGTTCGTGGGAAGCGTCGGCCACGAAGCGGCGCAGCTTGCGCTCGGACTCCTCGCGCGCTGCGAAGGCGGACTCGATCTGGCCGAGCATGCCGTTCAAGGCCAGGCCGAGGCGTCCGACCTCCGTCTTCGGCTCCGCGCGCTCGACCCGTCGCGAGAGGTCGCCGGCGCCGATGGCCGCCGCAGTCGTGCCGATCGCGTCCAGCGGGCGGAGGCCGAGCTTGACGACCCAGAGGCCGAGAGCCGCGAGCGCAACGAGGACAAGAGCGGTCACCAGCAGCTCGATCCAGAGCAGGCGCTGCAGTGTCGCGTCGACATCGGTGAGCGGCGTCGCGGCGATCAGGATCGTGCTCGAGCCGGGCTCGACTGAGACACGCACGCGGTAGCGGCCGCCGCCGTCCTGGGCCGAGGTCGTGAAGTACCGAGCCCCATCTGGGTCGCTCGACGACGGCGCCGCGATTGTCGCCGGAAGCTGCGGGGGCGAGAGAGCCGAGCCGTCCAGCGGCGTCGTCTGGTTGCCGCAGAGGACCGTTCCGTACAGGGTGCGGATCTGAATCAGGTCGCCCGGCCGCGAACCGGGCGGTGGCCGGTCTGCGTCTCCGCACATCCCGTCGTAGCGCCCATGTCCGTGGTCATCCGCGCGAGCGGCCGCGAGCGACTGGTCCGTGCGCTGGATCAGGAACGAGCTCAGGGACGCGTAGGTGGCGACATCGGCGAAGGCGAGGCCGAGCGCGGCGAGGGCGATGACGCCCAGAACGAGCCGTGCCCGGAGCGATAGGCGCGCGACCATCCTCCCTAGCCCTCCAGCATGTAGCCCGCCTGCCTGACGGTCCTGATCAACGACGGCCCGGCGGCGTCGAGCTTCCGGCGGAGGTAACTGACGTACGTCTCGACGACGTTCGAATTGCCGCCGAAGTCGTAACGCCAGACGTTCTGGAGGATCTGCGGCTTGGACAGTACGAGCCGCGGGTTGAGCATGAAGTAGCGCAGGAGGCTGAACTCGGTCGCGGTCAGCTCGACCTTCTTGTCGGCGCGAAAGACCTCGTGACGCCGCTCGTCCAGCACGAGGTCGGCGAAGCGCAGGACGTCGCCGGGGAGGTCGCCCGCCGTGCGGCGGAGGATCGCCTGAATTCGCGCCACGATCTCAGCGAGGCTGAACGGCTTCGTGACGTAGTCGTCGCCACCGGCCCGGAGCGCGTCGACTTTGTTCTCCGTCGCGTCCTTGGCGGTCAAGAACAGGATCGCCGTCTCGAACCCTCGCTCACGCAGCCGCCGGCCGACCTCGATCCCCTCGATGTCGGGCAGCATCCAGTCGAGGACGACGAGATCGGGGTCGTGCCGAACGACGGCTTCGAGTGCGTCTCGTCCCGTCGCCGCCTCGTCGACCACGTAGCCCTCGTAGCGCAGTGCCGTCGCCACGGCGTCGACGATCGACGGCTCGTCGTCGACGACCAGGATTCGCTGTCCGGCGCCGTTCGCTGATCCGTTCGCGCGCATGCCCCGGAGGTTCGCAGCGCTACCTGTGAATCGTCTGAGAATCCGGTCGTTCTTAGGACATTCTCAACTTCGCCGCTCTCAGCGAGCTCACAGGTTCTCCTGAGCCGCCTCCCAAGCCGCGGTGGTCTCCTCGGTGCTGTCGGCACTCGAGAGAAAGGAGGTAACGATGACCGACAGGATCAAACGAACACTCCAGAGCGTCGCGGTGCTCGCCGCGGTCGCCCTCGGTGCCGCTGCAGTGGGCAGCGCAGTCACCGGAGGGAACGGCTCGTCCGGCACGTCGTCGAACACGACCACGGCCGCCGCACAGGCGCCCAGTTCCGGCCGGTCACCCTGGCTGGGCTCGAGTCCACGCCATCAGGGCGAGCAGCTCCTGACGGGCTCGACGGCCGAGAAGGTCCGGAAAGCGGCTCTCGCCAAGGTCCCCGGCGGGACGATCCAGAGGGTCGAGAACGACGCTGACGGGCACGCGGCCTACGAGGCGCACATGCAGCGCTCCGACGGAAGCCTCGTGACGGTCTACGTCAACGAGCAGTTCGAGGTCGTCAGCGTCGAGAACGGCCGCTGACGGCGACTTCGAGGGGGCCGAGATTCGCTCGGCCCCCGTTCGCCTTCGTATCCTCTCGGCATGGAACGACGCATGGTCGCGGGAACGATCGCCGTCCTCACTCTGGTCTTCGCCGCGCCGGCGACCGGCGTGCGCGAGGGAGCATCGGCCTGCCGTTCGAACCTCGCCAACCAGCTCTCGTCGACGGGCCCCGCGCGCCAGCTCGTCACGGTGGTCACACAGCAGCGCTTCTCGACGAGCGGCCGGCTGCGACTCTGGGGCAAGGTCGGCTCATGCTGGGAGCCCGTAGCCGGGCCGTGGTCGGCATGGGTCGGCGGCCGCGGCGTCTCGGCCACCAAGCGGGAAGGTGACCGCACGACGCCCGCAGGAGCATTCGGCTTCGGCCGAGTGATGTACGGCATCCGGCCCAACCCCGGTGTCCGTTTTCCCTATCGCCGCGTCGTATGCGGAGACTGGTGGGTCGAGGACCCGCGGTCTCCGTACTACAACCGGTTCCACCACGTCCCCTGCGGCACCCAGCCGCCGTTCCGCATCACGAGCGAAGACCTCTCTCGGTCGCCGACCGCCTACCGTCATTTCGCGGTCATCGCCTACAACATGAGACCGGTCGTGCCCGGCAGGGGATCCGGGATCTTCCTACACGCGAGCACGGGCCGGCCGACCCTCGGGTGCGTCAGCCTGCCGGTGCAGCAGCTGGTCCAGACGCTGCGCTGGCTGCGCCCGAACACCGCTCCAATGATCGTCATCGGCGCGCGGTCAGAAATCCGGAAATACCGATGGAGCTCAGCACCAGCGACGAGCTGATCCTCCTCGGGCTGCTGGCCGCGATGACCGCCCTCGTCGCGCTCGCCCCGATCCTGCGCGTTCCCTATCCGATCCTCCTCGTGCTCGGCGGGCTCGCGCTCGGATTCATTCCGGGCGTTCCCACGTTGACGCTTCCGCCGGAGCTCGTGCTCGTGGGGGTACTGCCGCCGCTCCTCTACTCGGCCGGGTTCTTCACGGGCCTCCGCGAGCTCCGCGCCAACATCCGCCAGATCAGCCTGCTCGCAGTCGGGCTCGTCGTGATGACGATGGTGGCCGTCGCCCTGGTCGCGCACGCGGTGACCGACCTGAGCTGGGCGTCGTCGTTCGTGCTCGGAGCCGTCGTGTCACCCACGGACCCGATCGCGGCGACGGCGATCGCGCGGCGCCTCGGAGTTCCGCGGCCGATCGTCTCCATCGTCGAGGGCGAGAGCCTCGTGAACGACGCGACAGCGCTCGTGCTCTACGGCAGCGCCGTAACGGCCGTCGTCGCCGGCACCTTCTCGCTCTGGAACGCCGGCCTGGAGTTCGTCGGGAACGTCATCGGAGGCGTCGCGGTGGGCCTCGCCGTCGGCTGGATCGTCGCGCTCGTGCGCATCCGG
>Ga0081455_10007439_pt1 | contig 11537 bp, 11 predicted proteins | sample TabmetS3T2R1_FD_70207 | JGI IMG/M metagenome (GOLD analysis project Ga0081455, IMG submission 70207) | Tabebuia heterophylla rhizosphere microbial communities from the University of Puerto Rico - S3T2R1 | ecosystem: Host-associated > Plants > Roots > Rhizosphere ...
GACCAAGGCTGCTTCGGGATCGTCGCCGAGATAGGTGGGGCCGATCGGCACCTTGCCGTGGCCGCCCGGGACGTCGAGCACATAAGTCGGCTGGGCGAGGCCCGAGAGCCGGCCGCGCAGCGCCTTCATCAGGGCCTGGCCGCGTTCGATCGGGACCCGGAAATGGCCGGTGCCGCGCACCAGGTCGGGATGATGCAGGTAATAGGGCTTCACGCGCGCCGTCACCAGGGCGCGCATCAGCTGGTCGAGCGTCTCGACATCGTCGTTGACGCCGGCGAGCAGCACCGTCTGCCCCAATAACGGGATGCCGGCATCGGCCAGCCGCGCCAGGGCCGCGTGGGCCGCCGGTCCGAGCTCGCGCGGATGATTGCAGTGCACCCCCAGCCAGAGGGGCGCGCGCGCAGGCTTCAGCGCATCGACAAGCTCACTTGTCACGCGGCCGGGATCGACGATCGGCACGCGGCTGTGGAGGCGGATCACGCCGACGTGCGGGATGCCGTCCAGCGCGTCGATCAGCTCGGCCAGCCGGCGGGCCGACAGCATCAGCGGATCGCCGCCCGTCAGGATGACCTCCCAGATCTGCGGATGGCTGCGGATATAGGCCAGCGCGCCCTCCAGCTCGGCGGCCGACAAGGCCTCGCCGCCCGGGCCGACCTTCTCGCGGCGGAAGCAGAAGCGGCAATAGACCGGGCAGACATGCAGCGGCTTCAGCAAGACGCGGTCTGGATAGCGATGCACGATGCCCTTGATCGGGGAGCGGGACTCGTCACCGATCGGGTCGGCCAGCTCCTCCGGGGCGATCTCTGTCTCGGTCGCGCTCGGCACGAACTGCCGGGCTATGGGATCGCGTGCAAGGTCATTGCGATCGATCAGGTCCAGCATCTCCGGCGTGATCGCGATCGCCATGGCTTCGGCCGCCGCCGCGAGCTTGGGATCGAGCGTGACCAAGCCCTCCCGGTCGAGGGCTTCGAGGGTGCGCAAGGGCTGCATGGCGGCGCTGAGATACTCTCAAACATCGCTTCCAACCAGTTCGGAAAACCACCATCATCCGCGCAGAAACAAGGGGTGGGGAGCGTCGAGTATGGCGACGGAGCGGCGACCGCTGTTCGGCGAGCAGCAGCGCTTCATGCTGTTTCTGATCGCGCCGGCGGCGCTGCTGCTGACCCTTTTCCAGGTCGTGCCGATCGTGATCGGCGCCAATGCGAGCTTCCGCGACTGGGCGCTGTACAATCCCAAGAAGACCTGGATCGGTTTCGACCATTATCGCGCCGTGCTGGCCGACCCCGAGTTTCTCGGGGTCGTGCTGCCCAACACCTTCCTGTTCATGCTGCTGAGCGTCAGCGGGGCGTTGGTGCTGGGCCTTGCGTTGGCGCTGCTGCTCAACCGGCCCTTCCGGGGGCAGAAGCTGGTGCAGACCGTGCTGCTGGTGCCGCTGATGGTGGCGCCGGTGATCGCGGCCATCATGATGCGCTGGATGTTCAACGACCAGTTCGGCATCGTGAACGCCGTCCTCGAGGGCCTGGGCCTGGACGGCCAGCCCTGGCTGGTCGAGCGCTGGAGCGCCTTCGGCGTCATCCTGCTGACCGACATCTGGCTGTGGACGCCATGGTACACGCTGCTGCTGCTGGCCGGCCTGCAGAGCCTGCCGCGCGAGCCGTTCGAGGCCGCCGCCATCGACGGCACCTCGACCTGGCGCGTCTTCACCCATCTCACCCTGCCCATGTTGCGGCCGGTCATCGTGGTCTGCGTCGTCATCCGCGCCATCGACGCCTTCCGCACCTTCGACATCGTCTGGACGCTCACCGGCGGCGGCCCGGGCCGCTCGACCGAGCTGTTCAGCCTCTATGCCTACGTGCTCGCGTTTCTCAGCCTCGACTTTGGCCGTGGCTCGGCGGCGGCGATCATCGGCGGCCTCATCATCCTGGTGGTCGGCGCGGTGCTCTACCGCCTGGTCGATCGCCTGGCGCGGACTTGATCCATGGCGATGGTACGCCAGCCCCTGATGTTCGGCGGTCTTTCGGCCCGCAGCCGCAAGCTCCTGTTCGCGCTCGCCGTGTCCGGCGTCTGCTTCCTGTTCGCGTTCCCGGTGCTGTGGCTGATCCTGACCTCGTTGCGGCCCGAGTCGGGCGTCTATTACGTCCATCGCGGCACGGAGTTCACGCTCGGCAACTTCCTGGAAGTGCTGCAGGACGAGCGCGTCGTGTTGGCCTTCGCCAACTCCGCGCTGATTGCCACGCTCGCCACCATCTTCTCGCTGCTGGTGACGGTGTCGAGCGGCTACATGTTGTCGCGCTTCACCGGGCCGGCGGCACGCACGTGGTTCGGCACCATCTACGTCTTTCGCTGCGTGCCCTATATCTCCTGGGTCTTGCCGCTCTACTTCGTGGCCCAGGACTGGGGCGTCTACGACACCTATGTCGGCCTGCTGCTGCCGCACATCGCCGTGCACATCTGCTTCTTCTCGTGGTTGATGAAGGGGTTTTTCGACGGCATCGATCCCTCGATGGAATATGCGGCGCTGATCGACGGCTGCACCCGCTGGGGCGCCTTCCTGCGCGTGGCCCTGCCGTCGGCCATCCCGGCGATCGCGGCGCTGGGCGTGCTGTGCTGGCTCTTCACCTGGAACGAGTTCCTGTTCGCCTTGATCCTGACCGGCAACCGCGTGCCGGTGATCACGGTGGTGATGGCGCAGTTCGTCACCGAGATGGGCTTGCACTGGAATCTCATGGCGGCGACGGCTGTCATGGCGCTGATCCCGGCATTCCTGCTCGCGCTGTTCGGCCAGAAGTACGTCATACGGGGACTAAGACTTTAGGGAGGACGTAATGAACCAATTCATCAGACGAACGCTGATCGCCGGCGCGGTCGGCCTGCTGGCGGCGGCGCCGGCCGGCGCCCAGGTCAAGGAGCTCAAGATCGGCTACCAGCCGAGCCCCATCCAGGACGCCTCGATCGCCATGTTCGAGACCTGGGGCGCCAAGCACGGCGTGAAGATCGTCAAGGTGCCGAACTCCTACGGCGTCTACGTCGAGAAGATGACGGCGTCGCTCACGTCCAACTCCGACCAGTACGACGTGATCTGGCACAATGACGATTGGGGCCAGCTGTGGGCCCATCTGCTCGAGCCGACCGACGACATCCCGGGCCTGGAGTTCGCCGACAAGTGGGGCATGGACAAGCTGGTGTTCGGCAACGCCCAGGGCCAGAACACCGTGGTGCCGATGGGCCAGACCTTCAGCGTGTTCTTCTACCGCAGCGATCTGTTGCAGCCCAACGAGGTGCCCAAGACGCTGGCCGAGGTGGTGGAGGTTGGCAAGAAGCTGCAGGCCGCCAACAAGGTGAAATGGGGCTATGTCGGCGGCATGTCGATGAACCACAGCTGGTTCAGCTGGTTCTGGTCGATGTGGGGCAACAATTGCGACGTGCTGATGCCCTACTACGAGCGCGACAACAAGGTGCTGGCGCAGAACGGCTGGAAGTCGAGCCTCGCCGAGCCATGCATGAAGCAGACCGTCGAGTACTGGTGGGATGCCATCAACACCCACAAGATCTCGCCGCGCGGCATGCCGGCCTACGACCGCAACGAGGCCAACGCCATCTTCACCGCGGGTGATGCCGCCTTCACCGTCGCCGACACGCTGTGGTGGGGCAACTTCAACGACCCGGCGAAGTCCAAGGTCGCGGGCAAGATCGCGGCAGCGCGCTTCCCGCTCGGCCCCAATCGCGCCAAGAATTTCGCCTGGGATGACATCTGGGGCTGGGCGATTCCCAAGTCGATCTCACCCGAGCGCAAGAAGCTCGCCAAGGAGATGCTGGCCGCGATGATGGTCGACGAGGAAGGCCAGATGAAGATGTGGAAAGCGACCGGAGCACCGCCGCCCAACACGCAGTATTGGCCCAAGATCGCCGCGCAGGATCCCTTCATGAAGCTCCTGAAGGAGGCGGTCCTCGATTCGCCCGACAAAGTACGCGGCGCCTACTACTTCCCGCAGTGGCCCGCGGTTCACAAGGCGTTCAACGACGCCGTGACCAAGGCCGTCACCGGCAAGCGCGAGGACATCGGCAAGGTCCTGTCCGAGAACGCCGCTTCGGTGAGCAAGGCCGCGCAACAGTGAGTCTTGGAGCGCGGACCTCCAGGCCCGCATCATGAATCATGATGCGGACCAGGACGTCCGAGCTGTCGTGAGGACGCAATGCTTCGACACAAAGGCTGGCATTCGCGAGGGTATCTTCCGCACTTCGACTCACCCGAAACCGTTCAGTTCGTCACGTTCCGGTTGGCCGACAGCCTACCGCCCATGGCCATAAACGCCCGTCGGGCCGAAGACGATTCGATGCTACGCCTCGACAAGGAACTTGATGCCGGCATCGGCGCATGTTGGCTCAGCAATCCTGAAATTGCCGGCATGGTTCAGGCGGCGTTGTTGCATTTCAACGGCGAGCGCTATCGGTTGCTCTGTTGTTGCATCATGCCCAATCACGTTCATGTCGTTATCGAAATGCTGAGCGAGCATACGCTCAGCGCAATCGTGAAGAGCTGGAAATCCTTCACCTCAAGGCAAGCCAACGCTCTCCTCTGCCGCGCCGGCTCCTTTTGGGATGCGGACTACTTCGACCGCTATATGCGAAGCGAGCAGCAATTGGAGCGCACGGTCGAGTATGTCGAGAACAACCCGGTCGAGGCCGGCTTAGTTGATGCATCGGAAGCTTGGCGGTGGAGCTCTGCTCACGATAGAGCACAAGACGGAGCGCGGACCCTCCGGGCCCGATCAAGGACTCATGAATGCGGACCTGGAGGTCCGCGCTCCAAGACGATGAGCGGGGCGTAAGCGGGTTATGGCGTCGATCACCCTCACCAAGGTCAACAAGCACTACGGCGTCCTTCACCACGCGGTGAAGGACGTCGATCTTTCGATCGCCGACAAGGAGTTCGTGGCCCTGGTCGGCCCGTCGGGTTGCGGCAAGTCGACGACGCTGCGCATGATCGCAGGGCTGGAGGACATCTCGAGCGGCGAGATCCGGATCGGCGAGCGGGTGGTGAACCACCTGCCGCCGCGCGACCGCGACGTCGCCATGGTGTTCCAGAACTACGCGCTCTATCAGCACATGAGCGTGTACGACAATCTCGCCTTCGGCCTGCGCAACAAGCGCGTGCCCGAGCGCGAGATCAGGGCCGCCATCGACCGCGCCGCCGAGATTTTAGGCCTGCACGAGCTGATGAAGCGTCGGCCGCGGCAGCTGTCGGGCGGCCAGCAGCAGCGCGTGGCGCTCGGTCGTTGCATCGTCCGCAATCCGCTGGTCTTCCTGTTCGACGAGCCGCTCAGCAACCTCGACGCCAAGCTGCGCGCCCAGATGCGCATCGAGATCAAGCGCCTGCACAGCCAGATGCCGACCACCTCGGTGTTCGTCACCCACGACCAGGTCGAGGCCATGACGCTCGGCGACCGCGTCGTGGTGATGCGCGACGGCAGCGTCCAGCAGGTCGGCACGCCGCTTGCCGTCTATGCCAAGCCGGTCAACCGCTTCGTCGCCGGCTTCATCGGCGCGCCGGCCATGAACTTCCTCGATGTGGCAGTGAAGGGCGATGGCAACGCGATCCATGTCGAGGCGTCCGGCCTCAGCCTCGCCGTGAGCGAAACCAGCGCCCGTGCCCTGCAGCCCTGGCGTGATCGGCGCGTCGTTCTGGGCATGCGCCCCGAGCACTTGACGCTGGGGGACGGCGGTCCGGCCGGTCGCACCTTCGATGCCAAGGTCGAGGTGGTGGAGCAGCTCGGTTCGGAGATGCTGCTGGAGGTCCGCGCGGCCGAGACGCGCATCGCGGTCGCCCGCGTTCCGGCCGAGGCGCCGGTGGTGGCGGGCGATCAGGTCCGGCTGTCGGTGCCGCCGGGCCGGCTGCACTTCTTCGATCCGGAAAACGAAGCCGCGATCACGGGATGAGACGCGGCCTCAGCCGATGATCCGGTTGAGGTGGCTGCGGGCTTCCTCGCGAAACCGCAGCACTCTTTCCTGGTCCGGAGTCAAAGGCCCAAGCCGCCGCCACAGGTACAGCCCAACAGTCACGCCAAGTGCTGCGAGCGCGACAGCGCCGACAAGCCAACTCGTGTAGGTCGCCAGCATGATGCCCTCCCGGCCCGGGGGTGGCCCTCTTTTTGCTCCGATCGGCGGGACGCCGCATCGAGGAGAGGCCGCGATGACCGATCTCGGAGCGATCGCAGAAGAACAAGGCATACGCTATTTCCTGATCTCTTTCACCGATCTTCTGGGCGTGCAGCGCGCCAAGCTGGTGCCGCGCTCGGCGATCGTCGACATGGCGAAAACCGGTGCGGCCTTCGCCGGCTTCGCCACCTGGCTCGACATGACGCCGGCCGATCCCGACCTGTTCGCGGTTCCCGATCCGTCGAGCCTGGTGCAGCTGCCCTGGAAGCCTGAGGTCGGCTGGCTGGCCGCCGACGCCTGGATGGCAGGCCAGCCGGTCGATCACGCGCCGCGCAACGTGCTGAAGCGGCTGATCGCCGAGGCGGCGGCACTCGGCTGGGAGATGAGGACCGGCGTCGAATGCGAGTTCTTCCTGATCTCGGCCGACGGCTTGGAGATTGCCGACCCCGCCGACCGCCAGGGCAAGCCGTGCTACGACCAGCAGGCGCTGATGCGCCGCTACGACGTCATCGCCGAGATCTGCGACCACATGCAGGCGCTGGGCTGGCAGCCCTACCAGAACGATCACGAGGATGCGAACGGCCAGTTCGAGATGAACTGGCGCTACGACACGGCGCTCCGCACCGCCGACCGCCATTCCTTCTTCAAGTACATGGTGCGCTCCGTCGCCGAGAAGCATGGGCTGCGTGCCACCTTCATGCCCAAGCCCTTCGTCGCGCTGACTGGCAATGGCTGCCATGCCCACGTCTCGCTGTGGCAGGACGGCGCCAACCTGTTCGACGATCCGGCCGGCGAGCTCGGCGTGTCGGCGCTGGGCTACCGCTTTCTCGGCGGCCTGATGCATTCGGCCGAGGGTCTGACCGCCCTCTTCAATCCGACGGTGAACTCCTACAAGCGCCTCAACGCCCCACCGACTGTGTCGGGCGCGAGCTGGGCGCCGGCGTCCGTAAGCTACTCGGGTAACAACCGCACCCACATGATCCGCATTCCCGAGCCCGGCCGCTTCGAGCTGCGCCTGGCCGACGGCGCGGCGAACCCTTACCTGTTGCAGGCCGGCATCCTCGCCGCCGGCCTCGACGGCCTCTTGAGCAAGCGCGATCCCGGCAAGCGGCTCGACATCAACATGTACACCGACGGCCACAGCTGCCGCACGCGCAAGCTGCCGCTCAACCTGCTCGACGCGCTACGCTCGTTCGAAAGCTCGCCGGTGCTCGCCGAGCGCCTGGGCACGCTGGTGCCGTCCTACGTCAAGCTCAAGCGCGAGGAATGGAATGCCTACGCGCGTCACCTCTCGACCTGGGAGCGTGAGACGACGCTCGACGTCTGATTCGTGACGACGTCAATAGCGGATGAACCGTCCGTGCGGCGCGAGTTGCTGGATGAGATCGAACTCACGGGTGTTGCTGGTGAGGACGGGGAGGCCCGCCTTCGACGCCGTCAAAAAGATCAAGGCGTCGTTCAAGCATTCCTTGCGCTGATGCCGCTGGAAAGTCTGCGTCCTGGCCAGCGTGCCGGCGATCAACCCGGCATCGGCCCAGGTCTGGCTGTCGGGCACAAGCACCCGCGTGGGCGGGAAAGTTGCGATCAGGGCCGTGTAGTGATCCCGCAGTGCCTTCCAGCCGGCGCGGGAAGGATCGGCGTTGGCGACGCCGGTCGCAAGCTCGGCCACCGAGACTGAGCAGTGAAACAGCAGGCTGCGCTCCAACAGCTCGACGGCCACGGCAGGAAGGGTTCCGGCCGCCGAACGGATATAGACATTCGTATCCAGCAGGATCGCGGCGCGCCCGCGCCCTGCGAGATCCGAGACCGCGAGGAGTGTTGACGGCGGGCGCGGATGGAGGGAGGCCAGATGCCTCTCGGCCTTGATGCGGCGAAGGCCCGCCGCGAGATCAATAGTCGAGGGCGTGGTCCTCTCCGAGCCTGCCGTGCGTCGCCTGAAGGAATCGAGCTGTCGGGTCAGGCTGCGCCAGCATCGCCAGCGCCAGCAGGCCGAGCTCGGTGGGGCGCGTGACGCCGCTCGCGCGCTTGGCAGCCTCGATCAATGCCTTGGGAGCGCGAAAGCTGAGATGCTCGGTCCTGTCTCCGTCGAGCAATCCGGCGCGGCGCGCTTCCTCGAGAAGGAGCGCGACGTCCGCGCGCTTCCTCGAGGGACGGGTGCTCCTCGTCCTCACAGAAGGGCGGCCACGTGGCTCCTCAGGCTTGGGACGGCGAGTCTTGGTAGGCATGAACAACTCCGTGTGTGCAGCCTAGCGGCAATTGTCACACACGGCAATCACATCAGGCATCTTCCAGGGCACGCTCCTGCCGCGTCAGAACGAAGCCTTCATAGCCCTTGGCCGCGATCGCATCGCAGTGGCGCTTGTAGCGGTCGTAGCCGCCGACATAGGGCATGAACACGCGCGGCTTGCCGGGGATGTTGGCGCCGACGTACCAGGAATTCGCCAGCGGATAGAGCGTGCTGTCGGCGACGGCATTGACGTGCTTCACCCATTCGCTCTCAGCCTCGGGTGACGCCTCGATGCGATCGAGCCCGCGGCCGCGCAGGTGGGCGAGGCAGTCGGCGATCCAGTCGACATGCTGCTCGATCGACGCGATCATCTGCGTCTTCACGCCCGGGCTGCCGGGCCCGGTGACGACGAACATATTGGGGAAGCCCGACACCATCAGCCCGAGATAGGTGAGCGGGCCACCCGCCCAATGCGCGCGAAGATCGGCGCCCGTGCTCGTCCTGATATCGATCTCGCGCAGCGCGCCGGTCATCGCATCGAAGCCCGTCGCGAACACGATGGCATCGAGCGCGAAGCGCTGGCCGCCGTCGGTGCGCAGGCCCGTCTCGGCGATCTCCGCGATCGGATCGCTGCGCACATCGACCAGCGTGACGTTGTCGCGATTGTAGGTCTCGTAGTAGCCGGTATCGAGGCAGAGGCGCTTGGTGCCGATCGGATGGTCCTTGGGCGCCAGCAATTCGCCTGTGCGCTTGTCCGTCACGATGCCGCGGATCTTGTTGCGCACGAACTCCGACGCCGTGTCGTTGGACTGCTTGTTCACCAGCAGGTCGGTGTAGGCATAGAGGTAGCTGATGCTGCCGCCTTCCTGCCACTTGGCCTCGTAGGCGGCGTTGCGTTCCTCGTCGGAAACATCGAGCGCCGACCGGGTCGGCTTGGGATGGCCGCCGATCGCGAACGGCGTGTCGGCCGCCGCACGGCGGCGCTCGGGATACTCGGCCTTGTGCCGCCGCTCGCGCTCGGCCTCCATCGGCCCATTGCGCGCCGGCAGGCTGAAGTTGGCGGTGCGCTGGAAGACATGCAGGTGGCTCGCCTGCCGGGCGATGATCGGGATCATCTGCACGCCCGACGATCCCGTGCCGATGACGCCGACACGCAGCCCGCTGAAATCGACACCCTCGTGCGGCCACAGGCCGGAGTGGTACCACTTGCCCTTGAATGCGCTCAGCCCCTTGAAGTCGGGCACGCGCGGCGTCGACAGGTTGCCCGCCGCCATCACGCAGTAGCGCGCCTGGATCTCCTCGCCGCTGTCGGTCCGAAGCGTCCACGCGTTGCCGTCGCTGTCGAAATGCGCCGCCACAATGCGCGTGTCGAGCTGCACGTCGCGCCGGAGATCGAAGCGATCGGCGACGTGGTTGATGTATTTCAGGATCTCGGGCTGTGTGCCGTAGCGTTCCGGCCACTGCCACTCCTGCTGTAGCGCGTTGTCGAAGCTGTAGGAGTATTCCAGGCTCTCGACGTCGCAGCGCGCGCCCGGGTAGCGGTTCCAGAACCACGTCCCGCCGATTCCCGACCCGGCCTCGTAGGCGCGGACTTTGAGGCCGAGCCCGCGCAGGCGATGGACGGCGTACAGGCCGGCCAGCCCGCCGCCGACAATGGCGACGTCGAGGGCGCGCGGTGCAGGAGCATGCGAGGCGTCAGGCATCGGTGTTTCCGTTTTGATCTGCGGTTGTGCTGTGTCCTCCTTGAGGGTCCGCTGCAGCGCGCCAGCTGGCAAGGTCCGACCTCGGCGATATCCCGACAGGCGACATGCATCCGGAAGGGGGCAGCAAGGCTCCGGTATCCATGGCTGCAGTTTTGTTTCAGTCCTATGCTGTTGCTGTGGATCAATCCGTCTCATCGCCCGTCACCAAGACTCTCGAATCGGCCCCGCTTCTTCGATCCGCTCCGTCTCTGCCCGAGCGCTCCCGCTCTCGCTTCTGGCGGCCGCGCACCTTGGCCATCCTGGCCGTCGTGCTGGCCGCGCTGGCCTATGGCGGCCGCGAGCTCTACCTGCGCTTCACCCACATCTACGAGTACGACGCGCGCGTGACCGCCGACATCGTCACCGTCTCGAGCCGCGCCGACGGCTGGGTGGTGGAGATGCCGGCGCTCGAGGGCATGCGCGTCGCTGCGGGTGACGTCGTTGCCCGCATCGATGATCGCGTCGCCAAGCTCAAGGCCGACGCCCTGCGTGCCCAGATCGAGGGCGTGCGCGCCGAGCGCACGCGGCTGCGTGCCGAGCGTCGCCTCAGCCTCGGCCAGGTCGATGCTCAGACCCAGACTCGCATTGCCGCCGTGGCGGCGCGCGAGAAAGCGCTCGCGGCGACCAAGGCCGACCTCGACCTTGCGAAAAGCGAGCTTGAGCGCCAGTGGGCGCTGTTCGAGCGCCGGGTGAGCAACGAGCGTGCCCTGCAGGTGGCGCAGGCCGCCGTCGAGAAGCTGGAAAGCCAGATCCTGCAGGCGAAGGCCGAGCACCAGCAGGCGCTGGGCAGCCTCGAGGAAGCCAAGGCCGAGGCTGACAAGCTTGGCGTCATCGATGCGCAGATCGCCGCGCTCGACCATCAGGTCGCGAACCTCGCGGCCCAGCTGCACCAGCAGCAGGTCGACATCGAGGACCGCACCATCCGCACCCCGGTGCCGGCGGTGATCGACCGCACCTTCGCCCTGCCCGGCGAGTACGTGCAGGCCGGCCAGCGCATCCTGCTGCTGCACAACCCCGACGAGGTCTGGGTCGAGGTCAACATCAAGGAGACCCAGGTCGGCCGCCTCAAGCTCGGCCAGACCGTCAAGATCTCGGTCGACGCCTATCCCGACGAAAGCTTCATCGGCAAGGTGGCCCGCATCGGCAGCGCCACGACGGCACGTTTTGCCTTGCTGCCGACGCCCAACCCGTCCGGCAATTTCACCAAGATCACCCAGCGCGTGCCGGTCAAGATCGACCTGGTGCAGATGCCCAAGCCGCTTGCGCCGGGCATGATGGTCGAGGTCGAGATTGACGTGCGCTGACTCATCGTCTTCCGGACCGCGCGCGTCCCGCGCGCTCAAGATCATGAGGCGCGCGAGACGCGCGCGGTCCCAAAGAGCATGATCCAGACCGCGCAAGCCCTCGCCGAG
>Ga0081455_10007440_pt1 | contig 11537 bp, 11 predicted proteins | sample TabmetS3T2R1_FD_70207 | JGI IMG/M metagenome (GOLD analysis project Ga0081455, IMG submission 70207) | Tabebuia heterophylla rhizosphere microbial communities from the University of Puerto Rico - S3T2R1 | ecosystem: Host-associated > Plants > Roots > Rhizosphere ...
TTCGGCATCTGCTGTAGCTACGGCCCTGTGCGTGCAATCAAAGCAGCGTCAACCAGAACCGGCCACAGGCCGGTGGCTACAGGATTTGCGTCGCCAACTTAGAAAAAGAATTCGAAGCCGCCGTAATAGTTTCGTGGCAGCGCAGGCATGATGCCTTCCTCGCGGACTTCGCCCCAGTAACTCTCGTCGAAAAGATTTCTGATACCGGCGAAGACTCCGGCTCGCCCCTTCCAGAATCTAAATTCGCCGGTGAGATCCCAGACATTGTAGGCGGGGATGAAGCCTTCGAACGAATCGCCATCGTCACCGAACTCATTGTCAACGAGCGTGCCAAGAAGCGACATTTTAAAGGTATTCTTGTAGTTGTAGATAATGCCGGTCTTGACCTGGTAATCTGGCGCAAATGCCGGTGTGTTGCCGCTGTTCGGGCCGGAAGTGAATTCGGCATCCAGCAAGGTGACGTTGCCAAAGAGCAGGAGATTGCCGTACGGGCTGGGCGCACCGCCGTTGATCAACGACAGAATGTCCAATTCGGTCGCGGCTTCAAATCCGATGTAACGCGAATCGCCGATGTTGCCGGTGGAAGTAAACCCGTTAGGCAAAATAATATCGCCGACCTGATCTTCGAAATTGAAATAGAAACCACCGACGTCGAAATTAAGAAATGGCCATGGCTTTCCGCGAACTCCTAATTCAGCCTGAAGCGAATTGCCTTCTTTGAGGTTGCCATTGACCACAGTGCTTGCTCCGGTTGGGACCAGTTCGCCGTACGTAATTGGGCGGTAGGCTTGCGACACTGTGCCGTAAAGTTCAACACGCGGCGGGGCGTGGCCTGTAACGACGAGAGCGGGAGGATTTTTGGTCTCTACACCCTTTCCTCCCGCGACAGGAGGCGCGGTGACAATTGGCTCGCCTTCGACCAACACATAGCCCAAACCCAGGCCGAACAGCGGCACAAAATTAAAATCGGATTGTGATGCCAGCGGCTCGCCGTCGCCCGCTTTTGCTACGTTTACTTGCTCGTCAACGCTTTGATTGAGGAATTCAAGGCGCATGCCGGGGACGATGGAAAGTCGCCCAAAATGAAATCGGTTCTCGGCAAAGATCGCGCCGTCCCAAGTCTCGCCGGTGTTGAGGTTACGGAGCATGCCGCTCTTCGAATCGGGCGTGTCTCCGCGCTCATCGCGACGATCTTGAAGGGCGTGGTAGAAATAAACACCGCCGGCAATCGTCGAAATGTCACTGAACAAAGCGTAGTCGTGCCGCATGCGCGCATCGACACCCTCTGTGTAATCTTCGCGCAACTGAATGGAATCGGTGTTGGCATCCGGGCCGCTGGGAAGCGTTCCGAAACCACCGCCGCGCTGACGGTTGCTATAGCGGGACAAGTATCCGCCGAATGCCTTAATGTCGAGCTCCGTTCTCTCAGAGAAAAATTTTTGATACTCCAGCGTGGCGTAGTAGCGCTCGAGGCGGAACCGATCGAAAAATCGACTAGTCTGAGTGAAACCGTCTTCCACGAAGACAGAGTTTGCCGGATTGACCGCTTCGCGACGACGCATGCCGCCCGGTTCACCATGTTCTTCATCGTACAAATCGATCGTGAGAATGAACCGGCTGTCGTTCGTGACATTCAATACAAAACGTGGGCTTCCCCCGTTAAGAGTATAGTCGCTGTTGGCCTCACGGAATCCGTCCTGCTGCCGGTGATCGTAGTAAAAGTAGTAGCCGAACGGGCCGATCGTTCCGTCCATTTCCGTGTAATTGCGATAGTACTCATAGCTGCCAAACACGTTTTTCATGGTGAAATGAAACGGCGCGTCCAGGCGCGGCATTTTCATGACGAAATTGAGGGCCCCGCCAGGTTGCGGTCCGAACTGCAAGGCAGCGCCGGCCCGAATCAACTCAATCCGCTCCACCGCGTCGAGGATTGGCGTATAATGGGTTTCGGGAAAACCAAATTGCTCGTTCTTAATCGAGACGCCGTCTTTCAACACCTGCATAAACTCGCTGCGCTGCGAATTCAGGCCGCGATACCCGAAGTTGATAATTGGTGATTGTGGCTCTTCGCTAACAAGGATGCCAGGTGTGGTGGCCATCGCTTCTCGGTAGTCGTTACCTTCGAAAGTGGGAAATTCTGACGGTTTCACGAATGAGGTTTTCTTGCCGGCATTGATTCGCGTTCCTTCAACCGGCGGCAACGCAGGATACGGTACCGGGTAGGCGTCGAACCAAGTTCCAGTGACGACGACCCCCTCGGCCTCGGCCATTTCGCCGACACTGGTTATCGCCAACGACCGATTTTCATCGGCGTTGGCCCATGGCACATGGGCTGTGTTTACGTCGCTATCACTCTTGTGCGAGCGACGCCTGCGGGATTTATCGTCCTTTGTGCCAGCGTCTTCACCATCGACATCGTCGGTGTCGTTTGCAGCCATGCAAGCCGTGACGGCATCCTGACTCAGACTGGACTCAACAAAACAACAGAGCGCGATCCCCGCCATTACAGTTCCCAGAGTAAGAGTGACTTTCGAATACATGCGCGCGATGAAAAAGAATTGTTCTCAGCGTTGCAAGCCTTTTTATTACACTTTTGCAATGTCTTCGTGAGGCAGACACGAATGTTGGACACTTGCCACGCCTCAACCTTGCGAAGTAGCTTGGGCGTTAAACATTAACTGCCAACATGCATATTACACCCGATACACTACCTACCGGGCATCCCGGTATCGCTGCGCGTTTGAAAAAATGTCCTACGATCCATTCCAGCGCGTGGGTAGTGCCGGGCGCGACGGTGATTGGCGACGTGATTCTTGAGGAGGAATCCAGCGTGTGGTACGGCGCGGTGCTCCGCGGCGATATCAATCGCATCGTCATCGGCCCGCGATCGAACATCCAGGATAACGCCGTCGTTCACGTCGACACAAATTATCCAACAACAATGGGCGAACTGGTGACTGTTGGTCACACCGCTGTCGTACACGCATGCAAAATCGACAATGAAGTATTGGTCGGCATGGGCGCCATTATTCTCGACGATGTGGAAGTTGGTGCGCGCTCGATCATTGGCGCGAACGCTCTTGTGACCATAGGGACGAAAATTCCCCCGGGTTCACTCGTGCTTGGATCGCCGGCGAAGATACGCCGCCAACTTACGATGGACGAACAAAAGGGTATTGCCCGGTGGGCCTGGAGCTACGTCGAAACAGCAAAGGAATACCGCGAATTTTACTGAACGACACGCCGCCGGAAAACCGGCAAAACAATCTATGAAAACTCGTTCCGTATTCGCTTTGCTCTTGGCCGTGGCGTTCTCGTTCACGCGGTCATCTGCCGAGGAGCTGCAGTCCGCGGACATGCACCTTTATCCGCCGACGACTATTGAATGGAAGGCAGGGCCGGCTGCTTTGCCTGCCGGAGCAAAGATGGTTGTGCTCGAAGGTGACCCGACGAAAGAAGGTCCGTTTGTCGTGCGTTTTCAATTTCCTGACGGCTATCATATTCCGCCTCATACCCATCCGAAAACTGAGCGGGTCACTGTGATTTCGGGTATCCTCGATCTTGCGACCGGGGAAACACTCGATCGCGGCAGCGCGAAGAAACTTCCTGCTGGCTCGTTCGGTTACTGGCCTGCCGGAATGAAACACACCGCTTGGTCTGAAGGCGAAACCGTTATCCAACTTCATGGCGTCGGACCGTGGCAGATCAATTACGTGAATCCCGCCGACGATCCGAGGAACGCAAAGAAATAATTTTGTCATCCCGAACAAGGTGAGGGATCTCTCGCGGGATGATTGATCGCGCAAACCGGATTGTGTGATCCGTGTTTGGATTGTGAGGTCCCTCGCTCCGCTCGGGATGACATGTCAGTGCATTGTGTCCTAGCTACAGCGCTTTCGCTAACTCTTGCGCTTTCTCGTGCAATAATTCTCCCGCGCGCTTCATTTGTTCGCTCTCGCTCATGTCAGAACGCGCGAGTTGATAAACACCATCGAACAACCCTCGCGCTTGTGGATTTCCGTCGAAGCGCCCAACGATCGCGAAAACTTTCTTGCCAAGTTTGCGCGCCAATCTCGCAACGCCGGCCGGCGTTTTTCCCTCTAACGTCTGCCGATCCAAACTCCCCTCACCCGTGATCACCAGATCGACATCTTTCATTTTTGACTCGAGTCCGACGGAGTCTGCGACGACATCGAAACCAGGTCGAATCGTCGCATCACAGAAACTCATCAGACCAAATCCAAGTCCGCCTGCCGCGCCCGCGCCCGGCTTATCGCGATGATCAACGCCGAATTCCTTCGCGAGAACATCGGCCAACCTGGTCAGAGACCGTTCCAAGACGTTGAGGTCATCTTTGCTCGCACCTTTTTGGGGACCAAACACTCGGGTCGCCCCATTTTCGCCGAGCAACGGATTCCGCACATCAACCGCCGCAGTGAGTTTCGGTAACTTCAAATTCTGCGGCTTTTCAATCCGACTGAGATTGACTAAATCGAGGACGGTCTTTCCGTCTTTCTCGTTCTCTTGCTCTTGCTCTTTCTCTTGCTCGTGCTCGTAATCGAATCGAAACCCAAGCGCCCTTGCCATTCCGAATCCACCATCGTTTGTCGCGCTGCCGCCAAGACCGATGATGATTTCGTTCGCGCCGCGACTCGCCGCGTCCAAGATCATTTCGCCAACGCCGAACGTAGTTGCCCGAATCGGATCTCGTTCGCTTTCAGATAGCCGTCGCATTCCAGCGGCTTCGCTCATTTCCATCACTGCGAGCTTCCCATCCTCGATCCATGCGTAACGAGCATCGATTTCGCGACCGATGGGATCGTGCGCCTTGCATTTCAACCACGAACCGCCGCGTGCTTCGCAAATTGCTTCCGCAGTTCCTTCGCCACCGTCTGCCATCGGCGCGATATCGATCTCAGAATCGGGTAAAGCGTCTCGCAGACCGTTAGCGATATTTTCCGCGACATCACGCGCATTGAGCGCGCCTTTGAATTTATCGGGGGCAATCAGGATTCGCATTGCGACAATTGCGACGACGTGGAGCGGCGTCCCTACCCTCTTAGCTTCTTCTCCAAGATTTCGCCCACCAACTGGGGATTAGCTTTCCCTTTTGATAACTTGATCACCTGTCCCTTGAGAAAATTAAGCGAGGCGACGTTGCCAGCTTTGAAATCTGCAACTGGTTTCGGATTCGCACTGATCACTTCGCCGCATAATTTTTCGATCGCGCTCGAATCGCTCAGTTGCTCGATCCCCTTTTCTTTCACGATCGCGGCTGCGCTTTTTCCACTCACAAACATCTCGGTGAAAACTTCCTTGCCCTGCTTGCCGCTGATTTTTCCGCTTTCGATCAGATTGACCAATTCATCAAGCGCCCTCGGCGGAACCGGACAATCTGTGATCGTCTTGCCGACTGTATTGAGGGCATTCTGTAGGTCGTTCAGGATCCAGTTAGCGACGTTCTTCGGTTTCTTTGCGCCCCTGGCGGCAGCTTCGAAATAACTAGCGAGATCGAGATCGTTCGCCAGCACGGCAGCGTCGTAGGAGCTGACCTGATATTGCTGAACAAAACGGGCACGCTTGGCTTTCGGCAACTCAGGTACCCGCTGTCGCACTTCAGCCAGCAGTACTTCAGTTTTCACAGGCACAAGATCGGGATCCGGGAAGTAGCGGTAATCATGCGCGAATTCCTTTGTACGCATCAAAAACGTTTCGCCCGACGCGTCGTCCCAACCTCGTGTCTCCTGCTCGAGTGTTTGGTCGTTCTCCAGCGCGGCGATTTGACGCCGAATTTCGTAGGCCAGCGCGCGTCGCACCCCGCTGATTGAATTCAGGTTCTTAATCTCGATCTTCGCGCCAAGCTCGGCCTGCGACTCGGGTCGCACAGACACGTTGCAGTCACAACGCAACTGTCCCTTCTCCATGTCGGCGTCGCTTACCGCTCCATAAATCAAAATTTGTTTGAGCGAAGTGAGAAACGCGAACGCTTCCTCTGGCGAATTGATCTCCGGTTGCGTCACGATTTCCATCAGTGGTGTGCCGGCACGATTGAAATCGATTCCGGTGCTGTTCTCGAAATGGAAGCTTTTCGCCACGTCCTCCTCGAGATGAATGCGCACCAGATGCACTTCCTTGTCGGGTGTGACGATATTTTTCTGCGCGTCCTTTGGATAAGCCAGGTCGTGCAACGGGACGGCGCCGTTGGTGCAAAGCGGCATGTCGTACTGCGAGATCTGGTAGTTTTTCGGCATGTCCGGATAGAAATAGTTTTTGCGATCGAATTTGCAGATCGGCGCGATGTCGCACCCGAGCATGAGTCCGGTGAGCACCGTCATGCGCAGCGCCTCATGATTCATCACCGGCAGAGCGCCCGGCAGACCGAGGCAGACCGGGCACGTATGCGTATTCGGCTCCGCCCCGAACTCAACCGGAGACGCGCAAAACATTTTCGAGCGCGTCTTGAGTTGGACATGCACTTCCAGGCCGATGGTGCCGATGTACTTCATTGTTTGGTCTCCAGCGCGTAATCGAACGCACGCTGAATATCGAATTTTTTGATGCGAGCCGCGAGCACCGGATCGTTCACCGCTTCAATGACGCGTGGATTTTGAAGCAGATCCATGAATCGGCCCTGTGCGATCAGATCGGCGATTTCCGGATCGCTTCGCAACGCGACGATCTTTGGATGCTCGGCCAATTCGCGCGCACCCGGGAATGTCAGAAATTTCTGGGTGCGTTCAGGACTGGAAAGAACGTTCCCCGCTTTCTCCAGCGTTTCGTATGTCTTTTGTGAAATTGGATCGGTGCTCCTAAGCACGCTTCCAAGCAGACCCAGTTCGAGCGAATTCTTCAGGCGCGCCAGTGACATCGCGAGCGGCTGCATGCGATCGCCCGGTTCCGAAAGGAAACGGCGACGCACGTCGAGAGCATGCGAAGTTGGATCTTGCGCACTCTTCGCCTCTGCACTCGAGCGACTGGCGCTCTGTCCTTCAGCAAGAGCGCCGATCGCTCGCAAACTCGCGACTGTCAGCCAAAGCAGAAAGAGACCGAAAAACAATCCAATAACTGCACCTGCAAAACCGTAAACAAGCCGGACGAGTCCGGATTCTTGCTGGGCAGTTCGCTTAAACAAAATCGCTCCGACGCCACTTACGAGCGCATACGCGGCGAACGCGAGTATTGCCCCGGACAAGATCGACAAAACGGGATCCGGCATTTTGAAAAATGACCGCGCCACCGGAACAAACAAGCTGCCACCCAGGAATGCAGCCGCGTAAGCGGCGCCAAGCGCGACAAGTCGCGTGATCTGACGCATCAAACCGAGTCTCCATCCGCGTACGACTTCGAATAAAATCAGAATGACAGCAAAAGAAATGAAGACCACCTGCCAAAGCGGCGAGCCGGCCACTTCTTGAGCTTCAGGTGTCACTGTGATCGACCATCAATTGCTCGCTGCCGCAAAGCATGATCGCAAAGCACTAGCGCAGCCATTGCTTCTACGATCGGCACTGCTCTGGGAATCACGCACGGATCATGACGTCCGCGCGCAGCTAGCTGAGTCTGCTCGTGTGAACTGGTCACCGTTTTCTGTTCGTGGCCGATTGTAGCCGTTGGCTTAAACGCGACTCGAAAATAAATCTCCTCACCATTACTGATACCACCCTGCACGCCACCGGAATTGTTGGTTGTAGCGCGAACTCTGCCGCCACGCATCTCGAATGGATCATTGTGCTGCGAGCCACGCATCCGCGTCGCGGCAAACCCAGAACCGATCTCGAATCCTTTTGTTGCCGGTATGCTCAGCATCGCTTTGGCCAAGTCCGCCTCTAGCTTATCAAAAACCGGTTCGCCCAGGCCGGGTGGGGCGCCGCGAATGACGCATTCAATGACGCCGCCAACCGAATCGCCCTGACCGCGAACTCCCTCAATAAGTGACACCATCTTATCCGCCGCCGCCGTATCCGGGCAGCGAACAACATTCTTCTCAATGTCCTTCACCTTCAGCGCGGAACGATCGACTTTCGCAATGACCTCGTGAATTTGCGTGACATAAGCGACGATCTCGAATTCAGCGTACAGCATTGACAATATTTTCTTCGCAACTGCGCCAGCTGCTACTCGACCAACGGTCTCGCGCGCTGAAGCGCGTCCGCCACCCTGCCAGTTTCGAATTCCGTATTTGGCTTCATAGGTGAAGTCAGCGTGTGAGGGCCGAAATTTCTCTGCGACCTCAACGTAATCATCTGGCCGTGCATCCTTGTTGCGCACCAGAATCGCGATGGGCGTGCCCAGTGTTTTGCCCTCAAAAACGCCGGAGAGAATTTCGCACCGATCTTCTTCTTTCCGTTGCGTTGTGATCTTACTTTGGCCCGGACGGCGGCGGTTCAGCTCCGATTGGATGTCCGCCTCGGAAACTTCGATGTTCGGCGGGCAACCGTCGATCACCACGCCCACGCCACCCCCGTGCGATTCGCCGAAAGTGGTGACGCGATAGAGCTGGCCGAATGTGTTGCCCATTGCGTGGCGATTTTAATCCAATCAGCGCGTCAGCGCGAGACGGATCGGCTTCTCCGAAGACCATGTCAGTCTCAAATGCGTTTGGTGCTCTTGCGAGCTGCAGCCGATGAAATCGGTGGTGGCCGAGGCGGCACGGGCGACGATTGCACAATGGACGTTGTTGTCTGTCCGTGAACGAGAAAGCGATCCAGCACGCGATCCAGAGACGCGATTTCAGGCAGGTGGACTTTGAGAATAAAACAATCTTCTCCGGTAACTCGATGGCATTCCACAACCTCGGGCATCTGCCGGGCGAGCGCTGAAATTTTCGGCAGATGCCCGGGCAACGGCCGGATCCTGACGAACGCAGTGACATCGTGTCCGGCTGCCTTCGGATCGACTTCCAGACGATAACCTGCAATCACACCACTCTTTTCCAAGCGTCGAACGCGCTCCTTCGCTGCAGGGTTGGACATCTTGATTTTTCGGGCCAGCTCGGCGATCGACATACGCGGGTCTCGTTGCAGCAGCCTTAGAATTTCAATATTTTTGTTATCGTCCAATATTTCCTTAGTATTCACCAGTAAAATAGCTATTATACATTAAAAATATCCGATTTAATCACATATTTACTTATTTTCATTTGAGCAACAGGCTTGACGGTCTACTTTGTTTCCATGACGAACAAGATCGCCTTGCCAATACAGCCAATGATGCGCCAACGAGCGCACACGGCGAGACCTGTTCCGCCGGAGGCTTTTTTCATTTGCAGCGCCATTTTTCACTATCTTGGTCCAGCCTTTGCGGTGCTTCTCTTTGCCAGGGTTGATGTATTAGGCGTCGCGTGGCTGAGGATTGCAAGCGCGGCCGCGGTGTTCGCGTTCTGGAAGCGTCCGTGGCGTTTATTCGCTGAACTGCGCGCGGGCGAGAGGCGTATCGTGGTCGCGCTAGGTTTCGTGCTCGCCTTCATGAACGTCTGTTTTTATCTGGCGATCAATCGACTGCCGCTTGGCACGGTTGGAACGATTGAGTTTCTCGGACCGATCGCGTTGGCAGCGTTAGGCGTACGAACGATGCGGAATCTTGCCGCTTTGCTGCTCGCGTGCGGAGGCGTGTTCCTGCTGACCAGCGTACGAATCAGCGGCGAACCGATCGGGTACATTTTCGCATTTGCGAACTGTGCGCTGTTCGTTCTCTACATTTTGCTTGGGCACAGGATCGCGGCGAACGGCGGCCGCAGCGGAGTGGAACGTCTGGCGATGGCAATGGTCATCGCGAGTGTTGTAGTCACCCCGATCGGTTTCAAAGCCGCACTGGGAGCATTGCTCGATCCGAAGCTCCTTCTCGCTGGCACCGGCGTTGGTATTTGTTCCTCTGTCATCCCTTACATCTGCGATCAATTTGCCATGGCGCGTCTATCGAAGGCCACTTTTGCTCTAATGTTGTCGCTGTTGCCTGCGACGGCATGCCTGGTGGGCATAGTCGTTCTGCGACAGATTCCCTCCGTTGCTGAACTAACCGGTGTCGGTGCAGTGATAGCCGGAGTCGCTTTGAAAAGAAGCGCCGATGATTAAACAGGAGAGTTGAACGATGAAATATACAAATCTTGGAAAAACGGGACTCAAAGTATCGCGAATCTGTCTGGGCTGCATGAGTTATGGACTCGAGAAGGAGAGAGAGTGGGGTCTGAATGAGGAACAAGGCCGGCCTTTCATTAAGCGAGCGCTCGAGCTCGGCATTAATTTTTTTGACACCGCCAACATGTACGGAACTGGCAGGAGCGAAGAAGTTCTGGGCCGGGCCGTACGCGACTTTGCGAAACGCGATGAAGTGGTGATTGCAAGCAAAGTCTTTTTCCAAATGCGCCCCGATGTAAACGGACGTGGACTGTCTCGCAAAGCGATCATGACCGAGATCGACCACAGTTTGCACCGCCTGGGGACAGATTATGTCGATCTTTATCAGATCCACCGCTGGGATTATGAGACGCCGATTGAAGAAACACTCGAGGCCCTTCACGACGTCGTGAAATCGGGAAAGGCGCGTTACATCGGAGCGTCATCGATGTTTGCCTGGCAATTCTGCAAGGCGCTTTACCTGGCCGACCTTCACGGTTGGACGCGTTTTGTTTCGATGCAGCCGCATTACAACCTGCTGAATCGCGAGGAGGAACGAGAGATGTTACCTCTTTGCCTGGCAGAGGGTATTGGAGTGTTGCCGTGGAGTCCACTGGCCCGCGGTCGCCTCGCTCGCGCACGGGAGGCGCAGTCTACGACCAGTCGCGGTCAAACGGACGAGTACGGCAAAAAACTTTATTCGGGGACCGAAGAACTGGACAAACAAGTGATCGATCGCGTTGGCGAAATCGCCAAAGCGCGAGATATCGCCCGCGCGCAGATTGCCCTCGCGTGGTTGCTTCACAAACCAGCCATAACGGCGCCAATAGTTGGCGCCACCAAACTTCAGCATCTCGAAGATGCAGCTGCCGCCGTAGACGTGAAACTATCGGACACCGAAATCAAAGCGCTCGAGGAGCCATACGTGCCTCATCGCATCGCGGGATTCGAATAATCAGGATTTTGGAGAATGTTACTGCGACGGCGCGTGACATTTTAACAGTATTAACAGCGTCAGCACACCATGCTTCCGAATTACATTGATTTCTTAATCAAACGATTTGAGAGCCCTGACGAGGTGCGCAGTTTCGAAAAAGGACGATTCGAACTCATCAAGATCGGCGGAATGACGATTGGCAGGGCGACGTATGAACCCGGTTGGAAATGGTCGCAACACATTGCACCCGTCGCGGGGACTTCGCTCTGTCAGGTAGAGCACATTGGAATGGTGATTTCAGGACAGGCTGCGTGTGCCATGGAGGATGGAAGGTCTTACGTGATGAAGCCGGGAGACATCTTTTACATCGGTCCGGGGCATGACAGTTGGGTCGTGGGCGATCAACCTTATGTTTCTCTTCACTTTCTCGGCGCGGAGAAATACGCGCATGACTAACGGGACCGCTTCACTGCGCGATTAAATCGCTT
>Ga0081455_10007441_pt1 | contig 11534 bp, 9 predicted proteins | sample TabmetS3T2R1_FD_70207 | JGI IMG/M metagenome (GOLD analysis project Ga0081455, IMG submission 70207) | Tabebuia heterophylla rhizosphere microbial communities from the University of Puerto Rico - S3T2R1 | ecosystem: Host-associated > Plants > Roots > Rhizosphere ...
GTTGGGGCGGCCTGCGCACGCGCAACTTCGCTGGCGTTGGCGATGGAGACGAGAATGCCGAGTAGTCCGGCGATGCGGATGATAGATCGGTGCGATACACGCAGCATGTGTCCTCCCTGAGCGTGAGTGGGACCGTTCTCTGACAATCAGATGCGGTACAGAGATCGGCGAGCGACCTGAACCCAGTGTTCGCAAACCAGCCGGAACTCGGGTCTCACTTCGTGACTACTGGATAGCGCGCGTGCGCGAGCACTGAGGTGAGCTGTATCTCAGGCGTGGTTGATTCTGTGCCGCTCGCGCGACGTCATTGCAGCGGAACGAACTTCAGGTTCGACGACTCGCCGCCCGTGTTGCTGCCGTCGTGCACCACCAATGCGCCCTTCGCGAAGCCCGGCCCCAAGTTGGCAGTCGAGATATCCAGGCCGTCGCACTCGGTCGTTGCATCGATCGAGCCATTCGCGCCGACGCTGAAACCTCGCAAAAACGCGCCGGTCTGGCGATCGTACGTGACGAAACGACTTTCGCTTTGAATCGAAACCACCACGTAGCCGGAGTTGTCAGGCCCTTTGGCGAGCGCCACGCCTTCGAGGTCCGCGACGACCTTGCCGTCGCCGACGGCTGCGATCTTCACGCGCATCGAGCCGCCGCTGGGCTCGGCGTCGTATTTCCAGAGCGCGACGTCTTCTTGCGCTACGTAGAGCTTGCCGAGTTCGTCGTCGGCGACGCAGCCTTCCGTGATGCTTCCGAGCTCGAACGACCGCACCTTGGTCGCCGTGACTTTGCCGGCGTTCTCGGCGAGCTCGTATTGCTCCATCACCGAGGCCCCGGTCTCTTGCGTCACGAATGCGTAGAACTTGCCGCTGGCAGCGCTGTGGTACAGGCAGAAGCCATAGTTCGGTGAGACGGTGTGGATCGCGGCGCTGACCGGTGCGGAAAGCTGACGCGTCGCAGGGTCGAGTTGCCAGAAGATCAACGTGTCGGTCGTGCGATTGTTGGCGCCCACGAGCACGATGGACTTGCCGCCGAATGGGAAGCCAGTGCGCAGGTCGACGTTGCCGATCTTGCCGTCCTGCCGGAACTGCAAGAGTTTGCCTTGCATGTCGAAGACGCCCACACCCCCGGTGCTATCGTCTTTGTCGTCGGCGATCACGACGCTCAACTCGGGTGCGCTGGGATGCGCGAAGATCGCGCTGTCATCGGCGATGTCGGTGATCGCACCGCTCGGCTTGAACGACGCAGTCTCTACACTCGGCACGGGTTTAGCCGGTAGCTGAGACAGCGCGTCGTTGCCGCTGCCGGCGGCAGCTGCGCTCGCACGTCCCGCTTCGGCGTTGCGGCCTGCTGCTTCGCCTGTGCCGCCGCGACCTGCGCGTGCGCTCGCCATCACGCCGGCTGCTCCGGCAGCATCGCTCGAGCCGCCTGCGGCAGGCGCTGAAGCATGCATTCCAGGCAGATCAAGCGTTCCAGGCGCGCCGGCCGTGCCTGCGCCAGCGATCGGCGCAGCGCTGGGCGCGGCGGCAGGGGCACTACATCCGATCGCAGCAATACACGCGCTCAGGCAGCCACCGACCAGCACGAGCCGACAACGCATGTGAGTAGGTTACCCAGCGCGAGTTCCACGGCTCAAGCGCGAAAGTCACCGCCATTGGCGACTGCGGCGCTGCACACGAACGCGCGCCATGATCTTGGTAACGAACGCATAACACTCACAAGCGATTCGCACCGGGCTCGTTCGCGCTCGGCTACCGCCGCAACAAATCGCGACTATGCTGATGCGCTGCTTAGCGAGTGGCGACGGGCGTTGGCTGAACGCTTGGACCAACCCGTTTGCAGACAACCACGTTTGCCAGACCGCGACTGAGGCTGAATCCGACTTCGGCAGTTCGAGTGCCTGAAGTGCGCCTATCCCTCCATGTAGGTCGACACGCAGCTGTGCCAGGGTGTGCCGGGCGTGTCAGCGCGCGCTGGATTTCATTGGGAGAATGGTGTTGGTACGCAGCTTGCTGTGTTGCGTCTCGCGCGCGGGGGCGCGCGCAAACGAGGCGCATGAAGTACAGCTATGCATTGGCGTTGTTGGGTTTAGTCGGGTGCGTTGTAGGAAACGCGGAGACTCACGAACGGTCGGACGCAGGCCAGGACGCGAAGCAGATCTCGGATGGCGGCGTGTCTGCCGCGCCGAAGCAACACGCGTCATGTCCGACAGGACCGGTGGCAGAGGCACGCGATCAGCCGCGAAAGCCGGATGCGGGACGGGTTTCGGAATTGCCCACCCGCTATCGTCTCGCGCTGATGAACCGCTACGGAGTCCGGGCGATGGGTGCGAAGGGTGTCGCGTGCGACGGCAACTCGGTCTGGCTCGTGACTGACTTTAGTCTGGAGCACGCGCGCCTGGAATCCGGTGAAATCTACGAGACCATCACGTTTCGAGAGCTAGGCTTGATGCCGCAATCGACTTCCGGCATCACGCTTCTGGACGGGCAGCTGTATGTGGCGTTGGGCGAGTCAGCCATGATCGTGAGCATCGATCCCGAGTCGCGAAAGATCGTGACACGCTTCCAGTCGCCGGGTGCATCGGACCTCGAAGTCAGCGCCGGCAAGCTGATCGCATCAGACAGCATCGGAAACGCGTCCGTGATCGATCCAAAGACCGGCGCCATCCGCGATCGCTTCGCCGTCGGCGATACGGCGAATCGCGACTATGGGATCGCAGTTCGCGACAACGTGATCTTCGTCGGTCGCATGTTCGGCGGTATGGATGTGTTCGACGTGTCGACCGGCGAAGAGCTCGGCCACGTGACGAAGGGCGATGGCGACGAGTTCCTGGCCACCGAGGACGTCGGCACGATGTGCGTGAACCGCGGCAACGTGCTGATTCTCAGCAAGCTCGGGCTGTCGGAATACGCCGTGTGCGATCCCTGAGGCTCAGAACACCAAGCGCACGTAGCGCTGGCCGCTGTCTTCCGGCGCCGCCTCTCGCAGCGGCGCAGCTTGCAGATGTTGGCTGAAGATCTGCTTGCGCGCATTCGCCTCGCTCGGCAGCTCCACCAACAGCATGTGCGACGAGCGCTGCGTGCCGTTGCGCGTGATGTTGCTCACCCAGATCCCCGCAGCCCCGGCGTGCGTGAGCGTTTCGGTGAGCGCCTGCACTTGCGCGCGCGGCAGCGGCGCAAACTCGTTGCCGTCGCGGGATAGAAAACTCTCGGCCGATTCGTATTCGCCGGCTTCGATGCCCGAGGCTTGCAGATCGCGCGAACGCCGCGCGGCGTTGGTTTCGAACACGCCGGACGACATTGCGAGCAACATGCCCCCGATGATCACGCACGCGAGCACGAGTTGATGCGTGGCGTTGGTGAACCAGGGCGCGGGCTCTTCCGCTGGCGTGGGCCGGGAAGCTGCAAACGGTGAAGGTGAAAACGGCGCCGGCGAAGCGAGCATGCCGTCGAGCGCGGCCTGGTCGATCACTTGCTGGCGATCCGAAGCTGTCGCCGGCTCCGGCGACGCGCGCTTGGCGTTGAACGGCGATTCGATCTTCTCGAATGGATCGCTGCTGATCTTCAACCCGGCGGGATCCGGGCTCCAGATCCCAGGTTCCAAGCTCGTCTCGGGCTGCGGGCTCTGCGCGGGCGGACTCTTGCCGCGTGGCACGGCCGGATCCGCACTGCGCCAGTTCGGGGCCATGCTGTCGGGGCCCTTGCGTGCGCGAATCGCGTGGAGATCGGCCGGGATGCGCGGCGCCTTGGGGATCTGTGGCATGTCCGGCGAATAGGCGAGGGGCGCCATGATGCCCAGAGAGTCCTGCATGATGTGCGGCGGGCGGCTGGCTCCGGGGTAGCTCGAGCTCGCCGGCGCGGGCAGAGACATGGGCTGCACCTTGTTGGCGTTGTCCCCAAGCGGAGACGCCCCGGTGCGCCGGCACTCCACGATCGCCCCGACCGCATGCAGCGCGCGCACGTAGCGTTCCGCCGTGGCGGTGGGCACGTTGCGCTTGCCCACGCGCGGCACCGAATGCACGAAGATACGCGCGGCTGCCTCGCTCAGGCCGAACACCTGCATCAGCGCGCGCGTAGCTCGCTCTTCGTTCACGTCGAAGCGCAGCACGTAGACGTCGAAGAGATCCATGTTCTCCCCCCGGCGCGTCCCCGTGACGGGCGGGTATCACCCATCATTGCACAACCGCTTTCCGCTTGGCACGGAGCTTGTGCAAATGGCGCGTACAAGGCCGCGCCAGGCCACTCGGCCGCCGCGAAGCGCCGGGTCGAGTTTTGTATCCAGGGTGGCCGGGAGCGCCGGCCACCCCCTTCAGTCGACTGTGACCTGCACGCTTGTCACTCGCTGGCGTTGCCAGGGGCGCCGATGTCGCGCGCCATGACCGTCTTGCGGCCTTCGGCTTTGGCGCGTTCGACCGCCTGGTCGCACGTGGCCCGAACCAGCTCCGACAGCGCTTCCGTCACGGCGTCGGACGTATTCATGCCCGCCTTGGCGCGAATGTAAGACTTCACCTTGGATATGACGACCAGGACCTCGCGCGGGGTTTCGTTTGAGACTTCGTTCGACATCGTTAGCTCCTTGCTCGCCGCGGACTTTGACCCCGTGGCGGTTGCGGCCTGCCGCCCCACGGAAGGGGTTCGGGCGTTGTCGCCCTGGCCCCGATTACTAGAGGCCGTTTGGGACCCCTTATTACCACCCGAGGTCCGTTCCGACCTCGCATAACTATCGGTCCGTTCGGACCCTTCGTGCTCTTCGCGGGCTTGGCGCTCGGCCTCCCACGCCTGTCGACTCGGGGCGACCCGCTCTTCGGCCCAAGCTTCTCGATGACGTAGGGTGGGAACATGGGCCTCGAAACATGGCAGCGAACAAAACGTCAGCGGCATCTTTGCCCGATTGCACGTAGACACGCTGCACGCGTAGTAACGCGCGCCGAAGTCTAGCGGACGCCTGCAGCTGGAGCATAGGCGGAAGTGGGAAGCCTGTTCGCTCATTCGGCTAGGCCGCGCGCGGTTTCAGCGCTCCATAGTGCCGGCCGAAATCCTGGAAGTTGCGCGCGATCGTATAAGCGCAGGCCAGAGCCGCAAGCACGTTGGTGATTCGAATGCCCGCGAGGGGCGCTGGTTTGATGCCGTAGTGCACCACGAAGATCGCGGCGATGAACGCGAGCAGGCCGTAGTCGCGACCGTCATAGGACTCTTTGACGATGGTGCGCAATACGTAGGTCCCGCATACGCGAAAGGAAGTGAAAACGACAGCGAACAGGAAGTAATGCAGGTCGATGGCACCGAGTAGGAACAAGCTGCCGAACCCGAGGCACAACATGACGAACCACAGATGTTCGCGTACCAAACGCCCGAGCATGGGGTAATAGAACACGCTGCAGCGCAGCTGCACGAACGTTCCGGCCACGGCCAGCGCAGCGAATGCCATATCCAGCCACGGTTGGTGGCGATCGACGTAGTAGAAGAACCCAGCGATGAAGATGTATCCGAGCGAGATGCCGAACTGGCCTTCGGGGCCGGTGGCCGGTTCGGGATAGATGAACTTGCCGGTGTGGTGGTACAGCACGAGCTGCGCGTTGTAGATCATCGCGGCCGTGATGTTCACGGTAAACATCGCCCAGTCCGGCATTTCGAGCGCCGCCGTGATGCCCACGCTCGCGAGCGGAACGACCAGTGCGTCGAGCCAGTGATCCATCATCTCGCCGAGCTTGGTGCACTGGTTGGTGCGGCGCGCATGCAAGCCGTCGACGCAATCGCCGATCATCGACAAGAACATGCCGATGCCAGCGCCGATCAATGCCAGTGCGCGCGCGAGCGGCGACAGATACGGTGAAGCGAGTGCGAGCAGCGCGGTGATCCACACCACGCCGTGCGTGATCAGCGAGATCGTGTTCGGGTGCACCCAGGCCGGGATGTGCGGCAACAGTGGCTCACACAACGTCTTGATCAATAGCGGCTCGAACTTGCTGCTCGTGGCCGCAAAGAAATTGCGCTCGGGCGCGGCCTTGTCTTGCATGGGCATGCTGAGCTCGGATGGCATTGGCGCAACCTTGGGGCTAGCTCGCGTACAAGGGCCGGACGCCCATTTCGCTCATGGTGTCCCGCATCGCGTCCACGAAGGCAAGCATATCGGAGGCGTTCACCGCCCCCATATTGGCCAGTCGGAACGTGTCGCGTTGGGCGCCTTTGCCCGGGTAGATCGTAAAACCTTTCGCATAGAGGCGATCGTGCATCGCGTCGAAACTGTAATTGGGGTGATCGGGTTCGAGGTAAGCCGTCAAGATGCGCGAGAGTATAGCTTCGGGCAGTAGGCGGCGGAACCCCAGCTGCTGCATGCCGGTATCGAGGGCCTCCCAGTTTCGGAGGTAGCGCTGGTGACGCGCGGTCGCGCCGCCCTCAGCGAAAAACTCCGCAAGCGCCTGTTCGAGCGCGTACACGATCTGCACCGGTGGCGTGAATTGCATCTGGCCGGTTTGCTCGAGAAAGCGGTGCTGACTCGCGAGATTCAGGTAATACGAACGGCCCGGGATAGGCTGCATCGCCTGCAAGCGCTGCTTCGCGCAGACCACGAAGCCTAGCCCCGCCATGCCTTGGATGCATTTGTTCGAGCTGGCCGCGAGAAAGTCGATGCCGAGCGCTTCGATGTCGATCGGCATGCCGGCGTAGCTCGACATCGCGTCGACGATGATTTCCACGCGCTGTTCCTGACACAGCCGCGCGATTTCTGGCACGGGGTTGAGCATGCCCGTCGAGGTTTCGTGATGCACGACCGCGAGCTGGGTGTAGCGCGTGGACTGCAAACGTTGTTGAATGCGATCGAGATCGGGGAAACCTCCGACTCCGAAGCGTTCGACGTCGTGCGCCATGCCGTAGGCGCGCGCGATCTCGGCCATGCGCGCGCCGTAAGCGCCGTTGTCGATCACCAGTAGCCGTCCGTCGGCGGGTAGCGTGCTGGCGATCACGGCTTCGACGGCTGCGGTGCCCGAACCGCCGAGCAACACGGTGGTGTAACGATCGTGTGCGTGCACCACGCGCGTGAGCTCGTCGCGCACGCGCAACAGCACTTGGCCAAAGTCTTTCTCGCGCGGGCAGATGTCCGGTGCGGTCATCGCGCGCTTGACGGTCTCGGTGGTATTCGCGGGACCCGGGTTCAGCAAGATCATCGGCCGTGCGCTCATCGCTTCGGCCCCGCGGCTTCGAGGTCGAGCAGGCGTGGATAGAACGACTCGCGCACTTTCTTGTATTCGGTCGCGTCGTCGCACTCCATGAACGGCAACTCCTCGCCGACGATCACGCAGCGCATCTTGCGATAACGCATGAAGCGTTGGGTGAGCTCCTCATGCTCGGTCGCACGCCGCGCGGGACCAAAGCCCCTGTGGCGCGAGCTAGCTTCGGGCGCATCGGGATCGCCGAGCATCCAATCCAAGCTGGCGCGTGCGAGAGCGTGATCCTCCGGTGCGAACTTCACGATGCCCACGGCTTCGCCCAAGCACGGCTCGTTCGCAACCAGCTCCGGCGACAGACCTTTGCCGAGAAAACGCGGCCGATCCGGCGTGCCGTACACCAACACTTCTTCGTCGTCGCCGCGATGGTTGGAGCTCACCAACAGCGCACTCTCTTCCGGCGCGTCGAGCAGGGCGCGCAGCACCCCGCGGTGGTACACGATATCCGCGTCCATCAGCAGCGTTTGCTTGTCACCCGACAACACGCCGTGCGGCGAGCGGGTCGCAAACTGAAACGAGTGCAAGCTGCCCGAGGTCCCCATGTCCGGAGTTGGGTTGATCACGAAGCGCAGCGGCAGGTCCCAGTGTTGAGCGTCCTCGAAGATCAGCTCTTTCAAACACCCGACCACGATCACGATGTCGCTCACCCCCAGCTCGCGCAGGATCTCGACCTGGCGTCGCAAGAAGTTGGTGGGCGTGTGATCGCCGCTCGAACGCGGGCCGATCGGCAGCAACGCCTTGGGCATTTCGCGCGTGTGTTCGGCCAAGCGCGAACCGCGCCCAGCCGCGAGGATGACAGCTTGATAACTTGCAGCCATTAGCGTCCCGCCGTCCGCGTGCCAGTGCGGAGAAAAGTCGAAAAGCGTTCGTAGCAACCGCGTGGTGTGAGGTTCGGTCGCCCGAGCTCTCCGCGCGAACCGGTACGGATCACCACGCGCAACAAGGTGGGGCCTTCCATCCCGAGCTGGCGTTCGACCGCGTCGCGCAAAGCCTCGGCCGAAGCCACGGTTTCGGCGTGCTTGTAGCCGCACGCCAGTGCGGCCAGCGCGAAATCCACCGCAGGCGAGGGTGTGGGTTGACCGCCGGTCGAGTCGTGCGCGCCGTTGTCGAACGTGACGTGGTGATAGTTGTTCGGCGCGGCGAAGCCGATGGTCGCGAGCGAGCCGAGCTTCATCAACAGTGCGCCGTCGCCGTCGAGCACCAGCACGTTGCGCTCCGGGCGCACGCGCGCGATGCCCAGGCCGAAACCGGGTGCGCAGCCCATCGAGCCCACCATGTAGAAGCGATTGCGCTTGTCGCCTTCGCGATCGTCGAGCTCGTACAACTCGCGCGAGAGTTTGCCCGTGGTGCCCACGACCGCGACTGCGTTGCGATCGCCTTGGCCGTCCAAACCGCGGTTGAGCACGGGCAGGAGCGCTGCCAACGCTTCTTCGCGCGTCAGTTCCGGCGCAAACGTGCCCGAGTTTGCGGGCGCGCGTGTTTGACTGCGTATTTGCAGTTCGAGCGGAGGTGCTTTCGGGCCACCTTGCAACGTGCCTTTGCGCACGACGTATGCCGTGGGCACAGCATCTTTTTGTGCAGCCGTCAGCGTCGTTGCAAACAGCTCGGGATCGAACACGTGCGTGCGCAACCCGCACAGCTGCGAGAGCTGCTCGGTGATCTGTCCCATCAGCTCGTGCTGCGGCTCATCGGGCAGACCAGGCTGGCCGCGGTGCGACACCAGCAACACCACCGGCATCTGGTAGATGTACAGCATCGAGGTGATGGGGTTGACTGCGTTGCCGAGCCCCGAGTTCTGCATCAGCGCGAATGCCGGCATGCCTGCCGTCACCATGCCCGCTGCGATCGCAACGGCTTCACCTTCGCTGGTCGCCGACAGATAATCCAGCGCCGGGTCGACCGTCATGTAGTTGACGAGCGGAGTGAAATACGAACACGGAACGCCGGCGCCATGGCGAAAGCCGTGTTGCTTGAGAATGTCGCCGAATGCTTCGATCTGCATGACCTAACTTCTTTCGGCTTCAACCCGAGACTTGTTCGGACGCCAGTAACAGATCGCGCTGCTCGTCGAGGTCGTACCAGTGGCCGTAGCTGTGCACGACCGTCACCGTCTGACCGCTGGCGACTAGACCATTCAGCAACGCCGGCAGATCCGCCGTGCGCAGCGTAGTCGGATCGTCTTGTGCGAGCTTGTCCAGCATGTTCACCACCAGTTCGGTCTGGCTGGCTTTGATCGCCAACAGGCCGATCCACTCACCGGAAGCTTCGTTGGGATCGACATTCGAACCCATCGATTGCAATAGGCACGCCGTCTTGCCGAGCGGATCGTAGGTGCCGCTGGTAGCGACCAAGTCGCGCTTTTCGTCGGCGCGGCCGCGCAACTTCCAGGCGCCGTCCACCGCGATCGTGATGTCGCCTTCTTGGTGCAATAGATTGCCGAGAATGAAGTCGTCGAACACGATGTCGCCGTACGCGATCACCACGTCGCCCTTCAAAAACTCGCGCGCCGCATACAGCGACGCGATCTCGCCCGTCTCAGCGTAGCGATCGTTGTCGAAGTACTGCAGGTTGGGCAGGTCGATGGCTTCTTTGCGATAGCCGCGCACCACGCCGATGCGGCGGATGCCCTGGCGCCGGAACGCATCCGCGTGCCACGACAAGATCGGCTTGCCGCGCAGCCGCAGCATGGCCTTGGGCTTGTCTTTGACCAGATCCCCGAAGTGCCCCTTCGACGCGGCCAGCACCAAGCCACTGATCTCTTTCTTGTCGCCGGCGGGCAAATAACGCTCTTCTGAGCTCTTCAGCTCCTGCACGTTCTGCAGGCGGAACACCTCGTTGACCGACGCGATCTCTTTCTCGATCGACATCAGGTCCTGGGTGTCGTGCAGGATGCGCAGATTGCGCTGCAGCACCGTCACCACGCTGCGCAGCGCTTGGTTCGCGAAGATGAAGTTGCTGAGCCCGACGTCGACGAACTTTTGGAGCGGCTCCGACGGATACTTCGTGGGCACGATGATCACCGGGATGCGGTTGTCCCAGTGCTTCATGAACGCCATGATCTCTTGGCTGTCGCTGCGTTTGCTATGCACGAGCACGAGGTCCGCCCCGTTTTCGGCGTAGGCCGTCGCGCGCAGCAGCGCTTCCTCGAGGCCCCAACCGGCGATGAACGCTTCGGTGCGCGCCACGACGACGAAGTCCGGATCGGTCTGCGTGTCTTTCGCGGCGCGCAGCTTGCCGCAGAACTCGTCGACTTCAGCCAGCGCCTGTTTCTCACCCGCGATGAACGAGTTCGTCTTCGGGAACAACTTGTCCTCGAGACATACGCCGGCAACATTGCGCTGCTCGAGCTTGCGCACGAGGCGGCGCACGTTGTTGAAGTTGCCGTAACCGGTGTCGCCGTCGAGCAAGATCGGCAAATCCGTGGCGTCGCTCATGAACTCGATGACCTCGAGCACCTGCGTCCAGCTGGCTTCGTTGTTGTCCCGGACGCCCAGCGCAGCCGAGATCGATAGACCGCTCGCCCACAGGGCTTCGAAGCCCGCCTCCGCCGCGAGCTTCGCCGACAGGCCGTTGTGAGCCTCCATCAGGATGGTCATGTCGGGGGACGTGAGGAGCGATCGCAGGCGTTTCGCTCGCGAAGGCGTTTCGACCTGTTGGCTCATGCTGGATTAGACTCCGGGTGCCGTCTGAGCCGCGCAGGGCCCCGTTTGAAGGACGCTGGTAGGCGTACAGAAGGGGCAGCCCACGCTCAGGGTTCGCTAGATACTCCAAACGGGACGTCGTGACTACAACGAGATTTTGGCCGACTGGCCAGGGCGCATCTACGCCTTCCGGCGCGGCGGCGCAAGGTATCCCACGATCGGTGGCATGCCGGTCTTGACGCCTTACGACCCGATCCTCGAATACTCGACGAGCCGCCACGGAAGACTCGCAGTTCCGGCGCGCGCACGGAGGACGCATCGTGACGCACGTGATCTTGGGCCCCGACATCTACGTCAACGCGTCGGTAGCGCTCGGCAGCGCGCCTGAGCAGGTCGCCAGACGCGTGCTTCGTGACAAATCCGCCGGGGCGACGACCGAGTGGATCCTCACGCGCGTGCGCCAGATGTTGGGTCGCGTGCCCGGCTTCAAAGACGACGCGGTCGAGACCCAGCTCGAGTTGATCCGCGGGTTGGTTCAGGTCGTGAACGACAGCGGGCAGCACGCACCGGAGGCGTGGGAAGAGGCGCTCGTGGCCGCGGCGAAGCTCGCCGGCGTGCGGCGCGTGATCACGGACCACCCGGACCTCCTGCAGAAGGAGACGTCCGACGGCGTCGAGTTC
>Ga0081455_10007442_pt1 | contig 11534 bp, 7 predicted proteins | sample TabmetS3T2R1_FD_70207 | JGI IMG/M metagenome (GOLD analysis project Ga0081455, IMG submission 70207) | Tabebuia heterophylla rhizosphere microbial communities from the University of Puerto Rico - S3T2R1 | ecosystem: Host-associated > Plants > Roots > Rhizosphere ...
GCCAATAAGTACATCGGCGGCGTCTACCACCACCGCGACCACGTCGGCGACCCGAACGGGCGCGCGCCTTACGAACCCGTCCCGGCGGCGAAGCAGCGGCAGGCGCTGGATCTGCTGAAGACTTACGCCTTCGGCCCGAAAGCCTTCGATCTGCCGCCGAGCCTGCTGAACAAGCTCGCCTCCGAACGCTACTGGGACTTCGAGGGTAGTCTGTTTCGGGCGCAGCGGCTGGATTACCCGATCCACCAACAAGTCCTCGGACTACAACGCGCGCTTCTCGACCGGCTCTTCAATCCGATTGTGCTCGCGCGCATGCAGGACGCCGAGGTGAAGTACGCGAATCCGCGCGACGCTTTCACGATGGCCGACATGTTCGAGGGCGTGCAGGAATCGGTCTGGTCGGAGTTGAAGCCGGGCGCGCCGGCGGGGACGATCAACAGCTTCCGCCGCGCCGCTCAACGTGAACACCTGAGGCGACTGATCAATCTCGTGTTGAGGCCGAACCCGGCGACGCCGGAAGACGCCGCGACGCTCGCGCGCTACAACCTGACGCAGATTCGCGGGCGCATCCAGCAGGCGCTGGGAAGCGGCCCGGCGATGAACACGACGACGCGGGCGCACTTGCAGGAGTCAGCGGCGCGGATTGACGAGGCGCTGCGCGCGCAACAGCAGCGGTTGGTCAACTGACGCTGGACGTTTTAAGCGGTCAGGCGGGGATTTTGAGGCATTTTCATTTTCCATTTTCCAAATAGCATCTGTCATTTGTCATTGCAGGAACCGCGCTACAAACGGCAATGACAAATGACAAACGTAAAATGGAGAATGGAAAATGAAAGACGATTACACCTTAGAATTTTTGCAGGGCCGCTTAAGCGGTCGCCGCCTCTTTCACTCGCTCGTCGATCAATTTGCTCATTTCGTCAGTAATGGTTTCGCGGCTGGCGAAGAGGTCCCAGACCATCGCGTTTGACGACGGGAGGTTATCGCAAACGATGCGCTGGGCCAGGCGAAAACGGTCAATCGGGCTCGGGTGCGTGTCGTCTTCGGTCGTCGGGCGAGTGATGATGTCGTTGATCTGGTTCTCGATCATCTGCTGATCGAATGTCTCCGGCGTCACTTGGAGTTGGTAGAGGTTGTTCAGATCGCGGCGGGCCTGGGCGGCCTCCTCGATCTCCTTCGACGCGACGCTGTTGAATTCGACTTCGCGGCGGATGACGTGGCGCAGCCCCTCCTCGAAAGATTCGGCGCCGTAGTTTCGCACTGCCACGCGGTCGGCCAGTATTTCCTGCAATCGCGTGGCGCCGTGAGTAATGCGGCGGAAGATGAAGTGATAGACGCGCAGGAACTGGAAGGCTATGTTCCACCACACGGCCTGTCCGGCCAACGCCATCGCGTAGGCGAACTTCGTCATGTCCTGTTCGACGCGCAGCGCCACGTCGCCGCCAGCCGTGTCGCGGTGCGAAAAATGGCCATATTCGTGCGCCAGCACCGCGCGGAACGCGTTCTGCCGCATTTCGTTCAGCGCGCCCACGCCGAGGATCAAAATCCGCTTCGCGCGATCCTGCAACTTCTCGCGGAAGCGGCCCTTCTCGTAAACGGCCAGGTCGCAGCCGGGCGTGACGCGGATTTCGTCGATCGGGCGCGTGCCCACGGCCTGCGCCACCTCGCGCGTCAACGCCCACAGCCCCGGCGCTTCTTCGGGTTTCAACGCGCGGCCCGGGTCTTCGCTCTCGATTTTGACGAACAGCGAGCGAATCATCTTGTAAACTGTCACCACCGCCGCGGCGACCACGATCAGCGCGAGCTTTATCGGTATACGCCCGAGTATTAAGAAGCCGTAGATGATCGCCCCCGCCACCCCCAGCACCAGAAATATCACCACCGGCAGCGAGATGTAGTAATAGACGCCCGCAGCGTTGATCAGCCGCTTGTACAGGCTCCGCAGCGAAATCTCTTTCGATCCGGTCGCCCCGTTCGGATCGGCCTCCTCGATCGAGCGCAGCGTGAGGTTCGAGAAGATTTTGCCGAGCGCGAACAGCGCCACGAGGCCGACGATCCACGCCCCAACCAGATAGAGCGCGTAATACAGGTAGCGCCAGGTCTGGGCGCGTGTGTGAACGCCCGAGTTCAGGAATTTTTGCGCGACTTCGGTCGGCAGCCCCAGACTTTGCGCTTTTTTGATCTCCTGTTCCGCCTTCTCCCAGTCTTCGTCAGTGGCCGCAAGAATCGCGAGATAGTAATGCGTCTGCATCAGATCAGGATGAGTGGCGGCGAGCGCATTCACCGCCGCGCGGGCTTCATTGACGTTGTCCAGGTCAAAGGCGATATTCGCCACAATCATCACGTAATACGGGTCGTTACCTCGATTCTGAGCCTGATAAGCGGCCCGCGCCTTTTTGGCCAGCTCAAGCGCGCGCATCTTGTCGGACTGCGACGATAGTTTGCCTTCGCCGGGGTTGTCCAGAAAATGAGCCAGCGCGGACATGTTTTCGGGAGATGGATTCATTCTGTAGGCGCGCTCGAGGTAAGGCATTCCCTCATCAGTCTTCCCCGAAAGCGCCAGCGCCGATCCAAGACGGCGATAGACGTGATCGAAGCTCGACGCCTTCTCCATCACTTGCCGATAGAGCGTCGCCGCCCGCTCGTAATCTTGCTTGTCGTAAGCTTCCGTGGCGGCTTTGAACGTTTCGACTGATTTCGGAGCGATCTTTTCAAGCTCCCGCCAAATGGCCCTCTCTAAATTCATGTCGCGGTCCAGAGCTTTTTGGGAGGACGATTGCGACCGGCCCGGCTGAGCGAAGGTCAAAGCGGCGAGAATAACAGTTATAACGGTCAAGAACCTCTTGGGTGTTATCTGGCGCATAATTTTTCTCCTATACTTTCGGCGGAAGGGGCTGTGTTTAAGCGGTGAGACTAAAGTCTGCCCGTCCATAATTCATGTCACAGACTGCTGGCAAACTCCGCGAAGTTATTTTCCGCCCCGGAAGGTCGACGGAAATTAGCCGGTGGTGGAGCCCGAGCGCAACCACCGGGACAGATCGAAGAAGATTGTTCGCGTCCTGGCAGGGACGCCGGACAGGAATTCGCAACGTCTGGCTTGTGTCGCAGCGTCACTTGAGGTTGCGTTGTTGCGCTTGTTTCTCAAAGACCATAGGTCTGTCACAATGTAGGTTAAATGTGCTTCGATAGCAATTGAAGCAACACAGTCTCGACCTCGCGGCGGATAGCTTCGTTCGCGTATCCGATCCACGAGACGTCGGTCGTTGTGTCGAGCGGCGCGTCCAGCGGGCGCCCGCGCCCGTCGGTGATGATCACGCCCGCTTCTTCGGCGATCAAGACTGTGCAAAGGTCGTAAGGGTGACAGGCATGCCCGACTGGCTTGCCCTCGCGTTTGAATCGCTCGTAGAGCAGGCCGCGCGCGTCGAGGAGCATCCGGTCGCGCCCCGTCATCAATTCGTAAAGCTGGCCGCCGGTCGCGAGATACTGGTCGTCGAACATAGCGGTCTTGCTCGCTTCGAGTCCGCCGATGATTTCGCGCGCCAGTCCTTCTTCGATGGCCGCGAAAATCTCCTTGCCGCCGGGAAAGGGATGAAAGACCGAAGCGAATCCTTCCTTGATCGTGGTCGCGCCGGAAGGCCGAGGCCGGAAGGACGTCCGTTCGCCGGCGCCTAGATTCGTCGTCTCGCCGCGCGCGCCCCGGCCACGAATCGCCCAGAGCGTGTCAGCCATCGCGGCGCGCGTCGTGGGGATTTCAACCTGAACGGCCACTTCGATGTCTCGGAGCGAAGTCTCGTCTCCCTTGTTCGGGGCCAAACCCGCAAGCCACCATGCGCTGCGTTTGTTGTACATGATCGGGCGGGTGCCGTCTATCGGGTCGACGATCAATCGCGCCCGGCATTGGTCAATCGGAGTCCCGTCAGGAAAAGCCAGCGGCTGTTCGTCGTTGAGGCCTTCGCAGATCAGCGCGAATGAAAGCGCCGGCTGCAGGTGTTCAGCCAGCGCGGGCAGCAGCGCCGTTTCGACCGAACGGTCAATGACATAAATCTTATCAGCGGCGGCCTCGAAAGCGATTGCGGAGAGCGATTCGGAAGATTGCCGCCGCAACTCCTGCAGGACGTGATCGCGTACAACTTCGCCGACGGTCGCTAATCGCCGGGACATTTCTTCATGGTCGTATTCCATCAAATCCTCCGAAAATCAGTTCGTCGTCCCGCCTTTAGGCCGCAAGCTTCAGATGCAGATCAATTCTGTGACGCCAAACGCTTCCGCCTACAGGCGGGACTACGAACCGCGCCTTCATTCTATCAGGGCGCCGCCGCGCGACGTAAAGTTTCCTCGGGTAAAACGTGGCAGCTTTGACTGACGGTCAGGCCGTGAAACAGAAACGCCACAATTGAACGCCGGGCTTCTTGCCGAACAATCGCCGTTAAGAGATAAGCTTGCGCGAAGTTGCCCGGGCTCCGACTCGCTGGCACGGTCGTTGCGGAACTCCTTTTTCATGAGAGCGCGAGACCTGGCAAGCGAGCTAAAGATAATTGGCGGCTGCGCGCTGGCGATAACCGCCGTCTGGTTATGCGCGCTAATCGTTACCTCCCGCGCGCTGCGAAAAACTGACGAGACCGTGACGCTCGATCCCAACCGCCATCCCGGCGCAATCTCGCCGCCCGCCATCTCTTCGGCCCCGTTGCCGGCGGCCGACAGCGATTTGGAAATCGTCGGCGACCAGATTGCTAAAGCCATCGTTCACCTGAACCGTGGGCGGCGCGAGGCCGCCTTGCATGCGCTCGATCAGGCGCAGAGCGCTTCGCGGCGCGCGCTCGCGAGTCGCCCGGTTATTGACAAGGTTAATGAAAGGCTAAAACTGGCCTTGCGCGAAACGGAACAGGCGCGTCGCCAGATCTCGCGCGGAAAGTCCGTCGCGGCGGCGCTGGCGCTGCGCAAACTTGCTCGTCAACTCGACGCCGGATGATCTGAAACACTCAACTTTCAGTCTCGCCCTTCTCCGCCAATTCATCTTTGACGCCGAAGCGCTCGGCCATGCGATATAGCGTGCGCCGGTCAATGCCCATGACCTCGGCTGCGCGGGTGCGGTTGCCGCCCACCACCTTGAGCACATGCAGCAGATAGCGGCGTTCGAGTTCTTCGAGCAACGGCAGATCGTCGTAGAGGGCGGCGAGCGGCGAACGGGCCGCCGCCAGCGCCTCTTCGGACTGTAGTTTAGGCGGCAAATCTTCCGGGGCGACCTCCGCCCCGCGCGCCCGTAGCGCCGCATATTCCACGGCCGATTCCAGCTCTCGCACGTTGCCCGGCCAGTCATAGGCGACCAGGATTTTGACCGTTTCTTCCAAAAAACTCAGCGCTCGGCCGACACTGTCTCGCGACGCCCGCAGGAAGCGTTCGGCCAGGAGGGGGATGTCGCTCCGCCGCTCGCGCAGCGGGGGCGGGCGCAGCGTGAACACGTTTAGTCGATAGAAGAGGTCTTCGCGGAAGCGCCCAGTCGCCACTTCTTTTTCGAGGTCGAGGTTGGTCGCGGCGACGACTCGAGCGTCCACCCGGACGGGCCGCGGGGCGCCGACGCGCCGAATCTCTCCCTCCTGCAGCGCTCGCAACAGCTTGACCTGCATCGCCGGGCTGGTCTCGCCGATCTCGTCCAGGAAGAGCGTCCCGCCTTCGGCCTCTTCCCACAGACCCTTGCGATCGGCGACCGCGCCCGTGAAGGCGCCGCGCACGTGGCCGAAGAGTTCCGCTTCGAGCAGCGTTTCGGTGAGCGCCCCGCAGTTGACCGGCACGAACGGGCGCGAGGCGCGGGCGCTGTGTTGATGAATCGAGCGCGCCACCAACTCCTTACCAGTCCCAGACTCGCCGATGATCAAGACCGTCGAACGGGTGGGGGCGACGCGCGCGATCTCTTTATAGAGTTCGAGCATGGCCGGCGAGCGCCCTATCAGACCGGCCATGCCGGCTTGCCCGTGTTTCGGGCGCTCGGCTTCGGATGTCGGCCGGGCGCCCTTGCCCGACTCTTCCGAGCGCTCCAGCGCCCGCCGCGCGACGGCGATGATCTCTTGAACTTTGAACGGCTTCGAGATGATGTCCCATGCGCCTTCGCGCGACGCGACCACCGTCGTGTCGAGCGCGCCGAAGCCGGTGATCAACACAACCGGACATCGGTCGCGCATCTCGCGCAGCAGGTCGAGGCCGGACATTTCGGCCTCCAGGTTGATGTCGCTCACCACTAGATCGAACTTCTCACGCGCCGCCAATTCGATCGCCCGCTCCGGCGTCTCGGCGGTCTCGGCGCTCCAGCCCTGCGCCGTGAAAAGCTCGCGCAACAGATTGCACGAGGCCCGATCATCATCAACCACCAAAATTCGCTTCATAAAATTTCCTTCCCCTCGCGCCCGCTTCTGCGGAGAGTGGACAGGATTTACAGGATTTTTCAAGATTCACTCAATTCGCAAAATCCTGCGCAATCTTGTAACTCCTGTCCACCCTCATTGTTCTGTGGCGCCGTCGCGGACGATCCGAGCTCCTCGGCGCCTTTCAAACCCGGGAAGCGCAAACGAAAGCGAGTCCCTTGTCCGGGTTCGCTCTCGACCTCGATCTGGCCGCCGTGTTCCTGCATAACGTGGCTGACGACTACAAGGCCCAGCCCGGCGCCTTTGCCCCTCTCCTTCGTCGTGTAGAGCGGTTCGAAAATATGCGCCTGAGTCTCGCGCGACATGCCGCAACCGGTGTCGGCGACGTCTACAATGACCTGCGCCCCAACGCAGTTGTTCGACGGGGCCCCCCAGTCCGCAGAAGATGTGGCAATCCGCAAGCTTCCGCCAGACGGCATCGCGTCGAGCGCGTTGTTGATGAGATTTATGAAGACCTGCTGCAAATAATCGGCGTCGCCCGCGATCGGCGGCAGGCCCGGGTCGAAGGCCATCTCCAGGCAGACCTGACCCGTTTCCAGGACCGGCACGGTCGCGTCGCAAACGCGGCGCAAGAGAGCGTTCAGGTCGAGCGGGTTCAGTTCGGCCGTCTCCGCCCGCGTGCGGTCGAGCATCCGGCGCACGATCCGCTCGATCCGTTCGATCTGCTCGACGATGATTTCGATGCGTGACTCGGCGGCGGCCGGCTTGTCGCGCAATTCGCCGCTCATCAACTGCGCGTGGCAACTGATCAGATTGAGCGGAGTGCCCACTTCGTGCGCGAACTGCGCGGCAGTCTGTCCTGCGGCGGCCAGACGTTCGAACTGCGTCAGCCGGCGCGTAGTCCGCCACAACTCCAGGTTGGTGGCAGCGAGCTGTTCGTTGCGCTGTCGCAACTGCGCTGTCGCCTCGCGCACGCGCTCGCGGAGCAAGGCCTGGCGACGCTCCCGCTCGCCGGTCATCTCGCGCACTTGAGAGAGCAGGCTGTTGAACTCTTGCGAGAGCCGCCCCAACTCGTCGGGCGGTCGCGGCGGCGCCTGCGCCTCCAGTTCGCCCGCCTTGGCGCGGGCGATCACTCCGAGCAGGCGCTCGATGGGCGCATAGACCAGCCGGCGAAAGAGCAGATAGGTCGAGAGCGTGGTCAACGCCACGGCGGCGAGCGCGATCCATGCGGCTTGCCGCGCATAGCGCACGGCGATTGACGGAATATTATCCAGGCGCTCCGCCACTTCGACGGCCCCACTGACGCGTCCCCGGTCCCCGGTCCTTTGAATCGGCGCGAAGACTCGATAGAGTGTGTTGCCGGCCTCCGAGCGCTGTTCAGTTACGACACTGGAAGTCAGGCCGCTGCGCAACGCGGTCTTCGTCTCCTCCGGAATCTCCTCGGCCGGCTCGCTGCCCGCGGCCGCCACGCGTTCGACGAAGACGCCGCCCGCGCGCTCCCAGACGCGCACGTCGACCATGTTAGGGCGCGAGCTGCGCACGAGCGCGACGGCGTTCGCCATGTCCTGCGGGCCGCCAGATGTCGGTAGATCGGAGATCGCCTCCGCGAGACTGATTGCTTGCCATTCGGCCAACGCCTTCTGCTCGTCGCGCACGAGGTCTACGACCCGCGCGCTGATTGTCAAAAGCGCGACGATCAGTACGGCGACGGTGATCGCCGAGGCGAGCAGCGTGGTCTTTGTATGGAGTTTTAGCGGTCGCATGGTTTATTTCGATTGACAATCTTATCAAAGGCGCTCCATCCTGCGACAGCGGCGCTCATCAGGCTGGGGCGATTGCAAAGTCCTCAGAGAGGACCTAAAACTCAAGACTTACAACCTACAAAGGCCGCAATTGACTTTGCCGAGCCTTGCTTCGGCCGCATCCTTTAGAGGATCGTATGGTAAAAATCATCGAAGCATATCAAAACTTGCAGTCTGCGCAGGAAGCCCTGAAGCTGATTGCGGAGAGCGTGGGCGAGCCAGAGCGCCTCTCAATCATCGGCCCCGGACAGTCTCAGATTACCGATAAATCGCGTTTCAACAAGCCCTGGTTGTGGGGCGTCGCGCTGGGCGCGGTTGTGGGATTCGCGCTGCCCGGCGGCGGCCACCTGCTCCTCGCCGGGCATCTGGCGCGCGCCGTGGCGATGCACGCGCTGGGGGTGACCGCCAAGGGCATAATCGCGGGCGCGGCGACGGGCGGGACCGTAGACCTGTTGAGACGCCTGGGCTTCGACCGCCGGTCGGCGTTGGAGGCGGCCGAGGCCGTCGCGCAGGGCCGATACGCGATAGCGCTCGACGGCGATTGGGTGACCATGCAACGCGCGAGGATCGCGCTCGGCGTCCGGCGGTCGCCGGACCCACATCTCTTCGAGATGGTTCACCGTTACGGTTATGAGTATCAATCTTTTCTCTCGCTCTACGGCGGCATGGAGTCGTGGGTCTCAAGCGACCCGGAGGCCGCCGTCGTCTATCGCCGCGTCGGGCGCGTGGCCGTGGTGGCCGCCGCTCCGCTCGCCGCGCGCGGGGACCTGCTCGAAGTCACACGCCGCTTTCTCGACTTCTGCGGGAGACAGAAGCTCGATTGTCTGATGCTCCCGGTCGGGGGCGAATACGCGGCGATCGCCCGCTCCTGCGGCATGGCGCTGCTCCAAATCGGCGAGTCCGGGTACTTCAAACTCCCCGAATGGCGTCCAGCCGGCGACCGCGCGAAGAAAGTGCGGGCTGGCGTCAATCAGGCGGCCCGGGCCGGCGTGCGCGTCGAGCCTTACGACCCGTCGCAATGCCTCGACCCGCGGGCGCGCGCCGAGATCGAAGAGGTCTGCCAGGCCTGGGTCAATACCCGTGAGGTGGACGCGCTCGGCTGGCTGCTGGAGCTCGATCCATTTCACCTTTCCGAGAACAAACGGTACTTCCTCGCCCGCCGGTCCGACGGAAAGCTGGAAGGCATGCTCGTCTGTTCGCCGATCTACGCGCGCGAGGGCTGGTACCTGGAAGACCTGATACGGCGGCCCGGCGCCGAGCGCGGCGTGAGCGAGCTGTTGATAGTCGAAGCGCTCAAACGCCTCGCGGCCGAAGGCGCCGGGCTGGCGACTCTCGGCACATCGCCGCTCGCCGGGGTCGAACCGCAAAGCCCATTCAAACAGACCTCCCGTCTGCTCAAACTGATCTACGAGCATCTCGACGCTTTCTATCACTTCAAGGCGCTGCACCGCTTCAAAGCCAAGTTCGCACCTTCCTTCGTGGATCAAGAGTACGTGGCCATCTACCCACCGCGCATCCGGCTGCGCATGGCGCTCGCGGTCATCGGGGCTTTTGACCCGGCGGGCTTCACCGGCGTGATGGCCTCGAAGCTGCGGCGGATCTGGCGCCAGGCGCGTCCGAGGTCTTAACCGTGGATTTAGGCTAAAGTCTGCGCCATTACACTTCGGAGTCCCGTGGATTTGGGCTAAATCCTGTCCGACACCCAACTCTCTATCTCTTCGAGACTCGAGAATCCTTACCGTCCCTCGGCCGTCAGGTATTCCAATCCTGTCAGCAATTCTTTGGCCAAACCGCCTTGCCGAATCCGCCCTCACTCAATGAGCGTCGAGAGATAAACGACGAGCGCGCGCAATATCTTTTCGGGCACGGGGAATGACAGCCATAACCTTTCGCGCCGGAGCGCGTTTCACAACATAATCAGAAGGGACATGGTCTTCCTCCACGCTTCGATACGAGTCCAAACGTCCGCTCGGCTTTGTGGCGCTCCTGCTCTTCACGCCCGGGATTCGCCAAATCCGCCACGCCACGCGCGGCGCGGATTTAGAGTGGATTGAGAGTGTCGCGAGCTAAATCCCTTGATAAAGCCGCCTCCGATCGGGCCGTAGCCGCCAGATCGCGCTGGCACATGTGTTGCCTCCGCCGTGAGGTTGTCAACGCAACGCGGCGAGCGCCGATGGATTATGCGCTATTGACCAAGAACAACCTGACAGGCCCTACTTATCGCTGAGGAGAATATGAAAAAGATTTTTGCATCCCTGACCCTCGCCGCTTTCATGCTGAGCGGCGCAACCGCCTTCGCTAATACGACAAACCAGGCGACTAATTCGGCGGCCAAGATGACGACGACGAGCGGCAAGAAAAAAGGCAAGAGGAAACACAAACGTCACCATGCGGCCACGAGCGCGACTCCGAGCGCGGCGGCTCCTAAGAAGAAATAGCGACGGCTTTCTTTCTTTGACCTCCGGATAGGCCTCCTCGCCGCGCGCGCCGCGGGGAGGCCCTTCTCATGTCAGGAGGCCCTTCGGAGTTACTTCTTCCGTTTGAACGCGCGCACATTCTCCTTCGTGATCACGACCGTCCCGGTGTCGACGTTAGTCGGCAGCGGCAGCACGCCAGCGCCGCGCCAATCGTCGACCATCCGCACCTTATTGTGATGCAGATCGTAGAGCATTCCGAGCGCCATGTAGGCCATCGTGTAAGTGCGCTGCGCGATCGAGGCGTCGATAATGCCTTCTTCGATCAGGCTCAACGTGGCTTCGTTGCGATCCATGCCGACGATTTTGACTTTGCCCGCCAGGCCTTTCTCCCTCAGGACGACCGCCGTGCCTTCGCCGCCGCCAGCGTCAACGCAGCCGACGCCGGCGATGTTCGGATGAGCGCTCAAGATGTTTCGCGCGACCTTCGCCGCCTCGTTAGGATCGGCGCGGTCGTTGCCCACGTCGACGATCTTGACGGCGGGGTGTTTGGCCAGGGCGTCGCGGTAACCTCTGATGCGGTCTTCCAGGTTAGGCTCGCCGGGCACCGAGAGCAGAAAGACCTCGCCGCGGCCGTCGAGCAGTTTGCCCAGCAGTTCGCCTCCTTGCCGCCCGGCGTTGTAATTGTCCGTCCCGACGTAGCTGAACCGCTTACTCTGCGGCGCGTCGGAATCGACGCAGATGACGGGAATCTCGCCGTCAATCGCCCGATTGATCATCGGCGTGATGCCGACGCCGGCGGGCGAGACGATTATTCCGGCGGGTTTGCGCGCCATGGCGTCCTCGAACTGTTTGATCTGCTCGTTGACGTCCGTGCCTGACGCGCCGCGAAAATCGGCCCTCACGCCGAGCGCGCCCGCGCGATCCTCCAGGCCCTCGCGCGCGTCGACCCAGTAAGGGTT
>Ga0081455_10007443_pt1 | contig 11533 bp, 10 predicted proteins | sample TabmetS3T2R1_FD_70207 | JGI IMG/M metagenome (GOLD analysis project Ga0081455, IMG submission 70207) | Tabebuia heterophylla rhizosphere microbial communities from the University of Puerto Rico - S3T2R1 | ecosystem: Host-associated > Plants > Roots > Rhizosphere ...
CCCCGACATGATGCGCTTCGGCTTTACGCCGCTCTACATCGCGGAAGCCGAGGTTCGCGCTGCGGTCGATGTCATCGCCGACGTCCTGGCCCATCGCCGCTGGGATAGCGCGGAATACCGCAAGAAGGCGCTCGTGACATGACCGGCAAGCCCGACGACCCCTCCCGCGAGGGAGCCCAGATGTCGTTCGACGGGCGCATGTCCTACAGCGACTATCTGCATCTGGAACGCCTGCTGGACGCACAGGAGCCGCTCTCGGACGCGCATGACGAATTGCTGTTCATCATCCAGCACCAGACGTCCGAACTCTGGATGAAGCTGGCCATCCACGAAATCCGTTCCGCCATCAAGGCGATCCGCCACGACCAGTTGCAGCCCGCCTTCAAGATGCTGTCGCGCGTCGCCCGGATCTTCGAGCAGCTCAATACCGCCTGGGACGTGCTCCGGACGATGACCCCCAGCGAATACACCGAGTTTCGCGATCAGCTCGGGCAGTCCTCGGGTTTCCAGTCCTATCAGTACCGCGCCATCGAGTTCCTCGCCGGCAATCGCAATCTGGCGCTGCTGGGCCCGCATGCCCACCGCGCCGACATCACGGCAAAGCTCGAGGACATCCTGGCTGAGCCGGGCCTCTATGACGAGGCGCTGCGGCTCTTGGCGCGGAGCGGCTTTGACATTGGCGAAGACGCGCGCCGAACCGACTGGCGCGTCAAGCGCGAGCCGAACGACGAGGTCCTGGCGGCCTGGAAGGCCGTCTATGCCTCGCCGGCGGAGCACTGGATGCTGTACGAGCTTGCGGAGAAGCTGGTCGATTTCGAGGACTATTTCCGCCGCTGGCGCTTCAACCACGTCACGACGGTCGAGCGCATCATCGGGTTGAAGCGCGGCACCGGCGGCACCTCGGGCGTCTCCTATTTGCGCAAGATGCTCGAGGTCGAGCTTTTTCCGGAGCTCTGGAAGCTGAGAACAGAGCTCTAGCGCGGCACCACCGCCGTCGCCTCGATCTCGACGCGGGCCTCCTTCTCGACCAGGCGCACCACCTGCACCAGCGCCATCGCCGGATAATGCGCGCCAAAAATCTCGCGATAGGCGCGGCCGAGTTCTTTCAGGCTGGCGAGATATTCCTCGATATCCAGGACATACCAGGTCAGGCGCACGAGATGTTCGGGCCGGGCGCCGCCCGCAGCCAGAATTTCGGCGATGTTGGCGAGCGTCTGGCGCGCCTGCGCAACAAAACCCTGCATCAGGCGGCCCTCGGTATCCCAGCCGATCACGCCGCCGGTCACGACAATGCGGCCGTCCGCCGCCATGCCGTTGGCATAGCCTTTCGGCATCGGCCAGCCGCTCGGCTGCAGCACTTGCGGGCCCGACGAAGCATCGGTCTTCGGATGGGGCACCACGCTCAGCGTGGGGCCTTTGGGGGCGGTCACCGGCTTTTCTCCATCTGGTTAGAACTCATTCCGCGGCGACGCTTGGCGGCGCAGGTCCCGCCGCGGCCATCTGCCGAAGCGCAAAGCGCCGCAGCTTGCCGGTTTCGGTCTTCGGCAGTTGCGCGACATATTCGATCGCACGCGGATATTTGTAGGGCGCAATGGTCTGCTTGACATGGTCCTGCAGCGCCTGCGTCAGCGCGGCGTCGCCAAGCGCCCCACCCGCCAGCACCACATAGGCCTTGACGATCATGCCGCGCGCCTCGTCGGGCGCGCCGACCACGCCGCATTCGGCGACCGCCGGATGCGACAGCAGCGCGGCCTCGACCTCGGGGCCGGCGATGTTGTAGCCGGAAGAGACGATCATGTCGTCCGAGCGCGCGACAAAGGACAGGCGTCCATCAGCGTCGCGAACAAAAGTATCGCCCGTGAGATTCCAGCCATCGCGCACGTAGTTCGATTGTCTTGCGTCCGCGAGATAGCGGCATCCGGTCGGGCCGCGCACCGCAAGCTTGCCCGCCGTGCCGTCAGGCAATTCGTTCATGTCGTCGCCGACGATCCTCGCCTCATAGCCCGTCACCGGCCGTCCCGTCGCGCCGGCAACGGCATCACTGATGCGGTTGGTGATGAAGATGTGCAATAGCTCGGTCGAGCCGATGCCGTCCAAAATGGTCTTGCCGGTCTTCTTCGTCCAGCTTTCGAACACCGGCGCCGGCAGGGTCTCGCCGGCGGAGACCGCGATCCGCAGCGACGACAGATCGGCGCCCTTGTCCATCGCCGCCATCATCGCGCGATACGCGGTCGGCGAGGTGAAGCAGATCGTCGCCTTGTAGGTCTCGATGATCTTGATCATCTCGGGCGGCGAGGCGTTTTCCAATAGCGTCGCCGTCGCGCCGAAGCGCAGCGGGAAGATCGCGAGGCCACCAAGCCCGAAGGTAAAGGCCAGCGGCGGCGAGCCAACGAAAACGTCGTCCTCGGTGACATTGAGAACTTCCTGCGCGTAACCGTCCGCGATGATCATGAGGTCGCGGTGGAAATGCATCGTCGCCTTGGGCTCGCCGGTGGTGCCGGAGGTGAATCCAAGCAGCGCGACATCGTCGCGCCCGGTCTTTACGGCGTCGAACTTCACCGGCTTGTTCAGCGCGACACGGTCGAGCTCGGCGTCATGATTGGAGGTGCCGTCGAAATTCACCACCTGCTTGAGAAACTTGCTGGTCTTCGCGCAGGCGACCAGTTCATCGGCGATGCGGCTGTCGGTCAGCGCCAGCGCGATCTCCGCCTTGTCGACGATCTTGCTGAGTTCGCCGGCGCGCAGCATCGGCATGGTGTTGACGACGACGGCGCCCGCCTTGGTGGCCGCAAGCCATGCCGCGACCAGCGCCGGGTTGTTGCCGGAGCGGATCAGGACGCGGTTGCCGGGCTTGACGCCGTAATTCTCCACCAGCGCATGCGCCAGGCGGTTGGACCAGTCAGCCAGTTCCTTGTAGGTACGCTGGCGGCCGTTGCCGATCAGCGCGATCCGGTCGCCCCAGCCTTTTTCGACGATCCGGTCAGTCAGTTCGACCGCGGCATTGAGATACTCGGGATATTGAAATTCCGGCCGGTCGAGCAGCAGGTCCGGCCATTGTTCTGAAGGCGGCAGGTTTCGCCGCGCAAAGTCGTCGACATGGCCCGACGGGCCAAGAGACCGACCAGCGGTCCGGCTGGGAGTTAAACCTGACATCTTCATCTCCCCTCGCTTCCATCAATGAAAGGCTCGAGATCAATATCGAGGACGCCCGGCAACGCCGTCTCGCAAATCATTTTAGGCTTAAAACAATTTTGCGCAAGGGCGGAATCGAGGGTGAAATCATGCCTTCCTGCCCGCAGGGGTTACCCCCTGCGGGGAACCCGCCCCTCAGGCTGCCTGATAGGCCGGCGCCGCGGCGAGGAAGCGGCCATAGGCTGCGGCATCGGGCGGGGTGAATTTCTCCACCAGCGGATTGGCCCGCCGTCCGGACACGCCGATATCGGCGAGCAATTCGTCGAAATGCTTGAAGTGATAGGGCGCGACGCACAGCCCGCCATAGACGCCGGCCGCCGGCCGCTCGACGCGCCTGAAATGCAGCATCATCTCGATGTTGTCCTGCATCTCCTTCAGCGTGGGCTGCCGCGCCAACTGGCCATCGGCATAACGCACCAGCCAGTTCGCCGCGAGGTCCGCGCACAACACGGTGCAGAAACTGGAGTTGAAGCCGACGAAGCCCATTTCCGGCAGATCCGGGTTGGCGATGAGACGATAGAGCCGGTACTGCCCGTCGGGATCGACGAGTTTTTCACGATATGCCTGCGGCAGGAACGGCACGCCCAATTTGTAGCCGATCGCGAGCACGGCGACGTCGGCCTGGACGCGCTGCCCGCCGGTCATCACGATGGAATTGCCGTCGTAGCGCGCAAAGCTGCCTCTGATCGCCTTGATGCGACCGTCGGCGACCATCGGGAAGAATCCTGGCGTCGCAATCGGCACCGAGCAGTTGACGCCGTCCTCGATCCGCTCCTTCGGCACCATGTCGCATTTGCCGAGCTTGAGCTGAACCTTCAGCAGGCTCTCCAGTCCGCGCCAGTTGGCCCAGACCAACGGCTTTGCCACCGCATGCGCGAACCGCGACATTGCGCCGATGCCCCAGCTTTTGAACATCTCCTCCTGCGCGCGGATGTAGAGAATGCGTTTGAAATTGACGAGGCCGCCGATGAAATAGGGAATCCGCCACACCGGCTCGCGGTACACCAGCGTGACTTCGGCGGCGCCGGAATTGACCGCGTTGACGGCAATGTCGGTCGCCGACTTCGATCCGCCGAGCACGACGACCCTGCGGCCCCTGGCGATCGCAGGGTCGTTGTATTTCGAGGAGTGCATGATGCGCCCGCCCTGCGCCTTGAAGGCGTCTTCGCCGGCCAGGCTGAGCGTCTGCGGCTCGTTGAACTGCCCGGTGCAGACCGCGACGAAATCGAAATCCTCGTGGCTGGTACTGCCGTCCGGCCCGCGCAGATCGAGCCGCCAGCCCGGCTTCGCGTCCGGCCGACGGTCCATCTGCGCCACTGTCGTATTGAAGCGGATTGCGCCGAGGAGATTGTTGTCCTTTGCGTATTCCGTCAGATAGGCGTGGACCTGCGGACCCTTCGGCCATTCCGGATAGGAATCCGGCATCGCCTTGTCGGTGTAGCGATAGAGATCCTTCGGGCTTTGCGTTTGCACCTCGGGATAGGATCGCGCCGGCTCCCAGACGCCGCCGAGATCGCCGCTGCGCTCGATGATCGTGATCTGATGACCGCGCGCGGCGAAGGCTTTTGCCGCCGCCAACCCCGATACGCCGGCGCCGATGATACAAACCTGTTTTCGCCTGATCATGACAAGTCTCCCGCAAGGATTGGCCTGGAATAGATTGATGCGCGCTACTCGTTCGCCTCGGGCGGCAGGAAGTCCACTTCATGCAGCGCCGAGATCCGCACCACCTCTGCGGGGTCGGTCAGATTGTGGAGCTGGTTGAACAGCGCCTCGAGCTTCTGCATCGGCGACACCCAGAACAGCGCGCGCGCCGGCTTGTCCGACTTGTTGAAGTAGCCATGCGGAATGCCGCGCGGCATCCGGACGAGGTCGCCGGCCTTGGCCTGCACCCAGACGCCATCGAGCTTGAGGTCGAGGACGCCCTCCTGCACCAGGATGAATTCATCCTGCGTCGGGTGAACGTGCACCGGCACGAACTGGCCGGGCTCGCTGTTGGTCTCGAACGCGAAGGTGGAATCGGTGATCGCCTTGGGGAAGTAGACCTGACCCAGGATGTTCCAGGTCTTGCCGCCGTAGCCGGTGCCGTTGGCGGTGATGCCTTTTTCGAGCGCTGCCATTGTCATCTCCTGTTTCGCGGGTTGATGTGGTTGCGACGTTCCGAATGGTCCGCGCAGGCTGGATCGGGCCGCGGCGAGCGTCTAGCCGCAAAACGAATCCGCGCGACCCGGCAACGAAAATTTCAGATTGCTGCGACGCGGAATGACGGGAAAACCGCGTAATCGCACCGGCTGCCTTCCGATCGGGCACCAGCGGCCACCAAATCGCCTTTCCAACCGGGGCGCCGGCAGATATTATAGGCTTCAAATAATGCGGAGAGCCGGGCCGTGGCGACGGGCACCAGCATTGTCAGGCATGATCCGACGGTTCGGTTGGCGGCGTTCAACCGCGTTTCGACCGACAGTGTCGATGCTGCCGCCGACGCGGTCGGGCGGATATTCTGCCCGCATCGGCTGACGCCCGAACACAACACGTCACCCGAATTCTTTGCCCTGCATAACAGCGCGGTCTTTGCCGGCCTGTCCGTCAATTACGTCGCCTATGGCGGGTCGGTGTCGATCGACCCCGGCTGTCTCGAGCGCTTCTTCCTGCTGCAAATCCCCGTGCACGGCGCAGCGCGGATCCGAACCGCCTCGCGCGACATCGCAACCACTCCCCGAACCTGCGCTTCGCTGTTATCGCCGACGATTCCCACGCGAATGAGCTGGGAAAGCAATTGCGCCCAGATCATCGTCCTGGTCGAACGCCGTATGTTGGAACAGCGGGCCGCGGCGCTGTCGGGCCAGCCGGCAGGCACGGTCGAATTCGAGCCCGCGGTGGATCTCTCCTCCGCCAGCGGCCGGGCGCTTCGCTCGCAGATCTCTGAGTTCGTGGATCTTGCCGAACGCCTCGGACCACAACGGCCGCTTTCACCGATCCTGGCGGCCGATCTGCGCGAGACGCTCCTCGGCGCTCTGCTCCGCGGCCAGCGCCACAGCGCAAGCGATGCGATCGACCGGTTTGGCGGCCGGGCCGAAGCGCTGCCGCCATCGTTGCGGCGGGCACGTGAATTCCTCACGGCGCATGCGGACGAGCCGCTCGATCTCATAGAACTTGCCACGGCCTCTGGCGTAGGCATCCGCGCGCTGCAACTCGGCTTCCAACGGCACTTTGGAACATCGATCTCGGAGATGCTGCGCGACATCCGCCTTGCGCATCTCAATGTCCGACTGACCGCCGCCTCCGCTCACGACAGCATCACCGACATCGCCTTCGAGCTTGGGTTTACCCATCTCAGCCGAATGGCCAGCGCCTACCGCGCCAAATTCGGCGAGACACCATCGGCGACCCTGCGCAGGATGCACTAGCACGTCATCTCAAGAATATACGCGCTTCGGCCTCAGCCCGCCCGCGCCTTCGCTGACTTCTGCGCCGAGGCCTTGGTCTTGGCCAACAGGCGCATCAATTCGCGAACATCCTTCGGCGTCAGGTCGCCGAACACGTCGGCGATCCATAATTCGTGCTCCGCCGCCATCTTGCGGAATTCGGCACGGCCCGCCTTGGTGAGGCGGATCACCTGGACACGGCGGTCGGCGTCCGAGGTGCGGCGGTCGAGATGGCCGGACTCGACGAGCCGCTCGACCAGCCCCGTGACGTTGCCATTCGAGACCATCATCCGCTTGGAGACGTCCGACAGCGTCATGCCCTCGGGCACCTTGTCGAGCTGGGCCATCAGGTCGAACCGCGGCAGCGTGACGTCGAAGCGTTCGCGCAGGCGGCTGCGCACCTCGCCCTCGATCAGGGTCGTGCAGGTCAGCAGGCGAAGCCACAGCCTGAGCTCGTCACCGTGATGCTCCGGGAGTTCAACGGCCTTGGTCTCTGAATCGAGGATCATGATGCAAATCTTGTCCGGCTTTAAGCGTTCGGAGGTCCCGAACAGAGCGCAGCCCAGCGATCATTGCCCAGATTTCTTTAAGTTTCAAGCAATTGGCGCATGGCTTGCATGGACGCGTTCTGCTTGCAGGCGCTGTCGCCGTCAGAATAAGCTGCGTTTCAAGCATTTGGGTGTGGCATGAGTTTCGGCCGCCAAGGCCGAACGGAGGAATAATCATGAAGCAGTCGTTCAAGCTGACCGGACTTGCCGTTGTGCTCGGCGTTGCCGCGGCTCCGGCCACGGCGCAGGAGAAAATCAAGATCGGCGTGATCACGACCTTGTCCGGCCCGGCGGCCGTGCTCGGCCAGCAATCCCGCGACGGCCTGCAACTCGCCATCAAGGATCTCGGCGGCAAGATGGCCGGCAAGGACGTCGAGGTCGTCGTCGTCGACGACGAGCTCAAGCCCGATGGCGCCGTGACCAAGGCCAAGGGCCTGCTCGAGCGCGAGAAGGTCGATTTCGTCGTGGGGCCGATCTTCTCCAACATCCTGCAGGCCATTCACCGGCCGGTGACCGAGAACAAGACGTTCCTGATCAGCCCGAACGCGGGGCCGTCGAGCTATGCCGGCAAGGAGTGCAACCCGTTCTTCTACGTGACCTCCTACCAGAACGACCAGGTTCACGAGATCCTCGGCAAGGTCGCGCAGGACCGCGGCTACAAGCGCATGTATGTGCTGGTGCCGAACTATCAGGCCGGCAAGGATTCGGCGGCTGGATTCAAGCTCGACTACAAGGGCGAGATCGCGGAGGAAAGCTACACGCCGCTCGGCACGCTGGATTTCCAGGTCGAACTGACCAAGATCTCTTCCTCCAAGGTCGATGCTCTCTTCACCTTCATGCCGGGCGGCATGGGCGTCGGCCTCGTGAAGCAATACCGGCAGGCTGGCCTTGCCGACAAGATCCCGGTGCTGTCGGCGTTCACCGTCGATGAATCCACCCTGCCCGCGCAGCAGGACGCCGCCGTCGGCATGTTCGGCGGCGCCAACTGGGCGCCCGACATGGACAACCCGCAGAGCAAGAAGTTTGTCGCCGCCTATGAAGCCGCCTACAACAGCGTGCCCGGCACCTATGCCATGCAGGGCTATGATACGGCCCTGCTGATCGAGAGCGCGGTGAAGGCGGTGAAGGGCGACCTCAAGAACAAGGACGCCGTCACCGCGGCACTGAAAAAGGCCGAGTTCACCTCGCTGCGCGGCGACTTCAAGTTCAACGTCAACGGCTACCCGATCCAGAATTTCTATCTGACCAAGGTGGCGAAACGGCCCGACGGCAAGTTCCAGACCGAGATCGTCGAGAAGGTGTTTTCCAATTACGGCGACCGCTACGCCAAGGACTGCACGGCGGCCAAATAACAGGAGGGAGCGAGACGATGAAGACCGAAATCGCCGGGATCACCCGCGCCAATGAAGGCATTCAGGGAATTTCCTGGAGCATCCTTGGCCAGACCTATGTGCCGAAGAACGTCACCGAGCATTCCTTCTCATGGCATGCGACGTTCCCGCCCGAGACCTTCGTGCCGCCGCATATTCATCCCGACCAGGACGAATATCTCTATATCCTCGAAGGCCAGCTCGACTTCTTCCTCGACGGCGCCGACACGCAGGCGACCCCGGGCGATCTGGTGCGGCTGCCAATGGGCAAGCCGCACGGCATCTTCAACAAGTCCGGCCGCACGGCGAAGACGCTGTTCTGGGTGTCGCCGACGCGGCGGCTCTACGACCTGTTCTGGGCGATCCACAACATGAAGGAACAGACGCCGGATGCTGTCGTAGCGCTCGCCGCCGAGCACAACATCCACTTCCTGCCGCCCCCTCCGGGGGCGTGAGGGAATACTTGTAGGTTCCGTAGCCCGGGTGGAGCGCAGCGAAACCCGGGACTGCTGGCGCTGCGGAAAGAACCCCGGATTGCGCTTCGCTCCATCCGGGCTACAAGGTTACGGAACGCGTGAGCTCACCCCCTCACCGCCGCAAGCCCGAGCGGCGGTGCCGCAAAACCGGCCTTGGACGCGTAGCCGCGCACGATCGCCTCGCGCTGGGCGTGGCTCAGCACCTTCTCGATGTCAGTAAATCCATCCGGTGCCAATTGCTCGACGGCGTCGATCACGCCCTCGGGACCGCCGCGGCGGTTGGCGCGCACGATATCCGCCGTCATCGGCAGACGCTTCTTCTCATAGGCCACCAGCGCCTGACGCGGATGCTCGGCTCGCGCCAGCTCGTCGGCCAGCGCGCGGGCGTCGAGGATCGCCTGCGAGGCACCGTTCGATCCGACCGGATACATCGGATGCGCGGCGTCGCCGAGCAGGGTCACCCGCCCCCAGGTCCAGTACGGCAGCGGATCGCGGTCGCAGCATGGATATTCATAAAATTCCGGCGTCGCCGAGATCAGGCTGCGCACATCGACATGCGGCACCTTGAACCGCTCGACATGCGGCATCAGTTCCTCGCGCTTGCCGGGCCGCGACCAGTCCTCGCGGCGCGGCGGCAGCGAATTGCCGTCGCCGATCTTCACCATGATTGCCCAGTTGGTCAGCCGGCTCGAGGGGCTCGATCCTTCCGCGATCGGATAGATCACGACCTTGGCGTTCAGCCCGCCGGCCACGATCATGGAGCGGCCGGTCAGGAACGCCGGCCAGTCACGCGCGCCGCGCCACAGCATATGTCCGTTCCAGCACGGCGGTCCCTCATCCGGAAACAGCATCTCGCGCACGCGCGAATGAATGCCATCGGCGCCAACAAGAATATCGCCGCGCGCGGTTTTGACATGGGCGCCGGTGCGGTCGAAGAAGTGCGCGACCACGCCGCCCTCATGCTGCGCGAAGGAGCCGAGACGGCAGCCGGTATGTATCGCCTCTTGACCCAACCGTTCCTCGACGGCGCGATGAATGACGCTTTGCAGGCGTCCGCGATGAACCGAGAACTGCGGCACGTCGTGACCGGCATCGAGGCCGCGCGGCTCGCACCAGACTTCCTGACCGTGGCGGCTGAGATAGTACAATTGATCGGTGCGGATGGCGGCGGCATCGAGCCGGTCCAACAGCCCGAGGCCCGTCAATTCCCTGATCGCATGCGGCAGCGTGTTGATGCCGACGCCGAGCTCGCGGATTGCCTCCGACTGTTCGAACAATTCGCAGTCGATGCCGCGGGCGCGCAACATCAGCGCGGTGGTGAGGCCTCCAATGCCGCCTCCGACGATGATCGCCTTCATGCGCTTACTCCACTCTCTTCCCTCAACCTCGCCCCGCTTGCGGGGAGAGGGAGGTGAAGGAGAGAGCCTGCCATTCGGCCTATTCGGCTGCAAGCGGCTTTGTCGCCTCGGCTTTCAACTCGGCGCGGGTTTTCGGCTTACCCTTAATTTTGAGGTCTTCAAAATCCTGCCGGTCGCGCACGCTGTTGCGGAAGATTTGTTCCCTGCCGGGCAGATATTGTGGCGGACAGGCGACATCGGCGCCATACCAGGCCGCCGCCCGCATCGTGAAGGACGGATCGACCAGATGCGGCCGGCCGAGCGCCACCAGATCGGCGCGGCCGGCGGCCAGAATTGTGTTCACCTGATCCGCGGTTGTGATGTTCCCGACACACATGGTCGCGACCCGGGCCTCGTTCCGCACCTGATCGGAGAACGGCGTCTGGAACATGCGGCCATAGATCGGCTGGGCGTCGCGGACAGTCTGCCCCGTCGAGACATCGACCAGATCGATGCCGGCCTCGCCGAAGGCGCGCGCCACCGCGACCGCGTCATCACCGGTGATGCCGCCGGCGGCCCAGTCGGTCGCGGAGATGCGAACCGACATCGGCTTGTGCGCCGGCCACGCCGCGCGCATCGCCTCGAACACTTCCAGCGGATAGCGCAGCCGGTTGGCGAGCGTGCCGCCATATTCGTCCGTGCGCTGGTTGGTCAGTGGCGAAATGAAACTCGCCAGCAGGTAGCCATGGGCGCAGTGCATTTCGAGCATGTCGAAGCCGCAGGCCTCGCCGCGCAACGTGGCCGCCACGAACTCCGCCTTGACGTGGTCCATCGCGGCGCGATCCATTTCGCGCGGCACCTGGCTGTCCGGGAAGTAAGGCAACGGCGACGCCGAGATCGTGTCCCAACCGCCCTCTTCCAGCGGCCGGTCCATGCCCTCCCACATCAATTTGGTCGCGCCCTTGCGGCCGGCATGGCCAAGCTGCAGGCAGATTTTGGCGGCGGAATTGGCGTGGACGAAATCGACAATCCGCGTCCAGGCGGCCTGCTGCTCGTCATTCCACAGGCCCGTACAGCCGGGCGTGATGCGGGCGTCGCGGCCGACGCAGGTCATCTCCGTGAAGATCAGTCCCGCCCCGCCGATCGCGCGCGAGCCGTAATGCACCAGATGGAAATCAGTGGGCA
>Ga0081455_10007444_pt1 | contig 11533 bp, 13 predicted proteins | sample TabmetS3T2R1_FD_70207 | JGI IMG/M metagenome (GOLD analysis project Ga0081455, IMG submission 70207) | Tabebuia heterophylla rhizosphere microbial communities from the University of Puerto Rico - S3T2R1 | ecosystem: Host-associated > Plants > Roots > Rhizosphere ...
CCGGTCACGGATCGCTTCCCAGTTCGCCCCGGTGCCGAGGCGCAGCGCGTTCGACAGGGCGAGCCGGTACGCCTCCTCGGCGGCCGGGTCGGTGGGCCCGGGCAGCAGCGGCATCACCGCGTCGGCAGCTGTGAAGCTTCGCCGAAGTGGCCACTCCCTGAAGTCGGACTCGCGGATCGCCTCGGCGATCCGGTTGCGGAGGGCGCTCCGGTCCGCGGACGGCGGAGTGGTGGCAGCCTGCTGTTCCTCGACGGTCACGTCGCGGATGTCGTCGTGGCCTTCCAGCGCCCCTTCGATGCACGAGGCGGCGTGCCGGACGAAGCCGTCACGGTCGAAGTAGGCAGGCCCCTGACGGGACTCCACTGTGACGGTGAAGGCGGCGCGGAGGCTGGTGGGTTGTTCGGTCATGGTGTGGCTCCGGTCTGGTGTGGAAGTGTTCGGGGTGCGGCCGCCCGCGATACGAGCGCGGGCGGCCGTGCTGCTGCTCACGACTCAGCCGTCGAAGTCGCCGTCGCCCGGCGTGTAGAGGTGCCGGTTCGCGGGCTCGTGGCCGGCGGGGAGGATGCAGCCGGATCCGGGGGCGTCGTTCTCGCCGAAGGAGCAGAAGGTTTCGGCGACAGGCTTCTGCGTCCACGTACCGGCGGCGATCTGATCGCGGCGGGTGGCAAGCAGGCCGCGCAGGACAGACGCCTTACGGTCGTAGCGGTCCCGGGTGGCCTCGGCCTCACGGATCGCTGATTCGATCTCTGCCGGGGTGGCGTCGGTCATGAAGTGCGGGGCGATGTAGGTCATGGCGGTCACTCGCCCGTCTCGACAGCAGCCGGCACGGTGGCGGCGCGCTCGACCTTGAAGCCGCCGCGGGCGACCGCACGGCGCACGGCCCGGGCCTGGTGCGCCCAGTAGGTGCGGTCCTCGTCCGTGAGCCGGTCCCACGCCGGGCCGTCGAGGGTGTCGTTGAACCGCGAGTACAGCCACGCGGGCAGCGTGTCCGTGGCGGCGGGGGCGGCGGGCCACTCGGCGGTGTCGGCCCGGTGGTTGCCTTCGTGACCGGGTTCCAGCTCGCACCAGTCGCCGTCATTTGCGTCGCCGCAGATCGGGTCGGCCGCACCGAGGAACTCCCGCAGGGCCCTGTCGGCGTTGCCGGACTCGGCGTCCCGCTTGGCGAGCTGCGTGATGAGGAACTTCCGCTGCTGCTGAAGGCGGCGCACTTGGGCGGCGAGCGCGGTCACGTCCTCGCGGGCGTGGGCCACGAACTCGGCGTCGGCCAGGACCTGCGCCCAGTCCTCCTCCGCCGACCACTCCGCGTGCGACGGGTCGTTGTCCATCGGCTCCTCGTCGAACCGGGCGACGGTACGGCGGGCCGTGTAGCCGGTGCCGGTGTCCTCCAGGTCGGCGGCGATCTCGATGAGGCTGTCGCCGCCGAACTGGTAGACGCCCCAGGGGCCGGGGGTGGCGGCGCCTGCGCGGGCTTCGATGTCGGTGAGCTGCTGCTCGGTGAGCGAGGTGCTGGTCATGTCGGTTCTCCTTCGGTCGGGTGGGTGTCGGTCAGGCGATGCCGCTGTCGGCGTCGGTCCACGTCTCGCCGCCTGCCGCGCGGTGCTTGTGGTGCGGGCCGTGGACGACGCACGGCTCGACCGGGTCGGCGCCCAGCGGCATCAGGCCGGCGGAACAGTGCTCGCCGCGGGTCGGCTGGGCGTCGTGCTCGTCTGCGGGGTGCGTGCCGTGCGCCCACCAGCCGCCGGTCGGGGCGTAGATCCACCCGATGGCCCCGCCGCACACGGAGCAGACCGACAGGGATGCGGCGTCCGGATCGACCTCGGGGTGCGTGAACTTCACGGGCTTGCCGAGCGCGCGAGCGTAGGCGATCTCTGCACGGGTGGATGATCCGATGTACGGACCCACGACGAGCACCTCGTCGGCGAGCCGGATCTTCGCCCGGTGCAGGCCGTCCAGCCGCTTCTTGCCCGCTTCCGCCTCGGCATCGTCCGCCCACAGCGGGTGCGGGTTCTTCATGTCGCAGCCGGGCTTCACCACGATGTGGCCAGCCCAGGTCAACTCGCGGTCGGCGTCAGCCATCTCCTGCATGAACCGGGTGCTGCCGCAGATCACGGTGACCGTCGGGATGTCGAGGCGCTCCTTACCGTGCGCCAACTTCTCCTCGGGGCTGAGCAGTTCGGGGTAGGACATCGGTTCTCCTTCGTGTGCATTTGGGTGGGTTTAGGGGCACACCGGTCCCCGCCTGATCAGGCAGGGACGGGCTCGGGGAAGGCGTCGTGGGTGCGGCCGTCGAGCTCGCGGCCGGCCTTCTTCTTGCCGACGCGGCGCATCTCCCAGCGGTGGCCAAGCTCGTCGATCGGGTCGCCGACGAACACGCAGCCCTTTTGGCGGGCGCCGATCACCATGTAGCCGGTCGGCGCGTACTCGCCCCACTGCTTGAACAGGTAGGGAACGCCGGCTTCGGCGCACTGATCGCGCAGGGAGCGGGCCCAGTCAGGGCTCATCGGTCGCGCCCCGTGCCCGGACTCACCGCCGACGATGACCCAGTCGATGCCGAGGCTGGTCCGGTCGATGACCCGCCACGGGACGTGCCGGTCGCTGGTGGAGCAGTCGAGGCAGATGTAGTTGTCGACACCGTCGAAGTCCCGCTCGTGCGTCGAATGGTCTTCCCCGAAAAGGTCGATCGGCCCGAGGAGCGGCTCGCAGGACAGGAACCGCACCGCAGCGGGCGTCTCCAGCAGCGCGGGAATGCGGATGCCCGCCCACTTCTGGGTCTCGACGGAGACGCCCAGCCAGACGCCCGGCAGGGGCCAGCGCGCGTCCCACACGCGCTGTTCGGCATCGTCGGGTACCCCCGGGATGCGGTCCGGGTTCGCCGCGGAGACGGCCCAGGCCATCGCGGACCGGAAGTGGACGCCGGGCCCGTGCCCGTTGCCGCAGGTACAGGTGTCGGTGAGGAGGGACCGCATGCGGGCGTGGCGCTTCGTCAGCACCTGGTAGGAGTGCTGCGGCGTCAACGCCATGATCGCGAACGTGCGGGCGATGTACTCGTCGGGGATGTCCTTGTGGAACAGGTCGGACATTGAATTGACGAAGATCTTCCGCGGCTTCTTCCAGGACAGGGGAAGGGGCAGGCGTTCCGGGCGGAGGGTGAGGTCGAAGCCGTTCTCGAAGTGGTGGCCCTTGGTGCCGCGCCAGCGTTCGGCGAACGTCTCGGCGTAGCACCGGTCACAGCCGGGCGAGACCTTCTCGCAGCCGGTGACGACGTTCCACGTCTCATCCGACCAATCGATTTTGGTGGCCATCAGGCGGCCCTCCTTGTGCGGGACTTGTGGCGGTGGATTTCGGAGTAGGCGGAAAGCAGCCGGCTGGTAGCCCAGCGATGGCCGCATCCCGCGCACTGGTAGCCGTGGACGATCGAGTCGCCGCGGCGCTTCTCGGCGGCCGGGGCTATCCCGCGGCGGCAGCAGTTCGGGCAGGAATCGGTCATGGCCATCACGTCTGCGCCATGTCGACGAAGCGGCTGTAGTGCCCTTGGAACGCGGTGGTGATCGTCGCAGTGGGGCCGCCGCGGTTCTTGGCGACGATGAAGTCGGCCTCGCCGGCACGCGGGGAGTACTTGTCGTAGGCGTCTTCGCGGTGGAGGAGGATCACCATGTTGGCGTCCTGTTCGATAGCGCCAGATTCGCGGAGGTCGGACAACAGCGGCTTCTTGTCGCTGCGCTGTTCCGCGCCACGGTTGAGCTGCGACATGGCGATCACGGGAACCTGGAGTTCGGCGGCAAGCTTCTTCAGGCTGCGGCTGATCTTCGCGACTTCCTGCTGTCGGTTCTCGGTGCGTCCGGCCAACTCGCCTTCCATGAGCTGCAGGTAGTCGATGACGACGAGGCGCAGGTCCCGCTTGCGCTTGATGCGCCGGCAGTGCGAGCGGATCTTCGAGAGGGTGAGGCCGGGGTCGTCGACGATGTCGAGCGGCGCCTTGTCGATGAGCGGCCAGACCTTGGCGAGGCGGGTCCAGTCTTCGTCGGTCATGCCGCCCTGCATCTGCATGTGGTGCAGTGGGACCTTGGCCTGGGCGGATGCGATCTTCATCTTCAGTTCGGTGCGGGACATCTCCAGGCTGAAGAAGACGCTCGGCAGTCCGTCGACGATGGCGGCCTGCCGGGTGATGTCGGTGCCGAGCGTGGTCTTCCCGACCGCTGGGCGGGCTGCGATGACGACGAGCTGGCCGGGCTGGAAGCCGTTGGTGAGGCTGTCCAGGTCGGTGAACCCGCTCTGCACGCCGCGGGCCGGGCCGTCTTTCTGCAGGGTTTCGAGTTGGTCGAGGAAGTCGTCGCCGTCCTCGCCGATGAGCGTGTCGGTTTCGCCGGTGTTGGCGTCGTCGACGATGCCGTCGACTTCGGAGCGCAGGTCGTCGAGGAGTTCGCTTGTGTCGCATGCGCCGTCGCCGATCTGGTGCAGGGTGCGGTGGCAGGCGGCCTGCAGGTTCCGCAGTCGGGCCTGCTCATGCACGATCTCGGCGTGGTACTCGGCGTGTGCGGTGCTGGCGACTTGCTGGACGAGGTGGTGCAGGTAGGAGGCGCCGCCGACGCGGCTGACGTCGCCTCCCTTGGTGAGGTCGTCGGCGAGGACGATCGGGTCGACGGGTGCGCTGTTGAGGTAGCGGGCACGGATCGCCAGAAAGATCGCCTGGTGGGCTGGCCGGTAGAAGTCCTCCGGGTTCTTGATGATCTCGGTGACGTCGGCGATGGCGTCGCGGGACAGCAGCATCGAGCCGAGAACGCTCATCTCCGCGGGGATGGCTTGCGGTGGCAGCGACTCGCGCGGTGCCTCGAACTCGTTGTCGTCGTCGCTCACTTGCTGCCCTTCCTGCGATCGGCTCCGGTGAACTTGGCGACGGTGGCGCCGTCGCCGATGCGGGATGAGGCTCGGTCGCCGAGGACTTCCCGGATCTCGGGGGCGGTGAGGTTGGTGGCGACGAGGGTGGGCCGGCGGTTCTGCCAGCGGTGGTCGACCAGTTCGCTGATGGCGTCGGCGGTCCAGTCGTTGACGGCGCGGGCGCCGAGGTCGTCGATGGCGTACAGGTCGGCGTCGCGCCAGGCGGCGAGGCGCTCATGGTCGACGGGCCGGTCGGTGGCGACCTTGACGTCGTAGGTGGTGGCGATGCGGAACTGGCCGCGCCAGCCGCGGCGGATGAGGGTTTCGTTGAGCTTCCACAGGTGCCAGGTCTTGGTGGTGCCGATCTCGCCGGTGAGGATGAGCGAACCGTGGTGGCCGGCAAGGTAGTTGGCCATCCAGGCGCGGACGTCGGGGCGCAGCTCGCCGGGTTCGGCGAAGGCGGCCGGACGGCGGTCGAGGAAGGCTTCGAGGCGGTAGGCGACGGCTTCGGCTTGGGCCTCGGCCCGCCAGGTGTTGTGGTCGGTGGTGGTCATGATGCGAACAGGTCCTCCACGGATGAGTTGGTGTAGTCCTCGGCGGTGTGCGAGTGGGCCCGGGAGCCGGCGCCTTCGACCGAGCGCAACTGGGGCCTATTGGCGCGCTCGCTGGCGAACTTGGCGGAGCGGCGGATCCACTTCTGCCATTCGGCCGGCCAGTTGGGGCGGCGGACGGCCTGGGCGCGGAAGTGATCCACGAATTGGGCGGTCTCGTAGTCGGCGTCGAGTCCGGGGCCGAAGGTGCGCAGCGACCAGGCGCGCATCGCGTCGGTGAGTTCGAAGCCGTCGATGTCGATGGGGGCGTCGCCGTCAGGCGGCGTGGTGCTCGGCGCGCTACTACCTGAGGCTTCTTCACCCACCTCAACCACGACCGGGTCCGGGGCAGGGGCAGGGGCAGGGGCAGGGGCAGGGGCAGGGGAATGCGCGCGTGATGCGGGCGCGCGCCCGCGCGTAGAGGCTTTCGGGCCCCCCTCGCTATCCCCCTCGCGAGGGATATCGGAGGGGGGTCCCAAAGGGGGTGAGGAGGGGGGTCGCGAACCCCCTCGCGACGGGTCGGGGTCGGGGGTGCCGAACGCCTTGCGGAGGGTCTCGATATGGGTGCGAACCTGCTGTCGATTCGACGGGCCGTCCTGGCCCTTGTACTTGGTGGGTTCGTCGCTAAGTTCGTCGAGCGGAATGCGATCCATCTCGGCGAGCAGGGCGGCTTGAAGTCGACGCGAGGAGATTTCCAGCGCGCCGGAGACCATGGCTCCCATGACCTTGGGCATCCGCCACACGCCGTCGTTGCGGACGAAGGAGCGGATGAGGAGTTCCTCGGTGTCGTCGTCCATGACGATGAAGTGGGCCTCTTCCAGGCGCTGGAGCAGCTTTTCCAGTTCGGCAGAGGTGAGGCCGCGGGCCTTGCGGGACCAGCGCCGCAGCGTCAGGTCGAGCAGGCCAGCGTGGTTGAGGTTCGGCTGCGAGATGAGGAACAGGTAGAGACGCTGTTCCTTCTCGTCGAGCGCGAGAAAGTCGGGGTCCTCCCAGATGCTGGTGAGGATCCGACCGTGTCCACGGGCCATGAGTGGTAATTCCTTCGGAGAGTGCTGGTCAGGGGCTTTTGGGCGCACGGAACCAGGCCCTCTAGGGCGGATTTCTTGCGATCACCTTGTAGCCCCAAGTGTACACTTGAGTACGCGTGAGTGCATCAGTTACCATGGGTGCATGCCTGCGAACACAAGCGCCGAGATCGGCATCCGCGAACTGCGGGCCGCCCTGTCCGACGTCCTCAACGAAACCGCCGTCCGGGGCCGCATCACCTACGTGACCAGCCGCGGCCGGCGTATCGCCGCAATCGTTCCTGTGCCGGACGCCGAAGCCGTCGAAGCACAGAGGGACGCTCCGGCCGACGCCGCCGATTCGAACTGATCGCATCCCTCCTCCTCTCCTTGGCCCCGCTATGCCGGGGCCTTCGCTGTGTCAGTTGGCGGTGTGCCAGTAGCGGCTGGGCCTGTGCGCTTCGCAGCGCCATCCGGCGGCATAAAGGCGCCCGGGCTGCCCGCACTTGGGTCGGCCGGTGTCGCAGATGCCGGGCACGGGCCTCGGGATCGCAGGCGCCACCAGATGCGATGCCGCAGTGGCGCCTCGAGGCGGGACGGGCAGATCGGTGGTCTGGGCGCGCTTTGCTTCCAGCTCGGCTTCCTTCGCGCGGGAGTGCCCGTTGCGGGCGCCCTTCTGGGATCGCGCGGGGGGTGCCGGCGATCCGTTGGTCTGCGACAGCACGGCCGGGCTGGCTATGTACGCGAGGTACTGGCCGTATGACGCCATGTCGGTCCAGAAGAACCGGGGCGCCCGAAGCACCTGAGCGTCGACGACGGGCATGTAGGCGCCGATCGGTGCGCCGCGGAGAACGTCATCGAGCTGACCGGCTGTGACCTGTCCGCGAGCGTGGGGCTTGCCGCAGCCGCTGAACTTGCCGTTCGGGCACTCGTAGCCGTTGCGCACCGTGCAGGTGTAGATCTCTATGCGGTAGACACCGCCGCGGAACTCGTGCCGGTAGTTCGGATTCGTGATCACCTTCAGTGGCAGGTCGCCGTCAGTACGCAGGATCGGCACCTGCCCGCGAACCTTGTCGCTCGTGGAGTGCCACATCGCGGTGCGTCCCGCCACCGCAGCCAGGCGAGTCCTCTCGGGGGCGCTGTACCGGCCGGTGGCGCTGAACGGAGAGTGCTGGTGCTCGTAGGCGATCGTCAGCGTGCCGGTCAGCAGCACATCCGCGCGGGTCTTCATGTCCGGGGCCCACGCCTCCTTGCGCGGGTTGTAGCCCTCGACTTCGCCGACGATGAACGCCCGCTCGTTCCAGGCCAGGTGCTCAGGAGTCTCGACCGGCTCGTAGTCGTGGTCCGGCCGCGACTCGCCCGGCTGGTGACTGCAGACGCGCGTGCCTCTGCCGTTGCTGTACGTCCTCAGCCACTGCACCTCGCGATACAGGTCCCAGCATTTGGCGCACTGGACGAGCTTGGCCTTTCGCGAGTTGACGTTCCGCTCGCGCAGCTGCTTCCACTCGTCACCGGTAAGCGCCGCCGCGTCGACGACACCCCGGTCGTTCCGCGGGGCGCGGTGGCAGACGCTGCGGTCCGTGATGATGATCTGGTTGTTCAGCATGCTGCGCGTTCCTCCTCTCCTTCCGGGCCCCGCCGTTGCGGGGCCCGTTGTCGTGTGCGGCTAGGCGGCGGTGGCGAGTTCGGGGCCGCGGTCCTGCGGGGTGTGGATGACGGCGCGGAGGCGGGTGCCGATCCAGGTGCCGACCTGCGGGCTAACGGCGTTGCCGAAGCCGTCGACTTGGTCCCTAGCCGTGCCCCACACGCGGAAGGTCCCGGAGTAGTCGCGGAAGTCCACGTCGAAGCCGCAGCCACGGCCGATCTCGTGGGCGGCCATCATTCGGTAGAAGCACTCGTCGAACGGCACCTGAGACAGTGCGGGACCCCAGTTCGCTGTGAGGAGCGCTGTGGTGTCGCGGGCGGTGAGGGTGCCGAGCGGGTCGGTCACCGGGTGGGCGGCGGTCTCAGTGCCCGTGGGGCCGTTCTGCTTGAACCAGCCGGCCGCGGTGAGGAGTCCGGGGATTTGCTCGGCGGTGAACGTCGACATCGGCTCGCTGTACACGGCGGGCACCGTGTTCTTGCGGTACGGGATGACGCCGGAGGAGACGACGGCGAGGGTCTCGGAGCCGACCTGGGTGGGCAGCGGCTCCGCCAGGCCGCGGGGCGCGCCCTGGTAGTTGTCGACTGCGAGCGCGAGCGCTGACTCATCCCACAGGCCGTGCCCGGTCGACAGGAGCGCTGCCTCCTGCTGGCTGGTCTGCGTCGCGAGCGGCTGCAGCAGCAGGCGTTCGGAGCCGTGCACGCCCTTGGCCGGCAGCAGGATGGCCGGGAAGTCGGCGAACTTCTGCCGGCACCGCTCGATCCGTGCGGTCGTCGATGCGGCGAACGGCCCGCGGTGCCCGTCCTTGAATGTCTTGACGGGCCGGTCGCCGATCCGGGTGCCGAGATCCGTGAGGTCGAGCGCGGCGATGGACGGCGTGGCCGGCGGCTCGACGCGGGTACGGCAGGACGGGCACCGGTACTCGTACTGCTCGCCGTAGGCGACCTTCCCGGTCGGCGGGATCCCCGTGCGCCACGTCCAGACCGCTTCGACGTCCTTGTCGCAGCGGCGGCACCGGGAGACGGGGCGGTGCTCCAGGTCCGGCATGGGCAGCGACTTCTGGACGAACACCCAGTAGCCGCGGTTGCGGGACTGCGGCACGCCGAAGAACTGGCTGTTGAGGAACAGGACTTTGTGGTTGTAGTCGAGCAGGTCGAACCGGCTGAGCCACCACCGGTAGGTGCTGCCGTCGCCGACCTTCTTGCTGCCGGGGAGCAGTGGGCCCCACGACTGCAGTTCGGTGGTGCACTCCACGAGGATCATCCGCGGCCGGTGCTTCTGCGCGTAGTGCAGGACGCAGTTGGCCGTAGCCCGGTCTCGTTCTGAGCGGGTGACCCTCTCCTCGTAGTCCGGATCGTCCATCCCGAACAACGTGAGGCCCTGCGCGTAGGCCTTGAGCGTGTTGGCCGGGGAGTGGTTGACGCAGCTCACGCCGGCCACGAGGAGGTCGGCGGCGGGAAGGTCCCGAACGTCGTGGTAGTCGGCTGACTCGGGGTCGACCAGGTCGGCGATCCAGTGCTCGGCGTAGTCGTGGTTGGCTTCGTGGACGCGCACTTTGTACTCGTTGTGGTTCGCGGCCATGATCGTGGTGAAGCCAGCGCGGCGAATGCCCTCGGTGAGGCCGCCGAAGCCGGAGAAGAGATCGACGGCGACGTACTCGTCGTGGCGGAAGTGGCGGCGCTTGGTGGCCGGCCGGTGCGTGGCCGTGCGCGGCAGCTTCTTGGACGGGCGGGACATCAGGCGGCCAGCTCCTGTTCGGTCTGGGTGGGCGTCGTGTCGTCGGTGTCGGGGTGGCGTCCGAGTTCTTGCTGGATGTAGTCGCGGGTGACGCCGAGGCGTTCGGCGACCTGGTCGAGGCCGAGGCCGGAGACGCGGATGAGTTCGCGGGCGTCGGCTGCCAGGACGGCACCGCGGTTCGTTGCGGCTCCCTTGGCGAAGGCGAGCTGACGGAAGCGCTCCGGGGCCGGGAGATGCCTGCGTTCGGCGAGCCACGCGTCATGCGCTTCCTGACAGCGGGCGCAGACGGGTATGCCGTTGACGTTGTGCAGCCACCAGCCGCGGTCGGTTCCGCAGTGACCGGTCCAGTCGGGTAGCGACTTCGGGTCGTCGATGGTGTCGTCGTCCCAAGCGGAAGCCGGCGGCCAGCCCTCGCGGGCGGCACGATTACGGGAAACGGTCGCCGCCGACTTCCGGCCGCCCGCAGGGGGCCGTTCCGACATCCAGTCGTATGCGGCGGCGATCCGGTCTGCGGTGACCCCACGGACGTTTGCGCAGCCGCCCAGGATGTCGTGGATGACGCTGTGATCGACGCCGGATTCGTCGCTGATACCGACGATGGTGTGGCCGATCGCGATCAGCGCCTGGATGCGACGCCTCGTGCCGGTGGCTTCGACCGTGCGGCCGGGTGCGGGCCGGTATTTGACGGCGAGGAGACGGTCGGCGACGGTGCGGCGGATGAGTTCTTGTCCGTTGAGGATTCGGGCGATGGTGCAGCTGGAGCTGTGGGCGGCACGGCTGATTCGGGTCCAGCCCATGCCGGCGTCGAGGAGGCTTCGGATGTGGCTGACGACGGGGGCTGCGGGTACGCGGACGGGGCGGCCGGACAAATTAGCGAGGGCACGCATGGCGTCTGCCTTGACCTTGGCCTTGCGGCAGGGATCGCATTTGCATCCCCGGATGCCTTGCCCGGGGCGGCCCGTGCCGCGAGCCGCGGTTCCGTGTGGGGGAAGAGGGCTGCGCTTGCCGCGGGTTGGGCGGTTGGGGCGACGGACTGCAGTGGCCACAGCTACTCCCCCTTCCGGGCCTGGTCGTTGGTGGCGATGAGGATGGCGTTGCAGGTCTCGAGGCCGCCCGCGTTGGGCCCCCATGTGCCGGGCTCGAGGATGGGAGCCTCGGTGGCGGCGAGCGCCGCCTCCTGCTTGCGGTCGAAGGCGATTGCGCGGCGGAGGTTGAACCAGACGGCCCAGACGGCAAAGGCGAGTAGGGCGGCAGCGATGGTGAGGTTGGCCCAGTTCGCGAGCAGCCAGTTGCCGTAGGGCTGCAGGTCGTTCCCGGCGAGGAGGAAGGCAGCGTGCAGGTCGGTGGTGTTCATGCGGCGGCCCTCCTTGCGGCTGCGGTGCCTTTCCAGGTGCGGACACCGCTGTGGTGGGTGGTGGGGCGGGCGGAGCAGGCCCAACTCACCTTGCGGACATAGCCCTCGTCCTGCAGGAGCGTCATGAGGCGTCCCCAGTGGGCTTGCGGGTTGGGTGGCTGCGGCAGGTTGTGGGTGTCGGCGATCTCGTAGGTGGTGAAGGTGCGGCCGGTCGCGGCGGCGGCTATGAAGCACGGCCAGACTTCGGCGAGCCAGGTCTCGTAGTCCTCGGCCTGCCGCTGCGTCTTCGTCTTGGCCGGCTCGGGGACGCTGCCGTCGAGCGCTGGCTGCA
>Ga0081455_10007445_pt1 | contig 11532 bp, 6 predicted proteins | sample TabmetS3T2R1_FD_70207 | JGI IMG/M metagenome (GOLD analysis project Ga0081455, IMG submission 70207) | Tabebuia heterophylla rhizosphere microbial communities from the University of Puerto Rico - S3T2R1 | ecosystem: Host-associated > Plants > Roots > Rhizosphere ...
CGGTCCAGTTGCTCGAAGAAGCACTAACACTGCTGCCAGAGGGGACGATGTTTTGGTGGAGCGCATTGGGAGCGCTGATCTGGGACGCTGCGCGTACGGGCCTTACGCGAGAGCGAACGGGCCCGTACGTCGAGCGAGCCCTGACCGCCGCGATCGGCGACACGTGCTCCGGCCCGCACGGTCAAACGCTGCTGATGATCTGCCTCGGTCTATCCGGCGTCGGACAGGACACGCACGTGGCGTCGCTCATCGAGAAGTTCGACCGCGCCGTAGCGGCCGACGTGAAAAGCGACCCGGTCCTCTGCGGCTGGCTGTATCTGGCTCGCACCTACGCCCCAACTTTGGTCGCCAAACCGCCGACGCTACCGGCCATGCCCACGTCAGGGCTGGAGCAGAGCCTTTTACTCGCACAGGAGAGCTTGCGCATCCTGCAAGAGGCGGGCTCGATGCTTGGAGTCATGGCCGCGAGCTATCGCGTCGGTAGTATGCAGCAGTTTCTGTTTGGCGCGTATGACGATGCTCAAGTTGCGTTCGAAACTTGCTTACGCACAGCCAGGCAGGAGTCGAACCGAACGGTGGAACAGGGTGCTCGTTTGGCGCTTGCGATGCTCGAGCTGGATTGCGGGCGCACAGCACAGGCGTTGACCGCGCTCCAACCATTCGAGTCGTCGGTAGATGTTATAGACGCCCAGCAAGCCCGCTTGTTCTCGGCTCGCGGCTACGCTCGTGAACAGCGTTGGGACCTGGCGCTACCGCGCGCGCTTCAATGCCGAAACGCACAAACGCCGTGGATTCGCCAGTGGGGCTGCGAGATCGAAGCTTCCATCTATCGCGCCATGCAACGGCCGGAGCTGGCGCTCGAAGCGTTGGACCGCGCGGTCGCAGTTCCACGGCATGCGGGCCAGCGGGTCGTCGAGCCCTACCTGATTGTTGCGCGCGCGGAGACCCTATATGCGCTAGGCCAGCATGCTGCTGCGCGAGCGTTGGTCCGAAACCTTTGCGACAGACTGCAGCGGGCGGCGGCGCAGTTCGAGAATCGCGCTTACGCCCGAACATTTCTGACCGACATCGAACCTCATTCCCGCGCGCACCTCCTCGCAGCGGAGTGGATGTGAGCTCACGCCTGTCGCTGCGCCCGAGTAAACGAGCACAGCCAACGCGCTCCGAGTCCCACGTGGACTGAACTTAGTGAGACAGACGCAGGCGCAAGATGTGGGAGTTCCACCCGAGATTGTTGTCCGCCATGTCCCCCGGACAGCTGACGTCGAAGAACAAGCTACCATTGTCGGCTATGGTTTGCCGCACGATCATATCGACGAGAAGACGTGAATTCACGATTGGTGTACCTCGGTCGCCGAGCATAATTACGGCTTCGTAGACAGTCGCACTAGCGCGAATTTTCACACCCCTAAATGCTAAGGGGTGGCGAAACGACATCCCGCGCACAGATTCACGAGACGTGATCGTAAGTGGCGAGCTCCAGGCCATCGCACGGCGTATGCTGGCTTGCTGCCCAACGGTAGCTGCGCGCCGTCGAATCGTGTCAGCCACACTGGCTCTTCGAGCACAAGCCACCAGCATTTAAGTTACCTAAACCTCTTTTTTGGCAGGACGCACGCACGGAAGTTCGCAGCGAGCGCACTAGTAGTTGGCTCCTCGCTTCGCTGCTGTGCGCGGCATTCGGATCGCAGCCCAACGGCCGCGAGGTCTATGTGTGCGACTACTGACAGTCAGGTTTACGATCCAACACCGAGCGGGGAAACCGGATTGAGTCCAGCGATGGTCGCGGGGCTCATGCAATCGAGTCTCTGGGAACCTCGGCGGTTCAGTCGCGAGAAGAAAGGGTTTGGAACTATGGGCTTTTCCAACGTGGGCGGGAAAGGACTGATGTTCATGTCCGTGTTGGCATGGGCTCCGCTCGGGTGCTACTCAGCCATCGACGTCGAGGAAGACACCAAGAGCGGTGGGCCAACGATCGCGAGCATCGAAAGCGATCTCATGATCGGTTCACAGGGCGAGGATGTTCGGGCGTTGAACGCGTACCTCACCCGCTACGGCTACTTCCCGAGCGACGAACTCGCTCGCAACTATCCGAACCTGGTGGCCGTCGTGCCCATGGAGCCGGCCGAGCCGGACGTTTTCGACGAGCAGACGTACGCCGCCGTGCGCGCCTTGCAGATGCGAGCGGGATTGACGCCCACGGGCGTGGTCGACGCTGCGACGCGAGAGAAGCTCGCGGAGCCTCGCTGCGGAGTGCCGGACGGCTACCAGGACCACAACCTCACCGAGAAATTTGCCTACGGTCCGAGTAAGTGGAACGGCAAGTCACTGACATGGAAGCTGACGAACAATGCCGTCGTGATCACAACGGCCCAGGCGCGAACCGCGATCGCGGCCGCGTTCGCTAGCTGGGCGACCGAGACGGACTTGACCTTCACCGAAGTGACTGGCACGGGAACCGCCGATATCCTGCTTACTTTCGCGGCAATCGACGGGGGCGGCGTCTTTCCGGGCAACGTCTTGGCTCGGACCGGGTTTCCCGGCAACGGGGGGGACATGACAATCGACAACGGCGAGAATTGGTCCGTATCGGGCACCACAACTCCGCAGACCGTGGATTTCCAGACCGTGATGCTTCACGAGCTGGGTCACGCGCTCGGGCTGAACCACTCGTCGGTGTCCGGCGCGACGATGGGCCCCTTCGGCAGCTATGGCAAGCAGGACCGCTCGCTCAATTGGGATGATAACACCGCCATCAGTGCACTCTACGACACCTGGAAATCGATTCCGGGTGCGGCGAGGGACATCGCTGTTGCGGGAGATGGGAGTGGCACTGCGTGGGCCATCGGCAATACGGCGGACAGCGGTGGTGGGGGTTTTTCCATTCACAAGTGGAACGGTTCAAGTTGGGACACGGTTACCGGCGTCGCCACCCGCATCGCCCTGACCGGGGACGGCGTTCCCTGGGTCGTGGACGCCTTCGGGACGATCTGGCGCGGATCGATCAGCAGCACCGGGACTTGGACGCAGCTTCCTGGTGGAGGATGCGCCACGGACATCGGTGCGGGTCTCGAGGGCGCTGTCTGGGTCATCGGTTGTGACGGTGGAGTTTTCAAATGGAACCCGAGCATGAACAAGTGGGAGAACGCGAACGGCGCCGGCAGCCGCATTGCCGTCACGCGTAAGGGGATCCCATGGGTCGTTCAGTCGGGTGGACAGATCTTCCGCCGAACATCGTCCAGCGCCACCAGCGGAAGCTGGGAACAGATGCCAGGCTCGGCGAGCGACATCGGAGCCTTGGATGCGGTATGGGCGATCGGCCGGGATTCCGTATCGGGTGGTTCGTCCATTTTCGTATGGAACGAGCAATCGGAGATCAAGGGAAGCGACGGCACGGTCCACGCACCCGCGCAAAAGCAGTGGATCAAGGTCACCGGGGGCGCAAACAACATCAGCGTTGGTTACTACGGGCCGTGGGTGACGCAGACCAACTTCTCCATCTTCCGCCAGTTCCGCCTAGGCACCATCGGCGTTCCGTGATCTCTGTGCGCGGTGCGTCCACCTGCGACGCAGTGCTATCGCAACGATGATCCAGCTGCCGAGCGGCGGACTGCCGCCGCTCGGCTCGCGACGATTCGGCACGAAGCTGCACCCATCGGAGGGCGTGGGTTCCGCTGCGGGACAAACCTTCTCGATCGTGCAGCACGCCGGCGTTTCGGGCGCCGAACGGCACAGGGCGTCGAAGGCCTCGAATGCGTACGTCACTTGCTCGCCCGGCACAGCCGGGTCGTCCGGCTGAACCACGGTCGTGCTGCACCCGTCCTCCGTCGGTGCGTAGTCGATTCCTCCGCGCACGTCGACGCCGACGAGCTTGCCGGTGGAGTCGAGCACAGCGCCGCCTGAATCGCCGACGAAGGCGTCGAAATCGGCGACGAAAAAGTCGCGAGAGTCTAGGCGCGGGTCGACGACGCGCCCGGCTCGATCGATCTTCAGCGGGACTCCCTCGCTGCAGCCGAAGAGCGTGAGCGGCTCACCGCCCTCGAGCGGATCGTCTGGGCCGCGAAGCGGCATCTCTGCACCCAAGCCAGCGACCGGCCGCTCCAGACGTATGAACGCGTAGTCGAGGTCGATTGCTGCGCCTCGCCCGGAGTGCTTGTGGGCGACGATGCGGTCGCACGAGAAGACGTCCTTGGTGCGGATCGGAGCCAGGACGTCTGGTTCCGTGTAGAAGTACGATCGAACGATGCGGAGCTCGTCGCAGGAGAATGCGAGCGCGCAATGCCCCGCTGTCAGCACCGTGCGCTCATCCACGAGAAACCCGGAACACACTGCGGCCGCCGGCTGTTCCGCAAAGCGCGCTCCCTCGCATAGGCCGCGCTTATCCAGGAGGCTGGGCGTGTCGAGTTCCACCCGATCCGCGCGGGTCACGAGGGTGTCGGCCGTCATCAGCGCTACCGCGCGACGACGCGCAATCCGCTGCAGGGCAGGATCGTCGACCTCGAAGTATTCTTCGCGATCGTCTTCGCCGTACACAATTGGCAGGACCGCGCTTTGCGTTGGAGGCGTATCCGCGTCGGAGGAACCAGTGCAACCCATCCCGCTCAGAGCCACGAGCGAGAGTGCGAGAATGAGCAAGCGAGCACGCATTTGCGTTCGGACGATGCACGGCCGCAATGCAGCACGCAAGCAGATGGCGCGTGTTTGCAACGAAGACGCGCTTCGCCCCCGAGGCATGTTTGTAGAAGTTGGCCCAACCACGCACCACGGTCCTGCTTGCTCGCCTAACAGGGCCGCGACTACACGAATTCACTGACGGCACCGGTTCACAGATGTTGCTGCTCGCGCGTTCTGGCTAGTGCGGCGAGCGTCAGTCGCTAGGGACGTAAGTGATCGTGAGCTCGTTCAATGGTGGGCGGGGTGGATAGTTGCTCGTCCAGGGCGCACGGCCTTTGGTGAAAGCAAAGCTGGCGATCGGTTGGACGTGATGTTCGTCGATCTGTACTTCGACGAGCAATTCGTAGTCGTCATCCGGTACCACGTTCCCATGCGAATCGCGCCCGTCCCAACTCACGCGATGAGTGGCGTTGGTGTGGAGAGAGGCGCCGGCCGTGATATCCACGCCCTGGCAGGGGTAGCGTTTCGCCAGGTAGCCCCTGAGTGTGAACGGATCATGGCACTTTGAAGTGTACGCCGAGAGCTGGCGACGAAGCAGGTGTCAGCTGTCACGTGCGTCTTGGCGGCGAATGGCGCTACTTGGTGAGGCGCAGGGCGTACGCGTTCCTGCGATACTCGTTGATGACAGCGAACACTTTCAGCGCCGGGAAGTAGCGAAAGCGGCCGAAGGTGCCGTTCTCGTTTTGCGCGCCGGGGCCGCCGCTGTGCATCACGGTGGTGCAGACCTTCGTGTCCGGATTGAACAAGTAGATCGTGTCGCCGCCGGCCCAGCCGACCAAGCGGTCTTGCTCTGGATCGTAGGCGAGCCCGGGTGAGGCCGCGCTGAGCAGCGCGCCGCAGCCGGACACCTGGTCGCTCCAATTTTGTTGTGCGTGGTCGCTGCCCGCGGAAATGTCGAAGACCTGCATGCCTCCGCCGGCGCTGCGCGTGCCGCCGACGACCACGAACAACTTGCGCTTGGGATCGACGCGGCCGGTCATGTGATAGTCGATGTGTGCGCTGGTCTTGTTGGAGTCGTTCAGCGTCGTGTACGTGTTCGTGCCGAGGTCGTACGCGAACAGGCTGTAACCGTCGTTCAGGATCACGCGCTGGCTGTTTGCGTCGTAGTCCGAGACCAATCCGAACGAGGCCTTCTGCGGATGCGGCTCCGGCTTTAGCTCGCGCCACGGCGCGGCCTTGCCGAGCGGCTCCTGCGTCACGCGCGCGAGGTCGAGCGCCCAGGTGCCTGGCACCGCGTAGCCGCAAGGAATGCCGGCGCCCGCGATCGACAGCATCACATCGTCGTCCGGCAGATAGCTCAGCCCGTCGTAGCTATGCCGCGAGCTCGGGCGTCCGTCCGCGTACGCTTCGCGTGACGCGCACTGATTCAAATCCACGCCCGCAATGTCACTCGGCTCGTTCAAGCGGCGCATCGTGAGCGTGTTGAGGTCGAGCGCATAGACTTCGTTGCCGAAATAGCCTCGGTGGCCGCCACCCCAGATCACGAGCTGATTGCGTTTGTGGTCGGCCATGCCGCCACCCCAGTCGTTGATCACGCCGCCACAGCCTTCATTGGCCTGGATCCCGGGGTACTGCTTCGGATCGGGGCAGACCGATTCGAGCTTGGTGTCCGTGAGCTCGCACCAACCGAGCTCGAGGCAGAGTTTGCTGCCGCCGTTCGTACTCGAGCCCTGTGTAGCGGCATCGCGCATCGCGCCGCCACCTGCATCGCGCACTGCGCCGTCGTCGGCGTCGCGCATCATCGTGCTTGTAGCGTCGCGCGTCATCGCGCTTGCGGCGTCGCGCGCCGGAGGCTGCGAATCGCTACACGCCGCGAACATCACGGCCAGCGCGAGCCGCCGCCGGCGTAACAATATCGCGAGCAGCAGCGCTGCCCAGAACGCACGCTGCGGCGAACGCGCCCGGTGCTCGATCGAGCAGGCACAACCGCCTGCGTCGCGCTCCTTCGACCGCACGCCGGCGTCCTGCGCCGCGCCCGAACCACCCGTGCTCGGTGAAGGACGCGAGCCGGCGTCTACTTGCGTGACCCCGCCCGCGCTGTATTCAAACGCGCCGACGTCGCGCACGCTCGCGCGTTGCGCTTCGCCGAGCGGGTGCCGGTACTCGAACTCGACCATCGCCGCGGCCTGTTCGAAGCGATCGGCCGTCATCGGCGTCACGCCTTTGCCGATCGCCGGTGAGCCTTCACGCAAGTGGTAATCGAAGCGTGCGGCATCGACGAACAGCGGATCGATCCCGCTCAGGTTGTCACCGGAGAGCGTGCCCGTGTTCGTCGGCGTACCCGTGCCCACGAACAGGTTGTTGTTCGCTTTCAGCATCGCGCCCGACGCGACGATGAAACGCCCGCTGCCGAAATCGTTGACGAAGGTGTTGTTGAACACGAGCACGCGTGTGCCGGGATTGGTCGCGCCCTCTTCACCCCAGGACAACATGGTCGAGTTGCCCGCACGCTTTCCCTTCTCGATCACGTTGCCGGCGATCACCGCGTCGCCGCCGTTCGGCAGATTGATCTCGTAGCTGTCGTGGCCCTCTTCGCCGGTCAAGCGGTTGTATGTGATGTAGTTGGTCTTAGCGCGCGACTTGAGCAGGTGGCCCTTGTCGGGCGTGTCGGTCGCGACCGCGTGCGACCAGTTGAACCGGAAGTAGAGCGTATCGATGTTGGCGATGTAGAGGTTGTGAGTGCAGCCGCCTTGGTTGCAGCCGTCCCCTACGCCGTTGTGGAAGAACTCGCTGTGCTCGATCGTGATCGCGCCGCTGGTTCCTCCGAGGATGCCGTTCTGGTTGTCGTGAATGTTGCAGCCGCGGACGGTCAGCCCTGCAGCCTCGACGCGGATACCGGCCGCGTTCAACCCGTTGTCCGCGGAGATGTGCGCGCCGGTGAGCTCGAGATTCTCGATCGTCACGTCGGCTGCGGTGACGACGTAGATGCCTTTGTATTGGGCAGGATGATCGGTCCCCGAGAGATCGATCTTCGGTTGGCCCGCCACGCCGCGCAGCGTGAGGCGCTCGACGCCGATGGCGCAGCTGTCCGTGTACGTGCCGGCCGCGATCTCGATCACGTCATCGGACTTCGCCGCCGCGACAGCAGCGCACGGAGTCGCATACTGTCCGCCCTGGCCGACGCGCAGCGGTTGTGCAAGCGCGGTGCTGGTAGTGGCTACGAGAACGAGCAGGACGCCAATGAGAGCACGCATCCGCTAGATCGAACACGAAGTGCCGCCCCGACGCCAGTAGGCAAACATCCGGGACTGAAACTCGCGCGGGAGTGATACGCTTTCATTTTTGAGGTGGACGCCGACCGGAAGTCCACGAATCGTCCCACCAGGAGTCTCGCGCGCCGTCGCCGAACTCCGTCTGCAGCGCCTTCGATCAGGACACGAACGCGAAGTGTTTCAGCAGCTGTTTGACTTCTTCGGAGCCCCGGCGCTCTACCAGGTCGCGATTTGCCGCTGAGCCAGCGAAGCTGCGGGAGCGGCGCCCGGCACCTCGCACAGCGTGTGTCCTGGAGCGTTGTGCCGGGACGTGCAGCGAAATTGTCGAGATCAGCCGCCATCGAAGCTGCCGCGACCACGACATCGTCGCTTCTTGGCGCGCCTCGGTTCGCGTTCTTGCGTTGGACCGGCTCCCGGCGTGGCGTCAGGCGATCGCTCGAGAGTTCCGTCTCAGATCTTCCAGTCAACGCGGCTCGAATCGGCGCGCTCGCGCGCGTGACCTTCAGCGCTGTCGCGCACCACGCGCGCGGCCAGCTTGAGTGCGTGTGGGCCTCCTTCGAGTATCTGCAGCGCCAAGTCGAAGTTGGGATCCTGCAGCACCGAGATTGCCAGCGGTGTCACGTCGACAGTCTCGACGTTCGCCACGCTCGTGAGCAAGTCGCGCGCTGCCGCACTCGGATCGTCGAACAGTCCGCAAACAGTCCGCAACGGCTCTAAGTTATCGGATTCGTGGGCCGACGTATGGGCTGTGTTAACCGATTGGTCGTTGGTTTCCAGTGCATATTCGCGACCGCGCCGGACTCGCTGCGCGTCACGCAGTCCTTCGCGCGAGCGCACTCAAGCCGTTGCCTCTCTCACCGACTCTTGCATATTCGACAGCTCGACCAGCCGAAAAGGCTGCGCAGTCGTTCGCTGCAACAACGGCAACGCGACATTGTACACCGGAATACCGCGACTCGTCTGACCCTCGTGCGTTCCCGAGTGCGCATGACCGTGAAACACCAAGTCAACCGGATAGCGATGCAAAGCATCTTCGAGTCGCTCAGTTCCAAGATACGGAAAGATCTCCCGCGGCTCGCCCTGTACGGTGGCTTCGATGGGCGCGTAATGCAGGAGCGCGATGCGCGCGCTGCGGTTCGGATCGTATTGGATGGACGCGACCATGGCCGGCACGCCGACCTGACGAGCGAGCAGCACGTGCTCACGCGTCTGCGGCATCGGACCGTCGGTGGCGGCGACGACCAGGATCGCGCCGTCCATCTGGGCCGCACCGGTGATCATGTTCTTGATGTAGTCCGCGTGCCCCGGGCAGTCGACGTGCGCGTAGTGCCGGGCCTCGGTCTGGTACTCGACGTGCGCGATCGAGATGGTGATACCGCGCTGACGCTCTTCCGGCGCCTTGTCGATCTGATCGAAAGCCGACGCCTCGTTCAGGTTCGGGTACTTGTCGTGCAGCACCTTGGTGATCGCCGCGGTAAGCGTGGTCTTACCGTGGTCGATGTGACCGATGGTGCCGATGTTGACGTGCGGCTTAGTCCGCTCGAACTTCGCCTTCGCCACTGGGGCCCTCCTAGATAAATGTTGACTACGCCGTACGCCGACGCGCTTGGGGTGTGGTGGTCAGGAGCGAGAGACTACTCGCCCCGGGCCTTCTTGATGATCTCTTCCGCCACGTTCTTCGGAACCTCGGCGTAGGAATCGAACTGCATCGAGTAGGACGCGCGGCCCTGGGTCTTCGACCGCAGGTCACCGACATACCCGAACATCTCCGACAGCGGCACCAGGGCCTTCACGACCCGGCTGCCACCGGGGCCTTCGTCCATCTGCTGGATCTGGCCGCGGCGGGAGTTGAGGTCGCCGATCACGTCACCCATGTAGTCCTCGGGCGTCGTGACCTCGACGGCGAACATCGGCTCCAGGATCACCGGACCGGCCTTGCGGGCGGCCTCCTTGAAGGCCATCGAACCGGCGATCTTGAACGCGAGCTCGGACGAGTCGACGTCGTGGTAGGCGCCGTCCTGCAGCGTCACCTTGACGTCCACCATCGGGTAGCCGGCCAGTACGCCGAACTCCATCGCCTCCTGGCAGCCCTCGTCCACCGACGGGATGTACTCCCGGGGGATGCGGCCACCGGTGACGGCGTTGACGAACTCGTAGCCACCCTCGCCACCGGCCTCCACCGAGGTCGGCTCGATGTCGATGATCACGCGACCGAACTGACCCGAACCACCGGTCTGCTTCTTGTGCGTGTAGTCGACCTTCTCGACCTTCTTGGTGATGGTCTCGCGGTAGGCGACCTGCGGCTTGCCGACGTTGGCCTCGACGCGGAACTCGCGCTTCATCCGGTCGACCAGCACCTCGAGGTGCAGCTCGCCCATGCCGGCGATGATCGTCTGGCCGGTGTCCTCGTCGGTCCGGACCTGGAAGGTCGGGTCCTCCTCGGCGAGCCGCTGGATCGCGACGCCCAGCTTCTCCTGGTCAGCCTTCGACTTCGGCTCGATGGCGACCGAGATCACCGGGGCCGGGAACTGCATCGACTCGAGCACGACCGGGTTCGACGGGTCGGCCAGGGTCTCACCGGTGGTGGTGTCCTTCAGGCCCATCACGGCGACGATGTGGCCGGCGCCGATCGACGCGATCTCCTCACGCTTGTTCGCGTGCATCCGGTAGATCTTGCCGATCCGCTCCTTGCGCCCCTTGGTCGGGTTCAGCACCTGCGTACCGGTCTCCAGCTTGCCGGAGTACACCCGGATGAAGGTCAGCTTGCCCAGGTGCGGGTCGGCCGCGATCTTGAACGCCAGCGCCGAGAACGGCTCGGTGTCGGACGGCTTGCGTAGGACGACCTGCTCCGCGTCCTTGACGTCGTGGCCCTCGATGGCCGGGACGTCGATCGGGCTCGGCAGGTAGGCGTTGATCGCGTCCAGCAGCGGCTGGACACCCTTGTTCTTGAACGCCGTACCGGTCAGCACCGGGGTCAGCTTGCTCGCGATGGTCGCGCGCCGGATCGCGGCGACGAGCTGCTCCTCGGCGAACTCGCGGATGGTTTCCAGCATCGAGAACCGCGTCCGTCCCGATGCCCGCTCGGCGACAAGCAGCGACTTACGTACAAGCGCGTCGAGAAGGTCGACGACGCGATAATCATCCGGTTCGCCGAATCCTGCTACCGCGCTTGCACTTTGAATATCGAACCCACCGGCGAACACCGAACATCGTTCCAACAGTGCCTTTTCCGCATCGTCGAGAAGGTCGTAGGACCAGGCAACCGCATGGCGCAAAGTCTGGTGACGCCCCAAACCGCGCCGGGATCCGACAAGCAGCTTGAACCGGTGATCGAGACGATCACGAATTTCGTCCACCGCCATGGATGAGATGCGCGATGCCGCCAATTCGATGGCCAATGGAATTCCGTCTAGGCGTCGACAAATCTCGGCAACCGCGCTGCCATCCTCGATCGAGAATTCCGGTGTGACGCGGCGGGACCGCTCCACGAACAAGTCCACCGCGGCATCGACGTTCAGAGACCGTACCGGCCACAGTTGCTCCTCGGCGCTGCCCACCCCCTCGCGACTGGTGGCGAGGATCCTCACGGTCGCCGAGCGAGCGAGGATTGCGTCGACGAGATCGGCTACCGCGTCCAACACGTGCT
>Ga0081455_10007446_pt1 | contig 11531 bp, 9 predicted proteins | sample TabmetS3T2R1_FD_70207 | JGI IMG/M metagenome (GOLD analysis project Ga0081455, IMG submission 70207) | Tabebuia heterophylla rhizosphere microbial communities from the University of Puerto Rico - S3T2R1 | ecosystem: Host-associated > Plants > Roots > Rhizosphere ...
CCGGTCGCAGTGATGCGGGCGTTACCCTTCGTCTTGTAGCTGTCGGCCGCCTGCTTGATCGTGTTCAGGGCCTGCTGCGAGAGATTCGAGCGGTCCCAATCGAAGAACACCATGAACGAAGGTGCAGCGGCGGCCGGCGGCGGTGGCGGCGCAGCGGCCGGTGCCGAGGGCCCGAACTTGTACTGAATGCCAAGCATGACGGAGAAGTTGTTGTTGCTCCAGGCATTGCCGTTCAGGCTCGGGTTCGACGTGCCGTAGTAGCGGCCATCGAGATTGAGGCGGAAATTGTTGTCGATATGCCAGCTGGCGCCGACGATGCCCTGGAAGGCGAACACGGTGCTGCTGAGCGAGCTCGTCGCGTCGACGAAACCGACGCCAATACCGGCACCGATGTACGGCGTGACGACCGCGTCGGGCATGAAGTCATAGAGCCCGTTCACCAGGAAACCGAGCTGACCAATATTGGAAGAGTAGAAGCCGGCGCCCTGTGGACCGAAATTCGTGGTCGAGTTCACCTGGTTCTGCCGGTAGACGCCCTCCAGTTCCACGCGCGGACCGACGAAATCGTAGCCGATCACCCCGCCCGCGGCCCAGCCGGTCTGCGTCGTAATCGGAACATTCTGGTTCTGGGTCCCCGACGTGTTGACCGTGGTGCTCAGGAGCCAGCTCAAACCGCCTTCGGCGCCGATGTAGACACCTGGCGTGGGCGCCGTTTGCGCATTGGCCAGGACCGGCACCGCGCCTAGAACCGCGGCGGCCACAATCAACGCCTTCTTTGACATTACTCGCATCTCCTTGCTTCGAAACTTCTGGCTTCAGCGGGCTTGTGCCATCGCTTCCGGCGAAACCTATATTGACGCGCAAAAGTACACTTGACCTCTTGCGACAATCATCGCGCGTATCTCTGCCCTAGCGGTCTGCGCTCTGGTGCAGCGAGATCAACTTCGGCGGCGCGTCTGTGGCCTCACCTCGCTCGCGAACCCACATCGACAGGCAGAAGTGCACTTGACCTGTCGCGACAATCATCGCGGATGGGATTTTCCCATGCCTGTAGCTGGGGTCACCGGTCTTGCACGAATATTGAGTTGCTGTTCCGGCAAGACGTTGGCCCGATCAGTACTTCCCAGCGGCGGCTGCACGTCGTTGCCTGCATTGCATTGGCGCCATGTTGAGGGCGCCTTACCTGACCACGACTTGAAGCTCCGAGTGAATGTGCTCGCGTCCGAATAGCCAATGGCAGATGCGATTTCCACAGCGGGCAAAGACGTATCGGTCAACAACTGCCGTGCCAGGGCGAACCTGACCTCAGCGGCGAGCACCGGAACCGAGGTCCCGAGCGCAGCCAGACGCCGGTTCAGCGTTCGCCGGTGAAGCTTCATGGCGATGGCGACTCCGGCGACAGAGAATTCCTGCCGCACGATCAAAGCCATGATCGCCCGCTTGCAGAACAGGACGAACTCAGCGTCGGTTTCGGCCGGCGTGGCGAGTAGCTGTTCGATCCGGTAGCGAACCTTCTTGTCCGCGGTCGCGACGGGCTTGTCGAGCCAGATCGCCGGAAAGATCAGGACCGATCGCTCGGTGTCGAACGTGACATCGACCCCAAAAAATCGCCGGTAAGGGCGCGGATCTTCAGGCGGCCGGCGTGCCATCCGGACCTCGCTCGGCTTCCAGTCAGCCCCCACCAGCGTCCGGATAAGCTGACAACCGACCGCAAGCGACACGTCCAGCCCTATCGGCCGCCCGACGTTCATGCCCATGGTCAAATTGGCGCCGAGCACGGCGGTGTCTCCATGCACCAGGAAAGTCGGGATCACGGCCCGACCGTTGAAGTGCAGAGACATGACGAACGACCTGAGCGCTGTGCCGAGGTTCTCGGAAGTCTGCATCAACAGTCCGGGTAGGCCGAAGCCGGCAGGAGAGACCGATTGCCCCACCAACAGACCGATGTGCGCACACCCCGATCGGGTGGCGCAGCGATCCAGCAGACGGCCGGCCTCTTCGACGTCGATGGCGTTGTCTGCCGACGACAGCAAATCGGGCGGCAGGCTGAGCTCGGTCAGGATCGAATCGATCGAAAGGCCAAAGCGAGAAAGAATCCTCGGCAACGCCATGAATTGTCCGACACGGAGCCGTTCTCCACTAAGAACGCGTCTTCTCATCATCTAGCCAGTTGTGCACTGAGGACTCATTGCATACAGAGTGATTTTTGTCGCAAAAGGTCAAGCAGAATATTCTCCTTACCCATTAGCGTTTGCGCGTCGGGGGGAGAGTACAGCATGGCGTCTGGTGGCAAGCGTGTGCGCAGGGACGTATCCCGAAGAGGGCCGAACTTGCGCCGATGCTTGGCGAGCAAGTTTGCATTGATCTCGGTCGCCGCGGCGCTTTCGAGTAGCTCGATCCTCGTCGCCCGATCCGCCGCGGCAGCGGATCCCGCGAAGGCGGCGCCAACACCTGACACAGCTCAACTCGAACAGAAGCTGCCGGCCGATCCCGAGCCCTGGCGCTTCACCTTCACGCCCTACGCCTGGCTGATGAGCGTCAGCGGCAATGTCACGGCACGCGGCCAGACCATCGACACCAACGCAAGCTTCATCGACCTCGTGCAGAAGAGCGACACGCTCGCCGGCCTCATGGGCCATTTCGAGGCGAACAAGGGCAAGGCCGGCATCTATACCGACTTCGTCTTCACCAAGCTGGGCTTCGGCGCTGGCCAGACCAACTATCGCAATCCGATCGGCGGCCTCAAGACCAGTACGACTGCCAACGCCGCCCTCACCTATCAGATGTTCATCGTCGAAGTGGGCGGGGTGTACGAAGTCCATCGCTGGCCAGGCTCGGAAGGATCGTTCACCGCCATCGATGCGCTGGGCGGCTTCCGCTACTGGAACAACTCGATCGATGCATCTTTCGATGTGACGTCGAACGTCGACTTCTCGCGCCTTCGCCTCGAGCATCTCGACCGTTCCTTCGGTCTGGCTGTCGCCCGCTCCGATGCAATCCAGTGGGTCGATCCCGTGATCGGCTTCCGTGTCCGCCATCAGTTTACGCCACGTCAGGAGCTGTGGGCGCGTGCCGATATCGGCGGCTTCGGATTGGCGGGCAGCCAGTTCTCCTGGCAGGCAGTCGCCGCCTATACCTACCTATGGCAAGCGACCGGCTACCAGGTCGGCGCGACGATCGGCTTCCGTGCCCTCGGCGTGAACTACAGCTCAGGATCCGGCCCCGATGCCGTCGGCATCAACGAGGTTTTATACGGGCCGATCATCGGCGCCAGTTTCAGGTTCTGAAAAAGCCGCCGTCAGACCTGTAGCCGGGCGAACAGGTCCGCTTCGCAGAAGACTTAGTCATCTCGGGTTCTTTTCCTCGGCGTCCGCCGGCTTGGGATGAACAGTCGCAACCCGCCGCCGGCGATGAACGCCGCGGCAGCTCCACCGCCGATCACGCCGGCCAAAGCTCCCACGCCGCCGTTTCCTCCCGCCATCCGGTCGACAAGCCATCCTGCCAACCAGCAACCGACCCATACCACCATGGCGATCAAAAGGTCGCTTTCGGACTTGTTCGACATGTCTAGAGCGCCGCCGAGGCCAGCGCCTGGGTCCCGAGCGCGCCCGCGATAACGACAAGCCAGGGCGGCACCTTCCAGAGCTGCAAGGCAAGAAAAGCCGTGATGCCGACGCCAAAATCGCGCGGCCCGTTGATCGCGCTCGTCCACACCGGCGTGTAGAGCGCCGCCAGCAGCAGGCCGACCACGGCCGCGTTCACGCCGCGCAGCGCCGCCTGCACGCCGGCCCGCCGGCGCAATCCGTCCCAGAACGGCAAGATGCCGATCAACAGCAGGAACGTCGGCAGATAGATCGCCACCAGACAGATGAAGCCGCCCAGCACGCCGTTGGGCGCCGGTCCCATGACGGCACCCAGATAGGCGGCAAAGGTGAAGAGCGGACCGGGTACGGCCTGCGCCGCGCCATATCCGGCCAGGAACGCATCGTTGTCGAGCCAGCCGGGCGGCACGACCGCCGCCTGCAGAAGCGGCAACACGACATGACCGCCGCCGAATACCAGCGCGCCCGATCGATAGAAGGCATCGAACAGCTGGACAACATGGATGCCGGTCGTCGAGGCAACCGGCAATCCGAGCAGCAGGACAACGAAGGCGACCAGGGATCCGATCGCGACGCTGCGCTGGATCGTGAAACCAAGATGCGCTTGCGGCCGGATCGCGGTATCGCCGAACAGACGCCAGCCGATCAGCGCGCCAATCGCGATCGCCCCCACCTGGCCGAGTGCAGATGGGATCGCGAGCATGAGCAATGCCGCGCCGATCGCGATGGTCGCGCGCTCGCGGTCCGGGCAGAGATTGCGCGCCATGCCCCAAACGGCCTGCGCCACGACGGCAACGGCCACGATCTTGAGACCATGCAGCCACGCCGCCTGCCCAAGGTCGCCGATCGCGTCGACGCCGTAGCCGAAGGCGATGAGGGCGAGTGCCGACGGCAAGCTGAAACCGGCCCACGCCGCGAGCCCGCCCGGCAGGCCCGCCCGCAGGATCCCGAGACTGACGGCGGTCTGGCTGCTCGCGGGACCCGGAAGGAACTGGCAGAGCGCCACGATGTCGGCATAGGACGCCTCGTCCAGCCAGCGGCGGCGTTCGACGATGTCGGCGCGAAAGTAGCCGAGATGCGCGACCGGACCGCCGAACGAGGTCAAACCGAGGCGCAGGAACGCCAACAGGACCTCGATGGTTGACCCCGTACCGCGCGGCCCCCGGCTCTCAGACATAGATGATCAAGCCCGCCAAGCGCGGCACTCTCACGAACGCCGCCGTGCCTCGTCCCGATGTTCGAGCAACTCGCTGAAGAGTTCGCGCGCTTGCCGGCGGGCGACGACAAGGGCCTTCCGGCCGAAGGGCGTCGCCTTGTATAGGCGCCGGACCGAACGGCCTGCCCGTTCGCGCCGGGAGACCAGGTAGCCGCGTCTCTCCAGGCTTTCGAGCAACGGATAAAGCGTACCAGGACTCAGGCGATAACCGTGCCGTCCCAGCTCCTCGATCATCCACTGGCCATAAATCTCGCCCTCCGACGCGTGCTGGAGGACATGCAGCCGAATGAAACCCGAAAGGAGCTCCTGGTGTTCCATGAAGATGAGGGAACATTGCACGCCGTCCAGATGAGCACAACGCAATCGAAATTCGATAGCGAAAACCGATAGCGGCAATGAGCGTTCATCGTCAAGGGTCTTGAGCGCTGCTGAGTCTTGGGCTCTGCTGAAATGATCCGCGTCACTTCCAACGACCCAGGACGGCAGCCGGCGCACCAGCGACTGCGATTTGCAATCTAAATCGAAATGCAGGATCGATCCTCGCTGGTCTAGTCAGGATCGGTCGGCTAGCTTCGTTGTTGTTTGCGACTATGGACGCCCGAGGGGGCAAGCGGGCATGGAGACACATCGGGAAGCGGCAGTTCCGACGGCGGGCAAGCGTCAGGCGCGCCGCATTCCACTTGTCTGGATCGTGCCGCTGGTCACCGCGCTGATCGGTGCCTGGCTGGCCTGGGACACTTTCTCCAAGCGCGGCCCCACGATCACCATTGCCTTCGAGTCCGCTGGAGGCCTGCAGGCCGGGCAGTCGCAGCTCAAGTTCAAGGACGTCACGATGGGCACGGTGAAATCGCTCGCCGTGTCGCCGGATTTCTCCCAGGTGATCGCCACGGTCGAGACGACACGCGAGGCCGAGCCCCTGCTCAGCGACAAGACGGTCTTCTGGGTGGTGCAGCCGCAGCTGTTCGCCGGCCGCATCTCCGGCCTCGATACGCTGCTGTCCGGCTCCTATATCGGCATGCTGCCGTCGACCGAGAAGGGCAAGTCGGAGCGTCATTTCGTCGGTAGTCCCAACCCGCCGGTTCTGCCGGTGTCGACCCCGGGTACTGTCTTCAAACTCGAGACCCGGCGCGTCGGCTCGATCAGCCTGGGGTCGCCGATCTTCTACCGCGACATCGACGTCGGCACCGTCCTCGGCTGGGATCTCGGCCACATGGCGCGTGACGTCACGATACACGCCTTCGTGCGGGCACCGTTCGACAAGTACGTGCACGAGGATTCGCTGTTCTGGAATGCGTCTGGTATTTCAGTAAAGCTGGGTGCGAGCGGCGTGCAAGTACAGATGGAATCGTTCAAGGCGCTGCTGCTGGGGGGCATCGCCTTCGAATCCAAGCCCGGCACCACTGCGCCCGTCGCTGCCGCCAACCACAGCTTTCCCCTCTATGCAAACCGTGACGCGGCCAACACGGCAGGGTTTGGCCGCCGCCTGCACCTGCTGTCCTATTTCGAGCACTCGGTGTCCGGTCTGGAGGTGGGCTCCGACGTCACCCTGCATGGGCTCAAGATCGGCGAAGTCACCGATGTCGGCCTCGTCTACGATCCGAAGATCGACCGCATCCTGGTGCCGGTTCACTTCCAGGTCGAAGGCGATCGGATTGCCGGCGTCGCGGCAAGCGAAAGGGCACGCACCGCGCCTCTCGGCTCGGTCGCTGCCGAGATGGTCAGGCGCGGCTTTCGCGCCACACTGCAATCGTCGAACCTGATCACCGGCCAGAAGGTCGTCGCCATCGAATTTGTGCCCGACGCTCCGCCGGCCGAGCTCAAGCGCGAGGGCGACGTCTTCGTCATTCCCTCGACCGAGACCGGCGGCTTCGACGCCATCACCCAGTCCGCCACGGAGCTCCTGTCCAAGATCAATCGCATCGACTTCCAGGCCATCGGCAAGAGCCTCTCCGCGACGCTGAAAGGCGTCGACGACACGGTCAACGGGCCGCAGCTCAAGAAGACGCTGGCCTCACTCCAGGCGACGATGGCCGACCTGCAGGACTTCACCCGCAAGCTCGACACCAACGCCTCGCCTGCCCTCGCCCGGCTGCCCGACATGGCCAACAAGCTCGACGACACTCTCGCCCAGGCCAACCGCCTGGTGGCGTCGATGAACTCGGCCTACGGCAACGACTCCCGGTTCAGCCGCGAGATCGATCGGCTGCTACCACAGCTCAACGAAATGACGCGTTCCTTCCGCGCCCTGGCCGACCTCCTGTCCCGCCATCCCGAGGCCCTGATCAAGGGCCGCACCAACACAGGCAAGGAATAGCCGGATGCCGCTCGTTCGCCGCCAGTTCGTCGGGCTCGCCCTGCCCGCCCTTGCCGCCGCGTGCTCGTCGCCGGATCCGGTGCTCTACACCATCCCGATGAAGCCCGGGCCGGTGCTGCGCGGCGGCCCCAAGGTGGTGCAGCTGCGCGACATCGGCCTGGCGGGTTATCTCGACCGCCGCGAGATCGTGCGATCGTCGCAGGCCTACAAGCTCGGCGTGATGTCCAACGATTGGTGGGGCGAGAGCCTGGCCACGATGCTGAGCCGCACGATCGTGCTTGGCCTGTCGCAGCGCCTGCCCGACAGCCGCATCTATGCCGAAGGCGGCGCCATCTCGGTCGATCCCAATGCCGTGCTGGGGGTCAATATCCAGCGACTCGACCTCGATGCCTCGGGCGAGCTCGCGCTGGAGGCCCAGGCGGCGATCGAGTTCAACCGGCCCAAGCGAAACGCAGCGAGAAGCTTCAATATCGTCAAGCATCCGCCGACGCCCAATGTCTCGGGCCAGGTCGCCGCCACCAGCGACGCGGTCGCCGAGCTGACCGACGGCCTGGCGGCCATGCTGCAATCGTGACCCGTCCCGAGCTGCGCGAATGCATGGGCTGCGGCCTGTTTCAGGTCGTGCCCGAGCTCGGCCCCGACATGCACTCGCAGTGCCTACGCTGCGGCACCCTGTTGCGTCGCACCCGGAGCAACCCGCTCGATCGCGGCCTTGCCCTCAACGTCGCCGCCCTCGTCCTTTACGTCATCGTGTGGACGGCGATGCTGATGAAGGTCTCGACCGCGGGCATCGTGCACGAGAGTACGCTCGCCTCCGGTCCCCTTGAACTGGTGCGCCAGGGCCTGTGGCCGTTGGCCGTGGCGGTGGTGTTCACCACCGGCCTCGCCCCGCTCGGCAAGTTCGCCGGCGCCATCTACGTGCTGGTGGGGCTCCGGCTGCAGCAGCCGTTGCCGAACCTGCGCGGCGTCTTCCTGTTCGCGCGCAAGATCAGCATCTGGTCGATGCTGGAGGTGCTGCTGCTGGGCGTGTTCGTCGCCTACACCAAGCTCGGCGACATTGTGCAGATGGATATCGGGCCCGCCGTCTATGCGCTGGGCCTGCTGACGATCGTCGTCGTGTGGGCCGATACCGTGCTCGAGCCCGGCGCAGTGTGGGAGGCGATCGAGCGCACCGGACAGACCCATGCCCCGATCGCAGAGCCGCGGACGCTCGACCTACGGCCCGGCGCCATGGGCTGCGAGGCCTGCGGCCTGGTGAGCGTGCCGGCCCACCACGACGACGCCCGCTGCCCGCGCTGCGGCTCGGCGTTGCATGCGCGCAAGCCCGACAGCCTGAACCGGACCTGGGCCTTCGTGATCGCGGGCGCCATCTTCTACATCCCGGCCAACTATTATCCGGTGCTGACCGTCATCCAGTCCGGCGCCGGCGCGCCCAGCACCATCCTGGGCGGCGTCGAGGAGCTTTTGGCCTCGCAGATGTATCCGCTGGCGCTGCTGGTCTTCTTCGCCAGCATCCTGGTGCCGGTGTTCAAGCTGATCGGTCTTGCCCTCATGCTGATGGCGACCATGCTGGTGACCACGGAAGCCGGCGCCAGCGTCCTGCTGCCACAACGCACGCGGCTTTATTACGTCGTCGCCTGGATCGGCCGATGGTCGATGGTCGATATCTTCATGGAATCCCTGCTGGGCGCGCTGGTGCAGTTCGGCGCGGTCGCGACCATCGAACCCGGCATCGGTGCCGTGGCCTTCTGCGCCGTCGTCCTGCTGACGATCATCGCCGCCGAAGCCTTCGATCCCCGCCTGATGTGGGACGCCGCCGCTCGCAATCCCCACCGCCCGCTGGCACTGCGCCAGCCTCATCGATCCACACTGGCAGCCAGGACAGCAGGCCGTCCGTCCTGAGCAACCTTCTTGAGGTCCCGTTTAGCGCATCGCCATGACAGCGCCGATGCCCATGCTGAGGCCCGTCGCGATCAGCAGGACGCAAATAATTGCTCTGAACAGCTTGGGTGACAGAGGCAGTGGGTGGCGCACGGCAAAGTAGGTCATGAGAAAAACAACAGGCAGGGCTTCTGCCGCGAGCTGCAGGGCGAAGAGCGAGAACTGACCGGACGGCACGACGATGAACAGACGCAGCGACGTGCTAAATCCGAAGATCACCATGAGTGACTGCCGAATCCACGCGACAGGCTTCGGCTGCCGGTACAATAGATAAACCAGAGGCGGTCCTCCTGCGGAAAACATGCCTCCCAAGATGCCGGCAATGCCGCCCGTGAGGGCAAAGGCCTTGGGAGACGACATCGCTTGCAGCGGTTGAGCGGTGCGCCACAGCGACAGCGCGCAACCCACGATGCTGACACCCAGAACAAGGCGAAGGACCTGATAGGCCGTTCCGGCAAGCCATCCGAGCAGGAGCGCACCGACCACAACGCCTCCCGCACTCGCAACAACGGTCGGCACGAGCACTTTCTCGATGCGCAAAGCGCGGTTGCGATAGAGGAACAGCCAAGCGGTGCAGAACCCGATGATCGTAGATGCATTCACCGCATCGGGCAGCGGCACCAGGTTGGTGGCGCCGACCAGGCCGAGCAGGATCAGAGCCAGCGCAAACCCCGTCAGTGCCTGCGCATAGACGGCGGCGGCAACGAATACCAGGAAGACCCCGTGCGTCCAGAGCTGCGCGCTCAATTGCAAAACGACCCGTCCCTCAAGCGTTCAAAGAGATGTCCGCCTGCTCAGCGGGTGCCGCTTATTAGACTCTCCTTGTGGCTTTGGCTTTTGCTTTCTGACGCCCTTTATCGAGCGCCAGGAAGTGTTCTCGCCGGGCGGAATCTGCGAGGCCCTGTCTGGCTCGCCACCGCGGATCGCTCGCCCTCCGGCCGGGAAAATGGTGTAACGTAAGCGCTGATTCTACAGAACTGCGCCGATACTTCGAGAAAAAGGGGAGACGATCATGCGCAGCCCAATACTTGTCCTGGCCGTCGCCGGACTGTCACTTGGCAGCGCAGCCTCTGCGCGAGCCGATGATGACTTCATGCGCGTATGCACGGAAACCACCGAGCAGAAGACATGTCAGTGCATGTCCACCAAGATTCCGCCTGAAAAGCGGGCGTCGGCGATCGACGCCATGCGCAAGTCCAACGCGGCGATCGTGACCGGCGCCCCGCTCGATCCTTCGGCGCTTTCCCAGGAGCAAATGCTGGGACTCGATGCCGTCGTGCTCGCGCAAGCCTCGTGCATGTAGGCCAATGATTGCAACGCGGCGGCCATAAAGGGAGCGCAACAACTGCGCTCCCCTGATAGCTTCGTTACTGTCCTGCTTGGTGCTTTATCATCTCGTCGACCTTCTTCTTCACCGCATCGAGATTGAAGGACGCCGGATCCTGCATCGGCGGATAGTCGACCGCCGTCAGCGCCAGCTTCGCGACAAATTGCTGGACGAGGACGAAGCGCCAGAACTCGCGCGCATAGAAGTCATTCCCGTAGCCGAAGGCGCCTGTGTTGGTCGATTCGCCGCGGATCATCGGCGTACGCTCGAAGGGGTCCTGGCGGATGTTGACCATCACGGGCATGTCCGTGGTGACCTTTTCGCCCGGCCAGCCATAGGGCTGCTGGAAGAACGTAAATTTGAAGTCGTCGATGCGAACGGCGCCTAGATTCGGACCGCCGAAGTAGAAGATCTCGCGGCGCTTGGACGGCCCCTTGCCCGTCAGGAGATCCATCTGGTTATAGCCGTCGAGATGGTTCTTGTAGGTCCGATCGCCGAGCTTCACGCCCTTCAGCAGTTGATCGGTGATGTTCGGGTTCCCTGCCGCCGCCATCAGGGTGGGAAACCAGTCGAGGCCGGAGAAGATGCCGTTCTCGACCGTTCCCGGCTTGACCTGGCCTGGCCAGCGAATGATGCATGGAACGCGGAATCCGCCCTCGCCGACGGTGCCCTTGGTATTCTTGAACGGCGTCATGCCGCCATCGGGCCAGGTGAACACCTCTGCGCCATTGTCCGTGGTGAAGATGACGATCGTGTTCTTGGCCTCACCGATATCGTCGAGGTGCTTCAGCAAGCTACCGATGCTGTCATCCAACTGCGCCATGCCGGCTTCCTCGAGACCATAGTTCGTCTGGCTGTTCTGCATCGAGCTGTATTTCTTCGAGAGGAAGGTCCAGACGTGCATGCGCGTCGTATTGTGCCAGACGAAGAACGGCTTGTTGTCCTTTTTGGCCTTGTCCATGAAGTCGCTGGACGCCTTGACCAGCACCTCGTCGAAGGTGGTCATGTCGTACTTCGCCTTCAGGAACGGCAGGTCGTGCATGTTCGGCACGTTTGACATGTCCGGGAATGGCGGCAGCGGACCTTCATCGACGATCCTCTGCTTGCCGACCTTGCCCCAGCGCGGCATCA
>Ga0081455_10007447_pt1 | contig 11530 bp, 9 predicted proteins | sample TabmetS3T2R1_FD_70207 | JGI IMG/M metagenome (GOLD analysis project Ga0081455, IMG submission 70207) | Tabebuia heterophylla rhizosphere microbial communities from the University of Puerto Rico - S3T2R1 | ecosystem: Host-associated > Plants > Roots > Rhizosphere ...
GCAGGCTTCACCTCGACCATCATCCAGGTCGGCGCCCCGCCCTATCAGGTGCACATCCTGCCGCAGCGGCTCGACAAGCTCACGCTGATCGGCACCACCATCATCTTCTTCGCGCTGGTGAACGTGATGAAGCTCGTGCCCTATTTCGCGCTCGGCCAATTCTCGACGCAGACGCTCGCGACCTCGGCGGTGCTGCTGCCCTTCGCCGTCGCCAGCAACTTCTTCGGCCTGTGGCTCGCGCGCCGGACGCCGACCGAGCTGTTCTACCAGATCACCTATCTCCTGATGCTGGTCATCTCGCTGGCCTTGCTGTGGCAGGGCGTCGCCGCCGTTCTTGCCGACTGAGAAGGAACACGGGCCGAAAGACTTGCGACGCGGAGGCTTGGTTGCTCGTGCGTGTGGTCGTGGCGGCTCAATGACCAAACGGCCCCGGGGAAATATCTAAAGAGTTTATTTAGAGAGCTGCCGTAAAAGCCTTCGACGTCGCTCCGTTGCTCGCTCGCTGAAGCGCACGGAAGCGTGAGCAAATCGACAGTCGGATAGAGGCATGACAGCGGTTCCGCGGTTAGCCCGCTTTTGGCATCACATGGACGCCATGTTGGCGCACGGCGAAAGCCTCGTGCGCGCATTTCATCGCTTGCTTGGCGCATCAAGTCTGCGCATAAAGCCGCTGACGGCCTCCGTTGTCGCGGCGATGCGGCGTGGAATGGACGCCGTCATGCCGCAGGGCGAACGCCTCGTGCGTGCGTTCCGTGGACTGCTTGGGACCGCGAACCCCCGTAAGACGATCATGCTTGCCGCCGCGGGCGTTGCGGCACTGGGTCTCATCATCTTTGTCCTCCTCGAAATCAGCGTGAGGAGCGAGCTGGCCAGAGAGGCGACCGATGCGGCGTCTGTAAGTCCCAATCAAATGCAATCCGGCAACTTGCTCCCTGGTACACCCGCAAGCACCGCTGACGTGGAATTCGTGGGCTCATTGGGCGGCCTGGGAGCGAAGCCATTCTCCGACGACGCCCAAACGCTCGGGCAAGTCTCTCGCACGCCGATACCGCTGCCGCGCCCGCGCCCGAAGCGCTGACGGTACCTGGGTGGCGGGAGCGCTCGCTCTCTCCAAACGACAACGCTTTGTTAGCAATTGCGCGAGAGCATCTCGGCGACCTTATCTCGACGCGACTCGGAATGGCCCGGATCTCCATGCACACACTCAGTAGCGCGGCAAGGGCGACAGGCATCGCGAAGTCCGCAATCCATCGCGCAATCAAGGTTCGCCGCCTCGCCGCCCGCAAGCTCGCCACGGGATTTTACGCAATCGATCCGGTGGAGCTGCATCGCGTCTTTCCGTCGGCTCGCCCCGTCGCGGCAACTGCGGGCGGGAACGAGCGTAAGGTCTTCGCCTTCCCCGCCTGGGACGTCGGCTGAACGAATGGAAACGCGAGCCGACAGATATCGCAGGCTGGGTGCGGACGATCAGCTTCGTGCCGCTCGAACGAACGACCCCTCCAAGAAAAGGGCGTTCGAGGAGGCCGCACGCGAGTGGCTCAAGCTTGCAGACGACGTCGAGCAGATGGAGCGCGACAGGCTCAGTCCATCGCCGTCCCCCACCGCCCGGCGCGGCCCGCGTTGACGCGCCATCCATCGAATATTCGCTTCGCCCCAAGACTCGCCTCAAGACTCGCCCTAAATCTCCGCGCCGCCTCATCCGCGGCCAGGGCATTCGTGGATTTTTTCGTTGGCTGTGTCCCGGCCGCAACACATGCGCCGAAAATCGGTCGCCGTGTTAGGCTCTACTCACCCCCGTGGGGTCTTGGGATGGGGGTGAACATGATCATCGATCTGGACAGCTGGGAATCCGGCTATGCGGATGGCCGGCTCAGCCGCGCGGCTGACTGCCCGCCCGGCTTTGACCCATTCTCCTATGCAAGCGGATACCGCGAAGCTCGGGCATATCTCGCCGGAGACCGCAAAAAGCCCATCCGGTTGCGTGGCACCGCGTCATCGGGTCGGCAGAGCATGTCGATCCATTCGATGCAACCGCGCTGAGCCGCCTGCTCCGAAGGCATCTCCCGAGCTTGCGTGTCATTGCAGATGGCTCGGGCCAGTTCCGCTCGCGTGGCGGCGGCCATCGATTCATCGATTGTTTACGTTCTTCCGCAGAACGAGTCGCGCGTTTTGTCCAAGGGTGAGAGAGTCGGACCGGCTCAGCCCGGGGCGTTTGGGCAAATGAGATGCAGCCCGCGTTCTAAAGCCTGGGGACCGGGCTGAGCCACCACTCCCCTTCGCATCGCCCAGTCCGGATCACGTCGGGAAGCCGACGCGTGACCAGCGCGGCACATTTTCGGACAAGACGGCCGCCGCGCGGGAACTTATCGCTTCGAACGGCGTTACGTTCCGACTGCCGGTAAAAGGGGAAGGGACATGATCATTCGTAAGCTGCTCAGCCTGTCAGTCTTGGCGCTGACGGGTTTTCTGGTTGTCGTGCTGGCTGGCCATCTTTGGGACCGGCATTCGCAGGAAACCCAGGCCATGGGTTTCAGCGGCATCTACGACCGCTATCTGGCGTCAAGCGCGGGCTTTGCGGGTGACCCGAATACCGACGGCGCTGCTGCCGAGGTCGAAGGCGCGCAGCAGGTGCCGGGCCGAGCAGGCGCCATACGCGAGGAATAGACTCGCAATTGCACCTTCCTCGGGCGCGCATCGGATCGTGAGGGGACGGCGTGATGTTCCATAGAGCTGTCCTGGCTGCGGCCGTGCTGATCGGCCTCGCGGCACCGTGGGATCATGCATTCGCCCAGTACTATCGGCCTTACTCCTATCCGGCCGCGCAGGGTGCGCCGAATCGAGCAATACCGCCCGTCGATTCCGACGGCGGAATCGACGATGCGCGAGTGGCCGGATCGACGCGTGGAGATCCGCGCAGCCTGGCGGCCCTGCCGCCGGAGGTGCGGCCCGAGACCGGCCCCAAGAAGGAACTGCCGCCGCAGTTCCGTCGCACGCTGGTCGACTACTCCACCAAGGAGCCGGCCGGCACGATCATCGTCGATACCCCGAATACCTATCTCTATCTCGTGCTCGGCAGCGGCAAGGCGCTGCGTTACGGCATCGGCGTCGGCCGCGAAGGCTTCACCTGGGCGGGCGCCGAGCGGGTGTCCAGGGTGGCGGAATGGCCCGATTGGAATCCGCCGGAACAAATGATCGAGCGCCAGCCCTACCTGCCGCGCTTCATGGCCGGCGGCGACGGCAACCCGCTCGGCGCGCGCGCGCTCTATCTCGGCAACACGCTTTACCGCATCCACGGCACGAATCAGCCCTCGACCATCGGGAGCTTCGTGTCCTCGGGCTGCATCCGGCTCACCAACGAGGACATCACGGATCTCTACGCGCGGGTAAAGGTCGGCACGCGCGTGGTGGTGCTGTCGGGCAGATCGCGGCTCGCTGCGGCGGCGCCGGTCGCTTCATACGCCGGGGAGTTGGCGGCTACGCCGTCTCGCGTGCCATCGACCGCGGACGCTCCGAAGAAGAAAGACAAGCCCGAAGAGATCGTCGCGAAGCTGCGGCAAGTCGATGCTCTGATCGCGCAAGGTCAAAGCCTCGCAAATGCGGTTCGTCAGATCGGGGTGACCGAGGGCACATACCATCGCTGGCGACAGGAGCTCGCGGTATCGAAGGCCGAACGTGCGAAACGCCCGAAAGAGCCCGAGCACGAAACCGCGAAGGGCTCCGCGCAAACCGAGGTCAACGTCGTTCGGGACAATGCCGCGCACTCCACTGCCTTCGAGGAGTAATGCAACGGCGCCGCGCCGCTAGCGTCCCGATTCCAAAGTTCCCATTGTTGAGCGGCGACCCGTTCCCGAACTTCATTTCAAAGCCGAAAAGGCACGTAATGCCTGAACGCATGCCCAGCAGTTCGCGCTTGGCCTTGCGCCAATTCTCCAAAGGGCTCGTTCTGGGCATTGTTGTCTTTTGCCAGAGCGCGTCGCACGCTCAGGAGGCCGTGGATATCGTTGAATACTTTACCCGATCACAGGACGCGAGAGGAGCCGGACTGGCGCGAAAGTCGAAGCCAGTTGATGTACGGCCCGCCAAGCCGGACGAAGTCATCATCACAACGATAAAGGGGGAAGGCAAGGAGACGCAAAGTCCTCCAGCAAGACCCGGCGACATGGTGGTCCGAAATCGCTGTCCTGAAACCGGAAACGAAGAGATTCTCGTTCCCGCTGCGGCTTTCCTGAAGAGGTATGAAGGCCCGATAGGCGCCACCGATGCAGACGGATGGTCGCCTTATCGGCCGCGCGGCGTACAGATGCGCTTCGTGGTGGTTCCTGAACAGAATGGATCGTTCAATTTTATCGCACCATGGGGAGAAAGAATGATTGCTCGGCCGGGGGACTTGATTGTGCAAGACGTCAACAATTCAAAGGATACTTATCGAGTTGCCAAAGCCGCTTTCGCGTGCACCTACGAGGTTCTTCGGGAGCCGCAACGGTAGGCCGTCGGCTAGGCCGAGGTTGTCTGTGAGCGCTTGTGCGCCTTGAGCGCGGCGAGCCTGCGGTCGCGCCAGCGCATGCGCGTCGCGACCTGCTCGGGATCGAGCGGCTGCCATTGCGACAGAATGCGCTGGAGATTCTCGCCTTGATAGATGGCGGGATCGGCGGCGCTCAGCCGACCGAGACTCGGACCATAGCGCTGGCAATAATCCGGAATCCCGGCCGGCGCGTTGAGCTCGATCGTCTCGAACGGGCCCATGAACGACCAGCGCAAGCCGAGCCCGTCCTTGAGCGTCTTGTCGAGATCCGCAGGCGTCACATAGCCCTCGCCCGCGAGACGGAACGCCTCGGAGAGCAGCACCGCCTGCAGGCGATTGAGAATGAAGCCGTCGATTTCGCGCTGGACGACAATCGGTACTTGCCCGACGGATTCATAAGTGGTCTTCGCCCGGCTGATCGTCTCGGCGGCGGTCCACGGCGCGCCCACCAATTCCACCAGCGGCACCAGATGGGGCGGGTTCACCGGATGGGCGACCAGGCAGCGGTGGCGGCCTTTCAGTGTCTCCGTGAACCGGCTCGGCACGATCGTCGAGGTCGATGACGCCAGAATGGCATCGGGGTCCGCCAGTCGATCGAGCTCGGCGAAGATCTTGCGCTTCTCTTCCAGCATCTCCGGCGAGCTCTCCTGCACATGGCCGGCGCCGTCGAGCGCATCCGCCAGGCTTGTCGCCGCGCGCACCCGCGCGACGGCGGCTTTCGCATCCTTGACCAGGCCCTGCGCGGACAGTTCTTCGAGCCCCTCGGACACTAGGCCGCGCGCCGCCTCGGCGACACCGGGAGCCGCATCGTAGAGCGCCACATCGAAACCGCCGCCCGCGAAGACGATGGCCCAGGAGCGGCCGATCAGCCCCGATCCGATCATTGCAACCCGTCGATTCACAGCCACAGCACCTTCCTTCTCAAATCGAGGTCTTGTTTCAGCAGAGCCGACGCGCCGGTCCAGGTGACGGAGCCGCGCTCCAGCACCACGGTGCGGTCGGACAATGCCAGCGCGAGTTCGAGATGATGGTCGACGATGATGATTGCGATCTCGTGCCGCAGCCGATCGAACGCCTCGAACAGCTCCTCGGTGACGGCAGGCGAAAGCCCCTCGAACGGCTCATCGAGCAACAGCACGCGCACGTCGCCGGCGAGCGCGCGCGCCACCGCCACCATCTGCTGCTCGCCGCCGGACAGATAGTCCGCGGGCATGCGCCAGCGTTGAGCGAGGCGCGGAAAGAACGCGACGATGCGCGCGTCGTCCCAATGGATGCCGGCGCCGGTGATGCGCTTGAGGCGACCGAGCGCCAGATTGTCGGCCACTGTCATGCCGGTGAACAGGCCGCGCCCCTGCGGCACGTAGCCGATGCCACGGCGCGCGATCTCCGCCGACGGCAGGCTGACCGTGTTCTCGCCCAGGAGCTTGATCGAGCCGGCTTCCGGCCTGGCAATGCCGATGAGGCTCTTCAGCAAGGTCGATTTGCCGGCGCCATTGCGCCCGAGCAACGCGACGATCTCATGCTCGCGCACGTCGAAGGACACGGCGTTGAGGATGTGGCTCTTGCCATAGAACGTGTCGATGCCATCGACCGTGAGCAGTTCATGAGAGCCCGCCGCCGAGGCGCGCGGCCTGGCCGCGACCGTGGCGGCGCCGGAGCCGATATAGACCTCGCGCACCTTGGCGTCGTTGCGCGCGGCCTCGACCGTCCCGTCCACGAGGATATGCCCTTCGTTCATGACCGTGACGTGGTCCGCGATCTGGAAGACGCGGTCGATGTCGTGCTCCACGAACAAGACCGGGATCTCGGCGGACATGGTCTTCACCAGCGCGGCGATGCGCTGGCGTTCGGCCACCGCAAGACCCGCCAAGGGCTCGTCGAGCAGCAGGACACGGGGGCGCGTCGCCAGCGCCAGTCCCATGTCGAGCAGGCGCTGGCCGCCATAGGACAGTGACGCCGCCTCGGCGTGCTCCATGCCGGAGAGCCCGAGGAAGGCGATCAGCTCCGTCGTTTCCGCCGTGACGTCGGCAAGATCATGCGCTCCCCGCCAGAGCGCAAAGCGGCTGGAATGGCGCGCCTGCACCGCCAGACGCAGGTTTTCCTCAACCGACAGCGACGAGAACAGATTGGTGATCTGGAACGAACGGCCGACGCCCTTGGCCGTGATGTCCTCGGGGCGCAGGCCTGCGATCGAATGCCCCGCAAGCTCGATCGTGCCGCTGTCGGGCGGGTAAAGGCCGGAAAGCAGATTGAAGGCCGTGGTCTTGCCGGCGCCGTTCGGCCCGATCAGGGCATGCAATGTCCGGTCGCGCACGGTAAAGGACACGTCGTCGACCGCGTGAATGCCGCCGAAGCGTTTGCTGATGTTGCGCGCCACCAGAGCCGGCCCGTCCTCCTGCGCTGGCCGGTGGAAGCTCCGGGGCAGCGGCGCGTTCTCGACCAGGGTGCGACCCGCCATTGCCGGCGCCATTGCCACACGCTTGCGGAACGGGGCGATGAGCCGCTCGGCCACGCCGACGAGGCCCGACGGCGAAAACACGATGAAGCCGACGAACAGCAGGCCGAAATAGAACAGCCAGTGCGGCGTCCAGATCGACAGGAACTCGCGAAACAGGATGAAGAACAGGGCGCCGAGCGCGGGCCCCAGGAAGCTTCGCATTCCGCCGATGACCACCATGGCGATGAGCTCGCCCGAGAACGCGACCGCCAGCGGTTCGGCCGAGGCGAAGCGGTGATTGAACACCGACAATGTTCCGGCCAGCGCCACCACGGCCGCCGACAGGACAAATCCGACGAGCTTGTAGCGATTTGTCGGATAGCCGACGAAGCGCGCGCGCTGCTCGTTCTCGCGGATCGCGACCAGCACGGTGCCGGTCGGCGAGCGGTGAAAGCGCCAGAGCAGGTAGCAGACGGCGAAGCCGATCGCCGCGACCACGGCGTAATACGCCCAGTCATGTTCGAGGTCGACGCCGAGCACGCGCGAGCGCGTCACGCCGCCCAGCCCGCTCTCGCCACCGGTCAGCTCGGTCCAGCGATACGCGATGGCGAACAACAGCGCGGTGAGCGCCAAGGTGAGCAGCGAGAAGTAGACCCCGCGACGGCGCAGAATGAGTGCGCCCGACAGCGCCGCCGCCACTGAGACGAACAGGATCGCAAACAGCGTCGGCAGGATGATGTCGCCGGGAAACCAGTGCCGCTGGCTGAGCGCGGCCGCATAGGCGCCGAGCCCGAACCAGGCGCCATGGCCGAACGAAACGAGTCCGGTATAGCCGACCAGAATATTCAGCCCCATGCAGGCGATGGCGAACACGACCACATCGACCGCGGAGCGCAGCGGCAGGCCCACCAGATCGAGCACGAACGGCAGCACGGCGAGCGACAGCACGGCGACGACGAGCGGCGCTTGCTCCCTGCGCATCTATTCGAACTTCTCGATCCGCTCGCCGAACAGGCCGCGCGGACGCAGCAGCAGGACGAGCGCCATCAGCAGATACATCGACGCCTCGCCCCACGACGGGTTGAAATAGATGGTGATCCCGCGCACGACGCCGACCAGCATGGCCGCCGCGATCACGCCCCAGAACGAGCCGAGACCGCCGATCACCACCACGACGAACGCGGCGGTGAGGATCTCGGCGCCCATGGCCGGGTGGACGCCGGCGATCGGGGCGAGCAGCACGCCGGCAAGCCCGGCGAGGCCGACGCCGAGCGCCGCGATCGCGGTCATGTAGGGCGCGAGTGAAATGCCGAGCGCACCGACGACGTCGGGATTCTGCACGCCTGCGCGCACGACCCGGCCGAATGCGGTGCGGTAGACGATGAACCAAGTCGCCGTCACCGCGAGCGCGGCGATGAGCAGAATGAAGAGCCGGTAGCGCGAGTAGATGAAGTCGCCGAGCAGGATCTGCCCGCGCAGGTCGGGCGGAATTGAGAACGGCAGCGGCGTCGCGCCGAACACGATGCGCAGGCCCTGCTCGATCACCATGGCGAGGCCGAACGTGAGCAACAGGCTCAGGATCGGATCGGAGCGATAGAACCGGCGAAACAGCAGCCGCTCGGTGACGATGCCGATGATGCCGACGGCAACGGGCGAGACCACGAACGCGCCGGCGAAGCCGATGCGATCGGTGAGCACGACCGCAAGATACGCGCCAATCGCGTAGAAGCCGCCATGCGCCAGGTTGACGATGCCGCCGAGCGCGAAGATCAGCGAGAGGCCGAGCGCAATGAGCAGGTAGTAGGCTCCGACCAGGAGCCCGTTGAGAACCTGCTCAATGACGAAGACGATCTGCACGCGAGGACACCTCGCCGCATTACCAGGTCACGAGGCGTGCGCGCCTCGGTGACCGAAACAGGCGGTATCACCCGATCTTGCAGGTGCCGTCCTTGGGCGGGGCGATGATTTCCAGGTCCTCGCTCGGGCCGGGCACCGCGCCGAGCGCGTCGTAGATGTCCCACTGATCCTTCATCTTGGCCGGCTCCTTCGCCCGCACCGCGTACATTTCCATGACCATCTGGTTGTCGTACGGGCGGAAATAGACCTCGCGCGCCTTCATCACGTCGAACTTCGCTCCCTTGCGCAGGTGCTCGGCGAGCTTCTGCGGATCGGCCGACTTCATGTCGTTCATCGATTGCGCGACGATCTTGAGCGAGTTGTAATCGCCCCATGACTGGTTGTCGGGAAGCTTGCCGTATTTCTTCTGGAAGGCCTCGACGTATTTCTTCGAGCTCGGCGTGTCGACCAGGTGGTGCCAGACCAGCGGCCAGATGCCGGAGAAATTGCCCTTGCCGGCTCCCCACGCCACCACGGTGTCGAAGCCGAACCCGGCGACGGGGAACTGCAGCCCGTACTCGGTATATTGCTTGAGGAAATTGGTGATCTGATTGCCGGCGAGATTCGACACCACGAGATCGGGCCGCGCCTGCCGGATTTTGAGGAGATAGGGGCTGAAGTCGGCGGCATCGGTGGGGACGAGCTCGTCGGCCGCAAACTGCCCGCCGTTCGCCTCCATGAACTTCTTGGCCACGCGCAGCAGGTCGTGGCCGAAGGCGTAATCCGCCGTCAGCGAGTACCACTTCTTGCCCTTCACCAGGTTCTCGCGCAGCAGATATTGCCCGACCGCCATCACGTACATCGAGTTCGCACCCTCGATGTGGAACATGTACGGATTGCAGCTCGCCCCGCGCAGCGCATCGGAATTGCAGCCGGTGTTGATGAACACGGTCTTGAGCCGGTTGGCGACCTGGCCGATGGCGAGACCGGAGGCCGACGAAATCTCCCCGATGATCATCGCGACCTTGTCGCGCTCGATCAGGCGCTCGGCCTTGGCGGAGGCGGTCTGCGGGTTGACCGAGTCTTCCATCACCAGCTCGATCTTGCGGCCCATCACGCCGCCGCCGGCGTTGATCTCGTCCTGCGCGAGCTTGACCCCCATCACGGCGTATTCACCGAGCGGCCCGAGAAAGCCGGTCAGCGGCGTCAGGTGGCCGATACGGATGGCATCGGCTTGGGCCTTGACGATGGCGGGCATGCCGATGCCGGCGAGCACCGCGGAGCCGGCTGCGCCCTTGATCAGGTTGCGCCGTGAGAGCTTCGAAGTCATGAGCTGAGTCCTCCCTTCGAGGTATGTCAGGCTGGCGGATTGGCGCGGCACCCGGCCCCGATCAGGTCAGCGCGCTTGCTGCCACTCTTGCTGCGCGATTAGCGCATGTCCCGGAAAGTGGGAACCGGTTTTCCGATAAGGACATGCGCAAAACCAAGGAATCTAGAGCGCATCCCGATTGGATCCAATCGGGATGCGCTCTAGCGTTGCGCGGGACATGCTCCTTGTCCAGCGGGTTTTTGTGCCGCACGGAGAATGCCACCTGCCGCCTCCCCGGAAGATTCTCACCGCCGGCGAGGTCGGCGGGCTACGGCGTCTCAGCTCGCCTTGCCGGTGCCGTGGACGATGAAGTTCACCGCGTCTTGACGGGTCATGTCCTGCTCGCCAAGGAGCCTTACGGCGGGGCTTTCTGTCTCGGCGAACATGGCCACCAGCACATTGGCCCCGGTAACCTCCTCGCGGCCGGACGTCTGGACGTGGATCGCGGCGCGCTGAACGACGCGCTGAAAGGCAGCGGTCGGTCTGGCGTCGTCGCCATCGGGGTTCACCAGTCGTCTAAGCTCGTTGTCGACGTAGTTGGCGAGATTCTTTTTTAGCGCGCCAAGATCGACGTTGCAGGCCTTCATCACTGCCGAAGCATCCAGGTCGTCTATCAGGGCGAGCAGGAGATGCTCCAGCGTCGCATACTCGTGCTGTCGGTGATTGGCGCCGGCGAGAGCGCGGTGCAGCGTCGATTCAAGCTCGCGCGAAAAGTGCGGCCCTGGCCCTAGAACTCTTTCGGCGATTGGAGGCGGCGGCGGGGAGAATTCATTGCGCGGAGCAGGCGCCTTCGCGCGAACCGCGGCGCTCAGCGTGTTCCAATCGGCAACGCCAAACGCCTTGGCGATCAGTTCGAGGCTTTCGCTGACGGTGATCTTGTGACCCTTGGCGGCGAGCGCCGCACGCAGTGTAGCTGCCATAGCTTTGGCATCGCGGAAGTCGCGCATATCTTGATCCTTTGCTTGAACGAAACAGGGGTGCCAGGGCTTGCGTTGCTGACCCGTCGTTCGGGCAAAGGCCATAAAAAGCTGCGATACGTTCACCATACCCCGAAGGGCGCAAGCGGCAGGTCGTATCAACCTCGCAAAAAGGTGGTCATCCGAGGGTACATTGTCAATCTCCCGTGGCGTAACCGCCGGGGCAATGCCGATGTCCGGAAGGGGTCTTGGCTGTGCGAAAACTCTAGCGGTCGCGCCACACGTAGAAATATCTCCGGGCAATTGCATCCCTGAGAGTCAAATCATACTGCACACGCGAGGTTCGATGCCTTGCTGGAGAATTGTGTTTTCTACATTTTGCGGATGTATGAGTTTTTACACAGGGTCGGTCATTAGCGTCGATCTGGTCTCGGCCGCGGGTCCGCTTG
>Ga0081455_10005728_pt2 | contig 11529 bp, 10 predicted proteins | sample TabmetS3T2R1_FD_70207 | JGI IMG/M metagenome (GOLD analysis project Ga0081455, IMG submission 70207) | Tabebuia heterophylla rhizosphere microbial communities from the University of Puerto Rico - S3T2R1 | ecosystem: Host-associated > Plants > Roots > Rhizosphere ...
GCGCTCGATGTCGTAAGGGAGCTTCGCCACCATGTGGCGGTTGATCGCGAGCGCGCCGATCGGCCCCATGCAGATGGTGTAGCCGTCGGGCTCGGACTTGGCGGTGAGGTCGAGGCCCAGCGTGAGCGCGCCGCCCGGACGGTTGTCGACCACGATCTGCTGGCCGAGCTCCTTGGCGAGCTCGGCGCCGAGGATGCGCGCGACCGTATCGGTCGCGCTGCCCGGAGCCTGCGGCACCACCAGCCTGATCGGCTTGTCCGGATAGTCCGCCGCCGCGCCGGTCGCGCAGAGACATGCGAGCAGCAAAGCAGCAATCCGAACACCCTGCATCTTGTCCTCCCGGTCACGCCGCTATGCGTCTGCGGCTGGGCACTTCTGCCAGTGTAACGTAGCCGCTCACAGGCACAACGCGCCGGCGCCGCTTTAGCGGGCCGCAATGGTAGCGTCGATCGTCCCGCGGCGACCGCATTCTCGATGTCGGCCGCGGTCGAACGTCACTGTTGGCCTTCACGGTTTACAAAATCGCGTGGTGATGATCGGGGGCGACATTTCAAAATCGTCGTCGCAATGGCCAAGAATGCGGTCGAGGTCATGGGAATTCCACGCCGCGACCCATTCCTTGGCAAAACCCTCGGCAAAACCTTTTTCCACGCGAACCTCTTCCCTCTCCGACCTGCCGTCATCGTCGGCTGCTGGCGCCGGGCGAGCTCATGAAGGCGCGCCGCCTCATTCGATGACCTCGTCGGCGCCGGCGAGCAGCGTCGGTGGCACGTCGAGGCCGATGGCCGCGGCCGTCTGCAGGTTGATGACGAATTCAAACTTGACCGGTTGCAGGATCGGCATCTCGGCAGGCTTCTCGCCATTGAGCACGCGTCCGGTATAGTTGCCGGCTTGACGAAACAAGTCGGTAAAATTCGATCCGTAGGTCATCAGCCCGCCGGCCTCGGCAAACTCGCGAAGGGAGTAGATCGCCGGCATCGCGTGCCGTGCTGCCAGCGTGGCCAATTGCACGAGACGATTGGTGAACAGCGGGTCGGGGCTGATCAGCAGTCCGTCTGGCCGTCGTTGCACAATGCCGGCAAAGGCTGAGCTGATATCGCGATTGGTTGTGACTGTGAGAATTTCCAGCTGGGCTCCTACGGTCGAAACCGCCGCCTCCACCTCGGCAATAACAGACTGACTCTGCGGATTGCCGGGATTGGCCAACACCGCAAACCGGCGGGCTCCGTGCAACAGTTCATGCAGAAGACCAAGTTGCTTTGCCCCAAGTCCATTATTCATGGAGGAGACACCCGTGACGTTGCCGCCGGGCCGATTGAGGCTGGAGACGACGCCAGTTTGGACCGGGTCGGCGCCGGCCATGAACACGATCGGAATTGCCGTCGTCGCCGCTTTGGCCGCGAGAGTCGCTGCTATGCTGCCTGGTGTGGCGAGGACGGTCACCCGCCGACTTACCAGATCGGCCGCCAATTCCGGTAGCCGATTGCTTTCGCCGTGCGCCCAGCGATATTCGATGAGAACATTACGTCCGTCCACGTAGCCAGCTTCCCCAAGCCCTTTGCGGAACGCTGCCGCGAATTTCGCATATGCATCAGGTGAACCTTGATGGAGGAACCCGATCACGGGCGTCATCGCTGGCAATTTAGAGTCGCCGCGCTGGCCGCTCGCTTCGCTCGCCAGCGCGGCCCGCGCTGCAACCGACCATCCCGCCGCCGCGGCACCGATCAGCGCCATGAACGCGCGCCGCCTCATGTCGAACACGTGGCTGCTCCCTGCCTGAAGTGACCACGGACCCTGCTGCGGCCATTCTCGCGCACGCTCAGCCTGCCGCAAGGCAGCCGGCAAGTCCTTGGGGCGGCCTGAATTGTTCTGAAATCAAGGATGATCCCAACAGATCAAGGGGTTGCAGGCAGAATCCCCATTATCGGGGATGATTGGACCGCCGCGTAACTTGCATACCCTCGGCGGCACTTCCGGGCTTCCGGACCAGCCACCGCTGACGCACCCCGTACGTGCATTCAGAACAATTCAAGTCCATCCCAAGGACATTGGGAGCCCCTTGCGGGCACAGTCAGTCTCGTCAAGCGGCGATCTCCCGCCGCCAAGGCCAAACGGAGAAAGATCATGATGCGTCCTCGTTCGCCAAGTCCCTGGCCGGTCGCAGTGCCGGGCATCGGTTTTCCCCAAAGTATCTCGATTGGTCCGGAAGTGGCTGATCCGGCGGCTTTTGGAGATTTGTGGGATCTCCACTGTGATGCGTCGCGACTGTCGCGCTTGGCTTGCATGGATCGCAGTCCGATCGTGAGATGGTTGCTCTCGTGAGAGGGCTGCTCGAAGCATCTTCACTGCGGCATCCGATGGCGGCTTGGCGCGCAAGCGCTCGCGTCCGATTCAGAACAATTCAGATCGTGCGCCATGGACCGACCGGCCCGGCCGGTGGCAAGCTCATGCTGCCGTGATCCACGGAGGGAGGGAGCTCCCATGTCCGGCATGGGACGGCGGGAGTTCATCAAGCTGCTCGGCGGCGCAGCAACCGCGTGGCCGGTTGCGGCGGGTGCGCAGAAGACCGCAATACCGGTGGTTGGGTTTCTGCATCAGGGATCGTCACAGCCCAATGCGCACCCCATGGAGGCATTTCTCCGCGGCCTGCAGGACAACGGGTATGTGGCGGACCAAAACGTAAGGTTGGAGCTCCGTTGGGCGGACGGGGAATACGATCGGCTAGGGGTGCTGGCGGCCGATCTGGTTCGCCACCAAGTAACCGTGATCGTCGCAGCTCTCCTTCCTGCCGCGCGCGCCGCGAAGGCGGCCACCACGACAATCCCAATTGTCTTCGTCAGCGGCTCCGACCCGGTCGAATCCGGGCTTGTCACCAGCCTGAACCGGCCGACCGAAAACATCACCGGCATGAGCCTGTTTTCGGTCCCACTGATTGCGAAGCGGCTGGAGCTGCTACACGAAGTCATTCCCGGAACGGCGGTGGCCGCCGTCCTCGTCAATCCGAACAATCCGAACGCCGAGTCGAACGCGCGAGGAATTGACGCGGCCGCCCGCGCCGTGGGGCTACGGATAGAATTCATCGCGGCCACCAGCGAACAGGATTTCAGCACAGCATTTGCGACGATCATCAAGCAGCAATTTCGCGCTCTTGTCGTGAGCGCCGACGGTTTTTTCGCCAGCCGGCGCGAGCAGCTCGTGGCCTTGGCGGCGCGCCATGCCGTTCCGACCATGTATTTCCAGCGCGAGTTCGTCGCCGCCGGCGGTCTCATCAGCTATGGAGCCAATTCCCCCGTCATGTACCGTCAGGCCGGTCTCTACACCGGCCGCATCCTGAAGGGGGCGAGGCCGGCCGACTTGCCCGTGTTGCAGCCCACCAAATTCGAGCTGGCGGTCAATCTCAGGACGGCGAAGGCGCTTGGGCTCGAAATCCCAACGACGCTGCTTGCCCGCGCCGACGAGGTGATCGAATGAAGCGGCCGCGAATTCATCACACGGCGCGGCGGCAACGGCGGCGTGACCGCTCGCGGCGCGGGGCGGACGCGCTGTGATCGCTTCCGGCTACTTGGAACGCTTCTTCTGACTCACGCAGACACTCGAGCCCTTACACTTCAACTTGCAGTCCGCGTAGTGGGCTCGATCGAGCTTCAAGCAGCGGTTCTGGCACGCGATGCACGGATTATCGGCGGCATTGGCGGTGCGGGCGACAATGCCATTGGCCCCGGCCAAAGTCAGAAGAAAGATCGTCGTCACGATCATGTTTCGCATATAGCTGTCCTCCAGCTAAGCGTGGCGGGATTCACCGCAGAAGGCTCTTGAGCGGCCATGCCGCGAAGCACCGACGGCTGCATGCCCACGCCGACTGCCGAGGGCGGAACCGTAACTCCCAGGCGCCATCCTAATCCGGCGATCGTAGAAATTCTTCTCTCCCGGCGACGGTGCGCCAGCGCACCACCGTTGCTCCGGCTTGGGTCAGCTCGCGCCGCCGGTCGCCTGCCGCGTCACCGCCACAGGCGCAGGGGCGCGAGCGTGATCTCCGGGATATAGGTGATCAGCGCCAGCGCGATGAGGTAGATCACGATGAACGGCAGGATGCCGCGGTAGAGCTTGCTGAGCGGGATGCCGAACAACGCGTGGGTGGCGAAAAGATTGAGCCCGAACGGCGGTATGAACATTCCGACCGCCAGGTTGACGGTGAAGATGATGCCGAAATGAATCTGATCGACGCCGGCCTGGATGATGAGCGGCATCACCAGCGGGGTAAGGATCAGGATCGCCGCCGGCGGCTCGAGCACGGTTCCGATGAACAACAGCACCACATTGATGATCAGCAGCAGGAGCCACGTCTCCAAGTGCAGGCTCGCGATCGTGTTGACGAGCCGCGTCGGGAAGCCGCTCGTGGTCACCAGCCATGAATAGGCACCCGCCGCCGACACGATGATCAGGATTTGCGATATCACCTTGGCGGAATCGATCGCGGTGCGCCACAGCTCGGCCCAGGACATCTCGTTGTAGATGTAGCGCGCGACGAGAATGGCATAGACGCAGGCGATGCCCGCCGCCTCGGTCGGCGTGAAGATGCCGCCGTAGATTCCGCCCAGGATCACCACGGGGGCGAACAGCGCCCAGATGGCGTCGCGGGTCGACAGCAGCACGTTCTTCCAGCGCAGCGCGGCGGTGAGCGGGATCATCTCGACGCGCGCGTAGACCATGAGATAGATCGAGACCAGGACGCCGATGAGCAGGCCCGGCACGATGCCGGCGAGAAACAGCTTCGGGACGGATTGCTGGGCGGCGATGCCGAAGATGATCATGGTGATGGACGGCGGGATGATGGTTGCGATGGCGCCGCACGACGCGATCAGGCTGCCCGCGAACACCGGCTGGTAGCCGCGATGGACGAGCTCGGGCACCATCAACCGGCCGATCGCGGCGACGCAGCCGACGCTCGATCCCGACATCGCGCCGAACAGCTCCGACGAGGCGACCGTCGCGAGCGCAAGCGAGCCGCGCACGCCCCCGATGATCGACAGCGCCCATTCCACCAGGCGGCGAGCGATGCCGCCGCGTCCCATGATCTCGCCGGCGAAGATGAACAGCGGGACCGCCAGCAGCGGGAAGTTGTCGAGCCCGCCGAACAGCGCGATATGCACCGGCTCCATGGTTCCGATGCCCATCGCGACGATGCCGACCGACGCCGCCGCGATCAGCGCGACGAAGATCGGCACGCCGAAGCACAGCAGCAGAACCGGCAGACCGATCAGGACCAGGGCAGCCATCGCACGTCGTCCTAGGGTCCGTAGATCGGGCCGGGCTTGTCTTCGGCCTCGCTCTCCGCGCCGGTCACCTGCAGGAAGATGCGAAGCAACGACATCACGACGATCAGCGACAGCGAAATGGGAACCACGCCTTGCGCGATCCACATCGGGAGGTGGAGGGCGTCGCTGCGCTGATCGAAGTCGAACAGCAGGCTCACGACGCGGAAGCTCGCGAACACCACCGGCACGAGCACGGCGGCCAGAACGAGCGTGCTGATGACCTGCAGTACCTTACGCCGCGCCGGCGGGGCGAAGTCGATGACGGCGTCGATGCGGATATGCGCCTGCTGCCAGGCGACGGAGACGGCGCCCACATAGACGCCGAGGATCATCAGAAAGAGCATTGCCTCTTCCGCCCAGGACAGCGGGGTGCGGAAGAAATAGCGGAGCACGATGTTGATCGCGTTGAGGACGACGATCGCCAGCAGGGCGGCGGCTCCGGCCCAGAGTCCGATGTCCGCGATCCGCGTCCCGAGCCAGAGCAGGGAACGCCGGTAGCGCGGCCGGTCGGCTGCCTTCACATCCACGATGGTCGTATCCCCCAGGCGAGATTGGCGGCGTGGCGACTGTAGTTGTGCCATAGCCGCTTGGCCACCGCCATCGCATCGGAGCCCGAGGCCCCGGCCGGATGTCGCACATCCCATGGTGGCGCAGGTCGCCGTGTCGCCAAGGGCGGCGTTGCCAGGCTGCGCGGCGGGACGCAGACTGCGCCAGGCCAACCGCCGCTACCCCGAACCATGCGCATGCGGCGATCCAATCGGCAGGAGAACGATCGTGAAATTCCGCGTGGAGCTGGTGTGGACCGACGGCGCGGAGAACGCCGCATCGTCGATCTTTCTCACCGCCGACGGACGCGTGATCCTGCAGGGGCGCGCGATTTCCCCGCAGGAGCGCCGGGCGCTGGCGCTGCCGCCGGAAGGCGACATGATCAGCGTCGACCGCGACCTCATTCGCGCGATCAAGGACATGCTCTGATATCGCGTCCTGAGGCGCGACGGTTTCTGTCATGGCCGGGCTTGACCCGGCCATCCATCTTCTTGCGAAGAAGATGGACCCGCGGGTCAAGCCCGCGGGTGACGCATCGGGGAGAGCCGCGCGATCATTCCGTTTGAAAACAGGCCCCTTGGCGCATACCATCGGCGCAAAGCACGCCGCCTCGAGCGCGCACGGAGGAAAGCCATGTTCCTCAGGAACTACTGGTACGTCGCAGCCCACGATCACGAGATCACGCGGCGCCCGCTCGGCCGCATCATCCTGGGTGAGCCCGTCGTCCTCTATCGGCTGGAGGACGGCACGCCGGTCGCGCTCGAGGATCGCTGCGCGCACCGCCACCTGCCCTTGTCCATGGGCAAGCTCGTCGGCGACACCCTGCAGTGCCACTACCACGGGCTGCGCTACGACAAGACCGGCACCTGCGTGCGCATTCCCGGCCAGGACATGATCCCGCGCTCGGCACGGGTGAAGAGCTATCCGGTGGCCGAGCGCTACAAGTGGCTGTGGATCTGGATGGGCGATCCGGCGCTGGCCGACCCCGACAAGATCACCGACTTCCACTGGTTCGACGATCCGAGCTGGGGCGCCAAGGGCCAGTACCTGCACGTCCAGGGCAACTGGCAGCTCATCGTCGACAACCTGCTCGACCTCACCCATCTCGCTTTCGTGCACGAGACCACGATCGGCAACTCCGCCCTGGTCGACCAGGCGCAGGTCAAGGTCACGCGCGCGCAGGACAGCGTCACGGTGACGCGCTGGATCGTCGACGCGCCGGCGCCGCCGACCTTCGTGAAGGCGGGCGGCTTTACCGGGAATGTCGACCGCTGGCAGATCATCAACTTCACGCCGCCGGCGTTCCTGCGGCTCGATGTCGGCGCCACGCCTACCGGCACCGGCGCGCCCGAAGGGCGGCGCGTGGGCGGCATCGGCATGTGGAACCTCAACGCCATCACGCCGGAGACCGAAGGCACCAGCCACTACTTCTGGGGCCAGGCGCACAATTTCGACGTCGGCAATCCCAAGACCACCGACATGATCATCGAGCAGATCCGCACCGCCTTCCTCGAGGACGTCGCGGTGTTCGAGGCGCAGCAGCGCAATCTTGCGCTCATTCCCAACCCGCCGCAGACCGACATCAACGCCGACAGTGGCGTGATCCAGGCGCGCCGCATCCTCGACCGGCTGCACCAGGAAGAGCAGGCCGCGGCGGCAGCGAAGATGGTGGCGGCGGAGTGAAACAGTGCGCGAGGCGGCGGACGAGCCGCGCTCGTGACGTGGCCCCTGGGTCCCGGATCTTCGCTCCTCCCGGATCAAGTCCGGGGGTCGCTCGTCCGGGACACGAGACCTTTCATCACGACGCCCCGCGAGGAATCCATGAGACTTCCCCGCCGACGATTTCTGCATCTCGCTGCGGGCGCGCTCGCGCTGCCGGCGCTCTCGCGCGCTGCGACCGCGCAAAGCTATCCGGCGCGGCCGATCCGCCTCGTGGTCCCGTTCCCGCCCGGCGGCGCATACGACGCGGTCGGTCGGCCGTGGGCGGACAAGGTGAAGCCGCTCCTCGGCACGGTGGTGATCGAGAATATCGGCGGCGGCGGCGCGTCGCTCGGTGCCGGCGCGGTCGCCCGCGCCCGCCCCGACGGCTACACCATCCTGCTCGGCGGCACGCAGACCCATGTCAACGAGGCCCTGCTCAAGAGCCGGCCGCTTTATGATCCGGTCAAGGACCTCGATCCGATTGCGAGCCTGGCCGCCAATTGTCTCGTCATTGCCGTGCATCCGTCGATGCCGATTCACAGCCTCAAGGAGCTCATCGCCTACGCGAAAGCCAATCCCGGCAAGCTGTCCTACGCCCACGCCGGCGTCGGCTCGATCCAGCACCTGAGCGGCGAATTGCTCAAATCGCTGGCGAAAACGCCCGACGTCGTTCAGGTGCCCTATCGCGGCACCGGGCCGGCGATCGCGGACCTGATCAGCGGCCAGGTGCCCATGGGCATCGTCGGCGTGACCGCCCCGCTGCTCGAATTCCATCGCACCGGCAAGACGCGGATTGTCGCCGTCACCAATCCCACCCGTCTCAACGGTTTGCCCAACGTTCCGACCGCGGCCGAACAGGATCTCCCCGGCATGACCGTGACCGGTACCATCGGGCTGTTGGCACCGGCCGGAACCCCGAGCGACATCATCGAGCAGATTGCGCAAGCGACGCGCACGGCGGTCGCCGACCCGTCCTACCGGCAGATCCTGATCGATGCGGGCATCGAGCCCACCCCCGACTCGAACCCGGAGAAATTCCGCCAAGTGCTCGCGGCCGATATCGCGCTCTGGACGCCGGTCGTCAAAACGCTCGGGCTGAAGATCGATTGAGCGCTCAACGCGACGGCGCATCCACGGGCCGGGCGCACTTGATTGTTCATATCGAAGTATGCAACTATAGCGAGCATAGGCCCGGCAAGCGGAAGACGCGCCCATGGGCGGGATCGACTACACGCGCATATGCTTCGTGATCATGCCGTTCGGCAAGAAGACGGTCGGAGACCGCGATGTGGATTTCAACGACATCTACGACCGCATCTTTCATCCCGCCATCAGCGCCGTGAAGCTGCCCGAAGGGGGGATGCTCGAGCCGCGACGCACCGACAAGGACTTCTTTGCCGGAGACATCAAGCAGGACATGTTCGAGTACCTGGAGTACTCGCGCTTCGCGCTCGCCGACATCAGCGGGCTGAACTTCAACGTCGCCTACGAGCTCGGCACGCGCCATCGGGCGCGCGAGTCGGGAACCGCCATCTTCCGGCAGACGCTGGCGCCGCTTCCTTTCGACATCAGCTCGATCAAGGCGTTTCCCTACGAATACCAGCCGGAGAACAACGCCGAGCAGGCGCGCGCGCTGATCACCCGCGTGCTCACCGAATCGCTGGTGATGAACCGCAAGGACAGTCCGGTTCAGATCGCGCTCGCGCAACAGGCCAAGTCGGGCAATTTGGACACGGTGCTGCAGGAGGCCGAGAACTGCATCAGGAACCAAGACTGGCCGGGCGCCATGGACGTCTACCGGAAAGCCATCGCCATCGAGCCGCGCAACCCGCTGCCGCGCATGAAACTCGGATTGCTGTGCCGCGATCGCGGCATCTGGGACGAAGCGCTGGAGCAATTCTCGGCCGCGAGCGAAGCCATGAAGACCTATGGCGAGGCTTTTCGCGAGAAGGGCGTGGTCGAGAACAAGATCGCGCAGACGCAGAAACGACCGCTCGATACCGATCCCGCGCCCGGCGAACCGGCGCTGCGCCGCGCCGTCGAGCTGAACGACAAGGACTTCGACGCGTATGCGTCGCTCGGGGGCGTTCTCAAGCGGGCGAAGCGTTATGCCGACGCCCTGAAGTGCTATGAGCGGTCGGCCGAGGTCTCGGGCGGTCATCCCTACCCGCTGCTGAATGCGCTCAGCCTGCGCGCGCAACTCAACGGCCGGGTGGGACTGAGCCCCGCCGAGCAGCGGGCGCTCGCGCGTGCCGAGCGCGTGCGCGAGACGCAAACCAAACAAGCGCCGCCCTATGACGCGCCCTGGTCGTTCTTCGACCTCGCCCAGATCAGGCTGTTCCGCGGGGATGTCCCCGGATTCCTGACCGCAGCGAAGGCCGGCGTGGACGCGAGCGAGCACGATTGGCAGCCGAAGACATTTCTCGACAGCCTCCGGCTGCTCCTGCCCGCGTCGAAGGAGCTTCCCGGCCTCGAGCAGGGAATCGCCGAGTTGGAGAAACAGCTCGCATGAGCGCGGAGAGCTTCGCCGCGCGCGGTGGCCGCCCATACTTCGTGGCCATAAGGGAGCACGGCGATCTCGGCGAAGGCCGCGTTCGGGTTTCGCGATGCCACTACCCGCGTTGCTTTGCGCAAGCGCCGCAGTCAGGGCCTTCTTTTCATGTTTGACTGGCTTACTCCACTCGAGGATGGATACTCCCTATAGCTCCCGTTGGGATTGTATACGTTCAAGATAATGAATAATCTAGATCTTCCGCATGCACGGTCGGGCGAGTAGCGCATTTATGAAAAGGCCGAAGAAAGAAGGGCATGCAGCTGTCGGCGCTTTGGCGTCCCCAGCCGGAGTTCTGAGCGCACTGCTAACTAGGGACCGCAGACTTGCAACACCAATTCTCGCCGGTTTGGCGGTACTTTCGGCGGCGGCAATCTTTGTTGGGTGGAAAGTTGATATCCAAGTCGCAGCGACCATTGGCCTTTGGATCCTAGGGTTTGGTCTGCTGCTCTATATGGTGGCATTCATAGTAACCGACGCGACGCTGAAGAGAGTCGTTGGCTGGTTCGTTGCGTGCTTTGTGATGCTGCTGTTGATCTTGCTGTTGATCTCTGCGGTACTGCCTGGTCAGACACCCATCCCACCGATCTATTGCATGGTTCGTCCTTGGGACTATTGCGGCGCTGTCGGTCAGTCCATTTCTCGTACGTTGCCGGGCATTGAAAGCCCCACGAAACCAGCGCGTGATGATGCGGATCGCGTCACCTCCTTCAGACTTCAGCTTGAAGACCCGAGCTACGAGGAGGGTGGCGCGCGCTATTGGAGCTGGAAGGGCGATCGCTGGGAGGAACGTTATCCCAGCGGGAAGTTCGATAACTTTATCGAGCCGAACCGAGTAACGCTCGATGGCTGTCCGGGAACGACAGCCATCCGCTCGACGAATCACGATATGATTTTCATTCCCGATAAAGGATGCCCAGCAATGATTGTGAGATGGCGGAGAGGCAATGGTGCCTGGCAGTATTTAGGTCAAATGCGCGACGTTGTCTGATCGCTCCTATGTGCAAGCAGTTGGGGTGCTCACCGAACGGTACTCCTCAATCAGGAGCATGGCATCTCCAAACCTACCTAGTACCTGTACTATCGTTGCAGGACGAATCGTACCTCGTGTCGAGCCGAAGATCTGTCGGCAAACTCACTGTCGTCCCTTTCGTAAGGTGGGGTCTGCGCTTTCGCGATTGATCCGCTCCCTCACCCGACCCTTGTCCCCGTTCGGGAGAGGAGTGCACTGAGATCGCCGCGCCGTCGCGAAGTTCCCTTGCCGCTCCCCGTCGCCGTATCAAGGATTGCAAGTTCCGGTAGTCGCCTAAGCCAGATAATCCAGCATCATGAACGCGTAGACGCGCGCCGAGTCGGTGGTGCGCTCGACCGAGGCCATGTCGAAGTCGGTGTGGGCGTACTGGTGCTCGCCGGCGC
>Ga0081455_10007448_pt1 | contig 11529 bp, 12 predicted proteins | sample TabmetS3T2R1_FD_70207 | JGI IMG/M metagenome (GOLD analysis project Ga0081455, IMG submission 70207) | Tabebuia heterophylla rhizosphere microbial communities from the University of Puerto Rico - S3T2R1 | ecosystem: Host-associated > Plants > Roots > Rhizosphere ...
TCCCTTGCGGTTTACGAGTCATATTCGACTGCCCTGCCGAGGACGCCGCCAAACGGTGAGAATGCGGGCCGTGCGCACGACGACGATCGAGCGGCGGATCACCGAGCTCGCGCTCTCGTTCCCGGAGTCCTACGAGGACCGGCCGTGGGGCGACTTCCCCGTCTTCAAGGTCGGCGAGAACAAGGTCTTCGGCTGGATGGTCACGCGCGACGACTCGGTGGACCTGACGCTGAAGCTGACCACGGAGGAGCGCGAGATCGCCCACCTGCTCCCGTACGTGCGCACCGCGAGCCACGTCGGCCGCTACGGCTGGGTGACCGCAGCGGTGACGGACGAGGAATCGCTCGAGTCTGCGCTGGAGTGGCTGCGCGAGAGCTACTGGCTCAAGTGCCCGGCCGAGCTCAAAGCTGCCGTCGAAGGCGACGACCTGTCTTAGTCCGCGCCTGGGTCGTCCTCGGCTGACGTCTCGCCGTCTTCGGGGTTTGGAGCCGGCGAGTCGTCGAGCTCTTCGTTCCGGTCGTCGTCGCGAGGGTGCGAAGTATCCTGCTCTGTCATGAAGGTCGTCCTTCCCGACAACTCCGAACTCGAACTTCCGGACGGCGCCACGGGCCTCGACGCGGCCCGCGCTATCGGGCCGAAACTGGCCGAGCAGGCCGTCCTGGTGCGCTCGAACGGGAACATCCAGGACCTGCGGGCGCCGCTCGAGGAGGGCCAGGAGATCCAGATCCTGACCACGCGGGACACGCACGACCCCGATGCGCTGTACGTCCTGCGCCACTCGACGGCGCACCTGCTCGCGGAGGCCGTGCGCCGGCTCTACCCCGGCACGAAGATCGCGATCGGGCCGCCGATCGAGAACGGCTTCTACTACGACTTCGAGTTCCCCGAGCCGATCGGCGAGGAGGCGCTGGAGAAGATCGAGGTGGAGATCCAGCGCGAGCTCGACGAGGGTCGCTCCTGGAACCGCGAGGAGATCGCCGCCGAGGAGGCGCGGCGGCGGTTCGCCGAGGAGGGCGAGGAGTACAAGGTCGAGCTCGTCGAGACGGCGGACGGCCCGATCACGCTCTACACGCAAGGCGAGTTCACCGACCTCTGCCGCGGGCCGCACCTGCAGGACTCGAAGCCGATCAAGGCGGTCAAGCTGACGGGCCTCGCGGGCGCGTACTGGCGCGGCGACGAGCACAACAAGCAGCTGACGCGGATCTACGGCACGGCCTTCTACGACCAGGCCGACCTCGACGCGTACCTCGAGGCGCTCGAGCAGGCTCGGGCGCGCGACCACCGGCGCCTGGGCGTCCAGCTCGACCTCTTCCACCTCTCCGACCATGCGCCGGGGATGCCGTTCTGGCACCCGAAGGGGATGGTGATCTGGAACGCGCTCGAGGACCTGCGACGGCGCGAGAACCTCGAGCGCGGCTACGTCGAGGTGAAGACGCCGCTGCTGTACGACGTCGCGACGTGGGTCACCTCGGGGCACTGGGAGAAGTTCAAGGACGAGATGTTCATCGTCCCGTACGGCGAGCGCGAGCTCGGCCTGAAGCCGATGAACTGCCCGGGCCACATGCTGCTCTTCGGCAGCGACCTGCGCAGCTACCGCGACCTGCCGCTGCGCTATGCCGAGTCCTCGACGCTGCACCGCAACGAGCGCGCGGGGACGCTGCACGGGCTCCTGCGCGTGCAGCACGTCACGCAGGACGACGCGCACATGTTCGTCACGCCGGAGCAGATCGAGGACGAGATCTTCGGCTGCCTCGACTTCGCCGCCTACCTCTACGACCTCTTCGGGATGGAGGCCCGCTTCGAGCTCTCGACGCGTCCCGAGAACAAGCTCGGCACGGACGAGGAGTGGGACTTCACGGAGGGCGCACTGCGCAACGCGCTCGAGCGGCGGGGAATCGAGCACACGGTCAACGAGGGCGACGGCGCCTTCTACGGGCCGAAGATCGACCTGCACATGACCGACGTGCTCGGCCGCTCGTGGCAGATGGGCACGATCCAGCTCGACTCGCAGATGCCGGCGCGCTTCGGCCTCAGCTACATGGGCGAGGACAACGCGGAGCACACGCCGTACGTGATCCACCGTGCGCTCTTCGGCTCGCTCGAGCGCTTCATCGGGATCCTGATCGAGCACTACGCCGGCGCGTTTCCGTTCTGGCTCGCGCCCGTGCAGGTCAGGGTCATCCCGATCGGTGAAGCGCATCGCGCGGCTGCCCACCGGCTGGCGGACGAGCTCGACGCCTACCGCGTCGAGGTCGACGAGCGCAACGAGACGGTCGGCAAGCGCATCCGCGAGGCCGAGGTGGAGAAGATCCCGGTCGTGATCCTCTACGGCGACAAGGAGTCGGACGAGGCGCTGGCCGTGCGCGAGCGCGGGGGCGAGCAGTCGACGAGGTCGCTATCGGAACTGCGCGAATACCTTGCTACGCTGTGATCCTGCAAGTAGGGGCCCAACCCTCACCTCGCAAGCACGCGCTTCGCGCAGGTTCAACCGAGTCGATTCGACGAGGATTTTCGGGCCGCTGCTTGCAGCGGTTTTGTCGTAGAGAAGGAGGAAACGAGAGCTTGGTGACACGCCTTTGAGACCACGCCGAAACGTGGAGCCCGACCGCGCCCCCGTACCGCAGGCGCGAATCAACGAGATGATCCGCGCGCCGAGGGTGCGCCTGGTGGATGAGGACGGCTCTCAGATCGGCGTCAAGGACACCAACGAGGCGCGTGAGTACGCGTGGGGCAAGAACCTCGACCTGGTCGAGGTCGCCGCGCAGGCCGATCCGCCCGTGGCGCGGGTGATGGACTACGGGAAGTACCGCTACGAGCAGGAGCAGAAGGCCAAGCTCGCCCGCAAGCACCAGGTCTCGGTGAACGTCAAGGAGATCAAGCTCAGGCCGAAAATCGGGATCCACGACTACAACACCAAGAGGGGCCACGTCGTGCGCTTTCTCAACCAGCGCGCGAAGGTCAAGGTGACGATCATGTTCCGCGGACGGGAGCAGAGCCACCCGGAGCGCGGGCGCGACCTGTTGATGCGGCTCGCCGAGGACGTGAAGGAGATCGGCCAGATAGAGTCCCCGCCGCTCCAGGACGGCCGGAACATGGTGATGGTGCTGGGTCCGACGAAGAACGCCGGAGTGAAAAAAGATGCCGAAGCAGAAGACACACAGCTCAGCGAAGAAGCGGTTCCGCGTGACGGGAACCGGCAAGGTGCTGCGCCGCCGAAGGATGCGGACGACCCCTCCGGGTCACCTGGTGAAGAGCAAGTCCGGGAAGCGGAGGCGCGTCCGGCAGGCTGAGTCGGTCGCCCCGAGCGACCGGAAGGGCATCAAGAAGCTGCTGGGACGGGGCTGAGGAATGCCACGCGTCAAGCGCTCCGTCCACGCCCGCAAGAAGCGCCGCAAGGTGCTCGAGCAGGCGCGTGGCTACTGGGGCCTCAAGCACTCCAGCTACAAGCACGCCAAGGAGCAGGTCGACAAGTCCCTCGTCTACGCCTACCGCGACCGGAAGAACCGCAAGCGGACGTTCAGGCGGCTGTGGATCATGCGCATCAACGCGGCCGCTCGCCGCGAGGGCCTCTCGTACAACCAGCTCGTCTCCGGCCTGCGCAAGGCCGAGATCCCACTCGACCGCAAGGTGCTGGCCGACCTCGCGGTGAGCGACCCGGAAGCGTTCGGCAAGATCGCGGCGCAGGCCAAGGCCGCGCTGGAGGCCTGAGCTCCACCGGTATACGGGGCCGCGAGGCGATCTTCCGCCGGCAGGCGGAGCAGTTCGAGGCCTCCGGCTCGCCGGTCTACGCGCATCTCGCGCGGCGCTGCGCGTCGGAGCCGCTCGTCGACGAGCTCGTCGACGAGCTGCGCTGGGACATCCCGCTGCGGCTGTTCGGCGGCGTCCACTACCTCGAGCTCGCCGGCGTCGAGCCTTACGCGCTGTCGGGCGAGTGGAGCGACTTTCGCGCCGCGCTCGAGGCGCAGCGGGCGTTTCTCGTGCGGTTCATCCGCGAGCAGGGCGTGCAGACGAACGAGGTGCAGCGCTGCTTCGCGCTGCTGCCGGCCTTCCTCACGCTGGCGCGCGACCACGGCGCCGCGACGCTCGACCTCGTCGAGCTCGGCCCGTCGGCCGGCCTGAATCTGCTCTGGGATCGCTACGCCTACCGCTACAGGGCAGGGCAGTGGGGCTCGTCGGAGCTGCTGCTACAGGGCGTCGAGTACGAACCGGTGCCGCGGGAGGTGCTCGCCCGCCGCGTCGAGGTTCGTCGGCGACTGGGGATCGACCTCAACCCCGTGGACGTGACGACCGTGGAAGGCGCGCGGCTGCTGCGCGCATTCATCTGGCCCGGCCGCGTGGAGCGCGGACAGCGGCTGCGGCAGGCGATCGGGGTCCTGCGCGACGAGCCGCCGACGCTCGTTCGCGGCGACTACGTGGAGCTGCTGCCGTCCGTTCTGGCGGAGCGCGACGACGAGGCGCTGACGGTCGTCTTCCAGACCGCGTCGACCGGCTACATCGGCGCCGAGCGGCGTGCGGAGCTCCGCGAGCTGCTGCAGGCCGCAGGGCGAGAGGGCCCCTTGGGCTGGGTCTCGACGCGCGCCGTGGAGGAGCTGGAGGAAGACCGCGACGACAGCTACGAGCTCGAGGTCGCGCTCTGGCCCGGCGGCGATCGGCGCTTCCTGCTGCGCAGCGACTTCCACGGCAACTGGATCCGCTGGCGCGCTTGATCAGCTCGCGTGACAACCCGAAGCTGAAGACGGTTCGGAAGCTCGGCTCGAGACGCCAGCGCGACAAGCTCGGGCTCTTTGCCGCCGAGGGCGAGGACCTCGTCGCCGCGGCGCTCGAGAACGGGTGGGGGCTCGAGTTCGCCCTAGTCGACGCAGCGCGGCCGCCTACCCTCGAACTGCGTGCCGAGCCGGTGGCCTCCCACCTGCTGGCGGAGGTCTCCACGCTGGGCCACGCGCCGCGCTTGATCGGCGTCTTCCGTAGCGCGTGGCCGGAGCGCGGGCTCCCCAGGCTCGGCCTCGAGCTGTGGCGCGTCGGCGATCCCGGCAACGTCGGCACCCTCGCGCGGGCGTGTGACGCGTTCGGCGCCTACCTCGCGCTCTCGCCGGGCTGTGCCGACCCGGCCGGGCCCAAGGCGCTGCGCGCCTCTGCGGGCTCGATCTTCCGGGTGCCGCTGGCGGACTTCTCGCCGGAGGGTGCGGTCGCGCTGGTCGCCCACGGCGCGCCGCCGCTATCGGAGCTCGACGCGCAGTTGTCGCGCTTCGTGCTCGGTTCCGAGCGGGAGGGACTTCCGGAGGAGGTCGTCACCGCGTGCGCCGCGAGCGCGACGATCCCCCTCTCCGGCGGTGCGGAGTCGCTGAACGTCGCGATGGTGGGAACGATCGCGCTCTACGATTGGCGGCGCAGGCATGAATCCGGCTGAGTGGATCGAGGGCTACCGGCGCGCGTGGGAAGAGCGTGACCCCGAGGCTGCCGCTGCGCTGTTCACCGAGGACGCGTCCTACCGCTCGTCGCCGTTCGGCGAGCCCCCGAACCTCGGGCACGAGGGCGTCGTCGCGTACTGGACACGGGCTACGAGCACGCAAGAGGACGTCCGGGTCGAGATGGGCGAGCCGCTCGTCGACGGGAATCACATTGCGGTCGAGTGGTGGACGAGGATGCGGAACGAGGGCGAGGAGGTCACGCTGGTCGGCTGTCTCCTGCTGCGCTTCGCTGCCGACGGCCGCTGTGAGGACCTCCGCGAGTACTGGAACTTCGAAGGCGGCCTGCTACCGCCACACGACGGCTGGGGCAGCTGGCAGCGTCGGTAGGATCTCCGCGATGGCGACGATCAGCGGAGTCTGGACCTCTCCGGGGCGCAAGAGCGGGCAATCGGTCGGGCACGAGCGCCGACAGGCGATCGCAGGCGAAGGCCTCGAGGGCTGCGCGCACGCCAACCCACCGATGCGCGAGGTGCTCTTCGTCTCGGCCGACCACCTCGACTCGGTGGGCGTCGACCCCGGCGCGATCCGCGAGAACCTCACGGTCGAGGGCTCCGACGTACAGCAGTGGCCGATCGGCCAGCGCGTGAAGGTGGGCGACGAGGCCGTGTTCGAGATCACGATGGTCTGCGACCCGTGCCACCGCATGGACGAGCTGCGCGAAGGCCTGCGCGCCGAGCTCGACGGCAAGCGCGGGATGCTGGCGAAGATCGTCGAGTCGGGCGAGGTCGCCGTCGGCGACCCGGTCGAGCTGCTCTAGAACCGTCCGCTACTTGCAGCCGTTCAGCGTGCTAGTAACGGCGGCATGCAGGCATTTCTAGCGCCGAAGCCGTCCCGAACGGCCACGGCCAGGGACTGTCCCCCGTCATGTCCGAAACGGTCAGGGCGCGCGCCGCGCGAGCCAGATCGTGTCTTCGCCGTTCTTCCAGGGGCGGCGGTCGAACCACCCGTAGCAGCCGACGATCTGGAAGCCGGCCCGCTCGAGCAGCGAGCGCCATTCGTCGTTCGAGAGCCAGGCCAGCACCATGCTCGTCCAGCCGCTCTCACCGCGCACGGACAGCCTGAGCCGCCGCGTCCGCGTGTCCCAGTCGGCTCGCTCGTAGATCCCGGGCTCGCGCTCGAGCCAGCGTCCGTGGGTCGAGGCGATGTCCTGGACGCTCGGCGCGAAGATGTCGAACACGAACCGTCCGCGCGGGAGCAGCAGGTCGTACACCGCCCGCAGCGAGCGCAGCCGCGATTCGTCGTCCAGCAGGTGCAGGTACGAGCGGAAGGGGCAGGTGACGAGCGCGACCCGCTCGTCGACCGGCGGGGCCTCCAGCTCGCCGAGCCGCAGGTCGAGCCGGTCGGCGACTCCCGCGAGCTCCGCGCGCTCCTGGCAGACCTCGAGCATCCCCGGCGAGGAGTCGATCCCGATCACGCGAGCGCCGGCCGCGGCTGTTGGAATGGCGATCCTGCCCGTGCCGATGCCGAGCTCGACCACGGGTGAGTCCACCCGCAAGGCCTCGTCCACGTAGAACTGGACGTCCTCGGTGACGCTGACGCTCCACGGGTCGTAAAGCCGCGCGATCGAGTCGTACAGGCTCACACCGGCCGGCGAGTGACCCACACGTACTCCCGGGACTCGTCGTCGAACGGCCGCCGGTCGAAGCCGCCGTACAGCGCCTCGACCTCCAGGCCGGCCACGTCGATCAGACCGAGCCACTCGTTCTTCGTCGCCCACCACAACGACGAGATGCCGCCGCCCTCGAGCGTGATGTCGATCCGGTTGTCGCCGACGGCGTAGTGCAGCGAGTGGGGGACGGGCTCGTCCTGGTGCTCGCCGTCCAGCTTCGCGGCGACCGCGTGGTCGAACGCGAACGCATTCCATGCGAAGCGCCCGCCCGGCCGCAGCGAGGCGGCGACCCGCTCGAAGACCCGCCGCCTGTCGGCCCAGGTCGGCACGTGCAGCAGGCCGCGGAACGGGCAGTAGACGAGCCCTGCCGGCTCACCGAGCACGAGGTCGCGCATGTCGCCCTCGCGGAGCTCGAGCGCGACCTCCGCCGCCTTGGCCCGCTCGCGCGCCTGCGCCAGCATCGCCGGCGACGTGTCGATCCCGAGCACGGGCCGTCCCGTCGCCTCCGCGACCGGGATCGCGACGCGGCCGCTGCCGACGGCCAGCTCGACCAGCGCGCCGTCGGTGTCGCGGGCGAGCTCGACGTAGAAGGGAACGTCCTCCGTCATCTCGGCCGACCACTCGTCGTAGCGGTCGGCGAAGCCCTCGTCCCAGCTCATTCTTCGATGCTATGTTGCGAAGCGATGGCGGTCACGCGCAGCTTCCCGTTTAGGCGGCCCCGGCTCGAGGCCGGGGCGCCGGCGCGCTAGCCCGCCGACTCCTCGCACCTCTCGAGCCGGGGCCCGAGCCCCGCCGACCCGACCCGACGAGAGGAGGACGAGATGAGCGATACAGTCGCCCGCGTGGACTGGCAGGAGTACGAAGGCCAAGCGCAGAGCGCGATCGCGGCGGCTACCGACGCGTCCGAGCTGGACGAGGCGCGAGTCCGGTACCTCGGCCGCAAGAGCGATCTCGCACAGGCGCTGCGGGGTGTGCGCGACCGCGAGACCGGCATCACGCTCAACACGCTGAGGACGACACTCGAAGCCGCCCTCGACTCGCGCCGCGACGAGCTCGACCGCGCCGAGCTCGACCGCACGCTCACCGAGGACGTCGTCGACGTCACGCTCCCGGGCGAGGAGCTGCCGCTCGGCCACCTCCATCCGATCACGCAGGCGCGGCGCCAGATCGAGGACGCGTTCCTCGGCCTCGGCTACGAGATCCGCGACGACCGCGAGGTCGAGACCACCGAGTACAACTTCGACAAGCTCGCCTTCGACCCGTGGCACCCGGCGCGCTCGCACCGGGCGACGTTCTTCTTCGACGAGAACCGGCTGCTGCGCACGGAGACCTCGCCGAGCCAGATCCACGCGCTCGAGGAGCGCGAGCCGCCCATCTACATGGTCTCGATCGGGCGCTGCTACCGCCGCGACGCAGTCGACGCGACGCACTATCCGATCTTCCACCAGTTCGAGGGCCTCGCCGTCGACCGGGGCCTCACGCTCGCCGACCTGAAGGGGACGCTGCTGCACGTGATGCGCGCCATCTTCGGGCCCGACCGGCGCGTCCGCTTCCGCACGCACTACTTCCCGTTCACGGAGCCCTCGATGGAGCCGGACGTGTCGTGCGGGATCTGCGGCGGCTCGGGCTGCCGCACCTGCCGCTACTCCGGCTGGATCGAGATGGGCGGCTCCGGGATGGTCGACCCGCGCGTGTTCGAGAACGTGGGCGTCGACCCCGAGGAGTGGAGCGGGTTCGCCTTCGGCTGCGGGATCGAGCGCGTGGCGCAGCTGAAGTACGACTTCCCCGACATCCGTGCGCTCTGGGAGGGGGACCTCCGGGTCCTGACGCAGTTTTGAGAGTCCCGATCTCGTGGCTCAGGGAGTACGTCCCGGTCGAGATGCCGCTGCCGGAGCTGGCGGAGCGGCTGTCGATCTCGAGCGCCGAGGTGGAGGGGATCGAGCGGCGCGGCGTTCCCGACGAGGACGGCAACCTCGGGCTCTTCCGCGTCGGGCGCGTGCTCGAGGCGGCGAAGCACCCGAACGCCGACCGGCTGCAGCTGTGCCAGGTTGACGTGGGGGAGGGCGGGCCGCGCCAGATCGTGTGCGGCGCTTGGAACTTCGGCGCGGGAGCGACGGTGGCGGTGGCGCTTCCGGGGGCGCGCCTGCCCGGCGGGCTGCAGCTCGAGCAGCGCAAGGTGCGCGGCGAGCTCTCCGACGGGATGATCCTCGCGGAGGACGAGGTCGAGCTCGGCACCGACCACTCCGGGATCATGGTGCTCCCGGAGACCGAGCCGGGGACGCCGCTCTCCGAAGTGCTGCCCCTGGTCGATGACGTGCTCCTGGTCGAGTCGACCGGCAACCGGCCCGACCTGCTGTCCGTCTACGGCATCGCCCGCGAGGTCGCGGCGCTCTACGACCTCGAGCTGCAGCCATGGCCGGGGACAGTCCCCGGGCCTGTCCCTGAGGGACAGGTCGAGATCGAGGTCCTGGACTTCGAGCGCTGCCCGCGCTACATCGGCCGCGTCTTCCGCGACGTGCAGATCGGGCCGGCGCCGGTCTGGCTGCGGGCGAGGCTCACGAACGCCGGCATGCGCCCGATCTCGAACGTCGTCGACGTGACGAACTACGTGATGCTGGCGCTCGGGAACCCGCTGCACGCCTTCGATCTCGCGAAGCTCCACGGCGGACGGATCGTCGTGCGCCTCGCCGAGCCGGGCGAGACGATCCGAACGCTGGACGCCGTCGACCGCAAGCTCGAGCCGGGAGACCTGATGATCGCCGATGCCGACCGCTCGGTCGCGCTCGCCGGGATCATGGGCGGCGAGGAGACGGAGATCGGCGAGAGCACCACCGACGTCCTGCTCGAGGCCGCGAACTTCGAGCCGACCGGGATCTTCCGCTCGTCCGAGCGCTTGCGTCTGCGCACCGAGGGCTCGAACCGCTGGGAGAAGGGCGTCGACCCGTACCTCGCGGAGCCCGCGGCTCAACTGGCGACCGAGCTGATCGTCCAGACCGCAGGTGCCACCTGGTCGGGCCACGTCGACGTGCAGGAGGGCTTGCCGGAGCGGCCCGTGATCCGTTTCAGGCCCGAGCGCGCCGACGAGCTGATCGGGCTCGCCACGCCCCCGGGCGACCAGGTCTCCTGGCTCGAGCGGCTGGGCTTCGAAGCTCCCGGCGACGAGGTGGTGACGCCCACTTGGCGCGCCCGCGACGTGACCCGTGAGGTCGACGTCGTCGAGGAGGTCGCCCGCGAGCGGATGGAGGCGGTGCCGTTCACGCTCCCGCTGCGGCGCGAGATGTTCGGCGCGCTCACGCCCGTGCAACGTCTACGGCGCAGCATCGAGAACCTGCTCGTCGGGCTCGGCCTGACCGAGACCTACACGCCCTCGTTGCGCCACGGCGACGCGAGCCCGGAGGCGTTGCGCCTGCCCGAGCCGATCTCGGCCGAGTTCGCTGTGCTGCGGACGAGCCTGCTGCCGAGCCTGGCCGAGGCGGCCGCCCGCAACGTCGAGCTCGGCGCCGAGCGCGTGGGGTTGTTCGAGATCGCCCGCGTCTACCTCCCGAACGGCGGGCTTCCCACCGAGGAAACGCGCGTCGCGGCGATCGTCGACGGCGGCTGGGGCCGGGCGAAGGGCATCGTCGACGCGCTGTATGCGGCGCTGAAGGCGGAGCCTGCCTTCGAGCGCGTCGGGCACGACCTGCTGCACCCCGGTAAGTCCGCGGCCACGGCCGCCGGAGTCGTCGGCGAGCTGCACCCGGGAGTTCTCGACGGCGTCTGGGGTGGCTTCGAGCTCGATCTCGCCAGGCTGCTCGACGTCGCGCGCGACGAGGTCCGCTATGCGGACGTCGTCTCGTTCCCCGCGGTGCGGCAGGACCTCGCGTTCACGGTCCCGGAGGACGTGCCCGCAGCCGATCTCGTCACGGCCGCCCGCGAGGCCGCCGGCGAGGAACTGCGCGACATGCGGCCGTTCGACGTCTACCACGGGGAGCAGGTGGGGGACGGGCGCAAGTCGATCGCGTTCGCGGTCAACTTCCAGTCGTCGGAGCGGACGTTGACCGACGAGGATGCGGCCGAGCTGCGCGAGCGCATCGTCGCCGCGCTCTCCGACAGGTTCGGGGCGGAGCTGCGCGCCTAGAACATCTCGGGCGCGACCCGCGCGGCGAGCGCGGCCAGCACCTTGCTCTGGATCTCCGGCTGGTCCTTCAGCAGCCGGCGGAACGAGCGGTCGACGATCACCAGCGCCCGGACGGGGCTCGTCGCCGTGACGGTCGCGGTCCGCGGCGTGTCCGACACCAGCGCGATCTCGCCGAAGAAGTCACCGGCCGAGAGCTGGTTGATCGTACGGCCGTCCTTCGTGACCTCGGCTTTACCCTCGAGCAGGACGAAGAACTCGCGTCCGCGGTCGCCCTGGCGGGTCATCTCCTTGCCCTCCCGCAGGTCGATCTCGTCGGCGAGGTGCGCGATCTCCTG
>Ga0081455_10007449_pt1 | contig 11529 bp, 14 predicted proteins | sample TabmetS3T2R1_FD_70207 | JGI IMG/M metagenome (GOLD analysis project Ga0081455, IMG submission 70207) | Tabebuia heterophylla rhizosphere microbial communities from the University of Puerto Rico - S3T2R1 | ecosystem: Host-associated > Plants > Roots > Rhizosphere ...
TTGGGCGCCTGGGGATCGGTCCGCGCGATGAGGATCCCGAAGCGGGCCTCGTGGGCGAGCGAGGTCCAGACCTTCTGCCCGGTGACCACCCACTCGTCGCCATCCCGCTCGGCGCGCGTGGTGAGCGACGCCAGGTCGGACCCCGCCCCGGGCTCGCTGAAGAGCTGGCACCAGATCTCGTCCCCCGACAGCAGCGGCGGCAGGTAGCGCTCCTGCTGCTCCTGGGTGCCGGCGTGGAGCAGTGTCGGACCGGCCCAGCCGATGCCGACCGGGTTGGCCGGCCGGGACACGCGCGCCCGCCGCAGCTCCTCGTCGATGACCAGCTGGTGCACCGGATCGGCGTCGAGCCCGTAGGGCTTGGGCCAGTGGGGCGCGACCAGCCCGGCCCCGGCCAACGCGCGGCCCGACGGGGACGGGTGCTCCGCCAGCCAGGCGCGCACCTCGGCCCGGCGTGGGTCGTCGTCGGCCGGAAGTTCGAAGTCCACGGGACGACCCTACGTGGGGTGGGCCACGTGGGGACCAACCGCTACCCTCCGACGAGCTGCCGATCCCCCGAGGAGCTCTCGATGCCAGGCTGGAACTTCGCCGACGTCTGGGAGGTCATCGCCCAGCAGATCCCGGACGCACCGAGCCAGATCCAGGGCGACCGGCGCATCGCCTGGGGCGAGTTCGACCGCCGGGCCAACGGCGTGGCCCAGACGCTCCTCGACGCCGGCGTGGCCGAGCAGGACAAGGTGGCGCAGTACCTCTACAACTGCCCCGAGTACATCGAGTCGATGTTCGCGGGGTTCAAGGCCGCCCTGGTCCCGATCAACACGAACTACCGGTACCAGGACGACGAGCTCGTCTACCTGTGGGACAACGCCGACTGCGTGGCGGTGGTCTTCCACGGCGCCTTCACCGACACGATCGAACGCATCCGCGACCGGGTCCCCCGGGTTGCGACGTGGCTGTGGGTCGACGACGGCAGCGGTCCGCGTCCCGGGTGGGCTGTCGCCTACGAACACGCGGCGGCGTCGCACCCCGAGCGGGCGGCCGGGCCCTGGGGACGGGACGGCGACGACCTGATCATGCTCTACACGGGCGGGACCACCGGCATGCCCAAGGGCGTGATGTGGCGGCAGGACGACCTGTTCCGCAACCTCGTGTCGCAGGTGAACCCCGTCTACAAGGACACAGACGCCGACCCGGCGGTCGTGCGTGACCAGGTCAAGGACCTGGGCCCCGTGGGCCTGCCGGCCTGCCCCCTGATGCACGGCACCGGCCTCTACACGCAGCTCATCTGCCTGGCGCTGGGGGGCAGCACGGTGACGCTCACGTCGCGCCGCTTCGACATCGAGGAGATGTTCGACACGATCGAGCGTGAGCGGGTCAACCAGATCGCCATCGTCGGGGACGCCTTCGGCAAGCCGATGCTCAAGGCCCTGGACGAGAACCCGGGCCGATGGGACCTCGCCAGCCTGTTCCTGGTCGCATCGTCGGGCGTGATGTTCAGCGAGCCGGTCAAGCAGGGCCTGCTGCGACATCACCCCAACATGCTGCTGGTCGACGCCTTCTCGTCGTCCGAGGCCATCGGCATGGGCCAGTCGATCTCCTCGGGCACCTCGGCCAGCGACACGGCGAAGTTCGTGCTCGGCGAGGACACGATCGTCATCACCGACGACGGCCGCCGCGTCGAGCCCGGGTCCGACGACATCGGCCGGGTGGCCGTCGGCGGGCATCAGCCGGTTGGCTACTACAAGGACCCGGAGAAGACGGCCGCCACGTTCATCGAGTTCGAGGGTCGGCGCTACTCGTGCCCGGGGGACTACGCGCGGGTGGAGGCCGACGGCAGCCTGACCCTGCTCGGCCGGGGTTCCGTGGTCATCAACACGGGCGGCGAGAAGGTCTTCCCCGAGGAGGTCGAGGAGGCGCTCAAGACCTACCCCGGCATCCGGGATGCGGTGGCCGTCGGCATCCCCGACGATCGCTTCGGTGAGGCGGTCACGGCGGTGGTCGAGGTCGCCGACGGCGTCGACGTCGAGCCCGATGCCGTCATCGATCACGTCCGCTCCAGGCTGGCCGTCTACAAGGCGCCGAAGCGGGTCTTCCTCATCGACAGCATCGGCCGGGCCCCCAACGGCAAGGTCGACTACAAGCGCCTGCGGGCGTACGCGATCGACCACACCGCCGCCGGATGACGGGCGACGCGGAGCCGATGATCCGCGTGTGATCGGAGGCGGAACGGGCGGGTACGGTTCGGCCGTGTCCGAGCCCTTCGAGCCCGCCCAAGAGCTACGCAAGCGGTTCCACCAGGAGCTCGACGAGATCGACGCGCGCGTCATCCGGCTGTTCGCGCTCGTGACCGAGGGCGTGGCCGCGGCCTCCGAGTCGCTGCTCTCCGGTGACACGGAGATGGCGCGCCGCCTGGCCGGCCGCGACGCACTCGTCGATGAGCTCGAGGCGGATCTGGAGCAGGTGGCCGAGCGCGAGCTCGTGACGCAGGCGCCCATGGCGCGCGACATGCGCTACCTGGTGTCCGTGCTACGCATCGTGCCCGAGCTGGAGCGCAGCGGCGATCTCGCCGAGCACATCGCCCAGCGGGCGGCGACCGGGCTCGCCCTACGTCTCACGCCCACAGTGCGGGGACTGCTGGAGCAGCTCGGCACCACCTGCGTCGAGATGTGGCAGGGCGCAGCGGATGCATGGGCCGAGCGCGACGGCGACGCCGCCGAGCGCCTCGACACCATTGACGACCGCATGGACAGCCTGCACGACGGGCTGGTGGAGGAGTTGGGCATATCGGACATCGCGCTGCCCGACGCCCTCCAGACCACCCTCGTGGCGCGGTTCTACGAGCGCCTCGGCGACCACGCCGTGCACATCGCAGAACGCATCCGCTACATGGTGGTCGGGGCCTGATGCGTTTTCGCCTGGTTCCGTCCGACGACGCGTTCTTCCGGCTGTTCAACGAATCCGCCGCCAACGTGGCCGAGTGCGCCCACCGGCTGCGGGAGCTGCTGTCCGACCCCAGCGATCCCGCCGGGCACGAGAAGGTCGCCGCCTGCGAGCACCGGGGAGACGAACTGGTCCGCACGATCGTGCAGCGGCTCAACACCACGTTCGTCACCCCCTTCGACCGCGAGGACATCCACGCCCTGGCGGAGGAGCTCGACGACGTGGTCGACGACATGCTCGAGGTGTCGTACCGGATGCAGATCACCGGCATCACCTCGGCATTGCCGGAGCTGAAGGAACAGGCCGACCTGCTCGTCCAGTGTGCGGACGAGACCCAGGCGCTCCTGGCGCGGCTCGAGTCGATGAAGGGGGTTCAGCCCCACCTCGACGCCGTCGACCGCCTGGAGAGCGAAGGCGACGCCGTGCACCGCCGCATCCTTGCGCGACTGTTCAGCGGCGAGTTCGACGCTCTCGAGGTCATCCGCTTGAAGGACGTGATCGAGTCGATGGAGGCGGCGCTGAACACGCTCGAGGACATCTCCGACGTGGTCGAGTCGATCGTGCTCAAGCACGCATGAAGCCCGGATCCGAGCCCCGGCGGGCGCAGTAGCGCCGAGTCCCGCCATGGAGTACGCGCTCATCTTCGTCGTCGCGGTCGCGCTCGCCTTCGACTACGTCAACGGTTTCCACGATGCCGCCAACTCGATCGCCACCGTGGTGTCGACGCGGGTGCTGACCCCGCGCATCGCGGTGGTCTGGGCGGCCTTCTTCAACTTCGCCGCCTTCCTTGTGTTCGGCACCCACGTGGCCGCCACGATCGCCAACGACGTGGTCGACCAGGACGTGCTGTCGATCGGCGTCGTGTTCGCCGGCCTGTTGGGCGCCATCGCCTGGGACCTCATCACCTTCTACCTCGGCCTGCCCACCAGCTCGTCGCACGCTCTGGTCGGCGGGATCGCCGGCGCCGCCGTCGCCAAGGCGGGCTTCGGCGTGCTCGTGGCCAGCGGCCTGCGCACCATCGGCGTGTTCATCGTGCTGTCGCCGCTCATCGGCCTCGCGCTCGGGCTCACGCTGACCCTCGTCATCCTCTGGACGTTCCGCCGCAGCCGCGACGTCGAGCGGCTCAACCGCGGCTTCCGCCACGGCCAACTCGCGTCGGCCGCCGCATTCAGCCTCGGCCACGGCGGCAACGACGCCCAGAAGACGATGGGCGTCATCCTCGCCCTCCTCATCGCCACCGGCCACGCGAGCCCCGGAGCGTCGGTACCCCTGTGGGTGGTACTGGCCGCCCACACCGCGATCGGGCTCGGCACGCTCACGGGGGGCTGGCGCATCGTAAAGACGATGGGATCCCGCATCACCAGGCTGCAGCCTGTCGGTGGCGTGGCGGCCGAGTCGGCGGCGGCGGCCACGCTGTTCGCCACGTCGGCCGGGGGTATCCCGGTGTCGACCACACACACCATCACGGGAGGCATCGTGGGCGTCGGGGCAGCCCGCCGGCTGTCAGCCGTGCGCTGGGGCGTGGCGGGCCGGGTCGTGTGGGCGTGGGTGCTCACCATCCCGGGCGCGTTCACGGTGGCGTTCGTGACGTTCCTACTCGTGGACATGGTGAGCTGAAGCGTGCGTCCGATCGACCGCCGCGCCGCGTTCTTCCTCCTGGCATCTGTCGTGTGTCTGGCGCTGGCGCCCATCGCGGGTGACCACGCCTGGGTGGCGTTGACCGTCGCTGCGGTGTACCTGCTGCTCTCGATCGCCTCGTGGCTGGACGCGTGGTCCCGCCGGCGGTCGTGACCATGCGTGCCTGAGGGACGCGATTGATTCGGGGACCCGCCGGACGCCCTTCTACGCTCTCCGGCCCGACCCCCCACCCGCCGCCCCTGATGGCGTCGGTCTGCGACCGACCCGTACGCTCCTCGAATGGCTGATCTCGGATTCGATGGCAAGGTCGCGATCATCACGGGCGCCGGCGGGGGCCTGGGGCGGTCGCACGCGCTCGAGCTGGCCCGCCGGGGCGCCCTCATCGTGGTCAACGACCTCGGCGGCTCCGTCGACGGCACCGGGAGCGGCACGACCGCCGCACAGGCGGTCGTCGACGAGATCACCGCGGCGGGCGGCGACGCCGTGGCCAACTACGACTCGGTGGCGACCCCGGAGGGCGGCCGGGCCATCGTGCAGACGGCGCTGGACCGGTTCGGTCGCATCGACATCGTGATCAACAACGCCGGCATCCTGCGGGACGCCTCGTTCAAGAACATGGGTGCCGACAACCTCGACCCGGTGCTGGACGTCCACCTGCGCGGCGCATTCCATGTCACCCAGCCCGCATGGGAGCACATGCGCGCGCAGAACTACGGCCGCATCGTGAACACCAGCTCTGGGGCCGGGGTGTTCGGCAACTTCGGCCAGAGCAACTACGGCGCGGCCAAGATGGGCCTCGTCGGCCTCACCCGGGTGCTCGCCGTAGAGGGAGCGAAGAACAACATCAAGGCCAACGCGATCGCGCCCGTGGCCAAGACCCGGATGACCGAGGACCTGCTCGGGCCGATTGCGGACAAGCTCCTTCCGGAGTTGGTCACGCCCGTCGTGGTCTTCCTGGCCCACGATGACTGCCCGGTGACAGGCGAGCTCTACACGCTGGGCGGCGGGCGCGTGGCACGGGTGTTCCTGGGCGTGACCAAGGGCATCGTCGACCCCAACCTGACCGCCGAGACGGTGCGTGACCGCTTCGACGAGATCCGGGACGAGGAGGGCTACGAGGTGCCGGCGGCCATGAACGACGAACTGCGGATCGCCCTCAAGTCCCTCGGCTGACGCGGTGGGAATCTGCGAGTAGCGATATATCGTCAACCCATCGACAACCGATCGATAGGAGTTGACGATGAGAAATCGCACATTCGGCCACCACTTCGGACCGTGGACAGCACCCTTCCCCGGCCACTTCGCCTTCGACTTCGAGCCCCGGGGTCGCGGCGGCCGCGGCGGGCGGGGTCGTCGGCGCCGCAACCGTGGCGACGTCCGGGCCGCGCTGCTGGCGCTGCTCAGCGAGCGGCCGATGCACGGCTACGAGATGATCCAGGAGCTCGACGAGCGCACCGGCGGCATCTGGCGCCCCAGCCCCGGGTCGGTGTACCCGACGCTGCAGCTGCTCGAGGACGAGGGTCTGATCACCAGCGAGACGAACGAGGGTCGCAAGCGGTTCACGCTCACCGACGCCGGCCGCGAGGAGGCAGCCAAGGCAACCGAGGCCCCACCCTGGGCGCAGTTCGCCGACGACGACACCATGTCGACGGTCAACGAGTTCCGCAAGGCGTCCTTCGGCGTCATGAACGCGCTGGGACAGGTCGGGTTCTCCGGGTCCGACGAGCAGCGAGCGCGGGCCCTCGAGGTGCTCGCCGAGACCCGCCGCAAGCTCTACGCCATCCTCGCCGAGGACGACACCGAGTCGGTGTAACTGCCCGAGACACATCGTGACACGCATGCTGGCCGACCTCGGCCCGGCACAGGCATCGGCACGTGTGCTCCCGGCTACCGATCGCACGGTGGCTGGGATCGTGAGGCACCTGGCATGGGCCGAGGATCACTGGTTCCAGGCCAGGCTGCTCGGCCTGGTGCTTCCTGAACCCTGGGCCTCTGCTCCCCTGGCGGACGACCCAGACTGGCCCTTCCATTCGAGCCGGCACGATTCGGTCGATCACGTGCTGTCCCTCCAGCGCGTGTACGCGTAGTCGCGCGCCCCGTCCGGCCCGCCTCGCCGGCCACCTCGATCTATTGCGGGATGCGATCGACCGCCGGGCGTCGGACTAGCGGTCCGGGCCCTCGTCGGCCTGGCCGGCGAGCACGCTGGCCCGGAGTTGGGTACGCCAGGCTTCGAGCCATGCCTTGCGTTGTTCGAGGTCGGCGCCGGGGGGTGGCCGTTGCAGCGTGGATGCTGGGGGGTCGCTGTCGGGGTGTTGCCAGCGCCAGCGGTTGTGGTAGGCGCAGCGGAGCTGGCCGTTGTCCGGGTCGGTGGGGCCGCCGCGTGACCAGGGTTGGATGTGGTCGCCCTGGCAGCGCTCGACGGGCAGGTCGCAGCCCTGGTGGGTGCAGCCCCGATCGACGACATCGAGCGCCCGGCGCACGGCGCCGGTGAAGCGCCGCGCCCGCCCCAGGTCGATGACCCGGGACGGCCCGTCGAACACCACCCGTTCGATCAGCGCCTCGTCCAGCAGCGACGCCACCGTGCCCGGGGTGATCACGGTGCGGTCGGCGAGCTCACACACCCGGCCCCCGAACGTCTCATAACCCACCAGCACACTGACCAGCGGCCGCGGCCGCTTGCCGTCGGCCGGGGCGGTCATGGCCCGCCGGGCCAGCTCCACCAGAGCATCGTGGCGACGCTGCGCCGGCGTCCGGGCCAGATGGCAGGCGGTGGCGGCGTCGCCGTGCTCGGCCCGGGCCGCCGCCCAGTCCGCATCGAACAACTCCTGTTCGATACGCCCCAACGCCGCGCCCAGCGTGGCCCGACCCAAAGACGTCAACAACCCATCGAGATGCCCCATGCCCCGCAGACCCGGCGACAGATGCACCCGCCGCAACGCCTCGTCATGGGCCGCATCCCGCTCGGTCCCGTCAGGATCCGCGCACTGGCGCCAATACTCGACCGCCCGACAGAACTCGGCCCACCCCATCGTCCGCGCGAACCCGACAAGCATGCCCTCGTCCCGCCCGAACAACTCGGCCACCCGGCCGCCCGCCAACGACGCCAGCACCGACGCGTGGCGCTGACCGATGTCGCCAGCGGCAAACGCCCCCGCCGTGGCCGGCATGGTCCGCAACCGGCGCCCCAACCACACCTGCGCCCGCGCCTGGCCGACCGGCAACCGGCAGCGATGCGCCAACCACGCCCCACAACTCCGCGACCCGTCATCCGCCCATGACCGGCGAGCCTCGAGCGCTGCGGTCAACCGGGTCGCCACGGCCGCCAGCCGCGCCTGCTGGCGCTGCAACTCGACCACCGTCTCGCTCAAAGCCGAGTCATCGAGCGCGTCGGGATCGATGCCCGCCAGGGAGTCGAGAGCGGCCCCCAGCGGCCCGGTGGGCGCTTGCAACGATTTGCTTGCTGCTTCCCCAGACCCCAACATACGTTCGTATCATACCCCAGGGCAGCACCTGTGACCAGGGATTTCGTGCGGCCTTTGGGATCTCTCCTAACCGCATCTGGTTGAGCTTGATGAGCGCGGCGTTGCGTACGCCGGCCTCGATCCCTCGGCGGATGATGGCGGGGTTGGTGACGAAGATGTCGTCGCCGACGAGTTGCACGGAATCGCCGAGCCGGTCGGTCAGCGGTCGCCATCCGTCCCAGTCGTCCTCGCCGAGGCCGTCTTCGATCGACCAGACCGGGTACCGGCCCACGATGGCGGCGAACCGAGGTCGGGTGCGAAGCTCCCCTCGTCGCCAAGCCCGGTACCCAAGTCCAACGCCTGCACCTCGGCGATCTCGTAGGCCGTCGCAGCGCCTCGCTTGGTCGGTGACGGATCTACAGGATGAGGGCGAGCCCGAGCCCTGCCGCGCCGGCCAGGAGCCCCACCGCCAGGCTCGCGACGATATTGAGGGCCGCTTCCCACCACGCCCGGTCTTCGATGAGGCGGACGGTCTCGTAGGCGAATGTGGAGAACGTGGTGTACGCACCGCACAGCCCGGTCCCGACTGCCGTCCGCGCCGACGGCGGCAGGCCGTGGTGCAGAGCCAGGCCGGTGACGAATCCGAGAACGAACGCGCCGGTGGCGTTGACGACAAACGTGCCCCACGGGAACGCACCCCGCCGGCGGTCGGACACGACGATGTCGACGAGGTACCGGGCGGGGGCGCCGACCGCGCCCGTGGCGGCGACGGCGAGGTAGAGGGGGTTCACCGGTCGCTCCGGTAGGTGATGACCTCGACCGGCTGGCGGATCACGAGTCCGTCGCGGATCAGCTCGTCGAGCACCGGAAGAAAGGCGTCGATGCGCTCTGGCTGGTCGATGATGACGACAACCGCGGGCAGGTCCTCGGACAACCGCCAGGGGGTCGCCGCGTGCAGGCGGCTGGAGGCGCCGAAACCCTCGGCGCCGTGAAGCACGGTGGCGCCGGACATTCCGGCCTCGCGGGCCCGTTGGACGATCTCGGTGTACAGGGGCGTGTGGCCGTGGCGGTCGGTCTCGCCGATGAAGATCGTGAGCCGCTCGGCCGGTCCGGTGACTGTCATGCGAGACCCCTCTCCGTGCCCGGCCACAGCCGCCCGACCAGGATCCCTGCGTAGACGGCAATGAGCCCGGCGGCCAGGCTGGCGACGAGGTAGCCGGCCGCCATCGCCGGGTGCCCGCGGGCGACGAGCTGGTCGGCCTCGACGACGAACGTCGACCAGGTCGTGTAGGAGCCCAGGAACCCCACGGCAGCGAAGGGGCGCACGAACCGGGTGGGCGGCCACCGCTCGATGACGAGCGTCAACAACGCGCCGAGCAGGAACGACCCCGACACGTTGGCCCAGAACGTCGCCCACGGGAACGAGCCGGTGGTGAGCGGCACCGCCAGGCTGATGGCGTAGCGGGCGGGCCCGCCGAGCGAGCCGCCCAACGCGATGACAGCGAGGATCTCGCGGCGGGCCCGGCCGCGCAGCCAGCGTCTCTGCGACCGCCTGGTCGCCCGCCCGACGGCCCGGGTACCGAGCTCGACATCACGTGGGTCGTCACCAGGTTCCGACCCGAACGGCTGCCGGCTGCTCATCGGCGGGGTGGTCGGCCGCGCCGCCGCATCACGCTTCATGCCAGAACCCTGGACCCATCGCTGATCGCCACCTCCCGGCTCGCCCTTGGTTCGAGGGACTATCGAAGTAGGAGCCATTGGCCGAGGTGGCGATTACGCGGGCTCCACCGCAGGGCCAGCATACTGAGGGCTGGGGATGGAGCTCCCCCTCGAGCGCCGTTGTGGCTGGGTCATGGCCGCGGCGGTGGCGGTCCTCGTGCCTCTCGAACGGCGCGGCTCGGCGTACGGGGTGTTCAACGCGACCTACGGCGTCGCCTGGTTCCTCGGCAGCTGGCTGATGGGCGTGCTCTACGGCCTGTGGCTTCCGGGCTCGTGGTGTTCGCCATGGTCACCCAGCTCGCCGCCGTCCCGCTTCTCGTGGCGGTGGCCGCCTCTACCGCGGCCGGCTTCGTCGCTGGTCAGGACCTGCCCGTCGTGGAGGACTCGCAGCATCGCCCCCACGATGCGGTCGCCACCGGGCCGGCCGCTACCGTTGCCGGTGGCGATGAAGCTCGCCGTGAACCGCGTCGGCTCCGGCGCTGATGGCTTCTACTGCACGTGCAGCCGAGCGACCAGCGAGAGGAGGCAGACGTGACGACCACCAGCGACAGCACCACGGGCACCGCGCCGGGCCTGCGGCGCATCGCCTACGGGCTCGCGGCGGTGGTCGTCGTCCTGTTGGTGGTCGGGGCAGGGAGCGGGGCTATCCGTCCCGAGGCCGGGGGTTCGGGCGTCGCAGGTCGGTGGGGGGTCGCTGATCCCGGCTGGTTGCTGGATGTCGCCGCATCTGTGCTCGCTGTAGCGGCGATCGCCGTGAGCGGGCTGCTGGTCTATGCGTTCTGGCCCGAGTGGCGGCGCCGCCGACGAGGACCCGATGAGCCCAAGCCCGTGATCGTGCCGCCGCCGGCGCGCTGGTGGGAGAAGGCGATCGCCATCGCCCTCCCGCTGGCGCTTGCCGCCGGACTCGTCTGGGCCCTGATCGCCACCAACCACACGTCGACCGAGCCTGCCGCGTTGCCCCCTCCGGTGGCGCCGTCCGGGCCCTCGACGAGCAATGCTCGGTCGGCGGGGAGCTCGGCGCCACTGGTCGATTGGTGGGTTGTCGCTGCCGTTGTCGGCGCGGTCGTCACCGCAGCGGCACTGGTGCTGGTGGTGCGGTCCCGCAGGCGGCGGATGCCGATGGACAGGGGGCGGGCCGATCGGCGGGCCGAGGTGATGGGGGCCGTCGACGACTCGCTCGACGCTCTCGCGGCCGAGCCTGACAGTCGCCGGGCGGTGATCGCCGCCTATGCCCGGATGGAGGCGTGGCTCGCCCGGGCCGGTGTTCCTCGGGCGGCGTGGGAGGCGCCATTCGAGTACCTGGATCGGGTGCTGGTGGAGCTGGGCGCCCCGGCGGCGATCGCATCGACGTTGACGGAGCTGTTCGAGCGGGCCAAGTTCGCGCCTCACCCGGTGGGCGAGGCCATGAAACACCGCGCCATCGAGGTGCTGGTGGCGCTGCGCGCCGAGCTGAGACGGGCGGCGTGAGCACCGCCGCGATCATCGGCGCGTGATAGCGATCGACGTCGGGAAATTGCGTGACGACGATGCGATCGGCAACGCACACGTCCATCGACTGGTTCGCGGGCCACGTGGGAAGCCACTCGTCTCCGACGCGAACGCCCTGCGGCAGCGCGCCCGCGTCGCTCTGCGCAACGGCATCGCTCGTTGTCATTGCGGATTCCTGTGCGGGAAAACCGGTCATTTGATCGCAAGTCGGGGCGCGCAGTACATTACCGTATATTCATACGGCATCGCACATGCGCTTTCGTGTCCTGCGCTTACGCCACCGCGG
>Ga0081455_10007450_pt1 | contig 11527 bp, 12 predicted proteins | sample TabmetS3T2R1_FD_70207 | JGI IMG/M metagenome (GOLD analysis project Ga0081455, IMG submission 70207) | Tabebuia heterophylla rhizosphere microbial communities from the University of Puerto Rico - S3T2R1 | ecosystem: Host-associated > Plants > Roots > Rhizosphere ...
CGGCGGCTCCGCCGTCGAGGCGCTCGACGCCTCCATCTCGCCGCCGGATGCGGACGTGCTCGTCTGCGTGAGCCACGAGGGCACGACGCGGATGACGCGCGAGGCCGCTGCCGCGTTCCGGGGGCGAACCATCGCAGTCACCTCGGTCGGCGAGAGCCCGCTCGCGGCCGCCTGCGACCAGGTCTTCCCGATGCCCGGGCCACCCGAGGAGAGCTACTGCCACACGCGCGGCTACACCTGCGCGGTGGCGACCCTGGCAGCGCTGCACGGCGAGGACGTCTCGCAGCTGCCCTCCCTGGTCGAGGAGGCGCTCCGCCGGGACGTCGGGGAGCCTCCGGCCGGCCGTGTGCTCGTCACCGGCTCGGGGACTGCGTGGCCGACGGCCCAGGAAGGGGTGCTGAAGCTGCGCGAGGGCGCGTACCTCCTCGCTGAGGCACACCACACCGAAGAGCTCCTTCACGGCCACCTGGCCGCGATCGACGAGACAGTTCGCGCGTACGTCATCGACGGTCCGCGGGCGGCAGACGCCGTGCGGGCTCTCGAGATCCTCGGCTGCGAGACGACGCTCGTGGCGACGGTGCATCCCGTCGTCGACGTCGTCTTCTTCCAGCTCCTGATGCTGGCCGCAGCGGAGGCACGGGGCGTGAACCCCGACCTGATCCGTCGCGACGACGAGCGGTGGCAGCGGGCGCGCGACGCCTACGAGTGAGGACGCGGACGGGAGGGCGGGTCTCCCCGCCCTCCCGCCGGCTGCGCTACCGCAGCCTGTCCAAAGACAGCGCGACTCCGTGCGGTCGGCCGACGGGGCGCTCGGGCCCCCTCGATGACGCTGAGCTCCACGCTGGCGAAAGCCTGTCGGACGAAGAGGCGCTGGAGCTCGCCCGCGAGACGGCCGCTTCGCTACCCGTCGCCTAGAAGTCTCCGCCGCCGCCGAAGTCTCCGCCGCCGAAGTCGCCGCCCCCGCCGAAGTCCCCGCCGCCGAAGTCGCCGCCCCCGAAATCGCCCCAGTCGCCGCCGCCGTCCGTCTGGCCGGCGTACGCATCGGAGGGCGCCGCGAGGGTCGAGCCCAGGAAGGAACCTGCGAGCAGCCCCGGGAGGAGCCCGCCGCCGTAGAACCCGCCCGCCCAGGGGCCGAAGTACGACGGCGCCTGCCAGAACGGCTGCTGGCGACCGCCGATCGTGACCTGGCGCGACTCCGGTTCCTCGCCGGCATCCACGCGGCGTGCGTCCGGCTCGCAGGCGGGCACAAGAACCGGTCCGCGATACGGTGAGTTCCACCAGACCTCGCGCGCCGAGGTTCCGTGCCGTGGATCGAAGAAGCAGGGCGGTCGTCGCTCGGGCGGTGGCTCACCTGCGAGCTGGGCCTTCGCGGTCTCCATCTCGAACCTGGCATCCGCGAGATTGGAGGTCACTGTCCCGACGTCGCGCGGCGAGCGAGCCCGGTCGAATGCGTCGTCGGCTCGCTGGTAGCTCTCGATCGCCCGTGTGTAGGCCTCCTTCGCCTTCGGGTTCGACTCGACCTCCTCGTCGAGACCGGTGACGTCGTCGGCCAGGGCGACGAGATCTTCGCGGGCAGTCGCCTTGACCTCCGCCAGCTCGGCGGCGCGCTTGCGACGGCGGAAGAACACGAACCCGAGGAGCGCCGCACCTCCGATCGCGAGCCCGATCAGCCAGAACGGCGACCCCTCCTCGGTCGTGACGGGCGCGCTCCGTCCGGCGCTGCGAGCCTCACCGACCCGCCTGACGAAGTCCGTGAGCACCGCGGAGACCCCCTCCGTGCGGTGCGCGTCGAAGGCCTGCGTGGCGAGGTAAGCCGCCCGGCCGCTACCGAGGTCCGTGCTCACGGCGCGGAACTCGTTGCCGACGACGACGGCGTAGACGCCGCCGATCCGAACCAGCCGTCCGAGCCGCAGGGCCACCTGTGTGGACGAGTTGTCCGCCTCGGCCTTGGCCTCCGCCGGAAGGATCGCGATCATCACCGGCCCTTTGCCCTCCCGCGCAATCAGTCCGCGGAGATCTTGAGCCTCCGGCTCGGTCAGCATCGCCGTGCCCGGGAAGATGTAGACGGGGCTCTCGCGAAGTCCCGCGGCCGCCCGATCGAGTATGCCTTCCTCCTGGGCCGCGGCGGCCGGTGCGACGAGGACGAGCGCCGAGAGCGCGACCGCGAGCATCCTCATCGCGCCCAGGCCTCCAGGAGCTCCCGCTCGCGGTCCGGCCTGAGCCCGGCGTCTTCGGTGGTCTCGGCGTGCTCGAGCGTGTCGCGAATAGTGTCGTCGAGCGGTCGGAAGGCGAGACCGGCGCCGACGGCGCGTGAGACGTCGGTCCGGTTCATGCCCACCCACTCGGGGTCGTGGAGCCACATCGGCAGCTCCATCCACTCGCCGACGCCCTGCTCGGCGAGCCAGCTGCTGTCAATCCAGACGGGCTGGGCGTCGGAGCCGGTCACGCGAAGGCCGGCCTCGACGAGCTCGGCCCAGGTGAAGCCGGGATGTGTGGCATTGAACGCGCCCGAGGCGCCGTCCTCGCAGAGGTCGACGAGCCAGCGGCCGAGATCGCGGACGTCGATGAGCTGGAACCGGCCGCTCGCGGGCGCCGGGACGACGAAGTCGCCGCCTCGGGCGATCCGGTGCGGCCAGTAGGTGAAGCGTCCCGTCGGGTCGTGCGGGCCGACGATCAGCCCGGGCCGGACGATCACGGCGCGCTCGCCGAAGGCCTCGCTGACAGCGTCCTCGCAGAGTGCCTTCAGGGCTCCGTAGTTCTCGTACTCCGAAAGCATCTCGTCGTCCGGGTGATCCTCGGCAAGCGCGGCGCGGTCCGAGCCCTCGGTGGGCCCGTCGCTGAAGTCGGCGTAGGCGGACACGCTCGACACGAACAGGTACCGGCCGACCGCGTCGCGCAGCGCGCCCGCCGAGGCGCGAACCGCGCCCGGGAAGTAGCCGGAGGTGTCGATGACGGCGTCCCAGCTGCGGCCGGCGAGCACGCTACGCGTCTTAGGATCCGACCGATCCCCTCGCAGCTTCTCGGCCCCCGGGAAGAGGTCGGGGTTGGTCTCGCCCCGGTTGAACAGAGTGACGTCGTGACCGCTCTCGACCGCGGCGTCCACCGCCGCGCGGCCGAGGAACTTCGTCCCTCCGAGGAAGAGCAGTTTCAACTTCGTGTGAAGCGTCGTAAAGATTCTTGAAAACTGCCAGTGGAAGGGCGCGGCACGTCGATAGCTTGCCTGCAGCCCCCATGCTCGATCTGCTCATCATCGTCCTGCTGTTCGCGGCTGCCTGGCTGCTCGCGCGTGCGAGCGGTTGGCTCGCGCTCAAAGTGCTGGTCTGGAACGACCGGCGGCACGCGAACACCGATCTCGAGCAGACCGGGAAAATGGTCGCCCTCAAGCGGCGCGAGACCTCCGTCTCGATCATCAGGGCGGCGATCACGTACCTCGGCTTCGGGACGGCCACCGTGCTGGCGATCGGCCAGCTGATCGGCGGCATTGACCGCCTGACCGCGCTCGCCGGCGCCTCGTTCCTGCTGATCCTCGCCGGCTTCGCGATCCAGCGCGTGCTCGCCGACGTCATCGCGGGCCTCGTTATGTTCGCGGAGCGCTGGTACTCGCTGGGCGACACGATCTCCATCCCGGGACATGACCTCCAGGGCGTCGTCGAGGACGTCTCGCTACGCCACACGCGGCTCCGGACGCTCGACGGCGAGGTGATCCACGTCCACAACTCGCAGATCCCCGCAGTGCGCGTGCTCCCGCGCGGCGCGAAGGAGCTCGTGCTCGAGGTCTTCGTCACCGATCGCGGTGAAGGCGTCGAGATGGTCGACTCCGTCGCGTCGATCCTGCCCGAGGGCCCGACGACGTTCGTCAAGCGACCGCGCATCGAGAGCGTTGACGAGCTCTCCCAGTCGCTCTATCGGATCAGCGCACGGGCCGCGGTCCCGCCCGGCCGCGAGTGGCTCGTCGACGGCTTCTTCGCCGACCTGATCCGCGAGCGCGCCGAGCCCGGCTTGATCGCGCACGGCCCGGTGACCCTCGCGGTGGACGAGTCGGCCGCGCGCAGCTACGCCCGCGCGAGCGCCACCACCCGCCGTATGGGCGAGTGGTGGCCCTCGGTCTCTCGCGCGCGCTAGATCTACGCGCTCAGCGTCGCCGGATCGACCTCGGCGAACGCGAAGAAGTCGATCATCTTGAACTCGCCTGGGCCGCTGAACGCGGCCGGAAGCGTCGGAACCCAACCCGGCTGGGAGAGGAACGAGCCGGTGTCGAGCTCGAGCAGGCCGATCAACACCTCCGCGACGATGCGGCCCCCGACCGGCCCCAGTTGCTCACCGCGGCCGTTCAGCTCGGCCTCGGCGTTGACGTAGTGCCAGAGCGGCGTCGAGCGTTCGAGGCCGTTTCCGAACGGGCGCAGCTCGCGGAGATCGTTGCCCCCGAGCGACCTCTCGCCCATGGCCCGCGCGATGTCCTGGCCCGAAGGGATCCCCCACGTCAGATGCCGGAGGAGGTTGCGCTGCGTGAGGACGAACGGCGGATCGCCGGTCGCGACGGCGGATGGAGGGAGGGTGAAGAGCGCCGTCGAAAGCAGCTTGTCGAGCTTCTTGGTATTGCGCAGCGCATCCTCGAAGCCCGGGAACCCGAAGAAGGTCTGCCAGTCGATGAACCGCTGCGGCGACCGGCTTCCGCCGCGAAGATCGGGCTCCGTCGGGTGGAACAGGAAGAGGAACAGCTGACCCCCGTCCGGGCCGCCAGTGAAGTTCGCCCGGTAGGAGGGCCGCGGCAGGCTGTGGAGGCGGTACGCGATCTGGAACTCGACGGGGATGAAGGGCTCGCCGTCCGGGCGGTAGTGCCGACGCCCCTGTCTGAGGATCCGGTCGATGAGCCTCTGTCCGACAATCGCCGGCAGGAACTCGTGCAGCACGATCCACTGGTAGTGCCACGTCGTCAGGCGCCGCGCCTCGGCGAAACGCTCGCGCGCGTCGCCCGGGGGCAGAGTCTCGAGGGCTTTGTTGTGGAAGCACAAGACGGCCGCATGAAGCCCCGCGATCATCAGGTTCTCGTCGTTGCGGGGGTCGGCGATCAGCGCCGCCCCGTCGAGGCGCGGAAGATCCTCGCGCGAGCCCGGGTTCGAGGGGTCGACCTGCCCGATCCGCATCGAGCCGTCGGACAGGACGAAGCGCACATCGCCGAAGCCGCCGCCGTACACCGAGTCGAGGTTCAACCGCGGGTCGCGCGAATTCGGTGAGGTCTCGGGCGGCGTCGGCTCGCCGAGCCGCGAATCGAGATCGAAGGGGATGTCGTGGTCAATGAACTGTCCAAAGAACGTCAGCCCGGCGGGATGTCCGGAGTCTGCGTTTCGCCCGGGGTTCAGGATCAGCCCCAGGGGCCCCGGGCCGCCTTCGGAGACGGGGCGCATGTCGTCTTGCGCATCGATCGGGCCGTCCTTCGCGCCGAACGCGGTCAGCGCGTCGACCACCGCCGGTGTCGCTTCGGCGAACGGCGGCAAGTTGGGGAAGAGACGACCGAAGCGGTCGCTGCGGCTGGCGGCGGCGGCGATCGCGGCGTGGTCGCCGTCGAGATGGGTGATGGCACCTCCGCCGAGCGTGGCTGCGGCTCCGGCGCCGAGCGTGCCGAGGAAGCGGCGCCGGCTGTAGCGACGGCGTGCGTTCTCGCTGGGTTCGGCCATGGTCATGGGCGACTCCTTCCTGCCCGAACAGGGAGAGGAGAGGGGGCACTAGAAGCGCATCGCCTGTGCCGGGACGGCTGAGCTGCGTCCCCGGTCCCGTCGTGGCGCGCGCGTGGATCTGTCCTGGCGCGCGTGATGATCTCGCGCGGCGGGGGAGTGAGTCAATGCCTCCAGATAAAAGTCAGATAAAGATCAGCGAAGAATTACGCCGGCCATTTCGATCGCCGAAGCGACCTACGGCTCACGTAGCACGTAGCCCACGCCGCGAACGGTATGGATGAGGCGTGGCTCGCCCGCGGCTTCGATCTTTCGTCGCAATTGGCCGACGTGAACGTTGAGCGAGTTGGATCTGCCGGCGAAGTCGAAGCCCCAGATGTGATTGAAGATCGCCTGGCGCGTCAGGACCACACGTGGATGAGTCAGGAAGAGCTCGAGCAACTTGAACTCGGTCACGGTGAGGTCGATGGGCCGGCCGGCACTGACCACTTCGCGCGTCGCAGGATCGAGCACGAGGTCGGCGAAGCGAAGGACGTCGGCACGGCGAGGGCCGGTGCGGCGGAGAAGCGCTCGGAGGCGCGTGAGCAACTCGACCAGAGCAAAGGGTCTTGCGATGTAGTCGTCGGCGCCCGCGGCAAGACCGCGGGTTCGCTCCACGCTGGTATCGCGCGCGCCGAGCAGTAGCACGGGGATTCGTGGCACCGCCTGCCGAATGCGCCGGCACAGCGCCGCGCCTCTGGCACCGCATTCGACGTCGACGAGGACGGCGTCCGGCGCCTGTCGCTCGGCCACGTCGACGGCCTCTGCATCGTCCATTGCGAGGACGACGTCGAACCCCTCGACTACGAGTGCTCGTTCGAGCGCCTCCGCGCTTGCGGGCTCATCATTGACGACAAGCAGGCGGCTCGCCATCGATCATCCCTGCCTGGACGCCGACCGGTTGTTAGCGGTCGCCGAGGAATCGGGGTCGGCAGAGCCTCTGTGATGGATCGCTTTTTGGTCCGCTCATGTTCATCGGCAACTCCTTCCTGGGCGCAGGTGCCAGAACAAGTGAGTGGTTGGATTTGAGGGAGGTGGAGCGGCGCGCCGACAATACAACTGTCAGCGATGCTTTGCCAGTTTCAAGCGATGTGTAGCTCAGACAGCACTCGGTCGACCTCGTCGCTCGTGTTGTAGTGGACGAACCCGACGCGGACGGCTCCGTCCTCGAGCCCGAGCCGCCGCATGACCTCGACGGCGTAGTAGTCGCCGTCCCAGACGAAGATGCCGCGGTCACCGAGGTGGCGGGCCACCGTGGTCGGATGGGTCCCCTCGAAGCTGAGCGCGAACGTCGGAACGCGGCCGTCCATCGTCGCGAGGCCGTGCAGGCGAGCATGGTCGGGGAGCCCATCCAGGAAGCGCTGCCCGAGCTCGCGCTCATGGGCAACTATCGCCGCCCAACCGATGGATTCGACGTACTCGACCGCGGCAACGAAGCCCGCGAGCAGCTCGTGCTGCATCGTCCCGGTCTCGTAGCCCGGCGCCGGCCGCACCTTGTACGGCCGCCAGCGCTCGAGCAGTTCTCCGCGAACGAACGCGAGACCGAGATGCGGACCGTAGAACTTGTACGGCGAGCAGAGGAGGACGTCGGCGTCGACCGAGGCGGCGTCGATTGGCCCGTGCGGCGCGTAGTGCACGGCGTCGACCCAAGCGAGCGCACCGGCCTCGTGGGCGAGGGCGCAGATCCGCTCGACGTCCGTGATCGTTCCGAGCGCGTTCGAGGCCCACGGGAACGCCACGACCCGCGTGCGATCCGTTAGCTGGTCCTCGAGGTCGGCGAGGTCGAGGTCGGCGAAGCGAACCGCGATGCCGAGGTCGTGCTGGAGCTCGAGCCAGGGAGCGATGTTGGCGTCGTGGTCGAGGCGCGTGACGATCACCTCGTCGCCCTCGCGGAGCTCGCGGGCGAGCGTGCGCGTGAGCATGAAGTTCAGGTTGGTCATGCTCGGCCCGAAGATCGTCTCCTCCGGGGCGCAACCGAGGAAACGCGCCGCGGCCGCCCGAGCCCCGTCAATGAGCACATCGGTCCGGCGGCTGGTCTCGAATGCGCCGTTGACGTTGGCGTTCGACTCGCGCAGGTAGGCGGCGATCGCGTCGATCACCTCGTCCGGCACCTGTGTGCCGGCCGGTGCGTCGAGGAACGCATACGGGCGCTGGAGCGCGGAAAAGCGGGCGCGGACGGCTTCGACGTCGAGGACGGCGGTGCTCACAGGTCCCGGCCGTTGACTCGCCAGGCGTAGCGCGGCGGCGGGTTCAGCGAGGCGCCGACGAAGCAGCCCCACTCGGCGCTTTCGCGGAGGGTACGAAGCTCGTCGTCGTCGAGGTTGCCGTCGAGCTCGACCTCCATGCGGCACTCGATCTCGGTGAAGCCGTAGCGGTCGTCCTCGGCGCGGCGCGTCACGGTTCCCGAGGCGTAGGCGGACGCCTTGACCTCGATTTTCTTCAGGCGTGCGAAGTACGCGAGGCTCTGCATCGAGCAGCGGGCGAGCCCGGCGAGGAGGAGGTGCTCGGCAGTCACGTCTTCGCCGAGCTGAATCGGCTCGCCGTCAGTCGAGACGTCGCCGTCCTCGCCGAGCGAGACCCAGTACTCGAAGTGTTTCGCGCGAATCGCCACCGTCCGATGTGCAATTTACGGTCCGGGGCGTGCGGTTGCGTGTTCTCGACGAGGCCGAGTGCTACGCGAGGTGCTACGGAGATCACGAGGACAGCGTCCAGGTGATCGACTTCGAGCCACCGCGTCCGCAGGTCGAGAGCCGCTTGAGCGGCGAGGATATCCGGCGCCTGTTTGAGTTGCGCCTAGATGCCCGCGACCCCGAGCTCCAGCCCGAAGCCGAAGCCGCCTAGCGCGGTCCCCGACGTCCTCGCGCCGGGCCTGCGGGTGGTCTTCTGCGGGATCAACCCAGGTCGCTGGTCGGCCGCCGCCGGCGCGCATTTCGCCAACCCGCGCAACGACTTCTGGCGACTGCTCCACGACGCAGGCTTCACGCCTCGGCTGCTCACTCCCGAGGAACAGCACGAGCTGCCGGCGTTCGGTTCCGGGCTGACGAACGCGGCGTTCCGGACGACGCGCGGGTCGAGCGACCTGCGGCGGGCAGACTTCGCGGGCGCCGTCGAACGGCTCGAGCGCGTGGCGCACGAGCTCCGGCCCGGCTGGATCGCGTTCGTCGGGAAGGAGGCCTATCGCGGGACGTTCGGGGAGCGGTCCGACTTCGGCGTCCAGAGCCGGCGGCTCGGCGAGACGCGGCTCTACGTGCTCCCGTCGACCTCGCCGGCCAATGCGGCGGTTCCATACGCGGAGCGTCTGAAGTGGTTTCGCAGGCTGCGCGGACTGGCTCGGTGAAGATCAGACAGGCCGTTCGCGCCGTCGTCTTCGACCCCGACGACCGTACTGCTCTCGTCCACTTCGACTTTGGGAAGTACACGGTCTGGGCGACGCCGGGCGGCGGGATCAACCCGGGCGAGTCGGACGAGCACGCGCTGCGTCGCGAGCTCGCTGAAGAGCTCGGGCTCGAGGGTCCTGCGATCGGGCCGTGCGTCTGGGTGCGGGAGCACCTCTTCGAGAACCCGCTCGGCAGCTATGACGGCCAGCGGGAGCGCTACTACCTGGTTCGGACCGGGCGATTCGAGCCCCGGCCTCACCTGTCAGTCGAGCAGCTTCGCGCCGAGTACGTCGTCGGCGTCCGCTGGTGGACGATCGACGAGATCGAGGCGTCGGGCGAGGAGTTTGCGCCTACGCGGCTCGCCGGGCTGCTCCGCGCGTTGGTGACCCACGGCCCGCCCGACGAGCCGATCGACGTCAGCCGCTAGGCCGTCCGGAGCCGGAGCCGCTTGCGGACGGTTCGCCCGACGTAGAGCGCCGAAGCGGCGACGGCGAGCGCGCCCAGCGCAAGGCCGATCTGCTTTCCCCTCGGCGGCGACTTGCGCTTGACGACCGGCAGCTCGAAGCTCTCGATCCTCCCGGAGACGCGCTTCGGGAGGCGGGTGACCTCTCTCTGCAGTGTCTGTGTCTTGCTCATGGCCCGAGGGTACCCGCCTGGGCGGTCGCCAAACTGCACGGCACTAGCCCCGCCAGCGGTTCGTGATCGGTGTGCGGCGGTCGCGGCCGAAGGCCTTCGGCCGCAGCTTGACGCCGGGAGGCGCCTGCCGGCGCTTGTACTCCGCGCGGTCGATGAGCGCGATCGCGCGATCGACGACGTCGGCGTCGAACCCGTCCGTCCTGAGCTCCTCCTGCGAGCGGTCCTCCTCGACATAGGCCTCGAGCACCTTGTCGAGGGCGGGGTACGGCGGCAGCGAATGCTCGTCGAGCTGGTTGTGCCGGAGCTCGGCACTCGGCGCGCGGTCGATGATCGTCTGTGGAATCAGCTCTCGCCCCGCGCGCTCGTTGAGGTGTCGCGCGAGCCGGAAGACGTCGGTCTTGTAGACGTCCTTGAGCAGCGCGAAGCCGCCGGCCATATCCCCGTAGAGCGTGGCGTACCCGACGGAGAGCTCCGACTTGTTCCCGGTCGCCACGAGCAGCCAGCCGAACTTGTTCGAGAGCGCCATCAACAGCACCCCGCGGATGCGCGCCTGGAGGTTCTCCTCCGTGATGTCCGGCTCGCGGCTGTCGAAGACGCCGGCGAGCGTCCCCTCGAACCCGTCGTAGATCGGATCGATCGGCAGCTCGAGGAAGCTCGTCCCGAGGTTCTCGGCAAGTACCTCGGCGTCGCGGCGGGTCTCCTCGGACGAGTACCGGGACGGCATCGATACGGCATGTACCCGTTCGCGCTCGAGGGCGTTGACGGCGAGCGCGAGCGTCAGCGCGGAGTCGATCCCACCGGATACGCCGACGACAATCTCCTCGAAGCCGTTCTTCTCGACGTAGTCGCGGAGACCGAGCTCGAGGGCGAGCCGCATCTGCTCGAGCTCGCTGAGCGGCTCCGCTACATGCGGTCTCGCCGGCGCGCTCTGCGCCCGCGGCTCACCCAGGTCGATGACGGGCGGATCCGGGATCTCGCGCTCGCGCGCGAGCGCACGGCGGCGCGCGTCGACGAGCCGCCGCGCGATCGCCGTGGACGCGTCGATGTCGACGACCAGCAGCGCCTCTTCGAAGGACGGGGCCCGCGCGACGACCTTGCCCTCCTCGTCGATCACGAGGCTGTGGCCGTCGAAGATCAACTCGTCCTGGCCGCCGACCGCGTTGACGAGGACGACCCAGCAGGCGTTGTCCCGGGCGCGGGTGATCAGCATCTCCTCCCGCTCGAGCCCCTTGCCGACGTGGAAGGGCGACGCCGAGATGTTCGCGATCACGTGGGCGCCGGCCAGCGCGAGATCGGTCGCCGGCGGCCCGGGCTGCCAGACGTCCTCGCACACCGTTGGGCCGATCAGCGCCTCACCGCAGCGCAGCAGAAGCAGCTCCCGGCCGGGCTGGAAGTAGCGCACCTCGTCGAAGACGCCGTAGTTGGGCAGGAACCGCTTCGGGTAGATCGCCTCGACCCGGCCGCCGACGCAGACGGCGCAGGCGTTGAAGAGATCGCGCTCGAGCCAGGGGAACCCCACCAGAGCGGCGATGTCGGTCGTCTCGGCGGCGATCTGGTCGAGGCTGCGGCGTGCCTGGCGGAGGAACTCGGGTCGGAAGAGGAGGTCCTCCGGTGGATACCCGGTCACCGCGAGCTCGGGGAAGAGGACGAGATCGGCGCCGGCCTCGCGCGCCTCTCGGAGGCCGCCGACGATTCGGTCGCGGTTTCCGTGGAGGTCGCCGACGACGGTGTTGATCTGAGCGAGCGCAAGCCTCATGGTTTTCGCCTCACAGTCGAAAACATAGTCTACAGAGGATGGACCTC
>Ga0081455_10007451_pt1 | contig 11523 bp, 11 predicted proteins | sample TabmetS3T2R1_FD_70207 | JGI IMG/M metagenome (GOLD analysis project Ga0081455, IMG submission 70207) | Tabebuia heterophylla rhizosphere microbial communities from the University of Puerto Rico - S3T2R1 | ecosystem: Host-associated > Plants > Roots > Rhizosphere ...
TCGGCCGACAACTGGCGGGCCGACCTGAAGGCGAGCGGGATGGCGGGCCGCGGCTGGGCCTGGACCGCCTACGACTGGGACGAGGGCCGGCTGTTCAACTACGCCGGTGACACCCAGAACACGTACCCGATCTGGAACGCGGCGCCGCTCGTTGCGCTCGACGTCTACGAGCACGCCTACTTCCTGGACTTCCAGACCGACCGCGGCGCCTACATCGACGCCTTCTTCGACAACCTCGACTGGCCGACCGTGAACGACTGGGTGTCGAAGTACCAGATCAGCCCGAAATAACCGGAGCGCTGCTCATCGTCGCCGGCTACCTCGCCGGCAGCATCCCCTTCGGGTACTGGCTCGTACGCCTGGTGCGAGGCGAGGACATCCGCAACTACGGGAGCGGCAACATCGGCGCGACCAACGTCTGGCGCAGCTTCGGCGCCGGCCTCGGCGCGCCCGTGATCCTGCTCGACGTCGCGAAGGGATTCGTGCCGACGCTGGTCGCCGTCCAGCTGGAGGGCGCGCTGGTGGGAGCGCTCGTCGGCGGCGCCGCCATGCTCGGGCACTGGCGGCCGCTCTTCATGCGCTTCCAGCGCGGCGGGAAGATGGTCGCGACGTGCGGCGGCGCGCTGCTCGGCCTCGCGCCGCTCGTCGGGCTCGTGGCGGCGGTGGTCTGGCTGGCCGTATTCGGGGTCTCGCGGTACGCGTCCCTGGCGTCGATGGCCGGCGCGGTCTCGCTGCCGTTCGCGGCGCTGGCGCTGGGCGAGCCGTGGCCGGTGGTCGTGTTCGTCACTGTCGCGGCGGCCGGGGTGCTGCTGCTCCACCGCACGAACATCGCGCGCCTGCGCTCCGGGACCGAGAGCCGGTTCGACCTGCGGCGCCTACGCGGCGAGCCAGCTCGGTAGGTCGGTCTGGCGGCCGACGGGCTCGCCGGACTCGAGCTCGCGCCGCAGCTCCCCGACCGTCCCGTGCCGCTCGGCGAGGACGTCGTGCGCGTGGATCGTCTCCAGGTTCACCTGGCGTGAGAGCAGGAAGTCGCCGTCCTCCAGGCTCGGGTAGCGGTCGATCACGCCCTTGAGCGCGATGCGCACAGAGTCCTCGACGAACCGCGGCTGCAGGTGCGCGTGCTCGACGACGAACAGCTCGTCGGGCCGCTTCAGCAGCTCGTAGACCGGCGAGCTCATCGAGCCCTCCACGATCCGGACCAGCTCCTCCGCGTTGACCGGCTCCTCCGAGCCCACGAACAGCGTCCCGCGCCCGCGCTGGTTGTGCGTCGCGAGCGGAACGAGCTCGAGGATCCGCTCGACGTCGAGGTCGGTGAAGCCGGCGTCGCCGAGGCGCTCGGCCGCGCGCTCGCGCACGAGCCCCTGCGCGCACGGGCAGGCGTTGATGCCGTTGGCCTCGACGCCGACCAGCCGCCGCGTCCGCTCCTCCGAGGCGGCCGCGAGGCCGATCAGCGAGACCATCTCCTGCGTCGGCAGCCCGCTCACCGGGGTCTCGCGCTCGAGCGGGTAGCGCGCGACGATCCGCACCTCCGCCCGCAGCGCGTGCTGCCGCCGGACGATGTGCGAGGCGATGTGCTCCGCGAGGTTCTCGACGAGCAGCGCCTCGCCGATCACGACCTGCTCGATCGCCTCCTCGAAGAGCTCGGGGAAGCGCGACATGTGGACGCCCTTGCGCGCGTGGTCGAGGTCGACCGTGCAGTCGATGTCCGCCGCGATCAGCTTCTCGTGGCCGCCGTGGCTGATGCGAATCGCCTTCTGGACCCCGCGCACGCCCGCGCGCGAGAGCGCGAGCGGGACCTCGGAAGGCCCGGCCTGCAGGTCGGGTGTGAGAAGCTGGCGCGGCTCGTCCACGGTTCAACGCTACCAACGCAACTTTGTCCCAAGACCCCGATTTCGCACGGCTCGTGCTGCTGGCCTGCCACGACCTGCGGACGCCGCTCGCGACCGTCCACGGCTTCGCGCACACGCTCGCCCGCGACGAGGGGCTGGACGAGACGACCGCGCGCTACGTCGGGATGATCGGCACCGCGTCGGGCCAGATGGCCGAGCTGATCGACCAGCTGTCCGTGGCGGCGCGGCTGGCGGCCGACCGCTACGACCCGCCGCTCCGGGCGGCCGACACCCTCGCGTTGGCGCAGGGCGCCGCCGAAAGGCTCGGCGAGGAGCGCGTCGGCGTCAGCGGTGAGGGCGCGGAGCTGGAGACGGATCCCGACGCGATGGAGCGCGCCGTCGCCGCGCTCGCGCGCTGCCTTCTGCGTCACGGGGGCCTCGAGCGCGTGGAGATCGACGTGCGCGGACCGGAGCTTGCGCTTGCGGCGGTGACGCCGGCCTCGGCGCCGGTCGTGCTCGGCGAGGACCTGCGCGACCTGGGCGCCGCCGTCGCCGTGCGCGTCGTCCGCGCCCGCGGGGGCAGCATCGAGGTCGACGGCGAGACCCTGCGCGTGCGGGTCGCGTGAGCTCCGGCTTCGTCAACGTCGACGACTTCGAGGCCGCCGCCCGCGAGCGGCTCCATCCCGGCGCGCACGACTACATCGCGGGCGGCGCGGGCGACGAGCACACCCTGCGGGAGAACCGCGCCGCATTCGCGCGCTGGGAGCTGCGCCCGCGGGTGCTCGTCGACATCAGCTCGGTCACGACCGCGACGACAGTCCTCGGTACCGAGGTGACACTGCCGGTGCTCGTCGCGCCGACGGCGTTCCAGCGGCTGGCCGACCCCGAGGGTGAGCTCGCCACGGCGCGTGGAGCCGCTGCTGCGGGGACGGTCATGAGCCTCTCCACGCTCTCGAGCGTGAGCCCGGCCGAGCTCGCGGCGGCCGCGCCGGGCGCGCCGCAGTGGTTCCAGCTCTACTGGTCGCGTGACCGCGGCTTCACGCAGGGACTCGTCGAAGCGGCGTCCGCCGCGGGCTTCGGCGCGCTCGTGCTGACCGTCGACCTTCCCGTGGCCGGGCGGCGCGAGCGCGACGTGCGCGCGGCGTTCAGGCTCCCGGACGACCTCCCGCTTCCGAACATCCCGCAGGAGCTGCGCGGCGACGACTTTCACACCGCGCTGCACGCGGTGGTCGACGACACGCTGACGTGGCGCGACCTCGAGTGGCTGCACTCGATCAGCTCCCTGCCGCTCGTGGTGAAGGGGATCCTGACCTCCGAGGACGCGCTGCTGGCCGCCGAGCACGGCGCCGCCGCTGTGGTCGTCTCGAACCACGGTGGACGCCAGCTCGACGGAGTTCCGCCGACGCTCGACGTTCTACCGGAGGTCGTCGAGGCGGTGGGCGAGCGGGTCGAGGTGCTGCTCGACGGCGGGATCCGTCGTGGGATCGACGTGCTCAAAGCGCTTGCTCTCGGTGCGCGGGCGACGCTCTCGGGACGCTCCGTGCTCTGGGGCCTGGCGGCCGAAGGTGAGGAGGGGGTGACGCGCGTGCTGGAGCTCCTCCGGCGCGAGATCGAGCTCGGGCTCAAGCTGCTCGGCTGCCCCTCGCCGGCGGACGTAACGCGCAGCCATGTGCGCCGCGCGACCCTATGATCCACGCCGTGCGCGAAGGAACGGTCACCACCCCCGACGGCCGGAAGCTCGCCTATATCGAGCGCGGCGCAGCGGACGGCCTGCCGGTGTTCGGGCTCCACGGGACGCCCGGCTCCAGGTTCGCGCGCCACCCGGACCCGGACCTGTACGAGCGGCACGGCGTCCGCTGGATCACCTACGACCGGCCCGGCTACGGCCTCTCCGACCCGCATATCGGCCGGTCGGTCGCCGACGCCCCGGCCGACATCGCCGCGATCGCGGGCGGGCTCGGTCTCGACCGCTTTGCCGTGGTCGGCGGCTCCGGCGGCGCACCGCACGCGCTCGCCTGCGGCGCGCTGCTCGCCGACCGGGTGATTCGCGTGGGGGCGCTGGTGACGCCGGCGCCGCCCGACGCCGAGAACTTCGACTTCTTCGAGGGCCTCGCCGACCTGAACGTGAAGGAGTTCAACGCGGCGCTCGCAGGACGCGAGGCGATCGAGGCCTTCCTCGAGCATTACGTCCACGGCATCCGCACGGACGTCGACGCGATCATCGAGGCGATGCTCACGGAGCTCCCGGAGATCGACCGCCGGCGCGCGTCGAAGCCCGAGCAGCGGGCGATCATGAAGGAAGGGTGGACGGAGGCCGTTCGCCAGGGCTCACGTGGCTGGGCCGACGACGACCTCGCGTTTGCCAAGCCTTGGGGCTTCGACCTCGGCGACGTGACCGTCGAGACGCGCGTTTGGCAGGGCGAGCTCGACGTCCTCACGCCCCGTCCGCACGGCGAGTACGTCGCCTCGCGGCTGCCGAACGGCGAGTTCGAGCTGCTCGAAGACGGCGGCCACTTCATCGACGAGGAGTGGGGCGTCATCCTCGACTGGCTGACCGCCGGCGTGAAGGCAGGCGCCTGATGCACGTCGTGCTCGCGGTGTCGGACGTCGACCGCGCGTACGCCTTCTATCGCGAGATCTTCGGCTGGGAGTCGCACCTCGAGTGGGCCGGGGAGTACACGGAGCTCGTGCTCTCGGAGGACGATCGGCTCGGCCTCTACCGACGCGACGGCTGGGCCGAGTCTGCCGGCGCCGAGCCCGCGGAGCTCAACGGCGCTGTCTCGCCCGCGTACCTCTACGTGCGCGTGGACGATCTCGACGCCACGCTCGAACGCGTCGAGCGTTCGGGCGCGCGGCCGTTGAGCCCGCGGCAGCGGCGCGGCTGGGGCGAGGAAGCCGCGTACTTCGCAGATCCTGACGGGAACGTCTTCGCCGTCGCCACGCGGCTCACGCAGTAGTCACCGGCCGACGACGACCCGTACTCGAGCGTCGCGCGGCAGCCGCTTGCCGGCCTTCGGCGTCTCGCGCACGACGCGGCCCCGTAGCCTCTTCGCCGTCCGCACGCGGCGCACCGAGACCAGGCGGCAGTGCGCGTCCGCGATCCGCCGCCACGCCTTCAGGAGCGGCTTGCCGACCACCCGCGGCACGACGCAGCGCGGCCGCGGCAGCATCGAGCCTCCGCCGACCCGGCCCCACCACGTGCCCCAGCGCCCGTCAGCGTCCCCGCGGCCGGCGGGGATCCGCGCGTACTCCTGCACCGTCCACAGCGAGAGGTCGTCCGACGGATCCACGACCGTGCCGCTGTAGTCGCCCCAGCGGTTGCGAGCGTCGCGGGAGTCCTTCTCGTACGGCCCTTCGCCGTCCTTCAGCGTGACCGGTGCCCGCATCGTCCCCGGCGGATCGGTGCCGGCGCGAAAGGCGTAGCCCGCGTCGGCGAAGTCGTTCGACTGGAACTCGGAGAAACCGAGCAGCACGTCGTTGCGCGCGTTGACGGCGAGCGACGCGAACGCGTAGGAGTGGCCGCGGTTCCAGGGGTTGGCCCCGCGGTCCTCGATCCGCCCGCCCTGGACGAAGTTGCCGCTCGTGTCGAGCTCGACCCACTGGACGGCGGTGTGGATGCCGAACCCGCCCGGAGGCAACGCGATCGTCTGCGCGTAGTAGACGTGGCCGTTGCGGAAGACCGCGTTCCCGACTCGGGAGTCGCCCGCGTCGATCCCGCGCCCGGCCTGCTGCGGCAGCACGTTTGCCGGGCCCGGCGTGCCCCAGGGGCCGAGTGGGTTCGTCTTCGGCGCGCCGCCGACCAGCGTCAGCGTCTTGCCGTGGAGCGCCCAGAAGCGGTAGGTCGCCGACTCGCTCGCCAGGTGCTCGACGAGGTAGAGCGTCGGCTCGGTCGCCGAGTACGTGACGGCCGGTTGGAGCGCGAAGCCGCCGGGGACGTTCAGGTCGGTGGGGCTTCCGTTTCCGCCGGCCCGCAGCGAGGCGTAGTCGAGCACGATCAGGCGGCCACGCACGTAGCTCAGGCGGTCGTTCGAGAACATGTTCACGCCGATCGCGACCGTGCTCTGGTCGAAGCCGAGCGTCGGGAAGTCCGCGAAGGTCGCGTTCGAGGAGTCGGCGTCCAGCGCGTAGAGGCGCCACCGGCCCTGTGGGTCGCCCGTCTCCGAGATGCCGTAGAGGATCAGGGAGCTCGGCAGCAGCGGGTCGTCGGCGGCGCTCGCCAGCCAGCGGTTGCTGTAGGGGTCGTAGAGCACGCGCGGGTCGAAGGGGTTGTGCGCGGCGACCGGGCGCCAGAATGCCGTCATCGAGACCCGGCTGAGCAGCTTGCCGTCGGACTTCCGCTGGATCACGTAGTTGCTGTTCAGCGGAACCATCAGCTTGTCGCGGCCGACCGCGCCGTTGGTGTCGGGCGGGGACTCGGTCTTGGTCGATCCCACCGCGGGCAGTCCGGCCTGCGCGAGGAAGCTCGCCGAGACGTAGGGCGACGGCGTCGCCGTCGAGTGCGCCGGTGCCTCGAGAAGCGTGTCGAACTGCGACAGCGCCGTGCTGCGGACGTTCGGCTCCGCCTTCTCCTGCGGCTCGCGCACCTCCTGATCCGTCTCATCGGAGGGGGCCTCGGGCGCGAGCCTCTCGCGCGCGAGCGCCCGCATGTCGACGACCGCTGCCACCGCACGGTGGGGGTGAGCGCCCGTGTGGGTCCGGCCGTCCGAGGCCTGCGCGAGCAGCACCGCGAGCGCGCTCGTCGCGAAGACGGCGACCACCCAGAGCGATCGCCTGCCGCAGCCGAGTCTCACCGCGCGTCTCATCAGCAGTGATCTCCGGAATCGACCCTACCGAAGCTCGCTCTAGCCTTCCATCGTGCGCAGGATTCTGGTCACGGGGATGTCGGGCACCGGCAAGTCGACCGTGCTGGCGGAGCTCCGCAGGCGTGGGTACCAGGTCGTCGAGACCGACGGGCCCGAGTGGATGGAGTGGTCGGACGAGGACGGCGGCTACGTCTGGCGTGAAGACCGGATCGCCGAGCTCCTCGCGCGCGAAGGTGAAGGACCCCTTTTCGTATCGGGCACGGTCTCGAACCAGGGCCGGTTCTATCCGCGTTTCGACGCGGTCGTTCTCCTGAGTGCGCCCCTCGACGTGCTGCTCGGCCGCATCGAGGGCAGGACAACGAACGACTTCGGCAAGACGCCCGAGGAACGCGAGGCGATCATGAGCGACTTCGCCGAGTTCGAGCAGCGGTTGCGCGCCACGTGCACGCACGAGCTCGACGCGACGCGGCCCGTCGAAAGCGTCGCTGCTGACCTCATTCGGATCGGCGAGCTTTGACGCCGATAATGGTGCTAGTCATAATGGCTTCATACTGCGATGACCGTCACAGCTCCGCCGCAGCCCAAGCACGACGAGCTCGAGGCTTTGATCGAGGAGGCGCGCGAGCGAGCGCGCCGTAGGCGAATGCAAGCTGCGGTGGCGGCGGTGGCGGCGACGGCGATCGCCATCGCGGTGGCGGCGGGGTTCGTCTTCGCGAGCAGGGGAGCGGTCAGAGGCGACGTGCCCAAGGGGTTCCAGCTCGTGCACGCGCGAGGGCCCGTCGAGCACGCCCAGATCGAGTGGTACTCGACCGGGCAGATGGCACAGCGGGTGATCGACGTCAGGACGGGGATGCAGCGGCGGGCGCCGGTCGTGTTCGACGTCTGGTGGGACCGGGGGCGCGACCTCTTCCGCGCGGTCGCGCGCGTGGACGGACGCATCCAGTCCGACACGTCGGGCCGGCCGTGCCAGACTGCGATCGGCTTCGGCCGGAAGTGCCTGCCGCCGAGCCCGTTCGACCTGCGACGGCGGGGTTACACGTGGCCGATCGACCCGCGCGTCGCCCGGGTCGTCGGGAGAGGGGTCTTTCGCGGTCGGGACGTGATCTGGGTCCAGAGGCTTGCCCGGGTGCCGAACGCACTCGTCGGGGGGAGGGAGCCCCCGGTCGCCCTCGATGCCCGCACGCATCGGCCTGTCGGGACTCGCTCCGTCTTCGAGGGCAAGGTCTACGACGAGCAGGTCTACCGGTTCCTTGGGCCCGTTCCGGCCGACAAGGTGTCGTTTCTCGTGCCCGAGGCCAAGGTGCCGCGCCAGGAACTGAGCTACCTGGGCTCATTCCCGTTCGGGTTCTTCGGGCCGCGAGTCTCTGCAGAGAACCCGGCCAGGGCGAGCCTCCGACAGGTACGCGACGTCCTTGGCAGGAGCCCGCTCTGGCTCGGCCCGAGCTTCCAGGGCCATCCTCTTCGGCTTGTCCAGACTGTCACCGAGGGCGACTGGGCCGCGGGGCGCATCCCCGGTGGCAGCGCCCGGGCCGTGATCCTCGACTACGGCAACGTCATGCTCGAGGAGTTCGGTCGCCAGCGGCCGTTCTCGGAGCACGGACCTCGAGCCGGGCGAGTGCTGGTAACGGGCCTGCCGCCGGTCGCGTCGCTCGACCGAGGCGGCCTGCTCGTGCACGCAGACCTCACGCCGCTCACGAAGTGGCATATGAGCACCCGTTTCGAGGCCCAGGACGCCGCGAAGGCGCGGGCCGAGGCGCTCGCCGTCGCGCGCGGCCTACGGCCCCTTCCGTCGCCGGCCGGCGGCAAAGCTCTGAGGGCGGTCGAGACCCCGACGGCGTCGTTCACCGACCCGGTCGGGGATGCCGGACGCCCGCCCGACATCGCACGGGTGGAGATCGAGCCGGTTGCCGGCGACCAGCTCGAGTTCTCGATCACCGTCGCCGGCCGGCGGTGTGTCGGGTTCGGCGGTTCCGGTGGGCCGATGCTCGCCATCGACAGCGACCAGAACCCGGACACGGGCAGCGGTTACTACGGAACCGAGGTCGCGGTCACGAGCGGGGGGCACGTGCTGCGCGCCAACGGCTGGGACCTCAGGAGAGCGTCGGTTCCTGGGAACCCTCTGGTACGCACGCAACCATCCGGCTACTGCAAGGGCAGGCGCTTCGAGCTCTACGTGCCGCGCAGGGTCCTCGGGGTCGGGCCGCGAGCGGGCTTCAACTTCGTCATCGGCGCTCTCCGGACGCAAACCGATGCCGCGCCCGACACCGGCACCTTCAACTACCAGCAGGTCCGCGGCACGACGCCGCCGAAGCCAGGGCCGGATACGCGCGCCCCGCACGTCGCGGCCTTCTACGCCGAACGCCCCGGTCCGAGGACCGTGCGGCTCGGCTCCTGGGTGCTCGACGGTCGGGGCGCCGTCGGCGAGACGATCCGCGTCTACCGGGGCCGGCGTCTGCTCGCGACCATCCAGAGGCCGGTTCGGGCGACGAAGCCCTTCGGGTTTGCCTACTTCGACTGGCGGGTGCCACGTGGCGTGCGCGGGCCGCTCCGCTTCACCTTGCGCGCCGTGGACGCGGCCGGGAACCGCAGCCCGCTCAGCTCGGCGACGGGCTAGCGCAGCAGCTTGGACAGCCGCCGGTCCTTGAGCAGCCGCCCGCCCGTCTGGCACTGCGGGCAGTAGAAGATCGTGTGCTCCTCGAAGTCGACGCGCTCGATCGGCGTGCCGCAGACGTAACACGGCTCGTGCAGCCGCTTGTGGACGCGGTAGACCTTCGCGTCCTTCGCGCCGCGCTCGCGTAGCTCGAGGCCGCGCTCCAGCTCGGAGTCGATCGCGTCGGCGAGCTCCGAGACCTGTCCCGGGGACAGTCCCTGGGCCGGGGCGAACGGGGACAGTCGCGCGGTGTGCAGGATCTCGTTCGCCCACGCGCGGCCGATCCCGGAGATCACGCGCTGGTCGCGCAGGAGCGAGTGCAGCCGCCGCGGCTGCTCGGCGAGGATCTCGCCCAGCCGCTCGGCGCCCAGGCCCAGTGCCTCGGGCCCGAGGTGCTCGAGCTCGGCCTCCGCTGCCTCCGGCGTCAGCAGCCAGACCCCGGCGCGCTTCTTCGCGCCCGCCTCGGTCAGCACGAGCTCGCCGCCGCCCTGGAAGGTCAGCCGAAAGGCCGGCGACTTCGGGCCCTTCTCACCCGCCAGCAGGTAGCGCACCCGCCCCGCGGACATGAGGTGGATCAGCAGCACGAGCTCGCCGTCCTCGGTCGGGAAGAGCAGCCGCTTGGCGCGCCGCTCGACCCCGGCGAAGCGGCGACCCTCGAGCGTCGACAGCGGCGGGTCGAACGTCTTCAGCGTTGCGATGTGCGCCGGCCCGGCCTTCTCGACCGGGAAGGCGCTCACCGGGTCGTTCAAGGCGCGCCGCCACGCTTCGACCTCCGGCAACTCAGGCATTTACCGTTCCCGCCATGGCTGAGGCGCTCAGGGTAGCCGTGCGGCGCGGCGAGTTCGTCGAGTGCGTCCACGAGGTGCATGCGGTCGCGATCCGCGGCGGCGACGTCGTCGTTACGGCGGGCGACCCGGAACTCGTCGCCTCCCTGCGCTCGTCGGCCAAGCCGCTGCAGGCGCTCCCGCTCGCGCGCGCCTACCCGGAGCTCGGCGACGAGGAGCTCGCGATCGCCGCCGCCTCGCACTACGGCACGCCGCGCCACGTCGAGGCGGTACGCAAGCTGCTCGCCGCAACGGGCGGGAGCGAGGACGAGCTCGACTGCGGCCTGCAGGAGGGCCGGGCGCAGGAGCCGATCTACGACAACTGCTCGGGCAAGCACGCCGGGATGATCGCGACCTGCCGCGCGCACGGCTGGCCGGTCGAGGGCTACCGCCTCCCCGACCATCCGCTGCAGGGCCTGCTCCGGGCCGAGGTCGCGGCGGTCACCGGGCTCGAGCCCGAGGAGGTCGCCACGGGGATCGACGGCTGCGGCGTCGTGGCCTTCGCGGTCCCGCTGGAGCGCGCCGCGCTCGCCTACTCGCGGCTCGAGGAGCTCGACGGCGGCGCGAGGGTCGCCGCCGCGATGCGGGCGCACCCCGAGCTCGTCGGCGGCGAGGGCGCGACGGACACCGTCTTCATGCAGGCCCACCCCGGGCTCGTGGCCAAGGGCGGGGCCGAGGGCCTGCTCTGCGCTGGCGGCGGCGGAACGGGCCTGGCGCTGAAGGCCTCCGACGGCAACTCGCGCGCGCTGCGACCCGCCCTGGCCGCGGTCGCGGCGGAGCTCGGCGTGCCCTTTCCGGAGTTCGAGCAGGTGTCGGTGCCCAACCGTCACGGCGACTCCGCCGCGACCGTTTCGATCCTGTGAAAATTGTGTTTCGATTTTGCGATATCCCGTGTAACATCCGTGGCCGCAAGAGGGTGAGCCGGGGGAGATCCATGACGCCGGCTCTTGTCGTTTCTAGGTAGGTCCGCAAGCAGGCGCAGCAGACAAGCCGGGAGGTCAAGTGCTCACCGTCGACATCTCTCTTCCCGACGTCGAAGAGCTTCACAAGCTGGTACAGGACGGTCTGGAGAAGGGGTTTCTCACCTATGACGAAATCGTGTCGGGCCTCGAGGAGGTCGAGCTCACCAAAGAGCAGATCGAGGACTTCTACACGTACCTGATCGACCACTCCATCGAGCTGATGGAGGGCGAGACACACAAGCATCCGCCGCACGAGCAACCGGCGCTGGCCGAGGAGGAGAAGGGGCCGAAGCTCGACCTGACCGTGGAGCCGTCGCTCGACTCGCTGCGGCTCTACCTGCGCGAGATCGGAAAGGTGCCGCTGCTGACCGCCGACCAGGAGGTCTATCTGGCCAAGCGGATCGAGCGCGGCGACATGAGCGCGAAGACCCAGATGATCGAGGCCAACTTGCGGCT
>Ga0081455_10007453_pt1 | contig 11520 bp, 11 predicted proteins | sample TabmetS3T2R1_FD_70207 | JGI IMG/M metagenome (GOLD analysis project Ga0081455, IMG submission 70207) | Tabebuia heterophylla rhizosphere microbial communities from the University of Puerto Rico - S3T2R1 | ecosystem: Host-associated > Plants > Roots > Rhizosphere ...
ATCCGGGCGGCGGATCGCGGCCATGCCGACATCGCGGGCCGACTGGTACAGGCCAATATCAAGATCAACCACGTCAACAACCCCGGCTGGACGGCGCTGCACGAGGCGATCATCCTGGGCGACGGATCAGGCCGCTATGTCGACACCGTGCGAGTGCTCGTCGCGGCCCGTGCAGACTTGCGGGTGCCATCCCAACGTGACCAGATCAGTCCGCTGGAGCATGCAACCTCGAAAGGCCACAACGAGATCGCAGAAGTGCTGAAGAAGGCGTTGGAGGCGGACAAACCGTCGAAGCCGGCGGCCAATCGACGCCTGCTCGCAGCCGCCGAGCGCGGTGACGCGACAGTTGCGGCACTTGCCATTCGTGCCGGAGCAGATCTTGAGACGCGCGATGAGCGGGGACGTACGCCACTGCTGCTCGCTGCTACCAAGGACCGGCTCGCCCTCGCCCGGTTGCTGGTCTATCTGGGGGCAGATCCTGATGCGCTGGACGACCAGCACGACACGCCTTGGCTCGTCACTGGGGTGACCGGCAGCGTCGACATGCTCGAGGTGTTGCTGCCGGCCGAGCCTGATGTGACGATCCGGAACCGCTTCGGTGGGACATCTCTCATTCCGGCAAGCGAGCGCGGTCACGTCGACTACGTGCGGCGTGCCGTACGCACCGGCATCGACGTCAATCACGTGAACGACCTCGGCTGGACCGCGCTGCTGGAAGCCGTCATCCTCGGCGACGGGTCCCGACGCTACCAGCAGATCGTGGGCATCCTTGTTGATGCCGGCGCTGAGCCCAAGATCGCTGACCGTCAGGGCGTAACGGCTCTGCAGCATGCTGAGCGGCGCGGCCAGCGAGCGGTGGCACGAATTCTGCGGAATGCCTAGCGGCGACCTAGGCGCTCTAGCGGTCCGCGGCAGCAAGGACCTCCTTCAAGGACCTGGCCGGATGATCCGTCACCTCGGGTACGTCGTCGGTGACTCCAGCGAGCTCGCCGACCGCTATCGCCAGATACGTGCTGACCCAACCATCGACCTGCCATTGCGGCGCACCGTAAGAGGCGCGGGAGGCGTACGCCTCCTCGATCGTCTCCGGAATGTAGGAAACTGTCCGGCCAAGATGATCACTCAAAGTGCTGGCGATCTCGCCCATGGTCAAGGCTGCCGGTCCGGTCAGATTCAGCGTTCGGCCGTCGTACGCGCCATCGCTGGTGAGGACCTCAATGGCAACCTCGGCAATGTCGGCCTGTGCCACCAGGGCCACCCGACCGTCGCCCGCTGGCCCTCGAATATTTCCATCGGTGCCGAGGAAGTGCGGCGTGAAGTCGGCATAGATGTTGTCTCGCAAGATCGTGTAGGCAACGCCGACCGAGCGTAAGTGTTCCTCGGTGGCCCAGTGGTCCCGCGCCAAGGTGAAGGTTGCCGTCGGGGAGGCGCCGAAGAAGGACACATACACGATCCGCTGTACGCCGGCATCGACTGCCGCGTCAATGAAGGTGAGGTGTTGCTGGACGCGATCTACTGTCTCGGCAGCGGAAACCATGAGCACTGTGTGAGCGCCGGTCAGGGCTGTTCGGGCCGCGGCCCTGTCGCCATAATCGGCCGTCGCGATATGACTGCCGAGCAAGGCCGGCGCCTTCGCTGGATCCCGGACCACCAGTCGCTGGTCCACGCCTAGCTGGGAGAGTCCACGTGCTATCCGCGAACCGAGACGACCTGTGGAGCCAGTTACTGCGAGGGCGGTCTGGGCAGCGATCATCAGAGTACGGCCTCCGCCAGCCGGTCAACTTGGTCGAGCGTGGCTACCGTCGGATCGAAATAGAACTCCGTGAAGCCGGCATCCTCAAACGCCTTGGTCGTATCGCGCAGCGGGGCAACCGATCGATGGGCCGACTCGGCAATCCGGTTCGCGAAATCGCCGCTGAAGCGGTAGTAGTCCAACAGGTACTGACGCGACGCCTCCTCCGCATCGTCGCCCAGGGAGAAGTAGGCAAGTGCAGCCAGCCTGGGCTCTCCGCTGCGTCCGGCTGCCGACCAGGCACTGCGTATTCCTTCGGCAAACGGGCCGGCCTGAGCGGCTTGCGAGCCTCCTGCGGTCCAGCCGGCTCCCCACCTGATAACACGGTCGACAGTTTTCTGGCTGTTACCACCGAAAAGGATGGGAACACGTTGATCCCGAGTCGGCGTCGGGCTCGCGGGGGCCAGGCTGGGACCGATAACCTCGCCGCGCCACACGCGATGCATCACCTCGAGGGCATTGTCGAATTCGCGTCCTCTCCGACGGAAGTCCCGACCGGTGACCTCGTAGTCGTCTGGGCGCCCGCCGGCCGCCAGGCCGAGCGAGAAGCGGCCGCTCGAGATCTGGTCGATGCTGGCTGCAGTCTTCGCCAAGAGCACCGGCGTATAGACCGGAGCGAGCAGGATGTTGGTCATCAGCGAGATGCGCTGCGTCGCTCCGGCGGCTGCCGCCAGAGACGTCAATGAGTCATAGCCGGGATAGGCAATTCGGTCGATAGTGGCCAAGCCCGAAAACCCGGCAGCTTCGGCCTGCTGAGCCCACTCAACGAGCAGATTCCCCGGGGTATTCGGTACCGGATTGGGTAGGCCGATTCCGATCTTCACCTGCAACTCCCTCGAATCATCGTGTTGCATGGCGCAACGTTGTTTCTGGTCAAACTATTCGGCGGATTTCCCGCCGGCTCGACTTCAAGTCCTTCCCGAATGATGTGAACATAAACTCCAAGGGACGCTTGGGGCCGTGGTGGGAGACATTCATGCCGGCGAAGTCGCTCGAGGAAGGGTTGGCCTTCCTTCGAGCACACTACGCAGAGCGGATAGACATGGCGGTGGCCGCCGGCCGCATGGACCTCGTTCGTGAACTCGCCGACAGCTACGAGGACGAGGCGCTGCAGTTGATGCTGGCGGTCGAGGGCGACGCAGCGATCGAGCCAGAGCACGGGACGGCCGAGATCCTCGAGTTGGGTCCTGCGAGGCCGCACCGGCCGGCCTTGCGCACCTGGCGGTTCGGATTCTGGCGGCATCGGACGCACGATCGAAGCGCATGACACTCCAGCAGATGGCGCAGCGTGCCGGTGTGCCCGCGCTCACCATCGTTCAAGCGGCCAGCAACTAACCCATGCCTTCAGCACGGGTTGTCGTCGATCCTGCCCACACGGTTGGCCCGCTGAATCGCCGGCTGTTCGGTTCCTTTGTCGAGCACCTGGGCCGGTGTGTCTATGACGGGATCTATGAACCGGGGCATCGGTCGGCGGATGGGAACGGGTTCCGTTCGGACGTGATGGATCTGGTTCGTGAGCTGGGCGTCACCACGATCCGCTATCCGGGTGGCAATTTCGTGTCCGGCTATCGGTGGGAGGACGGTATCGGCCCGCGAGAGCGGCGGCCGCAGCGCCTCGATCTGGCGTGGCATTCGCTGGAGACGAACCAGGTCGGGTTGCACGAGTTCGCGGGCTGGTGCGAGCTCGTCGGAGCCGAGCCGATGCTCGCGCTCAATCTCGGCACCCGCGGCATTCTGGAGGCGCTCGACCTGCTGGAGTACGCCAACATCGGTGCCGGCTCGGAGCTGGCCGAGCTCCGGGCCGCCAATGGCTCACCCAACCCGTTCAGGGTGCGGATGTGGTGTCTCGGCAACGAGATGGACGGGCCGTGGCAGCTCGGCCATCGCAGCGCCGAGGACTACGGCAAAATCGCCAGCCAGGTGGCCAGGGCAATGCGGCAGTTGGATCCCGGCCTCGAGCTTGTGGTCTGCGGCTCCTCCAACCGGTCGATGCCGACCTTTGGGACCTGGGAACGTGTGGTGTTGGACCACTGCTATGAGGACGTGGACTTCATTTCCTGCCACGCGTATTACCAGGAGCGTGACGGTGATCGGGGCAGCTTTTTGGCCTCGGCAGTAGACATGGAGGCTTTCATCGAGGCGGTGATCGCCACCGCAGACTCGGTGAAGGCCGCGCGTCGCAGTGAGCGGAGCATCGCGGTCTCCTTCGATGAGTGGAATGTCTGGTACATGGACCGCTACCACGAAAGTGGAAAGATCGCGGGTCTGGACAACTGGCCGTACGCGCCGCGGCTGCTGGAGGACCAGTACTCGGTGACCGATGCGGTGGTAGTCGGCAGCCTGCTCATCTGTTTGCTGAAGCACGCCGACAGGGTGCAGGCCGCATGTCTGGCTCAGCTGGTCAACGTGATCGCGCCGATCATGACCGAGCCGGTCGGGCCGGCATGGCGACAGACCATCTTCTTCCCGTTCGCGATCACAGCGCGTCTGGCCCGTGGAACCGTGCTGCGGCTCGCGGTCGAGAGCCCGAGCTACCACACGGCGGAGTACGGAACCGCGCCGCTCATCGATGCCGTCGCCACCCTCGACGACGACACCGGCTCGGTCGCAGTGTTCCTGGTGCATCGCGGCCTGGAGCCGATCACCGTCCCGATCAAGATCGGCTCGCTCGGGGCGGTCAACCTGAGCGAAGCCACCAGCCTTGCCGATCATGACCCGACAGCAGCCAACACTCTCCAACACCAGCGGCGCGTCGCACCGATCCGCAACCAGTCAGCCCGGATCGACAACGGCGTCCTAACAGTCGATCTTCCGCCGATCTCGTGGACCGCGTTGCAGCTAACCCCGCGGTGAGAATCCTTCAGCTGGTGGTCGAGAGCCGGTCACCACGCCGCAGATCTGCCGGCTGAGCTGGAAGCACCTGGTTCCTGCGCACTACCTGGACATTGTCGAAAAGAAGTGGATACGTGATCAGCCCTCGCGGTGGCTTGTTGACATCGAAGATTGCGTTGTTCTGGGCTTGCACATGGAGATGCGGCTCCTGTCACCGGGACATGCCGGGGTCAGTCCCAGCCTGAGGGCCCATCCGACCCGGCGGCGTACTCGTCCATCGGAACCTTTCCGTCGCGCCAGGCTTGCAGTACCGGATCCACAATGCGCCAGCATTCTTCCGCGCTGTCACCGCGCACCGAGAGCAACGGGTCGCCATCCAAAACCCCCGCCAGCACCTCCCCGTACGCCGGTAACCGGCCGGGGTTGAGATCGGTGTCCAGAGAAACTCGATCCAGCACCAGCGGATCATTCGGACCATTCACGTTCATCTCCAGCGCCATCCGGTCCGGACCCATGGTGAGCCGCAGCTGATCCGGAATTGGCTTTCCCTCCAATCCGGTCGGCAGGTGCGGCACCGGCTTGAAGGTCACGAGCACTTCCTTGCGACGCTCCCGCAACGCCTTTCCGGACCGCAGGCGGAAGGGAACACCTGACCAGCGCCAGTTGTCAATCTGCACGACCAGCTCGGCGAGCGTCTCGGTGTTCCGGGCTGGATCAACACCGGGCTCAGCGGTGTAGTCGGGTACCTCGCGCCCGTCGATTGAGCCGTGGGCGTAGCGAGCCTGACGCCCGGCCCCAACCGGGTCGTCGTCCCAGGGTCGGCAGGCGCGCAGCACTTCGGCCTTGGCGGCTCTCACATCCACTGCGTTGACTGTGGCGATCGGCTCCATCGCCGTCAGAGCCAGTACTTGGAGCAGATGGCTCTGGATCATGTCCATCAGAGCACCGGCGTTGTCGTAGTAGCGCGCCCGGTTCTCCAGGGTCAGCTGCTCGTCGAACACGATGTCCACCCGATCGATGTGCTGATTGCTCCATACCGGTTCGAACAGCTGGTTCGCGAACCGAACACCGAGCAGGTTGAGCACAGTGGAGCGGCCCAGGAAGTGATCAACTCGATGCACCTGGTTCTCTGGGACCAATTCGGTCAGCAATTGATTCAGGCGGGCGGCGCCTTCCTGGTTGGTCCCGAATGGCTTCTCCAGTACCAGGTTTGTCCCTTCCGGCAGCGACACCTGCTGCAGGGCCTTGCAGGCAGCGACGGTCACCGAAGGTGGCAGCGCGAAGTACAGGGCCGGCGGCGCTGGGCAGGAATCGATCAGTGACCGCAGGTCATCTGCACTCGTGACGTCGGCCTGCTGGTATCGCGTCGCGTTCAGCACGCTCTGCAGCGCCTCATCGGAAACCTTGCCGTCTTGAAATGACGTCCGGATTCGTTTCTGCCAGGCATCGTCGTCCCAGTCCTCGGCGCCGGCGCCCACCACGACGACCTCGCGGCGCTCCTTTTCTTGGTCCAGCAGTTGACCAAGGGCCGGCAATAGCAACCGTCCGGACAGATCTCCACTGGCGCCCAGCAGCAGCAAGCTTCCGATCGAATTGGTCATTCGAGCCTCCCTCCGGATCCTCCTGGCGCTGCTACGGCCATACAGAGGTGTCGGCGGAGGCGTACCCGCTCCGGCGTTTCGACAAACCGAGCAGCCCAGCGGGCGGTTGGAAGCAGCTCGCCGTACCGCAAGCACTTACAGACGTATCAGCGCCTCAGCGGGATCATCACCCGCTGAGACGCTGGACACGTCGGAATTATTCAGCCGTTGGCGAGTAGGGCATCCAGCTTTTCGTAGCCCTCGTAGACACCGACCTCCATGCCGCTTGCCATGATTGCGTCGCGGCCCTCGAGGTTCTCGACCACCGAGAGACCGATTGTTCTGGTCCGGCCGTCTCCGAGGTCTTCAAAGGTCATGGTCTCCAGGCTGACACCATCGGGCATGCCTTCCCAGGTGAAGGTCTGCACCAGCCGCTCGTTGGGTCGCACCTCATGGAAGGACCCGTAGAAAGCGGCCACCTCCTCGCCGTCCTGCAAGGCTGCATACCGATAGTTGCCTCCGGTGCGAGCGTCCCACTGGTCGATCTTCATCTCGGTGCTCTTCGGGCCGAGCCACTGGGCGACCAGCTCCGGCTCGATCCATGCCCTGAAGACCTTGTCCGGCGGTGCATCGAAATCTCGGATGATGCGGATCGTCGGCAGGTTCGGATCAGCCTCGATCTTCGTCTCCGGTGTCGTGGTCTGGTGGGTAGCGTTCGTGCTCATGATGCTGCTCCTTTGTTGATGATGGGTTTACTTTCGTCGTCCATGGAGGCGAGTACGGCATCGAGCCGCCGATATCGCTCCTCGGCTTGCCGCCGATATCGCTCGATCCAGGCGGTCATGAGGTCGAAGACGTCGGCCTCGAGGTGTCGCGGCCGGCGTTGCGCATCCTGGCTGCGGGTCACCAACCCTGCGTCTTCGAGCACCTTGAGGTGCTTGGACACGGCTTGAATCGACACGTTGTAGGGGGCGGCCAGCTGGCCAACCGTGGCGTCCCCAACAGAGAGCCGAGCCACAATGTCACGCCGTGTCGGGTCGGCCAGTGCGGCGAAGACTCGGGACAGTCGATCCTCACTCATGGCCACCTCCTCGCCTGGCTTATTCAACCGCCTGGCTTATTCAACCGGTTGGTTGAGAAACACACTAGCCGCTGGTCTCGGCGTTGTCAACCGATTGGTTGAATAAATCTTGGTAGTGACAGCGGGATACGTCTCACAGAAGCGTGATCGACGGCGATACATTGTCGCGCTAAGCACCTGGCTCGGGTCCGCGACCGGCGCTAGGGTCTGATCGAGCACTGGAGTGAGGCAATGGCGGAACATCAAGCAGAACGCCGGATCCTGGTCGGGGTTACCTATGGCCAATCCGACGCTGTGCTGCGCCATGCCGCTCGCTTCGCGCGTACCTTCGATGCGGCGCTGGTCTGTGCCCACGTCGACCCCGGGCGGTACGTCGTGGAGGAGCTGCCAGATGGCTCGGTGGCCTCACTGCCTCTGGATCCGGATCTACCGGAGCTGAAGGACACCGACTTTGATCAAGGACTGGTGGCCCAGGTTCGCGCAGCCGTCGCCGACGACTCCATTGACTTGTCGTTTCGCGAGTTGGCCGGTGATGTCGCGTACGCGCTGACCCGACTGGCCGAGATACTCGATGTCGAGATGATCATCGTCGGCAGCCGCCGGGGTGGCGTACGTGCCGGCTTGAAACAGTTTCTCACCGGGTCTGTCGCCGCCCACCTGGCTCATCGTCAGCCGCGACCGGTGGTCGTCATTCCGGTCGCCCCGGTCGCCGAAGGCAAGCCACTGCCCTGGGAGGAGTGAGCGTGATGGCGACCGTCGGGGAAGCCCCGAGCAGGCCTTCGGTCATCGGTTACGTGCTGGGCGGTCTAGCGCTGGCCGCGCTGCTTGCGATGTCGATCTGGTTCATTGCGACCGGACTGATGGCTCCGCTATGGGCCGTCATTGCTTTCCTCGCGGTCTGGGTGGTCCTGGTCGTGCTTGGTTGTGTCTGGATCCGCCGGCACCCGTGGCGCGTCCTGCTGCTGCCGGTCATTGCTGCGGCCATTTTGTTCGGTGGCCTGCGCGCGGGTGCAGCGCTGCTCGGCTGGACGCCCTGAGCCCAGCGCTTGCGCTCCCACATCCGGGGTGCGCGATGATGTTGGCATGGCTACCAGCTCTACGACAGCCGAGGGTTGCAGATCGTGATGGATCGACCCCTCGCCTGACGGGAGTTGACCATTGCCTCACGTGCTCCGGTGGCTGATCGGCCTCGCCACCTCACTGATCGGCAATCACATATACCTGGTCACCCTCGCCTGGGTCGCGGTGCAGACGACCACGCCAGCCAATGTCGGCTTGATCCTGGTGGCGGGTGCCATCCCGCAGGCTGCGCTGTTGCTCATCGGAGGGGTCTTCGTCGATCGAATCGGGCCGAAGCCGACCATCATCGCCTCAGACGTGCTGCGGACCCTGATCATGGTCGTCTTCGCCATCGTGGTCGCTGGTGGTGAGGTCAAGCCACTGCTGCTCGGCGTGCTGGCGGTGATGTTCGGGTTAGTGGACGGCTTCTTCTTGCCGGCCGTCAACAGTGCCCCGCGGTACCTGGTCCGGCGGGATTCGATCACTCGGGTCGTCGCAGCGAAGACGATCGTGGCGCGCGGCGCCGAGTTCGCCGGCGCACCAGTGGGCAGCTGGCTGCTCGTCGTGGCCAGCGCGGCGGCGGCGTTCTGGGTGAACGCCTGGTTGTTCGCCGTTTCGGTCGTGCTGCTGGCCATGACGCGGATGGCCCTTCCCGAAGAGGATGTTCCGGGCCGGGACGTTCGAGATGCGGAACCGGGCTCGGGGATGTCGGTGTGGGCCGACTTGAGAGCGGGAATTCGGTTGATCCGTGGCTACCGGACTCTGGCGACGTTGCTGATCGTGGTGTTCGTCGCAGAACTGGGATTCTCCGGGCCGATGATCGCCGGAGTGCCGCTGCTCGCCAATGAGACCGGCTGGGGCGTGCGAACCGTCGGTTGGGTTCTGGGCGGTTTCGGTCTTGGCGCGGCGGCGGGCGCGGGGGTCTTGCTGTGGCGCAAGAAGGTCCGCCACACCGGATTCGTGGCGCTCTCTGGCTTGACGGCGATGGGACTCAGCGTTGTAGGGCTGGGTTTGCTGCCAGCCTTGGGGCTACCGCTGTCTGCATCATTCGTTGCCGCAGGACTTCTCGGCCTCACCTCGGGCCTCGGCGCTGGCTTCTACGGCACGCTGGTTACTTCCGCTGTACTACAGCTGGCTCCCACCGGGCAGATCGGCAGGGTCATGAGTGCGCTGTCCTTCTCCAGCATGGCCGCGGTGCCCGTCACGTACGCCCTTACCGGGCTGCTGACCGACGTCACAAACGCCCGCATCCCATTTCTGATTGGGGGGCTCTTGATCCTGCTTGTCGCAGCTCTCGCGTTCGCGAATCCGGAGCTACGTCGGCTGACCATAGATCGCACTGCCCGAGCAGTCGTACGCCGCTGAGTGTTTCGGTCTGCACACACGGGGTACCTCCAAGCCGGAGAGGAGGTCCTGCCCATGAACCGGGGAATTATTGGAACCATCATCGGTATCCTCGTGATCATCATTCTGGTGATCGTGATTCTTCAGCTCACCTGAGCGCAGAACCCGGGGCCGGCAAGGCGCGCAAGTGGCTGCCCGCCCTGGCCCGTCTTCCCAACGCTCGCTCGCACCCCGAGCGCCGCCCCAACTAGCCCTGTGCTTCCCGGCGCTCGGGGTGCTGTGCTGCCAGGTACTGGTATGTCGAGGTCAGGTCCTGACTACTGAGTCCAGCCCGATCCAACAGCTCAAAGAGTTCCCGTACGTTGCCCAGCAGCCGTGCTGAGGTGCCGGTCCGCCATGCTTGTTGAGTCGCGACTTCCAGTGGCGCCAGGGCGGCACTCGCGGGGAGATCCGGTTCGAAGTCCCGCTTGAGTAGTTTGCCTCGCGCCGCTCCGAGTACCCGGCTCCCGGCCAGCGAGAGCTCCCAGCTCTGCAGTACTCGAGAGAGATCGAGGCCGGCGCGTTCGGCGATAACCGCCGCTTCACTCAGCGCCGCAGCGGTGGCCGCTATGACGTATTGCTGGCACGCATTCGCAATCTGGGCGCTGCCCACACCACCGACGCGTACGCAGGTCCCCAGCAACTCCAATACCGGTAATGCGTCGCGATAAAGGCTTGGTGTCGCGCCGACCACAATAGACAGTTGGCCCCGGGCGGCATCTCCAGGTGTTCCGCTCAGCGGAGCATCGACCAGCCTCAGTAGGCCAGCTGTCTTCTCGGCCAGTTCGCCGGCCAGACTGCGGAGGTCATCTGGAGTGGAGACCGCTCCCACAGCGAGGATGGTCGGACTGTGCACCCCGGCCCGAAACCCGCTCGGTCCGCTCAGGTCGGCCTCAAGATCCTCCAGCTTCTCCAGCAGCACGAGGACGTATTCGCTCCGCGCTGCGAGATCTGCTGCGCTTGCGGCCTGATGTGCACCCAGCCGCTGGAGCTGAGTGAGGAGGTCAGGATTCCGGCCGTATGTCGAGATGTGGGTCGCTTCCGGCAGTGCCCGCAAGAGGCGTCGCGAGACTGGCTCCGCGAGGAATCCGTGCCCGAGCACGCCGACTGAGCGCGGATAGGTTCGGTCGCGCGCTCTCCCCGTCGGCACGCTTGTCACTCTATCGAAGGAGCACCTTTCGAGGACTCCTGCTGCGCGCGGCGGCGGGTGCAGATCGAGCTAGTTGATGCCGCGATTGAGCACGACCTGTACCAGCCGGCGCAGCTCAGGTGTGAGGTCCTGCTCCGGCACCGTCAATCGCCAATCGCCGTATTCGACGGTGTAGACGAATCGATCTGGGGCCGGTCGAGTGGAGGTGATGTGCTGCATACCGACCCGCATCAGTAGATGTCGAACCTCCGGTCCTTCGGGATCGGCGTTGAGATCCAACTGCCCGACCTTCATGGTGCCGGTAAAGCCACCGCTGCGGGACACGGCAACGGTCGCGGGCTGGTCGCTGGATTCCAGGGGGCCGCCGAGGCTAGATCCGGTCGCCTGGTATTGGGCGAGATCAACGTCTGCATTGAGGAGGCCGACCTTGACCCACGCGGTCTCAACCTTCTCGGCGACCGATTCCTCCTCTGGAAAGAGGCGCCGCGCGGCGGTGACCGTAGCCTGTGCAAACGACTCAAAGCTGGCGTGTGCACTCAACTGGCCGTTGACCATCGTGTCGTACCAAATCTGGCCAGGCTTCTCCCAGCTAAATCCACCTATGTCAAGCGCGGCGAGGGCAAAGGCACGGTTGGGAATTCCG
>Ga0081455_10007454_pt1 | contig 11519 bp, 6 predicted proteins | sample TabmetS3T2R1_FD_70207 | JGI IMG/M metagenome (GOLD analysis project Ga0081455, IMG submission 70207) | Tabebuia heterophylla rhizosphere microbial communities from the University of Puerto Rico - S3T2R1 | ecosystem: Host-associated > Plants > Roots > Rhizosphere ...
CACCTTGTCGTGGTAGCCCTGCAGGTCGAACTGCGCCCCCATCTTCTGCTGCACCTCGGCGCGCAGCGCGAGATGCTCGCGCGCGCCGACGAAGTACACGGGTAGTTGGGCCGAGGAGAGCTGCGCGCGTACCCACTTCGCGGCGGCCTCGCGCTCCTCCTGGTACCCGGACTGCGTCATGAGCTTCATCGCCGCGTCGCGCGAGATGCCGTCGACGTGCACCGCCTGGTCGAGCAGCGCATTGACGATGGTGCGCAGGTACCACTTGAGCTGGATGAGCCGCATGAGCGGATCGCCCTTCATGTAGCCCTCGTCGACCATGACCCGCTCGGTGTAGACGGCCCAGCCCTCGATGAACGGTCCCGACGCGAGCACTGCGCGCAGCGTCGACGGATATTTGTTCGCGTGCGCGAGCTGTAGATAGTGGCCCGGCATCGCCTCGTGCATCGTGAGATCGTGGATGGAGCGCAGGTTGTATTCGCGCAGGAACGAGTCCGTCTGCGCCTTCGTCCACTTCGCGGGGATCGGCGAGACCGCGAAGAAGGTCTTCTGTCCGTGGTCGAGCGGACCCGGCGAATCGCAATAGGCGAGCGCCACGCCCTGCTTGAACTCGGGCATCGTGATGATCTCGAGCGGCTCGTCGGGCAGCGACACGATGTGCTTCTCGCGCACGAACGCCGTCGTCTCGACGAGCGCCTGGCGCGCGGTTTCGAGCACGCCGTCGCGCGCCGGCCGCTCCGCGTACGCGATCTCGAGAGCGGCGCGGATGGCGTGCTCCTGCTGTTGCGCGTCCGGCTTGTCCGGTGTCGGCGGGGCACTGCCCCTGGCTTTCGCAGAGCGGCCCTTGAGCACGGAGCGCGCGATCTCGTACATCGCGGCATGCGTCGCGGCGAGCTCGCTCTCGGCCTGTTCGCGGATCTGCTGCCGCGTGAGCGAGGAGAACAATGCGAACGCGAGCTTCTGGTCGTAGAGCTCGGGGCCGAGGCGGAAGTCGCCTTTCGCCTCGGGCGCGAGGCGCTTCTCGAGCCAGATCTGGTGTTGCCCGAGCGCGCTCTTGGCCTTCGCGATGCTCGTGCGCAGCTTTTCCTGCGCGTCGCCGGGCAGTGAAGACAGCGCAGGTACCACCTGCCCGTCGAGCATGCCGATGATTCCGGCGTTCTGCTTCACGGCCGTCTCGGCGTGGATCTTCGGCACGCGGGCGGGATCGAGCGACTCTCGCTCCTGCGCGAGGAAGCGCGGCAGCTCGTCGAGCCGCGCGCCGAGGTTCGCCAGGCGCTCGGGCAGCGGCGCGAAATCGCGCGCCAGCAGGTCGTTCAGGGAGTCGCCGGCAATGCCCGTATATATGAGTGGATCCCAGCGCCAGCCCTGCAGCTTTTCGATGCGCCAGACGTCGTACTCAAGCTTGTGGCGCAGCAGCAGCGCATCCACCTGGTGGGCACGCGACAGTTTCGCGGCGTCGAGCGGCTGCAACGCGGCGAGGTAGCGAGACGCGAAATCGACGCGTGCCCGCCAGCCGGCTGCGCTCACATCGTCGAGCTTCGCGTCGAATCGATGGTCGCCGAGCGAGGTCGCGGAGGTCGGCGCCACCTGCGGCATTTCGTCGAGATAGCGCTGCGCGAGAGTTTCGAACTGCTGGTCGGCCGTGGGCGGCGGCGGCGGTGCCGGCGGCACGACCGCGGTCTTCTGTGGGACGGGCGCGCAGGCGACGAGGCCCGCGGCCATGAAGCTCGCGACTGCTTGGAGAATGACGCGCGATTTCATCGAGCCCCCGAGCATTGGCAAACGCTGCGCGACGTTACCAGTTAAAGTGCGCGCACCCCAACACCCGCGATTCCTTTGAACATCGACACCCGATCGCCCGCGCTGCAGGCGTTGAGCCATCCCGACTTCGCGCGCTATGCGTTCGCGCGCCTGTTCGCCACCGTGTCGTGGCAGATGATGGACGTGCTGCTCGGCTGGCAGATGTGGCGGCTCACGGGCAAGGAAATCTTCCTCGGCTACATCGGTCTCGCGCAGTTCATCCCGTTCTGCACGCTGCTGCTGCCCGGCGGGCAGATCGCGGACCGCTTCGACCGCCGCGCGATCATCGCGATCGCGTACTCGCTCGAGCTCGTGGGCGCGGCGACGCTGCTCGTCTTCACGCTGCGCGGCGGCTCGAACGTCTTCGTGTGCTACGTCGTCGCCGTGATGTTAGGCGTCGCACGCGCGTTCTGGGCGCCGGCCGGGCAGGCGATGACGCCGAACCTCGTGCCCCGGCACCTGCTGCCCGGCGCGATCTCGGTGAACACCGTGTTGTTCCAGGGCGGCACCATCTGCGGCCCGCCGATCGCGGGACTCATGGTGCAGTTCGGCTACATGCATGCGTACGCACTCGTCGTCGCGCTGCTCGTCATCACGCTGTTCCTCGTGATCGGCGTGCGGCCGGTGCGTGCACAGGCGACGACTGAGTGGCGCTGGCACCAGGTGCTCGACGGCTTCGTGTTCGTCTGGAAGAAAAAGCCCGTGCTCGGGGCGATCTCGCTCGATCTCTTCGCCGTGCTGTTCGGCGGCGCGGTTGCGCTGCTGCCGGTGTTCGCGGACAAGATCCTGCACGTGGGCAGCGTGGGTCTCGGGTTGCTGCGCGCGGCGCCGGGCGTCGGTGCGGCCATCGTCGCGCTCGCGCTCGGGTGGCGGCCGATCCAGAAACATGCGGGGCGCTGGATGTTCGGCGGCGTGGCGACGTTCGGCATCTGCACCGTGATCTTCGGGCTGTCGAAGAGCTTCGGTCTGTCGCTCGCTGTCCTTGCGATCGCGGGCGCGGCGGACATGGTGAGCGTGTTCGTGCGCGGCATGCTCGTGCAGCTCGAGACGCCGGACGCGATTCGCGGCCGCGTGAGCGCGGTCAACTCGATGTTCATCGGTGCGTCGAACGAGCTCGGCGCGTTCGAGTCGGGATTGACGGCGAGCTGGTTCGGCACGATCCGCTCGGTCGTGTTCGGCGGCATCGGCACGATGATCGTCGTCGCGTCGTACATGCGCCTGTTCCCCGAGCTGCGGAAGTTAGACCGCTTCCCCGAACCGGTACACTGAAAAAGGGGACAGATTTATTTTTCCGTCCGGAAAAATAAATCTGTCCCCTTTTTCATCCAGTAGTCGTCGCCCTCGACTACTGAATTTACGAACCCCGCGATCATTCCTACAGTCGCGCCCATGACGAGCGCGATGAAAGGCCGCGGCGCGCTGTCGCAACCGCCCGGCCGATTCGACAAGCTGACGAAAACCCTCGAGCACGATGGCTGGTTCGAAGAAGAAGAGCCGGACAAGCGCGAGACCGTCGTGCTGCCCGAGCCCGCGCGCTCGATCATCAGCCGCAATCAGTCGCCCGACATCGGCTTCTCGCAGTCCATCAATCCGTATCGGGGATGCGAGCACGGCTGTGTTTATTGTGTAGGTCCGGACACGCCGGTCCTCATGGCGGACGGCACTCGAAAGCCCATCAAACTACTCCGTCCGGGCGACGCCATTTTCGGTACCGAGCTGGACGGCTCCCGACGCCGGTACGTCAAAACGAGAGTCCTCGACTTCTGGACAGTCGACAAGCACGCATTCCAGATCACGCTGAAGGACGGCAGCGAGCTCGTGACCGGTCCCGACCATCGCCTGCTGACGGACCGGGGCTGGAAATTTGTCACGAGTGGGAATGACTCAGATTCCCGGCGCGTGGTTCTCAGGCCTGGCGATCACCTCATGGGGCTCGCCGCCGCAAGCGATTCCGTCCACGAAGGCGACGTCGTGAAGACCTATCCGCGCCTCGCGGTGATCCGCATCGAAGCGACGGGCAAAGCCGAACAGCTCTACGACATCACCACCGGCACCGAAGACTTCATCGCCAACGGCGTCGTGAGCCACAACTGCTATGCCCGCCCGAGCCACGCCTACGTCGGTCTCTCCCCCGGCCTCGATTTCGAAACGCGTCTCTTCTACAAACAGGACGCCGCCCGACTGCTCGAAGCCGAACTCGCGGCGCCTTCCTACAAGCCGTCGACACTCATGCTCGGCGCCAACACCGACCCGTACCAGCCGCTCGAAAAGACACACAAAGTCACACGTTCAGTGCTCGAGGTACTGTTGCGCGCGCGGCACCCTGTTGCGATCACGACGAAGGGCGCGCTCATCGCGCGCGACGTCGACGTTCTCGCGGAGCTCGCGCGCGACGGACTCGTGCAGGTGATGTTCAGCATCCCGACGCTCGACAACGACCTCAAGCGCGTGCTCGAACCGCGCGCCGCCGCCGCGGCCGCGCGACTCAGGGCGATGCGCACGCTCGCGGATGCAGGCGTTCCCGTAGGAGTCCTCGTCGCGCCGATCATTCCGGTACTCACGGAACACGAGATCGAAGCGGTGCTCGAGGCGAGCCGCGAGGCGGGCGCGTCGCTCGCCGGCTACACGATCCTGCGATTGCCCTGGGAAGTGAAAGACCTGTTCCGCGAATGGCTCGCCGAGCATTTCCCCGAGCGCGCCGCGCACGTGATGTCGCAGGTGCGTGCGATGCGCGGCGAGCGCGACAACGACCCCAATTTCGGGACCCGCATGAAGGCCATGGGGCCCGTGGCGCAACTCATCCGACAGCGCTTCAAGCTCGCCTGCCGCCGCCTGGCGTTTCCCGAAGGCCACGGTCGCGCGCTACCGACGAATCTTTTTCGCCGACCCGGACGTACTCACCCGCAGATGTCACTCGATCTCGACTCGCGCGCGTGAGTCCTGGGAACCCCGCGGCGCCGCGCGAGGTCACAAAGTGACGATGCTGCAACGTGGCATACTTGCCGCGCCCGTCGACATTTCCGACCCGCCCTGGGAGAAGGTCCATGAACGCAATCCGATTGGCATCCGTCTGCGTCGGTGTCGTGGCTCTCTCGGGTTGCATGCAGGCACGCATCGAGGAGTCGCGCGAGATGGCCACTCCCATCGGCAAGGGCGATCGCGTCGTGATCCTCGCGAAACCGCAGATCGAAGGCGCGGGGGCGGAAGACGAATTCATGGACTGCATCGGTGAGGGCCTCGGCTCCGGGCGCAACAGCGTTGCCGTGCACGACAACAACGACTTCGTCGACAAGATGTTTCCGTGGTTCGAGCCGTCGACGGCACCGAGCAAACCCGAGGCCATGAGCGCGTTGCTCGCGCGGCCCGGCGTCGCGGAGAAGGTCACGGAGAGCGGCGTGCGTTATGTAGTCTGGGTCGACGGCAGCACGCGCAAGATCGACGGCGGCGGCAGCCTCGCTTGCGGCGCGGCGCCCGGCGGCGCGGGTTGCATCGGTTTCGGCTGGTGGCAGAAGGAGTCTGCCTACGAAGCCACCATTTGGGATTTGAAACAGGCGAAGTCGGCGGGTAGCGTCGGCACCAATGTCACTGGAACTTCCGCCATCGTCGGCGCAATAGTTCCATTGCCATTCATCGCGCGCGTGCAGGCCACGGCCTGCAACCGCATGTCCGCGCAGTTGCGCAGTTTTTTCGCGGGAACCGACACCGCAACCGCCGGTACCCATTAGACGACGAGGAGGTTCTATGCGCTCTCCCTTGCACCTGATCGGCGCTGCTCTCGCGGCAGCGATCCTCGTGGGCTGCGCATCGACCGGCGGCGGTGGCGGCGGCATGCCGAGCCCCTCCGGTGGCGGCGGCGGTGGTGGTGGATTGCCGGGCGGCGGTGGCAGCACCGGAATGCCCGGCGGCAGCAGTGGAATGCCAGGCGGTAGCAGCGGCATGCCTGGCGGCAGCAGCGGAACGCCCGGGGGCAGCAGCGGCATGCCGGGAATGCCCGGCGACAGCGGCGGTTCCACGAGCTCCATGCCCGGACTGCCCGGTGACGGCAAGGGCGACGGCGACGGCGACAGCGACGGGAAGAGCGACTCGGGCTCCGGCGACTCGAGCTCCTCCAAAGACGGCAAGGGCAAGAGCAGCGACGGCAAGGCCGGCGGCAGCGCGGACACCGAAGGCCCCAATGGCTCGGGTGGCAGCGGCGCGCAGACTTCCGATGAACGTCGTCAGGCCGGCGAGAAGGCGCTCGACGATTCGCTCGGCGATTTCGACAAGACGCTCAAGAAAGAACAGGAGCGCGTGGCCAAGGAGCGCGACGCCAAGGGCGGCAGCGCGGACACCGAAGGCGCTGGCAATTCCGACGGCTCCAATGCCGGCGGCGACGGCGGCACTGCCGGCGGCACTGCCGGCGGTCGCGAAGGCGATCTCAAGTCCGAGGGTGGCACCGCCGGCCAGGCCGGTGCGGCTAACAACGGCAACCAGACGGGCGACAACCGCGGCGGCAAGAACAACGCCGGCGGTTCGGGCGGCGGTGGCGGCGGTCCCATCGTGAGCGGCAGCGACGACGACATCGTCGCGCGGCGCTTGCGCAAGGCGGCCGAGGAAGAAACCGACCCCGAGCTCAAGGAGCGCCTCTGGAAGGAATACAACGACTACAAGAAGACGGCGAAATGACGAAGTGCTGAGGTGATGCCATGAATCTCAAACTGCTCGGCTCTGCGATTCCGGTGCTCGCACTGGCCCTCGCCGGCTGCGTGACGAGCGAGACCAAGCCCGTCCCGAAGATCGAGCCCAAGCAGGCGACGGTGCACATTCCCGAGGCGGAGCTGCTCGACGTCGGCATCCGCGTGTTCGATCCCGGCATCCCGAAGAATCTCGAGAGCGACGAAGAAGCCCTCGCGAAGAAGCGCATCTATCCCGACCTGCGCAAGGCCGAGGCGCGCTACATCCCGACGCTGTTACGCGAGACGCTCGAAGGCACCGCGCAGTGGGGCGCCGTGCGCGTCATCCCGAACACCGCCGAGTTCGTCGACGTCATCGTCAGCGGCAGGCTCGTGGATTCGAACGGCGGCTATCTCGAGATCGAAGTCTCCGCGACGGACGCCGCGGGCCGCGTGTGGATCAAGGACAAGCGCTACAGCAGCATCGTCGATCTCGGCGCGTACAAGACGACGGCTTCGCTCAAGGCGCGCGATCCGTTCCAGAACGTCTACTCCGAGATCGCGAACGATCTCGTCGTGGCGCGCGACAAGTTGACGGCCCTCGATCGCGAGAACATCCGCAAGGTCGCGAGCCTCAAGTTCGCGGAGGATCTCGCGCCGGACGCGATGAAGGGCATGACGTCGGTCGACAAGAACGGCATCACGCAGATCGCGCGCCTGCCGGCGCAGGACGATCCCACGCTCGCGCGCATCGAGCGCATCCGCGAGCGCGACACCGCGGTCGTCGACACCGTCAACGACTACTACGCGAGCTTCCACGACACGATGGAAGACTCCTACGGCAGCTGGCGCCAGACGAGCTTCGCGGAGCTCGAGAAGGAAATGCGCGCACGCTCGAGTGCGCGCACGCGCACGGTGCTCGGCGCCGCGGCGCTCATCGCGAGCATCTTCGCGCCCAACTCCTGCAGCAGCTATGACAGCTGCCGCATCAACAACGCGATGCGCAACGCGGGCGCGATGGGCGGACTCGCGGCGGTCATCTCGGGCATCAAGAAGTACGGCGATGCGCGCACGCATGCCGACGCTCTCAAGGAATTGACGCTGAGCTTCCAGTCGGAAGTCGCGCCCCAGGTCGTCGAGGTCGAAGGTCACACGCTGCGCCTCACGGGCACTGCCGAAGACCAGTACCGCGAATGGCGCAAACTGCTCAAACAACTCTATCTCGAGGAGACGGGCTCGGCCGCGGCTCCGCCGCCGGCCGCACCGGCGCCGGCGACGACGACTGCCACGAGCAACGTCAAGCCTCCGAGCAGTTGAACGTCGACGAATCGGTCAGCTTCCTTCCGAAAAATTCAGTGACAACCCAGACCCAGGCCGGCACCAAGCTGTGCGGCCGCTTCGTGGCTCTAGAAAAACTCGGCGCCGGCGGGTACGGCGAGGTGTGGCGCGCGCATGACGAACTGCGCGATGCCGACATCGCGCTCAAGGTGCTCTACGCGCAGTTCACCGGCTCGGACGCCGCGTGGAACGTGTTCCAGCGCGAGTTCACGCTGACGTCGCGACTCAACCACCCCGGCGTGCTGCGCGTGTTCGAGCCCGTGCGCACCGCCGACGCCACCGTGTTGCCGATGACGCTCGCCGCGGGCGGCGACCTGCGCCAGATGCGCGGCGCGTCGTACACGAAGATCCTGCCGCTGCTCATCGACATCGCGGCCGCGCTCGAGCACGCGCACACGCGCCGCATCGTGCATCGGGATCTCAAGCCCTCGAACGTGCTGCTCGACGCGGCGGGGCGGCCGCTGCTCGCCGACTTCGGCGCCGGCGCCGCGGAGGGCGACGACACGACGGGCCCACCGGGCTCGCCGTTCTCGGCGAGTCCGCAGCAGCTCGCGGGTGAGCCCGCGCGGCCCGCCGACGACATCTACGGTCTCGGCGCGCTCGCGTACGAGCTGCTCTCGGGCTATCCACCGTTCTATCCCGCGTTCGACGCGAAGCGCATCGCGACCGAGCCCGTGCCGCGTCTCAAATCGGTGAAGCCGATCCCGCCGCGCCTCGAGCTGCTCGTCTCGTGGATGCTCGCGAAGCAGGCGCGCGAGCGTCCGCCGTCGATGCGCCACGTGGCCGACGAAATGAACGCGGTCCTGCAGGACACGCTCGATTTCGAGAACAGCCCCGCCGAGACCGTCGCGGAGAGCGAGGAGCCGATGCTCGGCCCGGCCGCGGACATCCGCACGCCGCCCGTCATGGCCGACGAGTTGCCGCCACCCATGAGCGCGGTGCGCGAGCTCGAGGAAATCTCTCCCGACCTGCTGCCGCGCGTCGACGAGCTGCGTGCGCAGGTGCTGCGCGAGCAGCGCGCGCGCAACCGGCGTCGCGGCTGGGTGATCGCGGCCGTGCTCGTCGCGATCACGGCGGGCGTCGCGTTCCTGCTGCCGCGACTCGCGCGCAACCAGAAGGTGGACATCTCCTCGATCAGCGTGCCCGCGGGACCGACGGACGCCGACGTCGCCGCCGAGAAGCGGGCGGCCGAGCTCACCGCGAAGCACGGCGAGCTCTCGAAGCGCCTGCTGGCGCTCGATTCGCGCGCGGCCGCGTTCTGGGGCGGCGACGAATTCGCGGGCGCGCGCAAGGCGCTCGACGACATCGGCGGCAACCTCGAGCGGCGCCGTTACGATGCGACCGCGACACCGCTCGAGTCACTCGACAAGACGCTCACGGCGATCGAGGGCAAGGCGCCGGCTGCGCTCGCGAACGAGCTCGCGGAAGGCAAGCGCGCACTCGGCACGGGCGAATTCGAGAACGCGCGCCAGGCTTACGACCTCGCGCTCAAGATCGAGCCGGGCAACAACGAAGCCACCGAGGGACTCGGCAAGGTCGCCTCCGCGAGCGGCGTGCTGCCGACGTTGTCGGACGCGCAGAACGCCGAGGTCGAGAAGAATTTCCCGAAGGCGCAGACGCTGTTCGCGGACGTGCTCAAGCGCAATCCGGGCAACGTCGCGGCCACCGAGGGTCTCGCGCGGGTCAAACGCGCGATGGCCGAGAACGAATTCAACGCCGAGATGGGCGCGGGACTTTCGGCGCTCGACGGCGGCCGTCTCGCCGAGGCGCGCCAGCATCTCGAGCGTGCGCACACGCTGCGTCCCGACAGTTCCGAGGTCACGGCGGCGCTGCAGCGCGTCGGAGACACCGGCGCGGGCCGCAACCTCTCCGAGATCGAGCAGCGCGCGGCGCGTCTCGCCGCGGAGGAACGCTGGACCGAGGCGCTGGCGATCTACGACGACCTGCTGGCCAAGGATCCCTCGCTGCAGTTCGCGCTCGCGGGCAAGGCCGCCGTGCAGCCGCGCGCGGAACTCGGGAACCGGATGCAGGCACTTCTCGACCGGCCCGACCGGCTCGCCGAGGACAACGTGCGAACCGAGGCCGAGAAACTGCTGCTCCAGGCGCACAAGCTGCCGAACCCGGGCCCCGTGATCCGCTCGCAGGTGTCGCGGCTCGAGCTGCTGCTGCCCACTTACAACCTGCCGGTCACGCTCTCGATGGAATCCGACAGCGCCACCGAGGTGGCCATCCAGCGCGTCGGGTTCTTCGGAACGTTCGACCGCCGGCAGGTCGAGCTCAAGCCGGGCAAATACACGGTCACGGGCAAGCGCAGCGGGTTCCGCGACGTGCGCCGCGAGATCACCGTGGCCCCCGGCCAGTCCGGCCAGACAATCGTAATCCGCTGTCTCGAACCGATCTGATTTCCAGGCGTCTCAAATCAACGTGGAAGCCTCGCCCTTAACCGACTCGAACATCGTGCTGCGGACCGCCGACGGCGATTCGCGCTACGGCGCGCGCGCGACGCTCGATCCGGCGTCGGGCGCGATGGCGGCGATCCTCGGCGAGGTCGTCCCGCCCGAGGACGTCGCGACGCTGCGAACGGTGTCCGGCCGCTGGCTGCTCGACGTCGGCACGGGTGCGCGCATCAGCGTCAACGGCGTCGCGATCGGCGGCGCGCGCGTCATCAACGCGGGCGATGTCCTGACGGTCGCAGGCTCGCAGCTGCTCGTCGAGGAAGCGACGAAGACCGCGCTCGCGCTGCGGCGCTTCGACCTCGTCGGGAACGACACGTTGCCACCCGTGGGCGACAGCGTGCAGCTGCTCGCGCCGCCGGCCGAAGATCTCCTCGTCGACCTGGGCGACGTGCCGCAGATCGACGGCATCGCCGCGCCGGTGCGCGAGAAACCCGCGCGCAGCCGGCTCAACTACGCCGCGTGGGTCATGGGCTTCCTGCTGCTCGCGGTGCTCGGATTGTTCGCGTTGCTGCAGCCGGTGGCGCTCGACCTCAAGCCCGGCGATGCGCACGTGAAATCGGTCGGCACGTTCTCGTGGCAGTCGGCCTCGAGCGTGTTCGTGTTCCCCGGCGACCACACGCTGCGCGCCGAGCGCCAGGGCTACATCCCGGCGGAGCTCAAGCTGCACGTCGGCGGCCCGGTGCCGGCCCAGGCGCTGATCCACCTCATCAAACTACCCGGCAAGCTCGAGGTCGACACGGGCGGTGTGCGCGCCACGATCTCCGCCGACGGCGCGCGTCTCGGCAGCGTGCCCGGCGTCGTCGACGTGCCCGCCGGCCAGCGCACGCTCACGTTCGCCGCGCCGCGCTACCTCGATTCCGTCCAGCGCGTCGACATCCGCGGCGAAGGTCGCAAGCAGCAGCTCAAGGTGCAGATGAAGCCGAACTTCGGCGTCGTCAGCATCGCGTCGTTCCCGGCCGGCGCCGCCATCGAGGTCGACGGCAAGCCCGCGGGCGTGACGCCCGCCAAGGTCGAGATCGACTCCGGCATCCGGCGCGTGCAGCTCACGTCGCCCGGCCTCGCGCCGTGGATCTCGAGCATCGTCGTGAACGCGGGCCAGCCGCAGAACATCGGGCCCGTGCAGCTGGGCGCCGCCGACGCGAGCGTCACGGTGCGCTCGGTGCCGTCGGGTGCGCAGGTCACGACGGGCGGCAGCTTCCGCGGCATCACGCCCGTCACGCTGTCGCTCGCGCCGGGCGTGTCGCACGCCATCGCGATCACGCGCGCGGGGTAC
>Ga0081455_10007457_pt1 | contig 11517 bp, 11 predicted proteins | sample TabmetS3T2R1_FD_70207 | JGI IMG/M metagenome (GOLD analysis project Ga0081455, IMG submission 70207) | Tabebuia heterophylla rhizosphere microbial communities from the University of Puerto Rico - S3T2R1 | ecosystem: Host-associated > Plants > Roots > Rhizosphere ...
GGCGCCGTCGTGGTCACCTCACCGACCGTCGCCTCCGCCACTCCTGCCGACATCGCCGCCTCCTCGTCCACCTGATAGCTTTCTCGATCGCGGTACTTGCGAGTACCACCGTCCGCCCGGCAAGCCTAGCGCACCGACCCGAACCCGAAAGATGCCCACCACCCCGACTCCGCTCGCCGGCCGCACCGCGGTGATCAGCGGCGCCGCCTCCGGCATCGGTCGCGCCCTGGCCCTTCGCCTCTCGGGCCACGGCTGCCCGATCGCGATCACCGACGTCGACGAGGCGGGGCTCGCGGAAACCGCCGCGCTCGCGGGCGGGCCGACCCTCGCCCGAGCGCTGGACGTCTCCGACCGCGGTGCCCAGCAGGCCTTCGCGGCCGAGACGAGCGAGTGGGCCCCGGCGCCGATCGGCGCGGTCTTCAACAACGCCGGCGTCGCTCTCGCCGCCACGGTCGCCGAGTCATCGTCCGAGGACGAGGAATGGCTGCGGCGGATCAACTTCGAGGGTGTCGTCCACGGCACCCACGCCTGGCTGCCGATCCTCCTCGCCCAGCGCTCGGGCGCGATCGTGAACACCTCCAGCGTCTTCGGGCTCGCCGGCATCCCCGGGCAGAGCGCCTACTGCGCGTCGAAGTTCGCGGTGCGGGGGTTCACCGAGAGCCTGCGGCACGAGCTGGTCGGCAGCGGCGTGCGGGCGGTGACCGTGCATCCCGGCGGAGTGCGCACGAACATCGCCCGCAACGGGCGGCTCCATTCCGATCCGAAAGGGCTGGGACGCTCCAAGGACGAGATCGCCGACGAGTTCGAGGCGATCGTCCGCACCACCCCCGAGCGCGCCGCCGAGGTGATCCACCACGGCGTCGACGCGGGCCGCGCCCGCATCCTGATCGGCGCCGATGCCCACGTCTTCGACCTGCTCACCCGGATCACCCCGACCCACTACTACCGTGTGCTCGGCGCCCTCGAACGTGCCTTGACGGCCCGGGCGGGCCGGCGGTCCGCCGCGCGGTCGGGCTCCTGACACTTCAGATAGAAATATTTATCTAAACGCCTGAGTTCTCAACTATGGTGCGGGGACCCCTGCCGTACCTATTGAGCGAGAGCCGCATGGCGAAGGCGTTCAGTGTCGTTTCCTGGAACTGCGAACACTGGAAGGAAAACGATCCCCGCAACACCGACCGGATCGACTTCCTGGTCTCGCAGAAAGCGGACGTGATCGCTCTCTACGAGGTCGAGGGCGCGGAGGTGTGGCGCTCGGTGATGGCGGGACTGCCGGGCTACTCCTTCTTCATCACCGAAGGCCAGAACACGCAGGAGATCCTGGTCGGGATCGGGCCGGACGTCACCGGGTTCCTCACCCAGAAGATCGAGTTCCAGAGCCGTGACGCCTTCATGCGTCCCGGCGCCTTCCTCACCGTCAGAGCCGACGGCACGGACTACTCGATGCTGTTCCTGCACCTGGCGAGCATGCCCGACGCCCGCGGCTTCGGCCTGCGCACGGACATGATCGAGCGCGCTTTCGAGTTCAAGAAGCACCTCGACGACTTGGTGAAAGGAAATGCCAATTTCATGTTCATGGGTGACATGAACGTGATGGGGCTGGACTACGTCTATGGCAAAGACGGCGCCAACCTCCTCCACGACCGGGTGACCGCCGAGGACGAGATGGCGGCGCTCGCCTACCGGGCGGGCAAAGCAGGCATGCGAGTGCTCTCCAAGTCGGCCGATTTCACCTGGCACGGTGGCGGCAAGATGCGCAGCAACCTCGACCACGTCATCGCCGGCGACCAGATCGAGTTCGAGCAGATCGACGGCAAGGACGTCGAGGTTCGCGGCTGGCCCCAGCACCCCGATGCCGAGCAAGAGGCCTGGGTCGAGAAATTCTCAGATCACGCTCTGCTCTATTTCGAGCTGAGCAAGGCGAACTGAGGAAACAGGCCCATCTGTCGATCCGGTCATGGTCGGCGCGCCTCGATATAGGATCGCGCTGCCTTGGAGCCCGAACTCGTCTACGAGAAATTCGTGCTGCGCCTCGACGGGCCGATGCTCGAGGCGGTGGGTGCGGAGATCAAGGGGATCTTCCGGCTGCACGTGAACTTTGCCCAGGCCTCGCTCACGCCGAAGAAGGACGGGATGCTCGAGGTCTACGTCGACGACGGTGGCGCGCTCGACCGGCCGCTCCTGCAGCCAGAGATCAGCGGCATCTGGCGGGTCTGGAGATATGAAGTCCCGGCGAGCGAGGAAGCGGCGCTGACCGAGTTCTTCGCGGCGGCCGAGCGCCGTCGGTCGGCGCCTCGCTGACCGCGCCCGGATCCTCGGTGATGGACGGAAATAGGACCAGGGGGACCTGCGTCCCTTGTCGGAGCGCCGCCGCCATGAAAGGCTGCCGCGGTCGGTGTAGGAACCCGGCAGTTTCTCAACCGTCTCGTCCATGGTCCGTAGTCAGCAGATATCGAGGTTCGGCCGTTCGCTCACCGTCGCGGGCCTCGTCGCCCTGCTCGCGCTGCTGACCGTCCTTGCCCTGCCGAGCGCGACTCCGGCCGCGCCCCGGCCGACCAAGCGCCTCGTGCTTTCGCCGCGCCCGGGACAGGTCGTGCGCTCGAACGTCGCGCTTCTGCGCGTCCACCAGGGCAAGCGGGCCAAGGTGATCAGCGCGAAGCTGAACGGGAAGGAGATCAGGGGCCAGTTCAGTCGGCCGCGCCGCGGGGTGCGCTCGCTGAAGGCGTCGATCAGCTTCGGCCTGCGCCCGGGACGGAACGTGCTGCGGGTGCGGGTGCGGCGGAGCGGCGGAGCGGTGAGTACGGCAAAGGTCAACTTCGTGGTGCGGAGGGACAGTTTGGTCGGGGCGGGCCGGGACCAGTTCCTCGATGTCGGCGGCAACGTCGAGGTGCAGGGCACGACGTCGCCCGGAGCCGGCTCTGACTGCGTCGGGCTGCACTGGAGCGTCGCGCGGGCGCCCCGCTCCGGGGCGGCCGGGGCGCGACGGTTCAGGCTGACCTCACCCGGCGGCAGGAGCGCGGATTTCGACCCGCGCGTCCCCGGCACGTACCAGTTGCGGCTCACGGCCGACTGCGGGCCGCAGGCCACCTCGGACCTGGTGAGGCTGAAGGTGCTGTACCCGAACAGACTGGTGCCGATCGAAACGATGACCGCCGGGGGAGGGGAAGGACGCGGGATCCGCGTCGGCGGCGTCACGTACCTGCTCAAGGAAGCCCGAGGCGCCCCGGAAGAAGCCCCCCCGAGCTTCGGCCAGCTACTGGTGCTGAACCGCAACACGCTCGAATTCGTGGCCAACCGCAGGTTCAACCACGGCATCAAACAGACCCGGGAATACCTTGAAACGCTGAAGCCCGGGGTGGACCTGGCGATCCTCGTGCTGCAGCCGGACGTCGGAGGCGAAGTCCTCAACCTCGAATCAGCGACCAGGTTGATCGGGGCCCCGGCCGGGCAGCTGCCGAACGGGCCCGGCTCGATCTCCCTGATCGGGGTGCCCGGCATGGCCCCCGGCGAAGCGAAATTCAACCTCGTCAACGGCGGCAACCCGTCCGCATCGATGAAGGGCTATCTGACGCCCGATCGTTGGGGCAACTACGGGTTCGCTCCCTCGACGCGCGTACCGTTCAGCTTCGGGCCGAAGGAGGCCGTCGCCTGCGACGACTGCGGCACGGCCGTCGGTTTCCGTCTCCATCACTTCGACGCGCGCACCGGCGCGCCCGCGGCGAATAACGGTCAGATCTACAAGACGAATGCCTCCATCGATCAGGCCGAAGCCGAAATGACGCGCCTGACCAATGACCTGAACGCGATCCCTCGTGACGACGTGGTGATGATCGAAACGCTCAGCACCAAGAAGCCGGACGGTTCCGGCTACCTCCCGCCGATCACCTATATGCCCGAGCGCTTCATCACCGGGCTCGTCGGGGCGCTCGTCAAGGTCGGTGGCACGCGCAACGCCATCTATCGGATCCTGCTCAAGTCCGGGTCGCCCGCCTCCGACGGCATGACCTATGCGTTGGTCGGCTGGCAGGGCGCCGGCGAAGGCGCCGGGGCCGAGGCCGCGGCGGACGTCGATGGCGAGGGCGACGCGCCGGAGCTGAGCGGCGTCGTGCGCCCGGACCGGGAATCGTTGTTGCGTCCGGAAGAGGGGGACAGCTCGCCTGAAGCGCTGACCGAACTGGTGATGAGGGAACCGACCACCAAATGGCCGCTCGACAATGAACCTGGCGCCCGGCGCGCCTTCTCATGGCTCGGTGAACAGAACGAGAAGCTCGGCGGCAATCCGCGCGCGTCCTACGTCCTGCAGCCGTTCAAACAGGCTGACTGGAACGGGATCGCGGACCAAATCGAAAAGATCGAATTCAGCCAGGTGCCCCCGGACAAGCGCGAATTCACGAAGCAGGACTTCCTCAAGGCGCGTACGGAGCTGGTCACGGAGCTGCACTGGGTGGGGAACGTCCGCGCCTACCTCGAAGACCTGGCGAACCCGATCTCGGGCAGCGAGGTGCTCTCCTACGCGAAGGTGAAGGACATCTCGACCAAGGTCTACAAAGAAGCACAGGAACCGAAGGACGAGTCGACCATGCGCTGGCTCGAGTTCACCCAGATCCTGCTCGAGCTGGGCGGTCCGTTCACCCACGAGGTCAGCGGCACGATGGCCGGCGCGATGTCGCTCGGCATCTGGCTGTTCGGCGCCAACCAAGAGGGGGGCGAAGTCGACGAGATCCCGTTCGAGGCAGACGAGCTCGGCAACAAGATCGTCGAACAGATGGACGCGACCGTCAAAACGTACCAACGGATGGGCGACGTAATCGTCAGCGATCCGGTCAAGCTTCAATTCGTCGGCGAACACGGCGGCTGCAGCCCGGAAGCGAAAGGCTGCCCGCCGGGGTGGTCTTTCACCAAAGAAGAAGAAACCGCCTCGCTATCCGATCTCCAGCGCACCGTCGAACGCGAGGCCTGGCAGGAGCTGCTGCCGCTCGGCTTCAAAGTCTTCGGGACCAATCTGCAACGCCTCCCGAACCCGCCCGACCTCCGCTCCTACGACTGTGGCGGCATCCACCCGTTCTCGGAATTCAGCCAGACCCAGGAGAACCTGGTCGTCTATCCGCTGCTCTGGGAATTGGATTTGACGAACGGACAGAACCTGTGGAAGCCGCTGGTGCTCGCGCAGCCGCGCGGCAACCATTTCTACGCCACCACGCTGTCGAACAAGACGGCGGAACGCGTCTTCGGCCCGGTCTCGGCCTCGAAGTCGCCCGAAGAGGGCGGCCTCGGCGTCTCGCTGGCCCGCTTGGTGCCGGAAAAGGAATGGCAGTTCTGGTCGCCGACGCCGCCCTTCAGGCCGACCGAAGACGCCTGCGAGTAGGCGTCGGCCGGCCGATCCTCCGGCGAGGAACCGGTTCACGGCGATCCGTCGCGCTCAGCAGCCTTCGGGACCGACCGGGCGAATCGGCACGGTCCCCTGGCGGCGGAAGCCCGCCGGCAGCGCGCCCTGCAGCGAGTAATGGAGCTTCGAGTAGATCGTCTTGCCGCGGCACTGGATCTGGGTTTCGAGGCGGACCTTCGCGGCCGGCCTGTAGACCTTGCCATCGGCGCAGTTCGGGGTGCAGCCCCGCACGTAGGCGCGACCGGTGGCGGTGGCGACCGTGTCGCCATAGCTCGTGTACTTGAGGCCGGTCAGGGCGAAGGTGCCATCGGCGGCGAGGCCGATCGCGTGGGGGCGGTAGACGAGTTCCTGGCCGACGATGTCACCCTCGACGTAGACCTTCGCCGGGGGCGCGGCGAGCGCCACCGCGGTGCAGGTTCCCGCCAGAAGCGTCAGGGCGAGGGCGGTGAGGAGGGCACGGAGGTGAGGGGGCACCGCGCGAGCCTACGCGGCCGTCCGTCGACGGTCAATCGACTGCGTGAGATGGTGGGTGCGTCTCGTTCAACCACGAACCTCTGGGGGTCGTTCAGTGAAGCGTCTACGCGCCAAGCTCACCTACGCCAACGTCGTCTCCACGCTATGCCTGTTCCTGCTGCTCGGCGGCGGTGCCGCGTTCGCCGCCTCGCAGCTGCCGAAGAACAGCGTTGGGGCCAAACAGATCAAACGGGGAGCGATCACGCCGGCGAAACTCGCGGCGGCGACGAAGAAGGCATTCGCGGCGGTGACCGGACCGGTGGGGCCACGGGGGCCGGCAGGGCCGCAGGGTGCCCAGGGACCGGTCGGTGCGGCCGGCGCGACCCACGTCGTGGTGCGAATCGGGAAACAAGAAAAAGGGTCCGAAGTCTTCTGTCATCCCGGCGAGGTCGCCATCAGTGGCGGCGGAATCACCACCACGGGTCAAACGTGGCTCTATGCCTCGCTGCCGGTCAACTCCAAACGCGAAACGACCAGGGAAGGCGAAGCGCCGGAAGGCTGGTTCGCGGGTGGGGAAAACACCGGCGGCGAAACGGAAACGATCGCCTACGTCGTCTGCGCCTCGCCCTGATCGGCGACCGCCGGAAAGGCGCTCGGCCCGTTAGGCGGCGGCGGTTTCCAGCTGTCTCGCCACTGACAGGAGCAGGCCCTCCTGGCCCTCCTGGGCGAGCAGCTGGGCGCCGATCGGGAGTCCCTCGGGGGTGAAGCCGGCGGGAAGGCTGATCGCGGGCCAGCCGGTGACGTTCCAGGGGAAGGCGTAGGGGCAGGTCTCGCTGGCGGCCGAGCCGGTGACCCAGTAGCCACGGCTGTCGAGCGCGCCGATCCGGGGCGGCGGTTTCGCCGTGGTCGGAGTGAGGACGAGGTCGTGGGCGTCGAAGACCCGCCCGAGCCGGCGGCGCAGGCGCGGCTCGGCCGCGCGCGAGGCACGCAGGGGCAGGCCGGAGAGGACGGCGCCGATGCGGGCGTGGACGCGGGTTCGGGGCTCGAGGGCGGCGGCGTCGATCTCGTGGTCGCGGATCCAGTCGCGCACCCCGGCGGTGCCGCGCGGGACCAGCGCCGGGGCGACCAGGCCGTAGTCCAGGTCCCGCATGGTGACGTGGTGGCCTAGCCCTTCGAGGCGCCGGGCGAAGTCGAGGGTGGCGGCGCGGTGCTCGTCGCAGAGGCGATCGTGGATGCCGAAGGGGACGCGGAAGCTGACCGCGATCCGCCGCGGGCCTGGCGTCCGTTCGGCCGCCTCGGCGTAGGGCTCGGTCGGCGGCGCCGGCTGGTGGGCATCGGCGGGCACGGCGCCCTGGACGGCGTCGAGGAGGAGGGCCGCGTCGGCGGCGTTCCGCGCCAGCGGGCCGAAGCAGGTCAACCCATGGAAGGCCTCGCGGTCGGGCCAGGTCGAGATCCGTCCCCGCTGCGGCTTCAGCCCGACCAGGCCACACCAGGCGGCCGGGATGCGGACCGAGCCGGCGCCGTCGGAGCCGATCGCGCCGGCGACGAGACCGGCGGCGACTGCCGCCGCCGCCCCGCCGCTGGAGCCGCCCGGGGTGTGATCTTCGTGCCAGGGGTTACGGCTGGCACCGAAGGCGGGCGTCTCGGTGAAGTGCCACTGGCCGACCTCGGGCGCCTGCGTCTTGCCGACGATGATCGCCCCGGCGCGATTCAGTCGCCGCACCAGCTCGGCATCCGTGCGGCATGCCTCGAGCTCGCCGCCGCAGCCGAAGGGGGTGGAGTGACCGGCCATGTCGACGTCGTCCTTGATCGCCACCGGGACCCCGAGCAGGGGCGCGTTGGCGCCACCGTCGCCACCCCGCAGGCGCGCGTCGGCCTGGTCGGCGGCCGCCAGGGCGGGCTCGGCACAGATCACGCGGAAGGCGTTCAGGGTCGGTTGGGTCGCCTCGATCCGGGCCAGCGACAGCGCGACCAACTCGCGCGCGGAGACCTCGCGCGAGCGCAACCGGGCTGCCTGCACGGTGAGGCCGGCGAAGGCGAGTTCAGGGGCGCCCGCCGCGCCCGGCCATCCGCTCGCCTCCGCCGCCTTCACCGTCTCTGGCGCTCCCGCCACCATCGCGTCCAACATACTAGATCGTTCGAACGAACGAATAATCCCGATAGAATTCGCGCGTGGCCACTTCGAGCAAGGAGGCGGCGCCGCCCACCGATCGCCGCCGTGCCCCCGCCACCCGCGAGGCGATCCTCCGCGCCACCCTCACCCTCCTCGCCGAGGAGGGGACCGGCGCCCTCTCGAACCGCCGGATCGCCGCCGCGGCGGGCGTCTCGCTCGGCTCGCTGACCTACCACTTCCCCAGCCAGGCGGAGCTGCTGCGGGAGAGCCTCCTCCTCTACGTCAAAGAGGAGGTCGAGCGGCTGGAGGCGGTCGCCGCCGCGCTCCGCGCCCGCGATCCGAGCCCTGCGGAAGTGGCCGCCGTGGCCGAGGCGCTGATCGCCCGGCCGACCGGCGGCCCGGGCCCGCTGGCCGAGCTGGAGCTCCACCTCCAGGCCGCCCGCGACCCCGAGTTGCAGGAGGCTTCGCGGCGCTGCTTCGCCGCCTACGACGCCTTCGGCGCCGACGCCCTCGCCTCGCTCGGGGTTCCCGATCCCGAGCGCCACGCAGGCGCCGTCGTCGCCCTGATCCTCGGGCTCGGCCTGCGTCGTCTGGGCACCGCGTCGACCGATTCGGCGGCGGTCACCGATGCGCTCCTGACCTACCTCCGCGGCGCCCTCGCGGGCTAGCGGCACGCCGATTCAGGCGCGTCTACGGGCCTGGCGCCGCTCGCGGCGCCGACAACGGCGTTCGGCCGGGCCGCGGCAGCGGCGGCCCGGCCGCGCGACTAGCTGACCGCTTTCTTCAGCTCGGCGCCCGCGCTGAACCTCGGCACCGTCTTCGCGGCGATCTGCATCGACTCGCCGGTCTGGGGGTTGCGGCCCATGCGGGCCTCGCGGTGGGAGACCGAGAATTTGCCGAAGCCGGTCAGCCTCACCTCGTTCCCCGCGCCCATCTGCTCTTCGATCGCCTTCAGCGTCGCCTCGACGGCGCGCTTCGCCTCGCCGACGCCGAGCCCGCTTCTCTCGGCGACGTCACGGACCAACTCATCCTTGCCTACGAGTGCCATGGATCATCCTCCGAACCTCTCGGTGCTCCGCTCCCATGCGGACTGTCAGCGGAAAACGGTAGTGACGCCGTAGGTCGCTTTTCCTGACCGCCACCTGATACGGCGGGCTATCTGAGGCGGAAGCTGGTGAGGTCGGCGCCGAAGGTGGGGTTCCAGACGAAGCTGTCGAGGTCGACCTCTCTGGAGAAGGCGGCGGTCAGGGTCCGGGTGCCGTAGGGGACGATCGGGGCGAGTTTCATGAAGCCGCGGTCGAGGGCGGCGTAGGCAGATTCGTCGATCGAGCCGGACCGGCGCGCCAAGGACGCCACTTCCTTGTTCAGCTTCGGGGCGATGAGGTTGGAGAAGTTCAGGTTCCAGATCCGAGCCGGCTTGGCGACGAGGAGGGGCTTCAGGAAGTCGTCGGGGTGGGGGTAGTCCTCGAACCAGTCGGCGAACCCGGTGTCGAGGCCCGGGGTGTTTCGGTTGCCGATCACGGTGAAATAGTTGTCGGGGTTGACGACCTTGAGGGTGGCGTGGAAGCCGAGTTCCTGGAGCACGCCCCGGTAGTAGACGCCGGCGTCGTCATTCGGCGACTCGCTGTCGGTCCAGACCGTGACGTCGCGGTCCTTCGGCGCGGCTTCGCGGATCAGTTGGCGCGCCATTTCCATGTCGTGCGGGTAGAGATCGAACTGTTCGTATCCCGGCATGTCGGGCGGCAGGATCTGGTCGGTCGGGACGAGCTGGCCGCTATAGATGAGGCTGAGCGCGGTGGGGTCGACCGCATACTCGACCGCCTGGCGCACCTTGAGGTCGTCGAACGGCGCCAGCCTCGTGTTGAGCCAGAAGTAATAGGTGCTGAGGGTGGGCTCGACCCTCAGCTGAACCCCGCCGCTCCCTGCTTCGAGTCCGGACTGGAAGGAGACCGGGGGCGGGTCGAAGAGCCAGTCGAGCTTGCCGCGCTTCAGTTCCCGGACTTGCTTCGCCTGGTTCCAGATCACCGAGATGTCGATGCGACCGACGTGGCCGCCGGGGACTTCCGGCAGCAGCGCGCCGTTCCGCGCCCAGGCCGGATTGCGGGCGTAGCTCCAGCCGACCCCGGGCCTGGAGCTGGTGATCAGGTAGGGGCCGGTAGCGGGCGGTGGGGTGTACGTCTGGTCCCGCAGCGGGGTGTCCGGCGGCACCGGGGCGACGAAGAGCAGCGCCAGCAGGTTGCTGAAGTCGTTCTCCGGCTTGACCAGATGGATGACGATCTTGCCGCTCCGATCGTTGGTGGTGATGCCACTGATGTGGGCGCTGTGCCGGTGGGCGAAGCTCCTGGCGCCGACGATCCCGGTGTAGAAAGGTGACCCGCCGGAATTGACCCGAAAGAGGCGTTCGACCGCGAACTTGAAGTCGGAGGCGTGGACCGGGGTGCGGTTCGAATACTTCAGCCCTCGTCGCAGGAACAGGGTGTAGGTCTTACCGCCGTTCGTGATCCTCGGCAGCGCGGTGGCGAGGCCCGGGACGACTTCGCTCCCGGCCTTCCCTTCAGCATGGCGGTAGGTGAGCAGCGGGATGTAGGTGTCATACATCGCCGTCCAGCCCTCGGTGGTGTAGGAGAGCTGCGGGTCCATGTAATCCGGGAAGGACGTGTAGGCGCCTTTGAAGACCGGCTGCGCGGTGTCGCCCGCGGCGGCGGCGGCGCGGACCGTCCCGGGAAGAAGCAACACCGAGAGGGTGACGACGAACCCGATGGTTCTGATTACCTTGGCTGGCGTCAAGCGGAGGAGAATACCTACGCAATCTCCTAAGGTGAGGTCGAATGTCGGACCGGAGCCTCGGCTGGAGGGGGACCTACAACGCGCGCGACCTGGGCGGGCTGGCGACCGACGACGGCAGGCTCACCCGCCGGGGGGCGATCGTCCGCTCGGACTCGATGCAGAACCTCGAAGCCGAGGGCTGGGAGGAAGTCGAGGCGTACGGGATCCGGACCGTGATCGACCTCCGCAACGAGAGCGAAATCGGGGCCGACACCGCGCCGCGGCCCGGGTCGATCGCGACGGTCAACATCCCGCTCGACGTGAGCGAGGACCGCGAGTTCTGGGACGTCTGGGAAAACGGCCCCCAGTTCGCGACGCCGCTCTACTACCGGCCGCACCTCGAACGCTTCCCGGAGCGGAGCGCCGAAGTGGTGCGAGCGATCGCCACCGCCGCGCCGGGCGGGGTGGCCTTCCACTGTCAGGGCGGGCGTGACCGGGCGGGCCAGATCTCGATGCTGGTGCTCGCCCTCGCCGGGGTCGGGCCCAATGCGATCGCCGCCGACTACGCCCTCAGCGACGCCCGCCTGCGCCCGCTCTATCTCGCACGCGGCGAAGAGGACGAGGCGCCGAAGCTCGCTCGGTTCCTGCGCGAGCAGGGGACGACGGCGACCGAGTTGATCGTGGAGCTCCTCGCGGGGTTCGATGTCGAAGCGACCTTGCTCGATGCCGGGCTGACGGTGGGCGATGTGACCGCGCTGCGCTGTCGGTTGGTAGGGGAGTAGACGGGGGCTGGCGGCAA
>Ga0081455_10007458_pt1 | contig 11517 bp, 13 predicted proteins | sample TabmetS3T2R1_FD_70207 | JGI IMG/M metagenome (GOLD analysis project Ga0081455, IMG submission 70207) | Tabebuia heterophylla rhizosphere microbial communities from the University of Puerto Rico - S3T2R1 | ecosystem: Host-associated > Plants > Roots > Rhizosphere ...
GGCTACACGATCCAAGCGGACAAGGGTCTTCTCGCCGGCGAAGTCCACGATTGCGGCGACGTGCGCCTCGGGAACGCGACGGTCAGCACCGACTACCGGCCGCAAAGCCCGATCGTCTACTTCGGCGCCGTCGAGTCGAACCCGCTTCCGGATCAGACGCAGACCGCGACGAGCCAGCTCGGTCTCTTCGGCGGCATCAACTACACGACGAACGTGCCGATCCACATCAGCGCGGTTGGCCTGCTGAACGGCCAGCGGCAGCTCATCGGCGTCCCGGCTCATGTCCGGACTGTGCCATGCAGCCCGGCGGGCAATCTATCTTTTTTGCTCGCTGCCGGGCGACTGCTTGAGGACATGCTGCGCGAGGAAGCCTTCGACCCGGGTGATGGCGTCGGCCCAGGCCTCCTTCTGGCCACCCGTCGTTGCGCCGCGGCCGCCCGGTGCGTTCATGTTGCGCCGGTCGGCGACGAACCGTATAGGCGCCGGTGAATCGAACGAATGATGCGCGCCGGGATAGACCACGATCTGCGCCAGCGCGCTGCGGCCGCGGGCCCCCTCCACCACCTGGCGGCAGGCTGCTGGCGAACTGACGTCGTCCTGCGCGCCGATCAGCAGTAGCGTCGGCACGCGCGTGCTCCAGCCGAGGCCGGAGGAGACCCGGCAGTCCGGATAGAAGGCGATGGCCGAGCGGAAGTCCGGTTCAGCACTGCGCGACAAGGATTGCGGGCGCACCGCCCACAGCACGGCGCTGGCGCCGTTCGCCCATCCGATCAGGCTGATCCGGTCACGCGCGGCCCAGGGCTGCTGCAACAGCCATTGCCGCGTCGCGTTGATATCGGCGACGCGCTCGCGGCGTGCCAGCACGCGGCGCTCCTTGACGCGGCACTGCGGGCCGAATTCCCGCGAACCATAGCTGTCCGGCAGCAGCACCGCGTGGCCGGTCTTCAGCAATTGCTCCGCCCAGTCGCGGTAGCGCGGCTGCACCGGCTCGGACTGCCCACCCAATCCGCCGCAGCCGTGCAGCGCAATCACGGTCGGAAAGGGCCCTTCCCCGGCGGGCTTGTAGAGCTGCGCGTGCAGCGTCAGGCTGGCCGCCGCCGGGATATCGACCTGCTGCGGCGCCAACAACGGCGCAGCTTTTGCCGCGCAGGCCACGGCGAGGAGCGTCAGGAATAGCGTTACTGACAACAGGCGCATCGGTCTCTGTCGTATCGGGATGACGCTGCGGGACGGCAAAATTCACGCTATCATGCGCCCGGACACAAAATCATCACAAGTCGGTGGGTTTCGGGGGCGGACAGTACGACCTATCTATGATAGATCGAATTTTGGAAATTACACTTAAGGCCAGTCCTCCCGGATCGGCCCATCGGAGAGTTTGACGGTGCTCAATAAATTCGGTCCCTCGGGCCATGGCGAAGCGCAGGTGCAATATCTCGATGGCGATTTCCGCGTCATCTCGCCCGGAACCTATGTGCGCTGCGCCATCACCGACGTGCGGATTCCGCTCGATGAATTGAAATACTGGAGCGTCGATCTGCAGGAGGCCTATTCGGTGCCGAGTGCGGTGCTGCAGCGGCATTTTCCCGGCGCGTTGAAGTCGCAGGGCTAGAATCGCCCTGTAGCCCGGATGGAGCGAAGCGCAATCCGGGTCAGTGCCGCGCGATTTCCCGGATTTCGCTTCGCTCCATCCGGGCTACGGTTCTTTCCTCTCCCGCACTTTGAATAACCTGTCGGCGACGAATTTCCGCAACAGCGCGGTGTCGTCGAATTCGAGCGTCACCGCGAACGGCACGATCTCTCTCGCCCAGTCCGGCAAAACTCCACCGCGCCGCAGCCGGGCCAGATCCTTTTCCGTCGTTACCAATGTCAGCCCATCGCGCTTGGCCTCGACGATCAGGCCTTCGATCTCACCCTGTGAATACGGATGATGATCGGCGAAGGCGCGCTGCTGAACGACATCGATACCGCTGGCGCGCAGTGTGTTGAAGAATCGCGCGGGATCGCCGATGCCGGCAAATGCCAGCACGCGCCGACCGCGAAGCTGCGCCACCGCCGCCGCATCCGGCTTCAGATGCGCTGACAATACCGGCTTGCCCTGGGCTGCGATCGCTGCCGCCACGGCGGTGGCGGCGTTGCCGTCGCCGACGATGATCAGCGCATCTGTGCGCGCCAGTTGCGGACGCAGTGGCGCGCGCAGCGGGCCGGCGGGAAATACCTGCCCGTTGCCGATGCCGCGGACGCTGTCGATCACGATCAGGGATGCGTCCTTGACGACCGCCGGACTCTGGAAGCCATCGTCCATCAGGATCACGGTCGCGCCTTCCGCCCGCGCCAGTGGCACGCCGTCCGCGCGATTGCGCGACACCACGATCGGCAGATGGCTTGCCAGCATCAGCGGTTCGTCGCCGACATCGGAAGCCGCGTGCCTGGCATCATCGACCCTAACCGGCCCGCGTAACTTACCACCATAGCCGCGGCTAAGCACGACCGGCGTCTCGCCGAGTTCACCCAGCAATTTCGCCAGCGCCAGCACGGTCGGCGTCTTGCCGGCGCCGCCGACGTGGTAGTTGCCGACACAGAGCACCGGAATGCCGGCGTTCAATCCCTGGTGCTGCAGGCGCCTTGCGGCGATGGCGCCATAAAGCGCGCCGATCGGTTTCAATAGATGCGCGTTGAGTGAAGCCGGGCCGTGCCAGAAGGCCGGCTCACGCATTGGCGGCTCCCATCTCGATCCGCAATTGCAGCAGATACGGCTCGAGCGCGGAGAGCGTTCGCTCCAGCGCGCCGCCGAGCTGCCCGACCACGCGCTCGGACGCGGTGAGCACGGCTTCGCGCGCCTTGGCATCGGCCAGCATCTGCCCGAACTGCTTCACCAGCGCTTCCTGCGTATCGGCACGCCGCGCGCCGCCGGCGGAATCGAGGGCTTCATAGACGTCGGTGAAGTTGAAGACGTGGGGGCCGTGGACGACCGAGGCACCGAGCTTGATCGCCTCGATCGGATTCTGCCCGCCATGCTCGACCAGCGATCCGCCCATGAACACGATCGGCGCCAGCCGGTAGAACAGCCCCAGTTCGCCCATGGTATCGGCGACATAGATGTCGGTCGTGGCGGTCGGCAAATCCTCGTGCGAGCGCAGGGTCGGATTGAGGCCTGAAGCTGCGATCATGCGCGCGATGGCCTCGCCGCGATCGGGATGCCGCGGCACGATCACGGTCAACAGCTTCGGAAAGAATCCGGCGAGCGTCCGGTGGGTTTCGGTCAGGATCTCTTCCTCGCCGGGATGCGTGGAGGCCGCGACCACGACCGGCCGGCCGCGCGTCATCGACATCAGCATATCCAGCTTGTTGCCGTCGGCCGGCGGCGCGGGAACGTCGAGCTTGAGGTTTCCCGTGACGATGACGTTGTGGCTTCCGAGCGCGGTGAAGCGATCGGCATCGGTTTGCGACTGCGCCAGGCAGACATCGAACTTGCCGAGCAGCGCCGAGATGGTTCCCTGGACCCGCTGCCAGCGCGGAAACGAGCGCTGCGACATTCGGCCGTTGATCAGCACCATCGGCAGCCGCCGCGCGGCGCTCGACAGAATCAGGTTCGGCCACAGGTCGGACTCGATGAACATCGCCAGCGAGGGCCGCCAGTGATCGAGGAATCGCGCGACGTAGCGCGGCGAGTCGTAGGGAACATATTGATGAATGACGTCGGGCGGGAACCGCTTGGCGACGATCGCAGCCGACGTCACCGTGCCCGAGGTCAGCAGGATGCGCAGGTTCAAGGCCCGCAGCCGTTCGACCAGCGCCGCCGCCGCCAGCACCTCGCCAACGCTGGCGCCGTGAATCCACACCAGCGGCCCGGCGGGGCGAACATCGGCGCTCATGCCGCGGCGCTCGCCGACCCGCGCCGGGTCCTCCTTGCCAAGCCTCAACCGCCGGCTGATCAACGCAGGCGACAACGGCACCATGGCGGACGAAAGACTGCGGTAGACGCGCAACGTCATCGGCAGCGAATTAGCCAAGAGCGGCCTCCGGACGCCCGACCGCCTTGTAGGCGCGACGGGTCGCTTCATTCAGATATTCTTCTACCTGAAGGCGCAGCTTTTCCATAGTCTCGGCATCGGCATCCGGCGGCACGTACACATGTTCAATACCTACCAACGCACCGCGTCCGAATGGCAAATTGATGGTGGTAGAGTCCCAGTTCTTCAACCGGATGAAGCGGCTCGTCACCATCGCAAAGGGCATGATCGGCCGGCCTGATTCGCGCGCCAGCATGATGACGCCAAGCCCCACCACCCGCGCGCGCTTCGGCACGTCGGCGGTGGTCGCGACATTCCAACCGTCCGTGAGCGCCTGCACCATTTCCCGGAACGCGCCGACGCCGCCCTTGCGATGAAAGGCGCCGCCATGATCGCCGGAGCCGCGGATGGTTCCAATGCCGAGCCGCTCGGCGGCAATCGCATTGAATTCGCCGTCGCGATGCCGCGAGATCAGGACCTTGGCGCGATAGCTCTCCTTGGTCTTGATGAACGGCGTCATGAAATGCTGGCCGTGCCAGAACGCGAAGATCGCCGGCATCTCCGGCTCGACCCGCTCATAGACGTCGGCCGGCTCATAGCTGAAGCGATTGGTCAGCCAGACCAGCCGCAAATATTCGGCCGCGAGCACACCCAGCGCGCGCTGAACGAAGGTGCTGCGCAGCAAATCGCGAATGAGACGTTTCAACTGGATTACTTCGCGTCTTGACCTGGATCGAGCAGCCGGTGGAGGTGAACCACGAAATAGCGCATGTGGGCGTTGTCCACGGTCTGCTGCGCCTTCGCCTTCCAGGCCGCGAGAGCGGATGCGTAATTTGGATACACGCCGACGATGTCGACCTGGTCGAGGTCCTTGAACGTGACGTGTTCGAGATCGGTCAACTCGCCGCCGATGACGAGATGCAGCAATTGCTGCGGGGCACTATCTGGCATGAATGGTCTTTCCTAACGAGATGCCCGGCAAGCAAGAGTGACAATGTATATCGCGGGGTGGACGGGATGATTTGTGGCGCGGATTTGGACCGATTCAGGGCAACCGATGATTGCGGAAATGCTCGACAATGCGCGCATGTCGATCGTGTCCCGCCGCCACCAGCACCCCGTGCACCACCTCCCGGCGATTATACTCAATCGCATCCCCCGAGAGCGCGGTCATTCTACCATTCGCTTCCTGCACGATCAAATTCGCCGCAGCAAGATCCCAGTCGCGGCTCTGACCGCCGGCAAAGGCGGCATCCAGATTGCCGTCCGCGACCCGGCACAGCCGCAGCGCCAGCGACCCGATTCGCGGATGCAGCGTGATTTCATCCGGTGACGAACTCAGCCGCTGCACCAGCGGCTTCGGACCGGCCATGCGGGAAAAATCCAGCTCCGTTCCCGTGGTCGCGCGCACCGGCCTGTCGTTACAGGTAGTGCCCTGGCCGCGGATGGCGAAGAAGAATTCGTCGCTGACGGGCGCAAACACCGCGGCCAGCACCGGGTCCGCTCCCGCCACCAGCGCCACGCTGACGCACCAGTCCTCACGGCCGGCGAGATAGGCGCGGGTGCCGTCGATCGGATCGACGATCCAGACCAGTTCCTTGCCGAGACGCTCGTCGTCATCGACGCTCTCTTCCGACAGCCAGCCATAATCCGGCGTCGCCGCGCGCAGCCGCCGCTCGACGAGGTCGTTGACGGCGATGTCGGCTTCGGAGACCGGCGACGAGGCGCCCTTGATCCAGTTCTTCAATTCGGTGCGGAACAGCGATAGCGCCAGCGCACCGGCCTCGCGCACGGTGTCCTGCAGCAGCGCGGCGTCGCGCGCCCAGATCCGGTCGGCGGTATCAGCGTCCGCCAAGCGTCAGACCCTCGATGCGCAGCGTCGGCGCGTTGACGCCGTAGCGGAATTCCAGATCATTGGCGGGAACCAGCGACTTGAACATCGCCAAGAGATGCCCCGCGATCGTCACCTCGCTGACGGGATAAGTGATCTCGCCGTTCTCGATCCAGAAGCCGGAGGCGCCGCGGCTGTAATCGCCGGTCACGCCGTTGACGCCGGAGCCGATCAGGTCGGTGACGTAAAAACCCTGCTTGATGTCGGAGATCAGTTCCTTCGGCGTCATCGCGCCGGCCTCGAGATGCAGATTATACGAACCCGGCGACGGCGAGGACGAGACGCCGCGATGCGCATGCCCGGTCGTGACCAGCCCGAGTTCGCGCGCGGTGGCGCAATCGAGCAGCCAGGTGGTCAGCACCCCCTCGTCGATGAGCGCGGTCTTCTTCACCGTTACGCCCTCGGCGTCGAAGGTTTGCGAGCGCAGGCCGCGCACGCGCAAGGGGTCATCGATGATGCGGATATTCTTCGCGAACAGTTGCTCGCCCATCCGGTCTTTCAGAAAACTGGTCTTGCGCGCGATCGAGGCGCCGTTGATGGCGCCGACGAGATGGCCGACCAGCGATCCCGCGACCCGCGGATCGTACACCACCGGCACCTTGCAGGTCTCGACCTTGCGCGGATTGGCGCGCGCCACGGTGCGCTCGCCTGCCCTGCGGCCGACGCTTTCGGGAGAATCGAGATCGGAGGCGTGCGGCGCCGAGGTGAAATCGTAATCGCGCTCCATGCCGGTGCCCTCGCCCGAGATCGCGGTCATCGAGATGCCGTGGCTGGAGCGCAAATACGAGCCGTGGAAGCCGGTCGAGGTCACCAGCACCATGCCGCCGATGCCGCTCGAGGCGGACGCGCCGCCCGACTTGGTCACGCCCGTGACCGCAAGGCCCGCGGCTTCGGCTTCGCAAGCGCGACGTTCCAGTTCGCTTGTCGTCGGAACCGCGCGGTCGAGCAGATCGAGATCGGCGAAGTCGCGCGCCAGCAGCGAAGGATCGGCAAGGCCGACATATTTGTCGTCAGGCGCAACGCGGGCCATCGCCACCGCCCGCTCGGCGAGCTTCGCAACGCCGTCACCGGAAATATCGTTGGTCGAGACCACCGCCTGGCGCTGGCCAACCAGCACGCGCAGGCCGACATCGTCGCCTTCGGAACGCTCGGATTCCTCGACCCGGCCATCGCGCACTTCGACGCCCTGCGAAACGCCCCGCACCGCAACCGCGTCCGCGGCATCCGCGCCGGCGCGCCTGGCGGCCTCGACCAGGCGCTGCGCCAGCGTCGAGAGCGCCGATTGATCGAACAGGTCGGTGGCTGCGGGGGCTTTGGAAAGCGGCGAAGTGCTGGATGGTGAAGAGTTCACAAACAAAATCCCTGACATGGAGGGGGCTTTAGGGCGCCAATCGCCAAGGCCTTCAGATGTGCCGGAATCACGGGCATTTCAAGCATTTTGCGCTGCCAAATACCAAACATTTTCGCTATTGGCGCAAGGTCTCGTCAATCATTCGCGCCAAGGTCTTGTCAATCATGCGGGAAGATCCAGGCCAGGTGACATCTCCTTAACCAGGCTTTTTAAGGCGAAACGGAAATCGCTCGGCTAAGGTCTCGCGTATCGACCGGGAACATAATCCCGGCGGGGAGATGAGAGCCGTGAGGCGTCAAACAGCAACAAGCGGGATCAATCCCGCCGGGTCGAGCCGTGTCATGCGGCTCGACCCTCTTTCTCTGCCGCTGAGCTTCCAGGCGCACGACACCCGTGCGGACGGCGGCGTGCGGAAAATCGAACTTCATCGCGAACGTGTCGTGCTGCACCGTGCCGTCAAGGGCATGCGGATGGCCATCAACGTCCGCGTCAGCGACTTTCTCGGCGTCGCCTTGCGCGGCCTCGACGACGACGCGCAGATGCTGGTGCTGGCGCATCGCGATCCCTCGCTGAACATTCCCCTGTGCGTGAGCTCCGATGCCGAGGAGATCGCCTCCGCCTGGCAGATGTGGAGCGACATCTTCGCGCTGCCGCTGCTCGCGGAAGATGACGAGCGCGAACCGGCCGCCCGCCGCCGCCGCCACAACGCCGTCCGCGCCCGCCGCCCGAAATTCCTGGTGCGCCGCCGGCTCGGTAATCTCGACAATACCGAGACTGTCCATCGCGACGAGCGCGAGATCATCGCGCGGGATTAGCCGTCACGGAATTCATTCGTCATTGCGAGGAGCGCAGCGACAAAGCAATCCATGTCGCCACATGCGGCGCTATGGATTACTTCGCTTCGCTCGCAATGACGTGGAGACAGCGCCGCAACAGCCGCGCGTCGAAATTTCGCTTGGCGCGCGGCAAATCAGTCCGAGATCCGTAGCAGTGCGTAGGGTGGGCAAAGGAGCGCTAGCGACGTGCCCACCATCCATCACCGATCGTGCTGCTTGATGGTGGGCACGCTCCGCTTTGCCCACCCTACGAGATCACCGAATTACGCGCGCAGCACCGCGTCAACCAACAATCCCGCAAACAGCAGCAGGCCCGCATCGCGATTGGATTTGAAGATGCGCAGGCACAGCGCGCCATCGCGGATGTCCAATCGCCTGATCTGCCAGACCAGATGCGCGGCGAACGCGATCAATCCGATCCATGCCGGCCAGCGCGCGCCGCCCATCGCCAGCGCGATACCAATGAGCACTACTGCGACCGGGTAGAACACCGAAAGCGCGAGATGCGTGCGTTCGCCAAACAGGCGCGCGGTGGACTTGATGCCGATCAGCGCGTCGTCCTCGGCGTCCTGATGGGCGTAGATGGTGTCATAGCCGATCACCCAACTGATCGAGCCGGCATAGAGCACGAGCGCGGTCAGGTCGATCCGGCCAAGCGTGACCGCAAATCCCATCAGCGCGCCCCACGAGAACGCCAGCCCCAGCACGACCTGCGGCCACCAGGTGATGCGCTTCATGAACGGATAGATCGCGACGATGACGAGTGAAGCGATGCCGGTCAGAATCGCGAAGCGGTTGAACTGCAGCAGCACGGCCAAGCCGATCAGCGCCTGCAGCACCAGGAAGGCGAACGCCTGGCTCACGCTGATCTGCCCGGCGGGCAACGGCCGCGAGCGCGTGCGCTCGACGCTGGCGTCGAGGTCGCGGTCGGTGATGTCGTTCCAGGCACAGCCGGCGCCGCGCATGACGAAGGCGCCGATGAAGAACAGCACGATCACGAGCGGCAATGACGAGACGTCGCGTGCGATGCCGGCGGCGAGCGCTGCCGACCACCAGCACGGCATCAGCAACAGCCACGATCCGATCGGGCGGTCGAAACGGGAAAGCCGCAAATAGGGCCGCAACCAGAGCGGCGCATGCGTATCGACCCAGTTGCCTGTGGAATCGGCAACTCGGGCGGTCGCGGCGCTCATCTGATCGGGGTCATCGCGAGAGAACGTTGCCGTTCAGCGTATCGAAGGTGCTGCCGCCCTTCTTCACGGCTTGCGCCTCAGGCAGCGCCGCCGAGGAGCCGAGCACTTCGCTGAGACTCGGGCCGGCCGGTCCTCGCGTTGCCGCCTGCTGCGCAACGGCACAGACCTGATTCTGCATCTTCTCGGTGTTCTTGTGGCCGTTCTTGAGCTGGTCGGCGATCTGCGGCGGAATTCCGCATTTGGCGGAATTGGTCTCGACATATTTGATCATCTTCACTTCGGCCGCGCCGAAATTCTTGATCAGCTTGCAGGCCTCGTCCGGCGGCGCCTTGCGATCGCTCGCGGCCTTGATCATCTTGCCGCGCTTCTCGGCTTCCTCGCGCAGGGGAACGAAACCCTTCATGCAGGCGTCCGCCGGGCCGCTAGCCTGCGGCGGCGGCCCGCTGAATCCGCCGGAAACCGGGGCGGCGCCCTGCGAGGGGAATGGCGACGGCGCGCCGACCGTGGCCGACGGCGCGGCACCATTGACCGGCGGAAACGGCGAATTCGCGGGTGCGGCGCTCTGGTTGGGCAATGGCGCCGGAAACGCGCCTTGCGCAAACACGTGTCCGGCGTGAACGGTCACCAAGGCAACGGTCAGCGGCACAATCAGGCGGCGGATCATCAAAGGTATTTCTCCGGCAAGGTCCAGGCAGCCCCAACGGCTTCCGAACGAAGCAGATCTTACGATGGGCACTTTTTACGATTCCTGCCGCCCCTTAACAACCCGTTGATTGGGGCAGCAGCGCGGCGCGGGACCGCGTCGGGAGCGCAATATTGCTCCTGATTCTGGCTCTTTGGGCTAAAAAGGGCGCGGATTGGAAATCAAATATGCCTGAACTTGGCTTTCGCGCCCGGGCGCAGCGCATGTTCGGCTGCAGCCGATCGCGACGCGTTTCATCCAGGTCGGAAAGCCTAATTGGGAAACGGAGCGGATGCGGGCCAGAAATCGCCGGGCCCCAGCACTCCGTTCGGGCGTGGACCCGCTGACGGGCGCTGCTGCGCGACCGCGCAAACCTGCTTCTGTATCTTCTCGGTGTTCCTGTGGCCGTTCCTGAGCTGCTCGATGGTCTGCGGCGCAATCCCGCATCTGGCCGCGTTGGCCTCGACATATTTGATCATCTTCAATTCGGCCTGGCCGAAATTGCCGATCAGCTTGCAGGCTTCGTCCGGCGGCGCCCTGCGGTCGCTTGCGGCCTTGATCAGCATGCTGCGCTTCTCGGCTTCCTCGCGCAGGGGAGCGAACCCGTTCATGCAGATATCGGGACGGTCGCCCGATGACTGCGGTGGCCCACCGCCGAACGCAGGGCTCGCAATAATCGGCGCGCTGTTTTCGGCTGTCGCCTCGGTCTGGCCGGGGAGCGGCGCTGGGAACGTGGCTTGCGCGAATGCTTGCCCGACGTGGAGCGTCGCGGCGGCAAAGATTAGTCCCACAATCAGGCGGCGGATGATCAACGGCTTCTCCCCAGCGCAGTTCCGGTTGAGGATGCTGGACGCATTTCATCAGACCCCGGGTACCGCGCAGAGCCGCCTGTGCATCTCCTCGGTCTTCGCGCGGCCGGCCTTGAGCCGCGTGGCGACGTCCTGCAATCCGCATTTGGCCGAATTGGCGTCGACATATCTGATCATCCTGAGCTCGGCTTCGCGGAAGCTTCCGATCAGTTGGCAGGCCTCTTCCCGAGGCGCCTTGCGCTCACTCGCCGCCTTGACCAGTTTGCCGCGTCTCTCCGCTTCGTCGCGCAACGGGGCGAAACCCTTGTGGCAAGCAGCCGCCAGTTCACTCGATGGCGGCACCACGAATGTTCCGCTCAGCGTGCCGGGGGGCTCCGACGGCTGGGCATGGGCCTGATCCACAAGGATCGTTACGACCGCAATGATCAGCGATACAAGCAGGCGGATTATCAAGGACTTCTCCGACGAGGTCTTGCGGCCCAATGTCTTCCAATCCGAAGCAAGGTTCCGATTATTGGCCTTTATAGGCTAAGACCGGCGCGAAACGGAACAATCACATATGCCTGACCTTGATTTTCACGCCCCTCGCCTGTTCGTCGACGCCCCCTTGCGGGAGGGCGAGAGAGTCGCGCTGGAACGCAACCAGAGCAATTATCTCGGCAATGTGCTGCGGCTTTCGGCGGGCGACACCTTCCTGGTGTTCAACGGCCGCGACGGCGAATGGCGGGCGGCGATCGAGGGG